>Ga0209006_10001640_pt1 | contig 20315 bp, 17 predicted proteins | sample JacPin_JW_Ref_O2_FD_188567 | JGI IMG/M metagenome (GOLD analysis project Ga0209006, IMG submission 188567) | Forest soil microbial communities from Algoma, Ontario, Canada - Jack Pine, Ontario site 1_JW_Ref_O2 (SPAdes) (version 2) | ecosystem: Environmental > Terrestrial > Soil > Boreal...
CGCGCCGAGTTGGAAAACAACATGCGCGCCCTGGAAGCCGCGGAAGCGACGCGCGCCGCCGCCGCCGCGTCCGAGATCAAGGCGCGCGCGCGCTGGCGCGAGGCACAGCAGCTTGCCGATGCCGCACGCGAACATCACGCCGCCGCCGAGCGCGAGATCGCCCGCAACGCCGCGCGCCTGTCGGCGCTGCAGGAAGCACGGCAGCGCACGTGCGCCAGTCGCGATGAGGCAGTCGCGGCACGCGCGGAAGCGGAGGACGCACTCGCAGCATTGCCGCCCGCCGGCGAGCTGGAGACGAGACTCACGCAGATCAATGAAGACGTCGCCAGAAACCGCGGCGCGCTCGCCGAGGTGCGCGTCGAAGCGCAGACGATCACGCGCAATGCCGAGCTTGCCAATCGCCGCCTGCAGGCGATCGTCGGCGAACGCACCGAATGGACCGGGCGCAAGGACAAGGCCGCCGCACAGATCGAGACCATCGGCGAACGCACCCAAGCGGCCACCACCGAACGCGCCGAGCTTGACCAGGCACCGGAGCGCTTCGCGACCCAGCGCCAGGCGCTGATCAGCGAAATCGAAACCGCCACCGCCGGCCGCCGTGCGGCCGCCGATCGGCTCGCCGAGGGCGAAACCGCGCTTGCCGCCGCCGACAAGGCAGCCCGCGCCGCGCTCGAAGCGGTGGGTGAAGCCCGCACCGAAGCCGCGCGCGCCGAAGAGCGCCGCGATAGCGCCGCACGCCGGCTGTCCGATATCGAGCACGAAATCCGCGAATCGCTCGACGTCGAGCCGGCCGCCGCCGCCGAAGTCGCCGAGCTGAAGCCCGAAGAACAATTGCCCGAGATCGCCGAAGTCGAAGGCAAGCTTGATCGCATCCGCCGCGAGCGCGAGCGGCTCGGCTCGGTCAATCTTTTGGCCGAACAGGAGCTCACCGAGGTCGAAGGCCAGCACACCAAACTGATCGCCGAACGCGACGATCTGGTCGAGGCGATCCGCCGGCTGCGGCAGGGCATTTCCAGTCTCAATGGCGAAGCCCGCGAACGTTTGCTCGCCTCCTTCGCCACCGTGAACGCCAATTTCCAGAAGCTGTTCACCCAGCTGTTCGGCGGCGGCACCGCCGAGTTGCAACTGATCGAGAGCGAGGATCCGCTCGAAGCCGGCCTGGAAATCCTGGCGAAGCCGCCGGGCAAAAAGCCGGCGACGCTGTCGCTTCTGTCCGGCGGTGAGCAAGCGCTCACCGCGATGGCGCTGATCTTTGCGGTGTTCCTCACCAACCCGGCGCCGATCTGCGTGCTCGACGAAGTCGACGCCCCGCTCGACGATTATAACGTCGAGCGCTTCTGCGACCTGCTCGACGAGATGACGCGCTCGACCGAAACGCGCTTTGTCATCATCACCCACAACCCGATCACCATGGCGCGGATGAATCGGCTGTTTGGCGTAACCATGGCCGAGCGCGGCGTGTCACAACTCGTCTCGGTCGACCTCGAAGGTGCGGTGAAGCTGCGCGAAGCGAGCTGATGCGGGTGCGCCGTGCGCCGACCCGGAACAAATAAGACGAGCAAAAAGAAAAACGGCAGCCGCAGAGGATCGGCTGCCGTTTCTCACAGTACGCACGCAACGACTGGGAGACGCCGGCCTCGTCGAGGCCGGTAGGAGGAAGGCTTTAGTACGGCGCTACGCCGTCAAATACGGTGCCAGCCAGAGGGTCCGCCTGAGGCCGTACGCCAGACGCTTCGCCCCGGAAATGATAGTATGCTCCTTCAGGCGACTGCACCTGCACCTGATGAGCAACATGCCCGACATGCCGTACGGGCTGCGCGGATGCGGCGCCTGCTGCAACAATCAAGGCCGCCGCGGCTATCGCCGCACTGATCTTACTCGTCATTTTAATCTCCACTTCCAAAGACCGCCGGCCCTTTAGAGCGGCCGGACCGAACCGATGCATTTGCATTTGCCTTCGGCTCACCAGTGAATATGTGACAACTGCTTCGCTTTAATATCGGCAGGTTTGCGAATGGCCCATTCAACGGCGCTGAACAATCGGTTAACTGCCGCCCGATCCGTTTGCAGTGTGCCCAGCTTCTCGTCTTGCCTTGCGTTTTCAGCAGACGTGAGCAACGCAAAACGCGCAACAGACAAGCGTGGCGCGGGGAGTAAAAAAACACCGGAGGGGCTTGCACAGCGTCGGCGTCGCAACAAATTTTCGGTCTACGGAGCGTAAACTATGCGGGGAACCCGATTCGCTGAGCTCAACGCCTTCGTGGCGGTCGCCGAGCAGGCAAGCTTTACCAAGGCGGCGCGGCGGCTCGGGCTTTCCACGGCGACGCTGAGCCAAACCGTGCGTGCGCTGGAAGATCATCTCGGCGTACGGCTCCTCAACCGCACCACCCGCAGCGTCGCGCCGACCGACGCCGGCGAGCGGCTGCTGGCGCAATTGCGCCCCTTGCTTGACGGCTTCGAAGCCGCGATCGAATCGGTCAATGCCTTTCGCGAAACCCCCTCCGGCCATTTGCGGCTCACCATGCCGCCGCCGGTGGCGCGATTCGTGCTCGCGCCCCTTCTGGCGCGCTTTCTCAAGCGCTATCCGGAGATCGTGCTCGAGACCACGGTCGAATCCGGACTGACCGATATCGTCGCCGACCGTTATGACGCCGGCTTTCGCCGCGGCAATCTCGTCGCCCGCGACATGATCGCGGTGCGCGCCACCAACGATTTGCATTATCGGGTTGTCGCCTCGCCCGACTATGTGGCGCGGCACGGCCTGCCGCAGACGCCTGACGATCTGCACGCGCACAATTGCATTCGCTATCGCCTGCCCGGCGGCGGATTCATTCCGTGGCTGTTCGTGGCTGACGGCAAGATGATCGAGTTCGACGTCAGCGGATCGCTGATCGTCATCAACGACCCGGAACTTGTGATCCATGCCGCCCTGCAGGGCGTCGGCGTCGCTTATCTCTACGAAGAGTATGTCGCGCGGATGATTGCCGACGGCCGTCTGGTCAGTATCCTCGACAAATCGGTGCTGCCGGTGACGGACGGCTTCTTTTTGTTCTACCCGAGCCGGCGGCAGAACTCGGCGGCGCTACGCGCCCTGATCGACTTTCTCCGCAGCGAGCTGCGCCAAAACGGCAGTGCCGCAAGGGCCCAATTGGTGGCGGCGATGGAAAGCATCATCCCCTCGGATTTGATCCAAGGGGAATGAAGCCGTTCGGTTTAGAGCATGTCCCGGAAAAGTGGAAACCGGTTTTCCGAAAAGGACATGCGACAACAAAGATATGTAGAGCATTTCCCGATTCCACTTGATCGGGAAATGCTCTAGCGGCGATCCGGCTTTGGTTTAGCCGGATCGCATCTTCGAATTTGCCAGCGCCTTTCAGGATCAGACGTTGCCGAGCTTGAACAGACGGCGCGCGTTGCTGCGGCCGATTTTCAAGCGGTCGTTCTCGCTGATCGGACAGGCGTCGAACCAATCGGCGGCGTGATCGATATTCTCGAAGGGCCAGTCGGTCGAGAACATGATGCGCTCGGCGCCGACTTCCAGGAGCGCGTTGAGCAGCGCCGGCGTGTGGAAATTGCCCGATGTCGTGACATAAAAATTCTCGCGGAAATATTCGCGGATTTTCCTCTTCGCCGGATAGCTGAGCCGATCGGGAATCCAGGCATTGGCATTATCGACGCGCCAAAGCGCGAACGGCAGGTTCTCGCCCATATGGCCGAGAATGATCTGAAGGCGCGGATGCGCGTCGAACAGCCCAGAGCCCATCAGCCGCAGCGCATGCACGGCCGTCTCCTGGCCGAAGGCCCAAATCGGGCCCATCAGCCAACCATGACCCTCATAGACCTTGGCGTCGCGCGGCAGCGGATTGCGCGGATGCAGATAAAACGGCACATCGAGCTGCTCCGCCACGGCCCAGAACGGCCGGTATTGCGGCAGATCGTAGTAGACGGCCGTGTCGGCATCGCCAACCTGTGAGAAGCCGTTGACCAGCGCGCCACGAAAGCCGAGCTCCTTGACACAACGCTCGAGCTCGTGCGCGGCAACGTCCGGATCCTGCATCGCCAGCGCCGCGAGCCCCTGGAAGCGGTCCGGCCGCTTGGCCACCTGCTCGGCCAGGTAATCGTTCGCCCGCCGCGCGATGTCGTGGGCCTGCGTGGTGTCGGGTATCGCCTGTACGGCCGGCGCATTGAGCGACAACAGCATCATCTCGATGCCGTGCTCGTCCATGAGCTTGAGCCGTCGTTCGTGCAGGTCGAGCACGCGGCTTTTCACTTCCTGCCAGACCCGATCGGGAAAATAGCCGCGGGAATCGGCGAGCGTTTCCGGGATGGCGAAGTGTTCTTCGAGTGCGATTTTGCCTTGCATGCTCCCTCCAATGGAACGGCGCCTCGATCGGCGCCGGCGCGTTAATCTTAACATGCTCCTAGCGCGCTTCTTACGCGGGGGAAATCGTCATCCGACGCGCTGGCATGGTTTTGGCCACCCTCTCCCTGAGCCCACTGTCTTGTCCCATTCCGGGACAACGGAGTCGCCAGACCGCGCGGATGAATACCCACCAGAACTACACGCTGGCATCGCGTCCGCAGACCAGCCCCGCTTTGCGCGGCTGGGCCGTGCTCTCGCGCGGCACATTCTCCGGCGTGATTTTCCTGACCGACGTGGCGTTGATCGTCGCGATGTCGTGCCTGACCGGGCTCGCCTACCACCTCGCAGCCTACGGCGAAGCCGGCCATGTGTCGTCCTACGTCGAGGTCGGCGTTCTGGCGGCCAGCATCTTCGCGGTGTCCAACCTGTTCCGCCGCGAATATCGCCTGCCGAATTACTTCAAGTTCGAGGCGCACGGCCGGCGCACCGTCCAGCTTTGGAACGTGACCCTGATCTGCCTGTTGATGATCGGCTTTCTGGCGCAAAAAAGCGTCGACTATTCGCGCGCCTGGATCGTCCTGTTCTACGTCACAACGCTCGCCGCGCTGATCGTCGAGCGTTATGCCATCATCCGCATCACTGCACTCGCGCGTGCGACCGGATTGTTGTCGGCACAGCGAATTTTCCTGCTCGGCACCGGCGCCAATGTGGGTGCTTTCGTCAACCGCTACGAGCCCTGGACGCTCGGCATCAACATCGTCGGCTGCCGCTTCCTTACGCCGGTTGTCGCCTCGGCGCCGGTTGAGGAACGCCGTGCCATTCTCGACCGCGATCTGGCCGAAGCCGCCGCCAGTGTCCGCAAGCTCGAGCCGGACGCGATTTTCGTGCTGCTGCCCTGGTCGGCCACCGAGACGATTGATCGCTGTGCCGAGACCTTCGTTTCCCTGCCGGTGGAGATCCATCTCGGTCCCGAGCAGGTTCTGCACAAATTCGAGGAAGCCCAGCTTTCGACGCTCGGCCCGGTCGCGAGCCTGCAGCTCACGCGCCGGCCGCTCACGCGTCGCGAGATCATCGAGAAGCGCATCTTCGATCTGATCGTCGCTGCCGGCGCGCTGATTGCTGCAACACCGCTGCTGATCGCAGTCGCCATCCTCATCAAGCTCGACAGCCCGGGGCCGATCTTTTTCGTGCAGCGGCGTTATGGCTTCAATCAGCAGCCGTTCCGCATCATCAAGTTCCGCACCATGCGCACGCTCGACGATGGCCCGGTCATTCAGCAGGCGCGCCAGAACGATCCGCGGGTGACGCGAATTGGCGCCTGGCTGCGGCGCTTCAACATCGACGAGATCCCGCAACTCTTTAACGTGCTCACCGGCGACATGTCGCTCGTCGGGCCGCGTCCGCACGCCTTGTCGCACGACCGCGAATACGAACAGCGCATTTCGCGCTATGCGCGCCGGCACAATGTCAAACCCGGCATCACCGGCTGGGCGCAGATCAACGGCTATCGGGGCGAAACCGACACCGAAGAGAAGATGCGCAAACGCGTCGAGTGCGACCTCTACTACATCGACAACTGGTCGCTCTGGCTCGACTTCAAGATCATGGTGCGCACCGTGCTGTCCCGCAGCGCCTACCGGAACGCGTATTAAGATCTACGCGTTCGACCGGTTGCCCGCCGATTATTCCGCCCTCGCATGTTGCCCTCGCTGGACGCGGAACCCATGTACGGGCGGCCAGTCCTCGACATGGAGGTCGACCATGAAGATCGTCGTAATCGGTGGCACCGGTTTGATCGGCTCGAAGACCGTCGCCATTCTGCGCAAGGGCAACCACGAGGTGCTCGCGGCCTCTCCGCAAAACGGTGTCAACACGATCACCGGCGAGGGCCTCAAACAGGCCATGAGCGGCACCGAAGTGGTGGTCGATCTCGCCAACTCGCCATCGTTTGAGGACAAGGCGGTGCTGGAGTTCTTCGAGACCGCCGGTCGCAACCTTCTCACGGCGGAGGCCGCAGCCGGCGTTCGGCATCACGTCGCGTTGTCGATCGTTGCAGTCGACCGGACCGATAACGGATATTTCCGCGCCAAGCTCGCCCAAGAGAAGCTGGTCGAGGCTTCCGGCATCCCCCTACACCATCGTCCGCGCCACGCAGTTTCTGGAATTTCTCCGCGCCATCGCCGATTCCAGTGCCGATGGAAACGTCGTCAAGCTTCCGCCCTGTCTGTTCCAGCCGATCGCGGCCGACGACGTTGCCGCCAACGTTGCCGATGTGGCGGTCGCTCCCCCGCGCAACGGCATCATCGAAATCGCCGGCCCGGAACGCGCGCCGTTTCATGAGATCATCGCACGCTATCTGAAGGCGGTCGCCGACCCCCGCGAGGTGGTACGCGACCCGACGGCCGGATACTGGGGCGGCCAGGTTGAGGAGCACTCGTTGGTGCCGTTGGGCGACGCCCGCCTCGGCCGCATCGGTCTCGACGAATGGATCCGCCGCTCGCGCGCGGCAGCCTGATCGCGCGTCGCCATCGCGTCGGCTGCTAGCCTACTAGCACCGAGATGGCGAAGGCAGCGCCGATCGTCACCAGCGCCGTCGACAGCCACAGCGCGCCAACCAAGAGCCAGACCGGCTGCGGCTTGGCTAAGCCCACCGACGGCGGCGGATTGGCCCAGGATTCGAGCTCGGGCTCCGCGCGGCGGAGCGCCGCCGAGGCGCGTTCGATGGCCGCAATCTCGCGCTCGAGATGCTCGCGATCGGCGGCAGCCAGCAAACCGGAATCATCCGCCTCCACGGCCTCGGCTGCGCGCCAGTCGAGCGCTGCGGCGTCGCGCAACGCCGCGTCCGCTGCAGCCGCAGCGACCGTGTCGGGCGAGAGAAATTCCGATGGCAGATCAGACATTGCAGGCACCTTTCCGTGCCCGTCTTCCTATCCGAGATGGCCGGCGCCAGCGATCTTCCTCCCCGGCTAACCTTAATGGCGCAACGGATTTGTCTTATTGTTTGCGCAGGAAAAATTTTGGCGCGACCGGCTTATTTGCCGACAAGGTGCAGCCGTTTGTCGCTATGCTATCGGTATTGCTGTTGGAGTTTGTCCCGGAAAAGCATGCCTCGGGCTTTGCCCGGTGGGTGCAAGCCGGTTTTTTTTGAAAAGGGCGTGCGACAACAAATGCGTACAGGGCAAACCCCGATTGACTGGATCGGCGTGTGCTCTCGTGCCTTGCAACTATCAGATCGTACATGAACCAGCCGAAGGATTTTGCCGATGGGTACATCCACGCTGATTATTCTCGCCGTCATCGTTGTCGTGGTGCTTTGGGCGATCGCGACCTACAACGGTTTGGTCTCTATGCGGCAACGGGTCAATCAGGCCTTCGCCGACATCGACGTGCAATTGCGCCAGCGGCACGACCTCATTCCCAATCTGGTCGAAACGGTGAAAGGCTACGCCGCCCACGAGCGCGGCACGCTTGACGAGGTGGTCAGGGCGCGCAATGCCGCAGTGTCGGCACAAGGAACGCCGCAGCAGGCGACGGCCGAAAACCAACTGAGCGGAGCGCTGCGCCAGCTGTTCGCCCTCTCCGAGGCTTACCCAGATCTCAAGGCCAACGCCAACTTCCGGCAATTGCAATCGGAGCTGAGCGACATCGAGAACAAGATCGCCGCGGCCCGCCGCTTCTTCAATAACGCCGTGCAGGAATACAACACCGGCATCCAGCGTTTCCCAGCCGCTTTATTCGCCACGTCTTTCGGTTTTGCGCCGAAGGACTTCTTCGATCTCGGCGACGAGCGCAAGACCGTCGGCGAGGCGCCACAGGTGAAGTTCTGATTGTCTACCGATGAACGGTATTCGCAACGATAATCCCCGCTCGTCCCCGCGAAGACGGGGACCCAGCTGGGCCGCTGCTCCGACCGCCTTCGTTGCTAGATTCCCGCTTTCGCGGGAATGAGCGGAGACGTTCATGGCCGCCTACGGGCTATATAGCCACATCCAGTCCAATCGGCGCCGCTCGATTGCGCTCTTGATCGGGTTGTTCTTTCTGATTTACGTCATGGTCTATGCTGGCGCGCTGGTGGCCGAAGCGCTGAGCTACAATGCGCCGTTGGACGTCCTCACCCGGCGGGCCTGGAACGATCTGATCGGCGCCGCCCCGTTTGCGACCATCGGCACTGCGCTGTGGGTGGTTATCGCCTATTTCTTTCATCAGAGCATGATCGACGCGGCCACCGGCGCCCGCGATGTCACCCGACAGGAGCAACCCCGGCTTTACAACCTTCTGGAAAATCTCTGCATCTCGCGCGGCATCACCATGCCGGCGCTCAAGGTCATGGATAGCGATGCGCTCAACGCCTTCGCCACCGGCATGAACCAGAAACAATACGCCATCACGGTCACCTCCGGCCTGATCGGGCGGCTCGACGACGCCGAGATCGAGGCGGTGCTCGGCCATGAGCTCACCCACATCCGCAACGGCGATGTGCGCATGATGGTGATCGCCGTCATCATCGCCGGCGTGGTGTCGTTCGTCGTCGAGCTGGTCTTCCGGCTGTGGTTCTATAACGGCTTTAGTTTCCGCTCCCGCTCCGACGACCGCCGCGGCGGCGGCGCGACCCTCGCCATCCTGCTTGTGGCCGGGCTTCTCGTCCTCGCCTATGTGCTGTCCTTCGTCATCCGCCTGGCGCTGTCGCGCTCGCGCGAATATCTCGCCGATGCCGGTTCGGTCGAACTGACCAAGAATCCCGACGCCATGATCTCGGCGCTGCGCAAGATCGAGGGGCGCGGCGAGCTTCCCGCCGCCACCTCGGCGGTGATGGAAATGTGCATCGACAATCCGCGGCAGGGTTTTGGCGAACTGTTCGACACGCATCCGTCGGTCGAAAGCCGCGTCGCCGCCTTGGTCAAATATGCCGGCGGCCACGATCCTGGCCCGATCGCATTGCCACCGGAAACCGGCGAGGCCGGCACCGAATCCGAAGGTGAAGCTGAGCCGCAAGGGCCGTGGTCCGAGCCGACGGCGGAGGGCCAGCAGGAAGCGCCGGACGGCGGCACGCAAAGCGGTCCTTGGGGTCCGGCGGCCGGGCCACCCGGCACCGCCGGAGAGCAGAGCCGCGAACCACCGCCTCTTCCCAGCTCGGGCTCTTCGTCAGGTCCTTCGTCGGGTCCTTCATCGGGTCCTTGGGGACCTCGGGGCACACCCTGAGCAGTGCGCACCCAAGCAACACCTAGCCATGCCGCATCGACGCCAAAGCGGATTGCAAATTCACCGGCAGTCGGCTGCGAATCGATCGCAGAACGAGCCTTCCCAGCAAGCGCCAACACCGCGTTGCGCAGTGCCGCTCCACCGCGCTGCCAATCGAACAAGCGCGGCGAGCACAACCGACAAACGCCGCTTTCCGAACGCCACTGGGGAAAACAAGCGTAACGCGCTTACGTTGTGACGCAACTATCCGATAGACTGAATATGCAGAGCAGTGCAGCCGCGTGCCGCGCCGCGTGACTAAAGGATCGGCTATGGCCAAGCCAACGGTGGTCGTCGTAGGAGCGGACAAAGGAGGCGTCGGCAAGACCACGGTATCGCGGACGCTGTTGGACTATTTCAGCGCCCATCAGGTACCGACCCGGGCTTTCGATACCGAATCGCCCAAAGGCACGCTGAAGCGGTTTCATCCAGACATCACCGAGATTGTCGACGTCACGTCCGTCGCCGATCAGATGCGGATCTTCGACACGCTCTCGAGCACCGACGCCAGCGTCACCGTGCTCGATGTGCGCGCCGGGCTGTTGTCGCCGACCTTGCGGTCGCTGCGCGACATCGGCTTTCTGGACGCCGTGAAGAAGGGACAGATCACCTTCATCGTCTTCCATATCCTCGGCTCGTCGATCGCCTCGCTCAACGAGATCGAGGAAACCTCGCCCTTCACCACCGACGCCAACTATTTCCTGGTCAAGAACTTCATCAACAATACGAGCTTCTTCGAGTGGGACGAGGCCACCCACGCCTCGTACTTCCGCAAGTTCAAGGACGCCATCGAGATCACCATTCCGAAGCTCAACGAGATGGCGTACGAGCAAGTCGAGCTCGCCTCGGTGCCGTTTCTCACCTTCGTCGCCAACAAGCTTCCGAGCGGGGACGCCGCCAGCTACTCGTTCGTGCTGCGCGGCTATGTCCGGCACTGGCTCGGCAATGTCTGGGGCGAATACGACCGCATCAAATTGAACGAAATCCTGGCGACGAGCGCAGCGCCCGTGGGACCGCGCGTGCAGGCCGCCGGCCGCTCCTAGAGCATGTCTCAGAAAAGCGTGCCCTCGGGCTTAGACCCGATGGGTGGAAACCCGTTTTCCGAAAAGGACATGCGACAACAAGAGGATCTAGACTATTTCCCGATTACACCTAATCGGGAAAGGGTCTAGACCTCGTGGGCTCGCGCCCAGCGCCCGTCTATGTCGTGGCCTCGCCGCGCCCGCGCGTCGGCCGGACGCTGCTAGCGCGGCTGTTGATGGAATATGCCATCGACAACGGCCGCCCGCTGGTCGGCTTCGACCTCAGCCCGCGCGAGCCGATGCTCGCCGGCCGCTTTCCCAAGCTGGTCTGGCCCATCGATATCGCCGAAACCCGCGGACAGATGGAATTGTTCGACCGGCTCCTGGTAGACACCGCCAGCATCAAAGTCGTCGATCTGGGCTACGGCGCTTTCGAGCAATTCTTCGACGTCGCCGGCAATATCGACTTCGCCCAGGAGGCGCACCGGCGCGGCATGGACACGGTGATTTTTTTTGTCGCCGATCACGCCATGGCGACCGTGCGCACGTTTGCCAAACTGCAAGCGCGCATGCCAGCGATCTTCCAGCCGGTTCATAACGAGTCCGTCTCTTTGACGATCTCGGCGGAAGATTTCCCGCCGACCCGACCTGACTGCGGCTTTATCCGCATGCCACGGCTGTCCCAGCTCGTACGCGGCGTGGTCGACCGGCCGAGCTTCTCGTTCAACAGCACCGTGCCCCGGCAACAGAACGGTCCGTCCGAAATCCACAGTTGGAGTTCCGACCTCTACAGGCAATTTCGCGATTTCGAATTGCGGCTTCAGTTCGGCCGGCTCAATGTTTCGCTAGGCTTTGCGGCGCCCGCATCAACGCCGCCGGCCGCGCGTAAAAGCTAGCTCTCCTGATAAACAAAAAACCGACAGGCTTGGACCGGGACAGCCGGGCCGCGTCCGCGATGCACGCGCGCCGCCCTCGCAACACGTTCATCGCCTCAGTGGACGATGACCGACAAAATTGAACCCTTGCCATTGAGCCCTTGCCGCAGGCGCCGCAGTTCACCACTTTTGTCACTTATTTCCCGAGACAGCACCGCGCGTCGCGGTGACGATGACGCCAAACGGGGCGGGAGTTGAAAGATGACCTCCGTTGCCTGGATTCTCGCAGTCGCTGCCGCGCTCATCGCCCTTGCCCTGCTTGCGCTCGTTCTCTTCACCGCATGGACTGCGCGTCAGGTGGAAAAGCAAATGCCGGCGCGCGGCCAATTCATCAATATCGACGGCGTACGGCTGCACTATCTGGACAAAGGCAACGGGCCGCCGCTTCTGCTCATTCACGGGCTTGCCGGCCAGATGCTCAACTTCACCCATTCGCTGCTCGGCCGGCTCGCGCGCGACTTTCGCGTCATCATTCTCGATCGGCCCGGCAGCGGCTATTCTGTACGGCCGGACGACACGCTGGCGCCGCTCTCGGCGCAGGCGCGCGTGATCAGCAGCTTTTGCCAGGCGCTGGCGCTGCAGCGGCCGGTGGTCGTCGGCCACTCGCTCGGCGGCGCCATTGCTCTCGCTCTTGCACTTGAGCATCCCGAGCAGGTCGGCGCCTTGGCGCTAATCGCTCCAGTGACGCATCAACCACAGCACATTCCGCCACCCTTCGATGGCCTCGCCATCGGCTCGGCGCTGCTGCGGCGCCTCATCGCCTGGACGCTGGCGACCCCATTGGCGATCGCCAATCGCGAGCGCGCACTGACGACCTTGTTTGGTCCACAGCCGGTTCCGGCCGACTTTGCCATCCGTGGCGGCGGGCTGTTGAGCCTGCGGCCGTGCGCATTCATCGGCGCCTCGACCGACGTGATGGCCGCCGAGCAAGATCTTGCCCGCATGCCATCGCGCTATTCCTCCCTCACCATGCCGATCGGCATCCTTTACGGAACCGAAGACCGTATCCTCGACCCTGCCCTGCACGGGCAAGGATTCGTAGCCAAAGTACCCAGCACCGAGCTGGAGCTGATCGAAGGCGGCGGCCACATGATACTGATCTCCTCGGCCGACCAGGTTGCCGCCTTCGTCGGGCGCCTGGCACGCCGCGCGGTGGCTACCGATGCACCGCTCGCCCCGCTAGGATAGGATCGTCAGGGGGCCGCAAGTTCTCAAGCGCGCCGTTGTCCCGTCGCGTAGAGCGCGATGATTTTAAGTGGAATCGACATCGCGCTCTAGCTTTTTTGGTGGAGCATGATCTTTTCGGAAAACCGGTTTCCACCCATCGGGTCAAGCCCGAGGGCATGCTTTTCCGGATCATGCTCTAAGAGCGCAGAATGATGACGTCGGAACGCATCGTAACGCCGGAGCATTTTGACATCGTCATCGTCGGCGGTGGTCTCTCCGGCATCGACGCCGCCTACCATTTGGTAACGTCATGCCCGCGCAAATCGTTCGTCATTCTTGAAAGCCGCGATGCCATCGGCGGCACCTGGGATCTGTTCCGCTATCCCGGCATCCGTTCCGATTCCGATATGTTCACCTTCGGCTATCCGTTTCGACCGTGGCTCTCGACTGCGGCAATCGCCGACGGCAGCTCGATCCGCAGTTACATTCGCGAAACCGCGGAAGCCTACGGCATCGACCGCATGATCCGCGTCCGCCATCGCGTGCGGAGCGCCTCGTGGTCTTCCGCCGACGCACTGTGGACCGTCGAGGTGGAGCGCGGCGAGGCGCGCGAGACTGCGCGCTTCACCTGCCGCTTTTTGTTTGGCTGCACCGGATATTACGATTACGCCAAGGGCTACACGCCCGACTTCGCCGGCATCGACACGTTCCCGGGTGCGATCATCCATCCGCAACATTGGCCGCAAAGCCTCGACTATGAGGGCAAGCGCGTGGTGGTGATCGGCAGCGGAGCCACTGCGGTCACGATCATTCCGGTGATCGCCGAAAAGGCCGCGCACGTAACGATGCTGCAGCGCTCGCCGACCTACATCGTGGCACGGCCGGCAAATGATAAGCTCGCCGGTGTGCTGCGTCGCTATTTGCCGGCCAAAACCGCCTACACGCTGGCGCGCTGGTACTACGTGCTGTTCGGGCTTTATTTCTACAACTTGTCGCGCCGCAAGCCGCGCGCGGTCAAGAAATGGATCATGGGCCAGGTCCGCGCCGAGCTTGGCGCGGGCTATGACGTGCTGACGCATTTCAACCCGCGCTATAACCCCTGGGACCAACGGCTGTGCCTGGCGCCCGACGCCGATTTCTTTCGCGCGATCAAATCCGGCAAGGCCGAGGTCGTCACTGACACGATCGAAAGCTTCACCACCGGCGGCCTTCGCCTTAAGTCCGGCCGCGAGCTCGAGGCTGACATCATTGTTACCGCGACCGGGCTGAAGCTTCTTCTGCTCGGCGGCATCGCCATCGCGGTCGACGGCAAGCCGGTGATCTTTTCCGACACCATGAATTTCAAGGGCGTCATGTTCAGCGACGTCCCCAACCTGTTCGCGGCTTTCGGCTACACCAATGCATCTTGGACGTTGAAATGCGACCTGACCTCGGCCTACGCGGCGCGGCTGATCAACTATATGGATCGCCGCGGCTATGCCGCCTGCACGCCGAGGCGCGACCGCTCGGTCGAGCCGCAGCCGCTGATCGATTTCTCATCCGGCTATATTCAGCGCGCGATCGATCAATTCCCGCGGCAGGGTTCGAAGAAGCCGTGGCGTCTTTATCAGAACTACGTGCGCGATCTGCTCAGCTTGCGCTTCGGCGCCGTCAAAGATCCGGCGCTGGAATTCCTCCCGCCGCAACGCAACGGCGCAACGGCGGCCTAAATCGGCACCTGCGGGATCGCAGCAACCGGCTGCGCGCCTCAATGCCCCTCGAAGCTCACCAGCGTGCGCACCGGCACGCCGAGCTTGCGGATCTTCTCGGCGCCGCCGAGGTCGGGCAGGTCGATAATGAAACAGGCGGCCAAAACTTCGGCGCCGATGCCCTTGAGAAGCTTCACCGCCGCTTCCGCGGTGCCGCCGGTCGCAACCAGATCGTCGACCAGGATCACGCGCTCACCTTCGTGCACGGCATCTTCGTGCATCTCCATTTCGTCGATGCCGTATTCGAGCGAATAGCCGATGGTGACGCGCTTGAACGGCAGCTTGCCCTTCTTGCGGATGGGGACGAAGCCGGCCGAAACCTGATGCGCGACGGCGCCACCCAGAATAAAACCGCGGGCCTCGATGCCAGCGACCTTGTCGATCTTGCCGCCGGCCCACGGGTGCACCAGCGCATCCACGGCGCGGCGAAAAGCGCGTGCATCGCCGAGAAGCGTGGTGATGTCGCGAAACATGATTCCCGGCTTGGGATAATCCGGGATGTTGCGAATCGCGGCTCTGAGATCGTCGGCCAGGTCGAAAGTCGCAGTCGTCATGGTCGTGAGTTCCAAACTCGCCTGCGGAACCGCCGCAGAGGTGCAACCAGCCGCACTGTGGCGAACCAGGGCGACGGGCGCAACCCGAACACGGGAGGCCGACGTTTTGGAGCGTTAACCGGCCGCGCGTCGCAGCCGGCGCTTGGCCGTCACGCCACTTCCGGGTGGTGCACGTCGTGCCAGACCTTCTTCTTGGTAAAGTAGAGAAGACCGGTCAAGACGATCAGAAAGATAAACACCTGGAAGCCGAGCCGCTTGCGCTGGTCGAGCTTGGGCTCTGCCGCCCACATCAGGAAGGCAGAGACGTCCTTGGCGTATTGATCCACCGTCGCGGGTGTGCCGTCGGTGTATTCGACCTGCCCGTCGCTGAGCGGTTTCGGCATCGAGATGGCATGGCCGGGAAAGTATTTGTTGTACTGCTTGCCCGGCGCCACGCTGGCGCCGGCGGGCGGCGGATCCTCGTAGCCGGTCAGGATGCCGTGAATGTAATCCGGCCCCTGCTCCTGGTATTGCGTGAACATGTTGAAGATGAACCAGGGGAAGCCGACCTCGAAGCCGCGCGCTTTCGCCAGCACCGACATGTCCGGAGGCACGGCGCCGCCATTGGCATTGCGCGCGGCCTGATCGTTCGCGAACGGCGGCGGGAAGTAATCCGCGAGCTTGCCGGGACGCTGATACATTTCGCCCTGATCGTTCGGACCCGCGGTGACCTGGAAGGAACTGGCGATGGCAGCCGCTTGCGGCTCTGAGAATTGCGGACCGCCCGGATCGGCGAGATTGCGGAACGCCACGAGCTTCATGCTGTGGCAGTTCGAACAGACCTCGCGATAGATCTTAAAGCCACGCTGAAGCTGGCCGGGATCGTAGGTGCCGAAAGGCCCGTGAAACGACCAGGTCTGGCGCGGCGGATTTTCCGCCTCTTGCGCCAAGGCCGGCTGCAAGGCGCCTGCCGACAATGACGCGGCGAGGACTGCGGCGATTGTAAAGCTGCGATGCGCGTTCATAGGCAAATCTCCTAAACCTTCGCGCCCGCGGTCGGCGTTGCAGCGCCGGGCGGCAGCACAGCTTCCGAGATCGAGTTGGGCAGCGGCTTGGTGGTCTCGAACAAGCCGAGCAGCGGCAGGATGACGAGCAGGAAGACAAAGTAATACGCGGTGAGGATACGGGCCGCGATCACATAGCCGCCTTCCGGTGGCTGCGAGCCCAGATACCCGAGCCCGACCACCGCCAGGAAGAAAACGATGAGGAATTGCCGATAGAGCGGCCGATAATTCGCCGAGCGCACCCGCGAGGTATCGAGCCAGGGCAGGAAGGCCAGCAGCACGATCGAGGCCAGCAGGGCGATGACGCCGAGAAGCTTGCTCGGGATCGCGCGCAAAATGGCGTAGAACGGAAGATAGTACCATTCGGGCACGATGTGGGTCGGCGTCTGACCCGGATTGGCCGGGATGTAATTGTCCGAATGGCCCAGATAGTTCGGGATGTAGAACACGAACCAGGCTAAGAACAGACAGAAGACACCGATGAAGAACGCGTCCTTGACGGTCGCGTAAGGCGTGAACGCCACCGTGTCCTTCTCGGTCTTCGCCTCGACGCCGGTCGGATTGTTTTGCCCAACCATGTGCAGCGCCCAGATGTGCAGCACGACCACACCGACGATCACGAACGGCAGCAAATAGTGCAGCGAGTAAAAGCGGTTGAGCGTCGGGTTGCCGACCGCAAAGCCGCCCCACAGCCAGGTGACGATCGGGTCGCCGACGCCCGGGATCGCCGAGAACAGGTTGGTGATGACGGTCGCCGCCCAGAAGCTCATCTGGCCCCACGGCAGCACGTAGCCCATGAAGCCGGTCACCACCATCAACAGGAACAGGATGACGCCGAGGATCCACAGCACCTCGCGCGGCTCCTTATAGGAGCCGTAATACATGCCGCGGATGATGTGGGCGTAGACGGCGACGAAGAAGAACGAGGCGCCGTTGGCGTGCAGGTAGCGCAACAGCCAACCGTAATTCACATCGCGCATGATCGATTCGACGGAATTGAAGGCGAGATCGACATGCGGCGTGTAATGCATCGCCAGCACGATGCCGGTGACCATTTGCGCGCCGAGCATGAACGTCAAGATGCCGCCGAACGTCCACCAATAGTTCAGGTTGCGCGGGGTCGGGTAAACGATGAACGAAGAATAGACCAGGCCCGCGATCGGCAGCCGCCGCTCCAGCCATTGCATGACGGGGTTCTGCGGCTTGTAGGTCGAATGTGCGCTCATGATCGAACCTTATGCGTTGGCGAGCTTGGACTTCATGCCGGCGGCGACAGCCGAGTAGGCCGGAAACCGCGGCAGCGCCAGGCGGCGCGCACGGCGGCATCCGTCCCAAAATATAAAACATCGCGCCGCGAAGGCTGCGCTGCGGAGATTGTGGCCACCCGTCACACCCTCTTCCGTCTTGCCGGTCACTCCTTCCGTGCCGTGGACCGCCCCCGAGAAGGTCCATTTCACCACGGAAGGCCCGTCACGTCCGACCTGGGGGAGGTCAGAAGCGACGCAATCCGGCGGCGTTTTATTGGCACCCTTACCGCACGAGCGCAAGTGTGCCATCACACTGTACGCACGAAGAAGTCTCCGATCTGCATGGCGGCCGTGCCGGGTTCCGGGTCCGCCTGCGCGGTGGTGCAAACCGGTCCTCGAACCAGGGCTCAAATCGGGGTTCGAACCCGGCTGCCAACCTCTACACCCACCCCACGCCCCTACGCGTTCGATCGTCATGCGCATCGCCCTCTACCAGCCCGATATTCCGCAGAATGCCGGAACTATTTTACGCCTGTGTGCCTGTTTCGGCGTCGAGGCCCACATCATCGAACCCGCCGGCTTTCCCACCGCCGACCGGGCCTTTCGCCGCGCCGGCATGGACTATCTGGATGCCGTTACCGTCGTACGTCACCGGTCCTTCGGCGATTTTGCCGACTGGCGCCGCCGGGCCGGACACCGGCTCATTCTGTTCACCACCGCGGCGCGCCTTTCCTATCTCGACTATCGCTACCAGCCTGACGACATCCTCCTGTTCGGCCGCGAGTCGGCCGGCGTCCCGGACGAAGTCCACGAGGCCGCCGATGCCCGTCTGCGGATTCCGATTCGCGAGAGCATGCGCTCGCTCAATGTCGCGGTCGCCGCGGCGATTGCCGTGGGTGAAGCGGTGCGGCAGACGGGTGGGATGCCGGGCTGAGGACTTGGAAAAATCGTATATTATGGTAATATACACAAATGTTCGATCTCAGCCAAATAATCGATTTTGACTGGGACGACGGCAATGCCAACAAGAGTGCGGAGAAGCACGAAGTAAGTCGAAAGGAAGCCGAGGAAATCTTTCTAGACCCGAGGCTTCTCGTCTTTGTTGACGAAAAGCGTAGCGATGCTGAAACACGCTATCACGCGTATGGCCGAACAACCGCTGGCCGTCTGCTGCAGGCAAGCTTCACAACGCGGCAAAATGCGACTCTGGTCCGAGTTATTTCGGTCCGCCCTATGAGTCGGAGGGAAAGAAGCCGTTATGACGAAGAAACTTAAGACCGTTCCGAAGTTTCACACTGAAGCGGAAGAACGTGTGTTTTGGGAAACACACGATACCGCCGACTATTTCGACCTGAGCAAAGCCAAGCGCGTGCAATTTCCGAATCTGAAACTGTCGACGACCGCGATTTCGCTTCGCCTGCCGCAGGGTCTTTTGGACCGCATCAAGGTCGCCGCCAACAAGCGCGACGTGCCGTATCAATCCTTGATCAAGGTCTGGCTGGCCGAGAAGCTGGACGCCGAGTAAGCGAGCAAGCCTCTTAGAGCATGATCCGGAAAAGTGCATACCGGTTTTCCGAAAAGATCGTGCTCCACCAAAGATCTAGAGCTCGATGCCGATTCAACCTCAAATGATCGCGCTCTAAGCCGTCGCCACGCCGGGCTTGCCGCTCTCGACCGCAAAGGTCTTGAGCGTCGAGATCTCGGCCTTCGGGTCATGCGCGTCGGAGACCACCCGCATCTGCACCTGCATGTGCGAGCGCTCGAGATCGACACACATATAGCCGCGCTTGCGGCTCTCGAAAAAATGCACATGGGGATTGTCGGGTAGCGCTTGCGCAATGAGATCGTGCGGCGGTCCGTAGGACGAGATCGAGGTGCCGACGAATTCGGTGGCCACGATCGGCGCGTTCGCATCGTCGAAGTCGAGCCGCAGATCGTTGGCGAAAAACGAATGGATGTCGCCGCTGAACACTACGGGATTGGACGCCTGCGTCTCCTGGATACGCTTGAGCAGGCGCGCGCGGTTGGCCGGATAGCCGTCCCAATCGTCGGTCGAGAACGCGAAAACGTCGTTTTGCTTGATGTGGTACTGCGCCATCACCACGTCCTGCGCGATCAGATTCCAGCGCGCCTTGGTGTGCGCGAGGCCTGAATAAAGCCAGGCTTCCTGGCCGAAGCCCATCATGCTGCGGCCGGCATCGTGCCGCTCCGGGCAACTTGCGTCGCTCTCCAGATGCATGCCGCCCTTATACGGCGGCGCGTAGCAGGCCCCGCGCGAGCGATATTGCCGCCCGTCGAGCATGGATATCTCGACCAGATCGCCGAGCCGGAAGCGGTCATAAAGGCGCATGATCGGCCCGTTCGGCAGCGACAAAATCGGCCGCACCGGCATGTGCTCGTAGAAGGCCTGGTAAGCCGCCGCCCGCCGCATCAGAAACAGTTGCGGATCGTCGAAGCGCTCGGACCATTTGTCCGCATAGTCGTTCGCCACCTCGTGATCGTCCCAGGTGACGAAGGCCGGCACTTGCGCATGCAGACGTTGCAGATCCGGATCGAGCCGATATTGCGCATAGCGGTTGCGGTAGGTCGGCAGCGTTGCCGCCTCGATACCATCCGAATGCTTGCGCACGGTCGGGCGTTTCTCTTCGATGGTTTCGTAGATGTAGTCGCCCAGAAAAAGCACGAACTCCGGATTCTCGTCGGTCAGATGTCGATAGGCCGAGAAATAGCCGTGCTCGTAGTGCGCGCAGGACGAGACCGCAAAGCGCAGACGCTCGGGCGTGGCGTCCGCCGCCGGCAAGGTAGCGGCGCGGCCGATGCGGCTTGCGGCATCGCCGTTGGTGAAGCGATACCAATAGGGCCGGCCCGGTTCGAGCCCGCGAACGTCGAGATGCACCGAATAGGCGAAAGCCTGCTCGGCGGTGGCTTCCCCACGGCGCACGATATCGCGCAATGCGGGATCGGTGGCGATCTCGTAGCCGAGGGTGACGTCGCCGCC
>Ga0209006_10001641_pt1 | contig 20315 bp, 17 predicted proteins | sample JacPin_JW_Ref_O2_FD_188567 | JGI IMG/M metagenome (GOLD analysis project Ga0209006, IMG submission 188567) | Forest soil microbial communities from Algoma, Ontario, Canada - Jack Pine, Ontario site 1_JW_Ref_O2 (SPAdes) (version 2) | ecosystem: Environmental > Terrestrial > Soil > Boreal...
GAATCCGCTGCTCGTATTTTGGTCTTACAGCCATCCGTCGATCGCACAGAGAATCCGTTTCTCGCTCGAGTACGATCCCTGGCATTCTGCCGCCGGACCAAAATATGTGAAATGAGTACATCAGAAAACGATTGCCGGAAAACGATGCCAGCTAACAATGAATAATGGATCGCAAGTCGAAGGCTAGTTAGCGGAGATGAGCGATCACGACTGCTGCAGATCTTTCAGAGCTGGTCGCTGATGATCTTCCTCTGCCTTCACCGCAACCAGTTTCGACTTCCGGTAGACATTCGCAACCGCCAGCGTCCAAAAAGGAACTAAGTCGACTCCAGGCACCAGCTTAGCCAGAAATGACGGCAGAAATTCCCAATGCCAGCCGAGAAGCCGCACCAGAAGCGCAGCGATACCAACGTCCAATATGTCGTCGGCCGGCGACAGCGCGCCCTCCACGAATAAGGGGAACACCGCAATCTGCAAAACGTCCGCGACGATGGCCAGCGCCATGGCCGTTCGAAAATGCGGACCGGGTGAGATGGTAACAGCGTCTTCAGCCACAACAACCTCTTCTGCTTCCGTCTATTTTACGCCGGTTGTTAGAGATTTTTTTGATTCCGAGCTTCTTGCTCCGCGTGCGAAGAACATTCAGCTGTCACCCGGGGTCAATGCTGACATCAGGTGAGGTGAGCGCAGATCAAGGTGGAAGTTTTGTGGTAGGGAGCCTTTTTGCTATGCTCGTGAAGGTGAGACATACTTGGACGGAATGCAAGTGAAACAGCCAAGGACGCCAGATCCACTATTGCCGTGGGGACCCTTTAGGAAGCAAGGGTTCTTCTTCGGCGCTTTAGGCACCCCATGATTCTTGGTATCCCGTCTGTGGTCCTGGCCGTCGCGGCCATACCGTTTATTTATTATCTGATCGCGCTGTTTAGCATTTGGCGGTTCTTTCGCCTCCCTGTGCCTCGACGCGCAGCAGATCAAGGCTATACGCCGCAGGTAAGTATTTTGAAGCCCATTCGCGGGCTTGACCCTGACGCCTACGAAAACTTCGCCAGCTTCTGCAGGCAAGATTATCCCGAGTACGAAATCCTTTTCTGCGTCGGTGAAGAGGATGATCCGGCTGTCCCCGTACTCGAGAAGCTGGCGCGCGATTTTCCGCAGCGCCCCATTCGAGTGTTGTTCGGCTCGGGCGGAATGGGATCGAACGACAAGGTGATCAAGTTGGCGCGCCTGGTCAGCGAAGCGCAGCACGAAGTTGTGGTGATCAGCGACAGCGATGTCCGAGTGCAGCCCGACTACTTGCACCAAGTGGTTGCTCCTTTGGCCGACCCCAAAGTGGGCGCAGTGACCTGCTTTTACGTAGCCTCGGAAGACAAGAATCTTACCCAGAGTCTCCAGTCGATCGGCATGTTTTCCGATTTCTACGTGGGCGTCCTGGTGGCGCGTCAACTGGACGGCGTGAAGTTTGCCTTGGGGCCAACGATCGCTACAACCCGGCAGAGGCTGGCGGGGTTTGGTGGCTACGAGGCAATCAAGGATCGTCCCGCGGATGACTTGCTGGTGGGTCGCCTTATCGCCGAGCAGGGCTACCAGGTTGAACTCCTGCCTTACACTATTTTGACGGTGGCAGATTACGGTTCTATGCGTGATCTTTTTCACAAGAGGCTGCGCTGGATCGTAGTCATGCGGCACTTGCGGCCCTGGGGACACTTCGGGTTGATTTTCACTTTGGGGTTGCCCTGGTGCTTGGTAGGAATTGCTGTCCAACCCACGATTGCAATCGCTCTAGGTTATCTCGGCACCTATTTTGCCATGCGGTCCGTGATGACGTGGATGGTGGGAACTTGGGGCCTAAAGCATGACCTGCCTTGGAAAAAATTGGCCTTGATTCCGGTGTGGGATGCGCTCGCGTTCTGCATTTGGCTGACCAGTTTTTCGCGCAACAGCATTCGCTGGCGCAATGTCGAATACTACATTCGAGAAGGCGCGCTTGTGCCCGCCGCTCCAATCGATCCGGCCCGGCGCTGACTATCTCAGGCTGGTAATTAGCTTCCCAATTTTGCGTTCAATCGGCTGCGCCCGCGCTTGGTAGAACGGCCATTCCCGTTGTCCCCCGCGGCCGATTCTCCGACGATCTCAAGAGAGCCTTTGGTCAGAAGCACGGGTTCGTGCTCGGCCTGGGCCCGGCGTTCGTTTGAGGGTTGCCGCCAGTTGACTCTCGGCAGCATCACAGCCGTATCGACCCGGTCGCGATATTTCAATGCCACATTCATCAGGGAATCCAACAGAGAGTCAGAAAGCAAATGTGGCTCCAGGCCGAGTTCAATCAGCTTCGAGTGTTTCGCATTGTAATAATGCTCTTCCTTTTCTACTCGTGGATCAGGCAGATGATCGACTGTAACCGTCAGGCCTAGCTTTTTACCTGCGGCCTGTACCATTCGCGCCAGATCCAGAACTGAAAATTGCTCGGTGAACTGGTTGAAGACTCGGCATTCCCCGCGAGCCGCCGGATTCAAACATGCAATCTCGACACAGCGCACCGTGTCGCGGATATCCAGGAACCCGCGAGTCTGGCCTCCCTTGCCGTACACGGTGAGGGGGTGCCCAATGGCGGCCTGAACGCAGAAGCGATTGAGAACCGTACCGAAGACTTCATCGTAGTCGAAGCGATTGATCAGCGCTTCATCCAGGCATACCTCGTCGGTAACGGTCCCGTATACTACGCCCTGGTTGAGGTCAGTGGCGCGCAATCCCCAGATTTTGCACGCAAACATAATGTTGTGACTGTCGTGCACTTTTGAGAGGTGATAAAAGGAGCCGGGCTGCTTCGGATAGGGGACCGTGTCCTTGCGGCCGTTGTGCTCGATAGTGATGTAACCTTCTTCAATATCAATATTGGGCGTGCCATATTCACCCATTGTGCCGAGCTTGATCAGGTGACAATCGGGCTGAAACTCGCGCAGCGCAAATAATAGATTCAGCGTACCGACGACATTGTTCACCTGCGTGAAAACCGCGTGTTTGCGGTCAATCATGGAATAAGGAGCAGCACGCTGTTCGGCGAAGTGGACGACTGCTTCAGGTTCGAAATCCTTGATCACCGAGGAGAGAAAGTCGTACTCCATTACATCGCCCACGAAGAGATCGATCGTGCTTCCAGTGAGTCTCTGCCAAGCCCGCAATCGATCCGAAAGCGGAAGGATGGGCGTAAGCGTCTGAACACCAAGTTCGTGGTCCCACTGACGGCGCGCATAGTTATCCACAATAGAAACGAAATGTCCCTTCATCGACAAATACAGAGCGGTGGCCCACCCGCAGTAACCATCTCCCCCCAACACTGCAATTCTCATAGCCTCTCCTTGGCCCCTCTTCTAAGAATAATCTATAAACCGAGTCTACTTCAGAAAACACGCAACTGTTTAGCTTGTGCCGAGCGCCTTAACGGCCGCCCCTTCGGAGCCGGCGATTGGATGATTCGTGAGAACGACCTTCCCGCCACTGGCCGCCACCGGATTCAGATTCGCGGCGCCCACCAGCGATTCCAATTGAGGAACCACATTCTCTTTCGCAACGATGTAGGAACGCTCCGGCTTTAGCCAGAGATTCTTGAATTGCGCATCATCGATAAACACCTCGGGCGCGTCTGGAGCATACGCTCCATACTCCAGATTGTAGAATCTGCCATTCCGAAGCAGCGCGCTACGGTTGGTGTAGAAAAAAATGGAAGAAAACGTGTAGTAGTGGTGATCGATGATCAGCGTTCCCTGCGGCGATTTCAGAATCGCCTCAGCCAGTGGCCTCGAAGACATGAAAGGATCAAAGGCGGCCATGGCTAGCCGGGCCGCGTGAAAAAACAGAATCATCATCAGAGCGGCCGCCAAGAATGCACGCTGGCCGGCGAACATCCACGTTGCCAAAGCGCCCAGGCAGAAAGCCACCGCTGCCATCAATAGAGGCAATCGAAGATAGGCGAAGGACGCCACCGTGAGATCCTCCATGTGTCCCAACGAGAGCTTATACGCTCCGGGATGTTGGCTGAGTGCCTGTGAAATATCCCCGGGGGCGGGCATATTGCGGGTGATAAGAAACAAAGTTAATGTCGCGAGCCCGGCACACGCGGCGACAATCGAGAGCGCACGTGTGCCGCGCTTTATCCAGACGCCTTCGGTTGCCATGGCTGATCCTAAGAGGAGTGCGAGCGCTGGATAGCAGGGCATCGAATAATATTCCTGGGTGGTGGAGAAAGTGAAAAAGACCAGCACAAAGCCAGTCAGGCATAGCGCCAGAAGCCGCGTACGTCCTGCGCGATCAGCCGGCTTGAAGGAGAGCTTTGCAATTGCTGGAAAATACACACTCCAGGGAAATAGCCACACCAGGTGGAACAGCCAGAAATAGAGGCGCGGGACGGTGTTGTAGTCTCGCGGATAGCGCAGATTCAGGAAACGCAGTAGTTGCTCATTGATGAAAAAAAACCAAAAAAAGCCGTGGTATTGCCCGGGTCCGCTGTGAAGTGTGAAAGCGAAGTAAGGTGGATTGCGCAACGTCGCCAGAATGTGCCACGGTGCTGCGATGAGCAGAACTATCAGCAACCCGCTAATGGGTCGTAGCCTGCGCCATATGGCGGCAGAAAAGAGCTGGTGAGTAATCAAAAGATAGATGCCGCCTGCCGCAAGCGGAAACAGCACTCCGATCAGGCTCTTCAGAAGAAGACCCAGCCCAAGGCTTGCGGCCAGGACGAAAGCCCAAAATCGCGGATGGGGCTCAGTTTCGTCCAAGACGCGAAGGAACGCCCACATGGCTAGAGCCACGGTAAAAGTGAGCATCACATCAGGAATCAGAATTCGCGTGAACAAAAACAGTCCAATGCATGTGGCCATGCATAGCCCGGCATAGAATCCCGCGCGCCGGCCAAACGCCCAGGCGCCAAAGGCAGCTGTCAGCCAGCAGAGGCCCACAGCCGACAAGGCGATGGGAATGCGCGCTGCCCAGTCGTGCGCACCGAAAATCACGTAACTCGCGGCCATTGCCCAGTACACAAAAGGAGCCTTCTCCAGGTACACGACGCCATCCAGCCTGGCTGTCACCCAGTCGCCCGAAGTGAGCATATTGCGAGAAATCTGTGCCTGCACCGCATCCACGTCGTCCATCAGCGATGGAGGAGAAATGATGCAGCCCAGGTAGACGGCCCCGGCAACGAGCAGAACGCCTAAGTATAGGTACCGGTTTTTTCCGGCATCCAAACGTTCGTGCTCGGGGACGCGGCTGCTTGAATCCCCCACTTTTTCATCCACAGAAACAGCACCATCAGGCCCCATAGGTGATAGCCGACATTGATTTGTCTCTCCAGGTGTTGGCGGATATAAGTCTCGATCACGTCCCGCCGGAATAAACCCTCGTAATCGGAAGCACTGTCAAGCAAAACATCTGTCATCAGCGAACGCAAAGGCCCACGAAGCCAATCGTGCGCCGGAATGTCGAATCCGACTTTCTTCCGATTGAGAACTGAAGCGGGCAGCTTGTCTCGCATCAACTCCTTCAGAATGACCTTTTGCCTCGAACCACGAATCTTCAGCGAAGCGGGCAAGGAGGTGGCGAATTCGACAATGCGATGATCGAGAAAAGGCGGGCGCACTTCCAATGAGTGAGCCATGCTCATGCGATCGGATTTGTTCAGAATGTCATCGGGAAGAAAATACTTCTGATCGAACCACAAGAATCGCGCCAGATCGTCAGGGGTTGAAGAGCGGGAGCGCAGTTCAGCCAGTACATGATCGAGCGCGTTTGGCAGCTCCACGCACACCAATGCAGCTTTCTGCGCATCGCTGAAAGTCCCATTCCAATAGACGTGCGCACGCTCGGGAGCCATCTGGCAGCCTTCCAGGAACCTCTTGAGCTGATATTCGAGGCTGATCTTGTCGTCTGAAACCGGCCACGCCCGCAGTGCATCGAGCGCGAGTTGAATAGCTTTTCGAGGAAATCGGCGTGCCAGAGCGGCCACGCGGTTCGCGCGATGCGTGAGATAGCCACCAAAGAGCTCGTCCGCCCCTTCACCACTTAAGCTGACCGTTGTCCTGGTCTTGCTTAACTTGGAGAGGAACCAGACGGGCAGCGCTCCGGCATCCGCCGAAGGTTCATCCGAGTAATATGCGAACTGCTCGATCACCTCCCGGAGATTGGACTCCGGGTTCAGATCCAACTCCTCATGCTCGGTCTGGTAGTGCTGGGCGACCGCGCGGATATAGGCGGTTTCGTCGAAGCTGCGTCCCTGGAACGAAATCGAGAACGTCTTGAGCGGTACGCCGCACTCAGCGGCATAGTGCAAGATGGTTGATGAATCGATGCCTCCACTTAGCCACATGCCCAGTGGAACATCGGATATTAAGTGCTCGCGAACGGATTGTCGCAAGAGATCGTCCAACTTCTCGCGAGCAGATTCCAGAGTCCAATCACGCCGGACTCCGAAGGGCAGTTGCCAATAGGAGTCGGAGAAGACCTCACCGTCCCGCCACTCCATCCACTGGCCGGGAGGAAGTTTCTCGATGCCTTCGACCAGCGTCCAGGGGCCGGGGACGTAGTTTAACGAGAGATAGCAATCGAGGCCGTCCAGGCTGAGCCGCCGCTCAATCTCAGGATGGATCAGAATCGCCTTTACTTCCGAGCCGAAGAACAGATCGTCTCCGCGCCTGGCAAAATAAAGGGGCTTGATGCCCATCCGATCACGCGCCAGGACCAGCCGCTTTGTCGATCCCGTCCACAGAGCGATCGCGAACATCCCCCGCAAACGTGCAAAAGAACCTGTATCCCATTCCAGAAACGCGCGAAGAACAACTTCCGTATCGCAGTGCGAGTAAAAGTGATGGCCGAGTTCCTCAAGTTCGCGCCGTATTTCGTGATGGTTGTAAATTTCGCCGTTGAATACAACGGCCACATCGCCATCTTCAGAAATGACCGGTTGGTCCCCGGCCGCGAGGTCTATAATTTTGAGCCGCGCTCCGCCTATACAGCAGAGGCTGGACTCGAACACACCTTGCTGATCCGGCCCACGATGAATAAGTGTCGCGAGGGCGCTATGAATCCGACCAGAGTCGGGTGCCCATCGCTTCCGGGTAAAACCAACAATGCCGCACAAGTGACTGCTCCTCTTCTCTCTATTTTTGCTTATCGCTTGTCCTGAATGACTCGCGATTCTCCCGTAGCGGGTTGTGGAGAATCGGTGATACAGCGCAGCTGGGGAACGTTTCCAAGTTTTGAAACACAGAATCAGCGCCGTCCCGTGATCACGATAGCAACGCCAATGCAAACCAGTAGCACGCCGGCCCACCTTCTTCGCGTAACCTTTTCGCCGAGAAAGAATTTCCCCCCTAATGCTCCGGCAGCATAGCTCAACGCGGTAACGGGAACCACCAAACTCACATTTTCCCTCGATAGTACTGCCAGCAGAGAAAAGAACGCAATGCCCATCATGGTGACTCCCACCCACATCCACGAAACTCGCAACGCGCTGGCGAAGAATCGGACCAGGGCGGCTGGGCGAAAATCCTTCACCTCGCCTACCACCTTCATGGCGCGGGTGACACAGAGCTCACCTCCGGTCCCGGCCCCAATGATCAGAAGATAAAGAATGATCTCGCGCATTTATCTTGGCTCCGTGGTACGCGGAGGCGTCTGCCCAACCACTAAAACCCCCAGGCAAATGAGTAGCACTCCCATCCAACGCGTCGGTGTTACCACTTCGCGCAACATGAAGTGAGCCAACAGCGCAACCATGCCGTAGGCTGCCGACGAGGCTGGCTGCACATAGCTGTAGTCCGCCCAGGAGAGCACCAGCATGTAAGCGACAAAAAACGTAACCAGAGACCCGATGCCCAGCCAAATCGTTCCCGACGTGACAACATGGGAAACAAAGTCGAGCGCCCCTGGTGTTGTTCCCATGCTCGCCGCACCGATGCGCTTCATCCCCTTACCAAGAAGTACATTGCCGAGCGGGCCGAAGATCACCATCAAAAAAATCAAGAGATAGGTCTTGAAGTGGAGACTGGAAGACAGCTTCATGCGGGATTTGAACCTCTCGTCTGACCGAAATAAGGGCATTTGCCCTCATCGAATCGATACCCCCACCCGATGAATACGGCGCTTCGAATAAGCCGACGCAAAAAAGTCATAATGTATGTTACTTGATTTCCGGAGCAGCCCCAAGCCAGCGAAAGTGATCTTCGAATGCGCCCACCTCAGCTCATTCGTATCTTGGACTCTCCACCGGGTCGAGACTTCGTCTCAGGGATGGGGGCCGTGCCGAACGGAAGGCTACCGCTGCACATGTGAAGCCAGGACGCAGTGCGGGTCTCAATGGATGATCAATGGTAGCGCTACCGGGAATCGAACCCGGGTTTGAAGATTGAGAATCTTCCGTCCTAACCCCTAGACGATAGCGCCACGCCCGAGAGCTTAGATTATAACAAAGGCCTGCCCGTCGATTTCTTGTCCGCAGCAGCTTTCCACAGGCCCGAAAGGTTTATACTTGTTGCACCCTGCTCAAAAATTTAACCGCTTCTCCCATTTTAGGTCGCGGGGCAAAGTGTATGTGGCTCGCCGAACAACTAAATTCATTCCTCACCTTAGGTGAATGCAAGGAGTATCCAATTATGGCAAGGTCCAGGTCCATCCCGGGCGGCAAGACTAATCGCAGCGATAAAGAAAAACCAGTAACCAACGGCGCGGGCGAATCATCTGAAGTGGAGACGATGGCGGTCGAAAGCATTGCGGCCGAACATGCGCCAGAATCAGCAGCGGAAAAAATCACCACCGAGGCGAAAGTGACACCAACTCTCAGGGCCAATTTAGAACCACGCAAGATGGAAGTCGTGAAGCCCGACTCCCGCAAGAATCTGGTCCCGATCAATCTGGAAGACGAAATCCGCCGTCGTGCCTATGAACTCTATCAGCAACGCGGCCCCGCGTCCGGTAACGAGGCTGATGATTGGTTGGCCGCAGAGCGCGAAGTGCGTCAACGCTATCGCCAACAGAGTGCATAGCCACTTGCGGTTATAACCTCAGACGCGGCGAGTGACTGGCCGGTCGTCTGTTCGCGCTTCGACCGTTTGCGGACGAAACATCTGGAAGGTCAGGTCATTTCGCCACGCCCACAAGCAGAAGCGCGCCCCCGGTTGCGATGCCGGGTGGTTTCTGAAAAAATAGGCAGGAGCTCCCTCACATGGCGGAAATTGGTAGCTTCGCACTGCTCCTAGGGCTGGCATTGAGCGTCTACACGTTCTTTGCCGGTATCGTTGCATTAACTTTTCAGAAACACGCTCTGCAGCCCGCAGGACGGCCGGGGAGTCGACCCACGCTGCGCGCCGGCACCGGAGCCCTGGGGAATGAAGGTACGCTTTCTGCCTTGCTGCGCCGCGGTTCGGAGCGCATCGGTGAAACTGCCCGTCGTGCCGGCATCGCTATTTTCGCCGCCGTTTTTCTCGCCGCGGTCGTACTCGTCATCTGTGCCTTCCGCGACGACTTCACCATCGCCTACATTTTTCATCACAGTAACCGCGATCTTCCCGCTCCCTACAAGTTCGCCGTTCTCTGGTCAGGACAGGAAGGCTCCCTGCTGTTCTGGTCGTTGCTGCTCGCCGCCTACGGCTTCGTGCTGCGATTGCGTCACAAGACCGACCCGCGTTTGTTCGCTTACGCCTCGGTGGTTTTGGCCGGAGTGCAGATTTTCTTCCTGTTGCTGGTGAATTTCGCCGCCAATCCCTTCGGCATTCTGGAAGGCGCGTTGCGCCCTGATGGCACGGGGCTGAATCCTCTTCTGCAATATCCGGAGATGGTGATTCATCCACCCATGCTCTATCTGGGGTACGTTGGATTCACCGTACCCTTTGCTTTCGCACTGGGCGCGCTGATCATGAAATATCCCGGCGAAAAGTGGATTCACATCACCCGCCGCTGGACCATGGTCACCTGGGGCTTCCTCACCATCGGAGTCTTTCTGGGGGCACACTGGGCCTACTCTGTGCTCGGGTGGGGCGGATATTGGGGATGGGATCCCGTCGAGAACGCTTCTTTGATGCCATGGCTCACGGGCACCGCATTCCTGCACTCCGTCATGATGCAGGAAAAGCGCGGCATGCTGAAGATGTGGAACATGTGGCTGGTGTTCGCCACGTTCTGGCTGGCCATTCTGGGAACGTTTCTCACGCGCAGCGGAATCATCAGTTCGGTGCATGCCTTCGCGCAGTCTTCCATCGGCACCTGGTTTGCCTGGTTTCTGGCCATCACTTTTATCGTGTTCGTTTTTTTCTTCTTCAAAAACAAATCGCATCTGGCCAGCGAGCACAAACTTGAATCTCTGGTATCGCGCGAATCCAGTTTTCTATTCAACAATCTGCTCTTCGTTCTTCTCTGCTTCACGGTGCTCTGGGGGACCTGGTTCCCGAAGATTTCCGAACTCGTTCAAGGCAACAAAGTCACGGTTGGCGGGCCGTTCTACAACCGCGTCGCCATCCCTGTGGCATTGCTGCTTCTCATTCTCACCGCGGTAGGTCCGCTGCTGGCCTGGCGTAAAACTTCATTTGAAAGTTTGAAGCGCAATTTCTTGTGGCCGACCATCGGCGCCGCCGCGGTTGCAGTTTTTTTGATGGTGACGCCTAAGTCCTGGGGATCGCCTTTCGGCTTGCGGCCTTGGCAGGACGTCGCGTATTTCTATTCGCTGATGGCCATCGCTCTCTCGGTACTGGTCACTCTTACCGTCGCCAGCGAGTTCTATCGCGGCGGCCGCGTCATTTCGAAACACACCGGCCAGAATATGTTCGCCTCGATGGTGCAGCTTACCCATCGCAACACACGCCGCTACGGCGGATACATCGTCCACTTCGGAGTGGTGGTCGTCATCATCGGCTTCGCCGGCGCGGCATTCAATCAAGATAAAGAGCAGGAAATGGCCAACGGCGACAAATTGACCATTGGCCCTTATACGCTGGTTTGCCGCTCTTACACCGATGACGACAGTCCCAACTACGCCAGCGAGTGGGCGCTGATGGACGTCTACAAGGGCGGAAAGCAAATCGACACGATGACGCCCGTGCGCCGCTTTTACAAGGCGAGTCAGCAGACCTCCACCATGCCCGACATCCGCTCCTCGCTGAACGAGGATCTTTATTTGGTATTCGAGGGACTGAATCCTGACAATGGCCACCCAATCATCAAGGCGCATCTGAATCCGCTGGTGATGTGGATCTGGCTGGGCGTATGGATCATCCTCGGTGGAACGGTTCTGGCTCTGGTTCCAAACGCCCCGGCTCCGGTTCGCGTTCCCGCGAGGGTTCATGTCGATCAGAGGCAACCCGCTCCGGTCGCAACTGGAGATTAACGAAAATGTGGGGACAGCCTCCCTCGGCTGTCCCCCCGGGCGCGGTCCGGTAAGTTCTCGATGGCGGAGTCGGTAAACATGTCGGCAAGTAGGAACTCAATCACGAAACAGCAACTGGGTGCCCCTCTTCTCGCCTCCTTTGCGAGAAGTGGGCATCGCAAACTGGCTTCTGCCGTTATGCTCGGCGCCGCCGTGTTCGTCCTGCTCGGCGCCGGTGATCCCGGCGCGCGCTTCACGGAAATCGGCCACCAGATGATGTGCATTTGCGGATGCAACCAGATTCTTCTGGAATGCAATCACGTCGGCTGCCCGTCCTCCGATGGCATGCGTAACGAACTGATGGCTGCCGTCACGCGCGGCGATAGCGACAGTCTGGTTGAACAGGGCTTCGTGCAAAAATACGGGCCCACCGTTTTAGCCGCTCCCACGAATAAGGGCTTCGATCGCGCCGCCTACATCCTGCCCTTCGTGGCTTTGATTCTTGGCTTTGGCCTGGTAGTCGGGATCGTCCGGGCCTGGAAGAATCGCCCCGCGCCCGCGATTGCCGGCGGTCTGCGCCCAGTACGCGGCGCTGAACTGGAGCAATTCCGCGATCAGGCCGGCAAGGAGACTGATCTATGATGTGGCTGATCATTTGCGCAGCGCTCGCCGTGGCCACTTTCTTTTACGTGTTCTACCTTCCCGGCAGACTTTTTCTCGGCCCCGAAAAAACTCGCGCCGGATATTTGCGCGAGCGGAAAGACGCGGTCTACGAAAATTTGCGCGACCTCAACTTCGAATACAAAGCCGGTAAAGTCCCGGATGCGGATTTCGCCTCCTTGAAATCTTCTCTGCAAGACGAAGCTGCCACCATCCTGGCGGAGATCGCCCGCCTGGAAAAAAATCCCACGCCGCAAAAAGGACCCAGATCTTGAAAGCATTCTCCCGAAAGCATGTCATCCTGAGCGAAGTGGAAACTTCCCGAAGCGAAATTTCCGCGAAGTCGAAGGATCCCATGCAGGCCAGACCCCATATGCGCCCTCGCAAGGCGTTCTCTGCCAAATTTTTCTGGTCTTTTGCGTCACTGGCCACCATTCTTCTCCTCACCACCTTCGCCTCGGCGCAAACCCTGACCGGCACCGTCAAGAATTCAACCACCGGCAAGCCTTCCGCAGGCGACGAAGTCGTCCTGCTCAAACTCGCACAAGGCATGGAGGAAGCAGGACGCACCAAGACTGACGCCAAGGGCCATTTCAGCTTCAAGCTCGACGACGCCCAATCGCCGCACCTCGTCCGTGCCATCCATCAGGATGTCACTTACCACCGCATGGCGCCTCCGGGAAGCACTTCCGTCGACCTTGAAGTGTATGACGTCGCAAAAAAAATCGAGGGCATCGCCGTTGTCGCCGACATCATGCGCGTACAGGTGGAGCAAGGCCAACTTGAAGTGATGCGCGCGTTCGCGGTACAGAACACGTCGAACCCGCCGCGCACCCAGATGAACGAGCGCAACCTGGAGTTCTACGTGCCGGAAGGCGCTAAAGTGATCGACGGATCGGCCATGACCGCCGGCGGCCAGCCGATCACCTCAGCGCCAGTTCCTGAAAGCGGGAAAAAAGATCGCTATTCTTTTATTTTCCCGTTGCGCCCCGGCGTCACGCAATTCCAGGTCGCCTTTCAGCTTCCCTATTCCGGCAGCGCCAATCTCGACCCCAAATCGATTTACCCGTTACAACATTTCGTCGCCATTCTGCCCAAGTCCATGCAGTTTGCCGCATCTCCTGCTGCGGGATTCAAACCCATGAACGATCCCAACCAGCCCGATGCGAACGTGCAGGTCGCGTCTAACACCAACCTCGGACAGAATCTGGCATTCAAAGTTTCCGGCGAAGGCGTGCTTGAGACTCGTCAGGAAGGCGACGGTTCGCAAGGCTCGGCGGCTCCCGAGGGCGGGCAGTCTCAGGCCCGTCCCGGCGGCGGTCTCGGCCCGCCCATCGACGCTCCCGACCCGCTGCAGAAATATCGCTGGTACATTCTCGGCGGGTTCGCCGCCGTCTTAGTAATCGGCGGAGTTTACGTTGCTTCCCGCCAACAATCGGCGGCTCGCGCTCTGGCGCGGCAGAAGCCGGGCTCTTCCCCCCGTGCTAGTCTGGAAGATGATTTCGAACCCGCGGAAATGCTGGCCACCCCCGCGATTGGCCCGGGCACCGCATCGCGTCCTACCTCCAAGCTGCTGGAAGGCTTGAAAGAAGAACTCTTTCAGCTCGAAGTCGAACGTCGCCAAGGACAGATCTCTCAGGACGAATACGAGAAAACCAAGTCCGCCCTCGACCAAACACTCGAGCGAGCCCTCAAGCGCGAGGCCCAACGCGCCTGACCCGGCGTCGTGAACTCTCGCGTCGTGAACTTCTCGCCAGCGGAACAAACCTGGCACACCTTTGCCGAGCGATAGGCACGCTTTGCCCACTTGCTCGCTTCCCCGGCAGCTCACTGGCAAGGGCCACGGACTAAGTCCTGCAAAATGTGTCGTGCATTTCCCTGAGGACTCGCCAGCATTTGGCCTTCAACCTGCCAAAGACGTCATGCCAACGGCGATTAAAGTTCGGCGAAAAAATTGCCGATCATGCCGTTAGATCCGGGCCGTTAGGCGCGGCCGTTAATCCCGGGGCGCACGTTTCCCCTAAGGAGTTCGCACATGTCAGTTTCGGGCATTTCCACCAGTCTCCTCAACACTCAAACCACGCAGAACAATATTCAGAAAGCGCAGCAGGAGTTCCAGCAACTCGGCAAGGATCTCCAATCCGGCAACCTTTCGGCAGCGCAGCAGGATTTCACCACCATCCAGCAGGATTTTAAAAATCAAGTATCCCAGTCACAAACGCAAGCCACGCACGGACATCACCATCACCGCGGTAGCGGCAACAGCAGCGATTCCAGCGCCATCAGCCAGTTGTTTGATCAACTGGGCCAGGCGCTGCAATCCGGCAATCTCTCCTCCGCGCAGCAAGCTTACACATCACTAACACAACAACTCCAACAGTCCGGCCAAAGCACCGGAGTGCAGCCCCAGTCGCCGTTGGTGCCGCTCACCAGCGGCGTCTCGATCAGCGCCTGATTATCACAGCGTACATCGAAGTGTTGCTTGGCCCCGCGCTCCATCCCCCACGGCGTGGGGCCTCGCTGTTTCGCCACTGCAAACTGATGAAATGCTGTTTAATAGCGCATGGCCTTCACCTGGTTCATACTGTTGCTCACCATTGCGGGAACAGTTCTTCTCTCGCTGGCATTTCATCGCCGCTCGTTCTTCGGACGTTTGCTGCATGACCGCATTCCCGACCGCCCGCGGCGGCGGCTGTTCGTGGCGTCGCTGAGTTTTTTTCTCACGTTCGCCGGAGTGCGCGGCGTGGTCTACTGCATCGAGCACCAGATTCCGCCTTTTCACTTCATCGAGGTGGGCGGACGCCACATTCATCATCTGGTGATCGGCATCGTGATTCTGCTTCTGGTCGGCTACTGCTGGCTGGCCGAAATCGGCACGGGCGCGGATGACTCGTCTATCTTTGTCAGCCGGCTGATGTCGATTCTCTATGGAGCAGGCGCTGCGCTCACGCTCGACGAATTCGCGCTCTGGCTGAATCTGCGCGACGTATACTGGTCGCGCGAAGGACGCGCCAGCATCGACGCCATTATTCTGTTCGGGGCATTGCTCTCGGTGAGCGCGTGGGGCGCTCCGCTGTTTCGGGCGGGCGGCAAGAAGAAATAAGCTATCCACGAAACCGAGGGACAGCGACATGGTTGATCTATCCATTGAGAACGGCACTCTGACCCTGCATGTCCGTGGAGCCGACAAGCTTTGGGCGTTCAAGAGTTCGCTCGAAATTCCGTTGCGCCACATCGCCGCGATCAGGGCTGATCCCGCCATCGCTCACGGCTGGGGGCACGGACTAAGAGCGCCTGGTACCAGCGTCCCCGGCGTCATCACCGCCGGAACTTTCTACCAGCACGGCGGGAGAGTTTTCTGGGATGTGCACAATCCCGACAACACCATCGTGATCGAGCTGAAAGACGAGCAGTATCAACAGCTCATCGTCGAAGTCGCCGATCCGCAGGCGGCAGTGGAAACGGTCAAAGCTGCGTTGGCCAAATAAATATTTCGCCGGATGCGGGGACGCGCTGATTTTCGCGCAGATCCAGATTAAAAAAAAATACGGATCGAATCGATAAAATCTCTTGGCTGAATCACTTGCAGAGGGTCGATCCGGCTGAATCCGGCTAAAATATTGAATTCAAATATTTTAGCCTTAAAATATTGCTGCGGAATGGCTTAGGAGCGGGCTTGTCGGCATCTCTGTTGTGAAAGAGCGAATCATTCTTTGGAATCATCATGCGACGAATCGGCAGAAAGGCACAAGGTTGGATGTCACGGTGGGCTGTGGATACTCTCTCTAGCTCAGTCGGTCGAAATGAGAACTGGCCCCGGCGCACGCCTTCGTGGTGCAGTGCAGCTACCGTTTCTATCTGCCGGGCGAAGCCAGACCGGTGCGTGTCAATGACGTTTCGTTTCGGGGTCGGGCGGCTTACCTTCGCGTCTGCAAGCGTCCGTGGTACCCGCCCTTCGCACAGTACGCGAGGAACGGGGCACCCCAACTTCACTGTCGATGCCAGAGAGATCAGAAACCTGGGCGACCCGCCGGAGGCTCGGACATCTCGACAATCCCCATTTTTTTTGCGGATCGGGGCCGCTTGCACCTCTTGGAACGGCGTAACATCCAATAAATAGACATCCACCACATTATGGGTAATACATTCAAGACTGCGTTCCTGCTGACGGCGCTGACGCTGCTGCTGATGTTCATTGGCCGCTATTTTGGCGGGCAGAATGGCATGCTGCTGGCGCTGGTGTTTGCGGCAGTGATGAACTTCGTCTCCTACTTTTACTCGGACAAGATTGCGCTGGCCATGTATCGCGCGCAGCCGGTGACGCGGGAGCAACTGCCGCGCGCCTACGCGGCGGTCGAGCGGCTTACGCAGAAGATCGGGCTGCCGATGCCGAAGATTTACGTGATCCCGACCGAATCGCCGAATGCGTTTGCCACGGGGCGCAATCCGCAGCACGCGTCGGTGGCCGTGACCCACGGCATTCTCGGCCTGCTGAATGACGAAGAACTCGAAGGCGTGCTGGCGCACGAACTGGGGCATGTGGGAAATCGCGACATCCTGATCAGTTCGGTGGCTGCGACTATCGCAGGAGCCATCACCATGCTGGCCAGCATGGGACGCTTCGCCATGATCTTTGGAGGGATGGGCGGCGGCGACCGCGACCGGCGCGATGGCGGCGGTTTCGGTGCTCTGCTGATGCTGATTCTGGCCCCCATTGCGGCCAGCCTGATTCAGCTTGCCGTATCGCGCTCACGCGAATATCAGGCTGACGCGACCGGCGCGCACTACACCGGCAATCCTTATGCGCTGGCTAGTGCCTTGCAGAAGCTGGACGCTTACTCGAAGCGCGTACCCATGGCGGCCTCGCCCTCGACCGCGCACTTGTTTATTATCCAGCCACTGCTGGGGATGAATTTCGGCAGCCTGTTTTCGACCCATCCGCCGATTGCGAAAAGAATCGAGCGACTGACGGGACGCCCAGCCGAGTTCACTCAGTAAGCTGCGCTCAGTAAGCAGAGTGCGAGCGGAACTCGAAGCATCCACTGGTTGTGCCCTGCAATCGGCCGGACTCTCCGAGGTAGTGTCTTAAGTTAAGACACTACCCTCTTTGAGGTACTGTCTTAAACAATTTACGCGGCTGACCAATGCGTTCAGCAAAAAGTTGTCGCACCTGAAAGCTGCCGTCGCCTTCCATTTCGCTTACTACAATTTCTGCCGTGTTCATTCGTCGCTGCGCGTTACTCCTGCGATGGAAGCGGGTTTAACCGATCACGTGTGGAGCATAAGTGAATTGCTGCTTGTGGCCTAGAATTGTTTCGCCACAGTGAGCGTCCCACCCGCTGGTTGCGTATTCCAATTCTTTGATTGATGCTTCAGAGAGACGATGTATGCCAGAGGAGTCGCAAAATGCAATTTCTAGCCCTCCGATGGTGCCACGACCGATCTTGCCAGCACAAAAAATGATATGTGCCGCTAGAGGGATTAGGTTGTGGATTGGCTGTAACGACTCTTCCCAAGAGGAATAGAATCGTTCACCCCAAAAGACAGCCGAATTCACTGTATCGCCAGCAAATACCTTTCGAGAGTGAAGTTGGCATCTTGCACCTTTCTGTAAATGGAAAATCCCGTGATGCAACTGGAATAGCTGGGGTTCGGGCTTGGCGGTCACGATTGTGCATTGAAAGTCTCGTCGCCTCTCGCTTGATTCTTCCAGCACCTTGTTGGCGATATCTACCGCTCGTGTATCTGGGCCGCCCCAATCTTCTGCATCGAATTCGTTGAGTAGGTCTTTAGCAATACGACCCGCAAGTTCCATGTTTCTGGCGCAAGCTATGCCCACTCCGTTTCGATAGTCAATCTCAATCTTGGTGGTGTTGCTAGTATGTCGCACGCTGGCATACTGCGTATCTTCCGTGTTCATCCATAGCGTGTCGCTGGCAATCAGCACTCCGTCTGTGCCCACCATCCCCACCTGCATCGTCATAGGAATTTCCTCCTCTATAGAAGCCGGAAGGATTGTATTCCCTTGCGTGGAGATATCTGGGGCCGCTGCCGCTACAGAGCTATGCCACGTCATTTAAGACACTACCCTCTCTGACCCCAGCTTGCTGAATCGCCTGCCATTCTCTACACTAAAAGTTTTCCACTCATTGAGTAGCTCGCCCCCGGGTTTTAACTTTGAGGGCGACGAGAGGGTGCATGAGTTTGCGTTGCGGTGCGCGTGTAGGGGTAGTGGCCAGCATTTCTTTATCTTTATTGTTATTGTTGCCGGCTTGCGGAGGCAAGAAAACCGCCGCGAGCTCACCTTTTCCGGCAAAGATCACGCTAAACACCGGAACCAGTTTTTCATTGCAGGTAGGAGCGACCGTCCTCCTGGCCGCCACCGCGCAAAACGATGCCGGCACAGCCATCACGCCGACATTCACCTTCCTCAGCAGCAATACCTCGATTGTCGACATCGCTCCGAACGGTTTTGCCTGCGCCGGAACCTGGAACGCTCCGGTCTATTCGATCTGCACCCCATCGGCCATCGGTACGGCTCAGGTGACGGCTTCGGCACTGGGAGCGACCAGCTCGCCGACGTTGTTTTTCGTACATCCGCCGGTCGACAACATTCAGATCAGCGTGACTCCGCCGATCAACATTGTTCCTCCAGCTTGCCCCACCCAGATTGCCTTGCCCCCGTCCTGTAATTTGAAGTTCAACGCCAGTGCGTCCAATTCCTGCCTCTCGCAAAACCAGATTGTGACCCTGCAAGCCAGCGCTTTCAGCCAGGGCGTCGATGTGACCCAGTCGGTCGGCCCCTTCACCTTTAGCGCGGCAACCCCCAGCGTTGCCACCATCACTCCAGTGGTGAACACGGACATCAACGTTGCCACTTATCAGGCAACCGTCGGCCCCAACGCCCCCGGGCAAACTCAAATCATCGCCTCCGCTTCCGGCGTAACCAGCCAGCCTTACAACTTCGAAGCCTGCCCCGTACAGTGCATCGCTTTACAGGTGGGCTCGAACATAACGCAAGGCGTAGGCCAAACCAGTTTCTCGGTCACGAAGGGGGCTACCGAAACCATCACGGCCACCGCCGTCGACGTGCAGGGCTGCATCGTGCCCAAGGCTCCGCTGACCTGGCTGTCATCTTCGCCAGCCGCTATTACCGCGAATTGCACGGGCAGCGTGCCCTGCAGCGTTACCACACCTCAAGCAGGGTCCGCGGTCATCACCGCAAATTGCACGCCGCCTACTTGCAACGTAGGGTTCCCGCTGAATCCATCCGGCTTCGCCGCCGGCTCTCTCTTTATTCCGGAGCCCGTATATCCCATCACCGCTATCACCGGATTAGTAACCGGCGCACCCGTCGCAACCACCGTGCTTGCAACCAGCCAGGACTGCGCCGCAGACGCCTTCTGCAATGTGGGGATTTACAACGTCTCCACCTCGACCCATCAGTCCGGCGGAGCAACTCAGTCGCCCACTCCGCCGAACTCGCTGAAGTTCGATCCGGCGGGAGACAGAGCCTACATGGGCAGCGAGTTCGGAGCACTTATGCTCAACCCTGCCAATTTTGGGGGGAGCTCGAGTCCGTTTACTTCTCTTGGCGCTGCCGGCACGACGCTGGGACTGGTGACTGGGAAAGTTCTGGCAGTATCGTCGAACGGAAATTCGGCCATTTTCTCGGATACGGTTTCCACACCGAATCAGGTATACGTGGTCACAGCTACGCCCGCATCCACGACACCGCTCAACGTTATTAGTAGTGCGATCGCGGCTGCATTTTCTCCCGATGGCATGAAAGCCTTCATTCTCGGCAATGGCGGCAATACGCTTTATGTCTACAGCGCTCTGCAAGCGCTGCAAACCTATCCGCTGGCGGCACCTGCGACTTCGATTGTCTTCAATTCCACCGGTTCTTTCGCTCTATTGGCTGGCGGAGGCGCTACTGGCAACCTTGCTGCATTCAATACCTGCGACAATTCCGCGGTTACTCCGGTCCTCTCCTCCGGGGCTGTCACAACGCCGCCTTTGTTCCTGAAGATGGTTCCTGCGGGCAACGTGCCCATGGGCAATACAATCATTCCTAATCCGCTACTCGCCGAAGGCCTCGATTTTTTCATTGGCCTCGATACCACGGGAATCGACATCATCGCTACTACCTCTTCATCGCCACTCACCGGGCTTTGTCCGCAGCAAGTCAGCCTGGCCTCCATTCTGCCTGTGCCCACGCCTCCAACGCCGCCCACCACTTTTCCGCCCATCCACATCGGGCTGGGTCACGGCACATTCCATCCCATCAATTTCTTTATCTCGCCTGACGTGA
>Ga0209006_10001642_pt1 | contig 20311 bp, 18 predicted proteins | sample JacPin_JW_Ref_O2_FD_188567 | JGI IMG/M metagenome (GOLD analysis project Ga0209006, IMG submission 188567) | Forest soil microbial communities from Algoma, Ontario, Canada - Jack Pine, Ontario site 1_JW_Ref_O2 (SPAdes) (version 2) | ecosystem: Environmental > Terrestrial > Soil > Boreal...
CGGGTTGCAGCGGCGCATCCACTGCATCGTCCGGAAATAACACCCCGAAACCTTCAATCACCTCATTTTCGGCGAGCCCCACGAGCATCAGTTCAGGTGCGAGCAGCACTGTGAGCTGGTCGGCGAGCGGCGCCACGACAATCGCCATCACTCCGGGAAGCTTTACGTCTAGTTCTGCCGGCGGCTCGACGAGCGTCAGCCCAACATCCACGACCACCTACACCCTCACTGCAACGAATGCCGCCGGTTCAAGCACAGCAACCGCGACGGTCACCGTCACATCCGGAGGCGGTGGTGGCGGCTCTTTGACCATCACCACGACTTCATGCCCGGCGGGAACGCAGGGATCTGCGTACGAAGGCTGTACGATCGTCGCGACCGGAGGCGCTCCGCCGTATACATTTTCCGTGAGTTCGAACGCGAGTATTGCTCCGTTGCCGGAAGGCATGTCGGTGAACTCTTCAACCGGGGAGGTCACGAGCGTTTTAATCGGAGGGCAGGGAACCTATACCCCCGAATTTGTCGTAACCGACTCCGCCAGTACGAAAGCGACGCAGAGCATCAATTTCGCCATCAGCGGCAACAATACGTTTTTAGCAAACATCTTTCCGGCAGACTCAATCTTTCACCATCGTGTAGACGCCGCGACCACGAGCCTGCCTGTCGATACTTCTCCGGCAGCGCCAATTTATAGCGGTTATTTGTCAGCAACGATTAAAGCGTTCTTCGGAGGAAGTTCTTACCTCACATTCCCCAACGGAATTCCGGCGGTCGAGGTTCCGTACAACCAGACGGATGTTTCCGTCACGACCACTGTGTACCAGTCTTACTTCACCTCAGGACCGATTCCGGCCTATGCTCCCGTCGAAGGCACGAGCCGTTCCACAGGCGACCGGCATGTGCTGGTTTATCTCGAAGCGGGCGGCGGAAAGAATCCCGCGCTTTACGAGATGTGGCAGGGAATCTACGAGAATGGCCCCTGGACCGACTCCTCGAATGCGCTATGGCCGAACGTTTCTGGCGACGCTCTGACCCAGCAAGGAAATGGAACTTCCGACGCCGCAGGACTGCCGGTCGCCCCGCTTCTCGCCAACGCCGACGAAGTCATCGGCTCGGGAACGCCGGAGTCGCCCGCCGGGACGATCAAACATCCCATACGCTTCACGGTCAACCACATGTTGAACTATTGGGTCTGGCCGGCCACAGAAACGGCGGGTACCGGCAACTGTTCGCAAGGTGGCAGCACGATTCCAACCGAGTCGCAGATCTCGCAATCCTCTCCTCCATCAAGTTGCACCATGACCGGACCCGCGGGAGAAATTTATCGCTTGAAAGCGTCGGTAACGACTCCAGCTTGCGCTTCGAGCAGCCCGCAAGCGAACGTCATCATTACCGCGTTCCGCGATTACGGCATCATCCTCGCCGACAATGGAGACAGCGGAGGGCTCATCGGCACGCCCGATGCCCGCTGGAACGATGACGATCTTACCTGCCTCGAGAGCCTCACTTTGGCAGACTTTGAACCGGTCAACGTTTCAAGCCTTATCGTAAGCAACGACAGCGGAGCGACCAGCCACTGAGCAAACCTCAATGCATTGGGTGGCGCAGGGTCTGAGGGCTGAGCGCGAAGGCCGAGACTCAATCTTGCAACCACTATCCCTTGGGTCTACCATGTTTTCGGCCCACGCAGTGGTGATTTATGTTTGGGTTTCGGCGACAACTTCGCGGTCTGGAACGCATCTTAGTAAGCTAAACTCTGGTGCAGGAAATTTGCACCATTCTTGGGGCAGGTACAACATGCCATCTTCTGTCTGGTCGGGTCACTTAACCTTCGGACTCATCTCCATGCCGGTGCGTCTTTTCTCCGGCGCGCGCAGCTCCGGCATCTCCTTCAACATGCTGCACCGCACCGACAAGTCCCGCCTCAAGCAGCAATACATCTGCCAGGCCGAGGGCGTCGTCGTCGACCGCAGCGACATGGTGAAGGGATACGAGTTCCGCAAAGACGAATACATCATCATCGAGCCCGATGAGATCAAGAAGATCGAGCCGCAGACCGCGAAGACGATGGAGATCCTCGAATTCGTGAAGACCAGCGAAGTCGACCCGGTCTACTTCGAGTCGTCGTATTACATGATGCCGGAGGAAGCCGGCCGCCGCCCCTACGCGCTGTTGACCAGGGCGCTTGAGGAAAGCGAGTACGTCGCCATCGCCAAGATCACGATGCACAACCGCGAGTACACCGTATTCCTGCGTCCGCACGAAGGCGGCATGATGCTCCACACCATGTACTACGCCGAGGAAGTGAAAAAGGTCGAAGGCTTCGGGGCGCCCGACGTCGAGTTGAAAGACGCGGAAGTCAAAGTCGCGCACCAGCTCATCGAAGCGCTCGCCGACGAGTGGGATCCCGAGAAGTACAAAGATAATTTCCAGGAAAACCTAAAGAAGCTGATCGAGACCAAACTCGAGGGCGGGGAAGTGGCCGAAGTCGAGAGGCCCAAGAAGCTGGCCCCGGTGGTCGATCTCATGGCGGCGTTAAAACAAAGTCTGGCGCAGATGGAAGGCAAGAAAAAGCCCGCTGCCGCAGCGGGAGACGAGCGCCCTGCCGCCGCGGTGGCAAAGTCTCGACGGAAGTAAAGGTACCCTTCACAAATTTATGCGCTCTTGCGAGTAACTCCGCGAGGCATCTCTCCCGCGCGTGCCCGCATCCTTCTCAAAAGCATTTTTTTGTAAAGACTGACCGGACAGTTTGAAGGTGTCATCCCGAGCGGAGCCGTTCTTCAGGCGAAGAGAGGGATCTCCCGCTCAACCGGCTTAGCGCGTAAGCGAAACAGGCCATCCAAAACCCAGATCTCGCTCGCACTTGCGATGAAAAATCAAATTGAGCTACTGCCAAGCCACTGCTTCTCTAGCGCATCTCACCCGCAATCGTTACAATGATCGATTCACTGGGATTTCAGTCTGAATGAATTCTTCCTCCGGAGTGCCGATGAGATTTCGACGTGTGGGCGGACTCACCGCGATTGTCGCAGCCATGATCATATGTATCTCCTGCGGCCAGATTTATCGTCCTGTAGTGATTCCGATTTCGGTGGTCCCGCCCAATTCCCAGGGCTTTCACCAGATTTTCAGCGTCAACGTGAACGTCCCGTTCAACTTTGGCTCAGCGATGCAGATAGATGTCTCCGGCGACTCCGAAATCGGCGCGGCCTTCATGGGCGTTAATCCCACGCATGGCGCCATTCTGCCCAACGACTCCAGAGTCTTCATCGCCAATGCCGGCAGCCAGGACAACTTTGACGCCGACAGCGTGATGTCTTTCTTTCCCGCCACCGATTCGCGCATTGCGACCGGCCTCGGCACCCCGACGGTCTACAGCCTGCCATTCGGTTCGCTGCCGGTCTTCATCAATACGGCGCAGAACAACGCCGTATTCGTGGCGAACTATGGGACGAACTCGGTGAACGAGATCAATCCGGCCACCAACGCGATCATTCCCCTCACCGGGATCGTCGGATCGCATCCTATCGCGATGGCCGAGACGCCGAATGCGCTCAACCTCTACGTGGCCGATGAGGGTGACAACACGGTCTATAACCTCTCGCCGATCGATCTCTCGACGCAGGCGATCATTCCGAACGTCGGCAATACCCCGACCTGGATCGTTTCTCGGATCGACGGCCAGCGAGTTTATGTCGTGACCCAGGGCGACGGCAATCTTTACACCATCAACACCACAACCAACGCGATCATGTCCACGCAGCCGGTGGGCGGCCCGGGCGCGAACTTCGTGATGTATGACAACGGCCTGAATCGCCTGTATGTCACGAATCCCACGGCTAACGCGGTATATGTATTCGACGCAACCGCCGACCCGCCAACGTTGCTGGGGACCGTCAATGTAACTCCGCCGCCTGTTTCTACCACGGCGACGATCACGACGAACTGCGCTACCTACACTTGCTCCTACGGTGCAGTGATGCCGACCTCCGTCGCGCCCTTACTCGATGGCCAATACTTTTATGTGGCCAGCTATGTGGTGGGAAATGCCACGGCGAGCGGAAGCGCAACCACCTGCCCCGATACCAACGTCGCCGCTGACAATTGCATCATTCCGCAGGTCACCGTTTACGATGCCAGAACGTTTGCGCAGACCGCGGTCGTATTTCCGTTAATCGCACCCACGCTCGCCGGTCTGCAGTCCTTTGCTCTGACGCCCGATCCTTTCTGCGCGCCGCTTCCGCAATATTCGCCGGCAGGCGCGCGCTTCCGTATGTCGGCCGCCGCTTCGGTCGATAGCAGCCATGTCTACGCCAGCATGTGCGATGCGGGCTCCGTTGCCGATATCGACACGACTACCACCACCATCGCCGTGAACGGCAATGCTCCGAATAGTCTTATGACTGATTTAGTCGCTCCGTTCAGCGCCGGAGCTCCGCAGGCCAACGGTCAGCCGCTGCCGCAGACTCCGGTATTTTTATTTAGCGGTCAATAAGAAAAATAAGTGGAATGCGTCATCCTGAGCGGAGGCGTTCTTCAGCCGAAGCGAAGGATCTCCGGTGCATCAACTCTTGACCGGAGATTCCTCGTCCGACATTGAAGTACTCGGCGGGAATGGTGCGGGCTTAAACCCTGGCGGGAACTTCTTCCTTCACGGTTTCTTTCGCCGCGTAGTGCGAATCCACATAGTCATCGAGAATGTCGATGAACTCCGCGACGATGCGGTCGCCCTTCAGCGTGGTGAACAACCGTCCATCGACATAGACCGGCGCCTTCGGCTCCTCAAACGTGCCGGGCAGCGAGATCCCGATGTTGGCGTGCTTCGACTCTCCGGGGCCATTGACCACACATCCCATCACGGCGAGCTTCATCTCTTCCACGCCAACGTATTGGCCTTTCCATGAAGGCATCTGCTCGCGGAGGTAAGTCTGAATCTGCTCCGCCATTTCCTGGAAGAACGTGCTGGTGGTTCGTCCGCAGCCGGGGCAGGCCGTAACCTGCGGCGTGAAGCTGCGAATACCCATCGACTGCAGAATCTGCTGCGCCACGCGGACTTCTTCCGTGCGGTCGCCCATGGGAGCAGGGGTGAGCGACACACGAATCGTGTCGCCGATGCCTTCCTGCAATACCACGCCCATTGCTGCGCTCGACGCGACGACGCCCTTCGCGCCCATGCCCGCTTCGGTCAATCCGAGGTGCAGTGGATAGCTGCAGCGCGCCGCCAGTTCGCGATACACATCAATCAAATCCTGCACGCCGCTGACCTTCGCGCTTAAAATAATCTGATCGGGCCGCAGGCCAAATTTTTCCGCCAGTGCCGCCGACTCCAGCGCGCTTACCACCATGGCTTCCATCGTGACTTCACGCGCGTCTTTTGGCTCAGCGAGCAAGGAATTCTCGTCCATCATGCGCGTGAGCAAAGCGGAATCCAGCGATCCCCAATTCACGCCGATGCGCACCGGCTTCTGATACTTCACCGCGACTTCAATCATGGTGCGGAAATTGGAATCCCCGCTCTTGCCAATGCTCGAGTTGCCGGGATTGATCCGGTACTTCGCCAGATCGCGCGCGCACTCCGGATATTTTGTCAGCAGAACGTGGCCGTTGTAGTGGAAGTCGCCAATGATAGGTACGCGCAGGCCCTGCTTGTCGAGCTCTTCAACGATGCGGGGGACGGCGGCAGCCGCCTCGTCGTTGTTCACCGTGACGCGAACCAGTTCCGATCCGGCGCGGGCGAGAGCCGCAACCTGCTGCACGGTGCCGGGAATATCGGCTGTATCGGTGTTCGTCATGGACTGCACCACAATCGGTGCATCCGAGCCGACGCGCACACCACCAACCATTGCCGTAACGGTCTTTCTGCGTTGAATATTAGCCATTGGAATCTCTATTTTAACACGCAAAATCGGTGCATTTCAGGCGAGGCGGCCTTGCTTGCCGTCTATAGATCAGGTACGGCAAGAAAACGTCCCGGAAATAAATGAGGGAGCCGATGTCGGCTCCCTTAATTTTTGGGCCAATCTTAAATCGACCTTACGGCAACCGATCCGCCATCCACGGGATGGTCTTTGTCAGATCGTTGAAGATCACCATGACGGCGAACAGCACCAGGAAAACGAATGCCGCCTGATAGACGCGCTCCTTGATGCTCATGCTGATGTCGCGCCGCATCAGGCCTTCGATCAGCAGGAACAGGATCACGCCGCCGTCGAGAATCGGAATCGGCAGCAGATTGAAGATGCCAAGATTCAGGCTGATTGCTGCGGTTAATCCCATCAGGGGCGTCCAACCCTTGCTGCGCGCCGCTTCCCCTGCAGCCTGGCCGATGCGGATCGGTCCTTCGATGGAGCGCATCGAAATCTTGCGCTGCGCCATCTTCTTTACCAGTTCGAGAATCAGCAACGCATTCTGCCGGTTCTCATGCAGGGAAAGACTGAGCGCCTCCGCGAAAGGCAGCGTCTTCACTTTGGTCTGTATGCTGCCAATACCGATGCGGTAACGCTTCTCCGTCAGTACCGGTTGCACGGTAAAAGTTTTCTGCTGGCCATCGCGAATAACCGTCAGCGCAATCGGTTTTTCCTTGGTAACCTCGAGTTCTTCCACCATCGCAGCCAGGGCCGGAACCGGTTGTCCATTGAGCGCGATGATCTGGTCGCCTTCTTTCAGCCCGGCTTTTTCCGCCGGCATGTCAGGCTGCAAGTCGGTGATGACTACATTCTTTTCTTTGGGAGCCCACCCCGCATAGCCGATCTGGTCCAATCCAGAAGGTACCGGCGTAATCGTTCTTTCAAACGACTGCCCATTGCGGTCAATCACAACGTCGAGCGGTTGGTTGGGGTTGAGCCACTCTTTCATGTCAACCTGCTTCCACGTCGGGTTCGCTTCGCCATCGATCTGCGTGATGCGATCCCCCGCCTGCAGGCCTGCTTTCGATGCTGCTGTATCTTTGAACACCCATCCAATCACCGTGGGCTCGTCATAAACCGCGGGATACTCGTAATGCATCATGTAGACGGTCGTCAGCAGAACGATCGCCAACAGAATGTTCATCGTCGGCCCGGCAATCGCGATCAGGAAGCGATGCCAACGCGAGTGATTCAGAAATTCCCGTGGATCATCCGTCCGCTCATCCATCGGATTCTCGCCGCTCATCTTGACGTAGCCGCCCAGCGGAATCGCGTTGATGCGGTAGTCGGTCTCCCCTTTGCGGAAGCCGACGAGGCGCTTGCCGAAACCGATGGCGAACTGCTCGACCCGCACGCCCAGCCACTTGGCCACGGCATAGTGGCCGAACTCATGGATCAGGATCATGAAGCCGAGAACTGCCACCACCGCGATAAAGGAAGTCAGAAATTCAGGCATAAAAGAGGTACGGATACTCCAACTAAATTAGATTCCAAATTCTTAGATTCGGAAACTACGCGAAAGATGTAGCCCGTGGCCGTTGACCTTTCTTTACATTCACTACACTCTTTTGCGCACATCGGCGGGCCTCGGCGTCGGCTTCGAGCACTTGAGCAATAGTGTCCAGCTTTCCCGATTTCGTTTCAGACAAAACGTCTTCGATGATCCTGGGAATATCTTCAAACCCGATGCTTGCGTCAAGAAACGCCGCCACCGCCACTTCATCGGCTGCGTTCAATGCCACCGTTTTCGCCCCGCCCGCCTCGGCCGCTTCATAGGCCAGACGCAGGCAAGGAAATTTTTTCAGGTCGGGTGGGGTGAAGTCCAGATGACGCAAGTCACTGACGTTGAAACGCATATCCGATTGAATCCGCTCTGGATATGTTAGGGCGTAGAGAATTGGTAACCGCATATCGGTGACCGAAACCTGGGCGAGTATGCTGCCGTCGACAAATTCGACCATGGAGTGAATCGTCGACTGCGGGTGAACGATGACTTCCACCTTCTTCGGCGGCATGTGAAACAGCCGGCACGCCTCGATCACTTCAAACCCTTTATTCATCAGCGTGGCCGAGTCAATGGTGATACGGCGGCCCATCTTCCACGTGGGATGATTCAGCGCCTGCTCCACCGTGATGTCAGCGAACTCAGACGCAGGTTTATTAAGAAATGGCCCGCCTGACGCAGTGAGCCAAATGCGCTCGACTTCGTCCATCCGCCCGCCCCGCAGGCATTGATGCACCGCATTGTGTTCGCTATCAATCGGCAAGAGCGGCTTGCCTTGCTTGCGCGCCTCGGCGGTGATAAGTTCGCCGGCGGCGACGAGGCATTCTTTATTGGCAAGGCCAAGAATTTTTCCGGCCTTTACCGCTTCGTAGGTGGCTTCAAGTCCGGCCACGCCGACGATTGCGCTGACCACGAAGTCCACTTCGGAATGCGTCGCCACGCGCACCGTTCCCGCTGTGCCGTGAACAACCTCAATTTGAGTCAGCCCTGTTTTTTTCAGTTGAGAGCGCAGGGTCTCCGCATCGGCTTCCGCCGCCATCGAAATCACACGCGGCTGCCAGCGCTTCGCCTGCTCAAACGCTGCGTCCAGATTCGATCCCGCTGCCAGTGTGACAATCTGAAACCGCTCCGGATAGGTCTCTGCCACATTGAGCGTGCTCCGCCCAATCGAACCGGTCGATCCCAGGATGGCAATACGTTTCATATGTACTTGGTCAAGTTTACTTGGTCAAAGCGGTTGCGAAATGATCGATCCACTCTCGCTGTGCGTCGGTCTCAGGCACCGTTACTCCGCGGGCCGCCGATACCTGATCTACCGCCGCTCCGGGACTCATGCCGCTTTTCACCAGCAGGCACGCGGCGATCAGTCCGCTGCGCCCCACTCCCTGGCGGCAGTGCACCAGAACATCTTTCCCGGAAGACAGCGCATCTCCAACCTGCTCCAGCAAGGACGCAACCTGGGCTTCGGATCGCGGAGGCTGACGGTCGGCGACAGGCAACGACCAGAACTTCAGTCCCTGAGCCTGTATCTCGTCGCCTTCGCCGCGTAGATCCAGGTCTCTCTCTTCGTCGGACTCAAGGAGGGACAGAACCGCATCCACTCCCTCTCGTTTCCACTTAGCGACCTCATCGTGTAGCCAGTCTCCGCCGCGCGGACGGGCAGCGACGGCCAGTTTTCCTAACCACGGTCCGTCCACCCAATAAGGTCCAGCCGTCATTCGGTTTCCTTCACCACAATCTCCCGCGGAAGCTTGTCCACATCCACACCGCGTTGGCGCAAGATGTAAACGCGGTGGTGCCCTTCCAGTATAGTTCCATCCTCGCGGGTTTTGAGTCGATTTGGCCCCTCGCGAAGAGAAGTTAGCAATAGCTCAGACGAACAACGGTCAAGCGTCGCAAGTTTGCCTGCATTGAGGGAACTATCGGCATGCAGCGGCTTAAGTCTAGGATGCTCCGGCAATTCCGCCATACATCGAAAATCCTGTTACTGCACTACTCGCCAGGCCATGAAAAACCACAGTACCGGAGCCGCAAAGAGCAGCGCATCGATGCGGTCGAGCATGCCGCCGTGGCCGGGGAGAAGCGCGCCCGAATCTTTCACGTTAGCCCCGCGCTTGATCAGCGACTCAACCAGATCACCCAACTGCGCGGCGATGTTGAGTGCGATCGTTAGCACAATCACCGGGCCCATCGCCGGCTGCTCAAGGCCAAATAATCCTCCGCGACGCTCGATCAACCCCCAACGCAGCAGTGCCGAACTGATCGCTTCGGCATGGGTGAAGAGAATCCAGCCCACGCCGACACTGGCGGCGACCGAAGCGACCGCGCCCTCCCATGTTTTCTTCGGACTGATCCGCGGCGCCATCAGATGCCGCCCCATCGACTTGCCGACGAAGTAGGCGAAAATATCCCCCGCCCACACCACGAGAAGCAAATAAAGAAGGTAGAACGCGCCCGCCCACTGTTGGCGCAGTTGCACCAGCATCCCCATCGGCAGCGCGATGTATGTGAATGCGAATACCGACGCAGCCGATGCGGAATATCCTTTGCGCAAATCTGCCCCGCGCATGGCACGCGTCAGAAAGAGAAACGGTGCGATGGCGGCGGCGAATCCCAGCGTGACCAGAAACTTGCCCGTAGAGAACAACGGTGTCTCGTCGCCTCCGCTGAAGCAAAGCGTCACAAAAAATGCGCAGGTAAAGAGATACGTCGGCAGCGTCATCGGCTCGACGCCGTACGATTCGGTCAGTTTGAGAAATTCATGAATGGTGAGAAGGGCGACGACCCCGGCGAACACGGCCAGCAACCATACCGGCCCGCGCAGAATCAGTGCCAGCACAATCGGAATCAGTACGACAGCGGTCGCGATGCGTTTGAGCAAGGGAAGTGGTATCCAAGAAAGCGAAGGCAATTATACCCAGAGAGAACAAATGGCAGGGATACCTCTGTGTACTCCGTGTCCTCTGTGGTTAAAGGCTTTTATGTGTGGCCGTCGCCATTCAGCCCGCCATACCGCCGTTCACGCTTCTGAAATTCCGCGATGCCCTCAAGCAGATGCACCCCGCGAAAATCCGGCCACAGCGTCGGGGTCACGTAAATCTCGGCATAGGCCAACTGCCACAAAAGAAAATTGCTGAGTCTCATCTCGCCCGAAGTGCGCACCACCAGATCGGGATCAGGCAAGTCTCGTGTATACAAGTGCCGGCTCACCGCATCTTCATCGATCTTCAGATGGTCGATGCCGCCATTCTGCGACGCGCCCTTCACCATGGCGCGAAATGCGTCCACCAGTTCACTGCGGCCGCTGTAGTTCAGCGCAAGCGTAAGCACCATGCCGGTATTACGCGATGTAGCTTCGCGCGCCCACTCCATGCGCTCCTGCACATCTTTCGGAAGCTCACTCTGCCGCCCGATGTACTCGAGGCGAATGTTGTTCTCGTTCAGCGTCGAAACTTCGGCCTTCAGGTAGCGGCTCAACAACCGCATCAGAAATCCAACTTCGGTTACCGGACGCTTCCAGTTCTCCTCGGAAAACGCATACAACGTGAGGGCCGGGATATAAATGCGCGCGGCTGTTTCGACCGTCGAGCGCACTGCTGCAACTCCCGCCCGATGTCCGGCGACGCGCGGCATGTGGCGCCGCTTGGCCCAGCGGCCATTGCCATCCATGATGATGGCAATGTGCTTCGGCAGCCGCGCCGGATCGAGATGGCGATAGACATCAGCCTCTTTCCGATCGAGCCCCGCCGGAATTTTCGAGACGCCCCGAGCGTCTACTTTGTCCTGCAAAGTAGTCACGGTATGAGGCTACCACAGCAGGGAAGGGATGGCAATGTGCTCTAAATGCAGGTGCGTTCGTGAGATTACGATCGGTCACTATCCGATGGCTGATTGACCGTAAAGCCGGTGCAAATCATCATCATCGTGAGGTGTGACCATGCTCCGGCGTCTGATCGTTCTGATCCCTTGTCTGTTTGTCGCCGCAATATTCGCAAACGGCCAGACGACTGCCGGGCTTGATCCATCGGCGCTATTCGATAAGGGCATGAATGCGCTGACTGGCAGCAGCGCCAGTCGCAGCGGCGCGAATGCCATCGAATATTTTCGCCGTTCGGCAGAACTTGGCTTCGGTCCCGCTCAGGTCGTCCTCGGATATTTCTACGAAACCGGCCTCAACACGACCGCCGACCCCGGCGAAGCTTTCGAGTTATACAAAAAGGCAGCCCAGCAGGGAGACCCGTTGGCCCAATGGCTCGCCGGCCGCATGATTTATCTGGGAGAAGTGCCACGCGATCTGAACGAGGCGGCAAATTGGCTGGAGAAATCCAGCTCGCAGAACAATCCCTTTGCCCAACATCTTCTCGGCAAAATCGCCTTTGAGCGCGGCCACTACGATCAGTCGGCAGAATTATTTCGTAAAGCCGCAGAGCAGGGATTGCCCCATGCCCAACTTCAGCTCGCGCGTCAACTGCGCGACGGCCAAGGTGTGCCTCGAGATGTTTTCGAAGCCTACGTGTGGATGCTGACGAGCTACGACGGTGGCCTGCGTTCCATCGCCCCGAATTTGCAGGCACTCGAAGCGGAACTCAGCAGCACACAGCTCGAGCAAGCCAAAAGCAAAGCTCGAGAATTGGAAGGCACCACCGACCGTAGCGTGATGGCTCACGGATGCACCGGTTGGCGCGGTGAATTCGATGATGTCGCCACTCCGCCGACGCCGGACCTTCAAAGATTCTGCCGATGACCGTAGTTGCCTACTGCGCCTCTTCCGGCACAATCTTCAATTCCAGTTTTTCGGTATAGCGCACAACCGTCAGCGTCGAACCCACGCCCACGCGCACATCCGTCAACACGCGATGCAAATCGTCAACGCCCGCCACCGGCTTGCCTTCCAGCGCGACAATCACATCTCCCTCGCGCAGGCCAGAACGTTTTGCCGGACTATTCTCTTCCACCGATAGCACCAGCGCACCCGTCTCCTTCGCCAGATCATAAAACCGCACCACGCGCCGGTGCACCGGCACAGTCTGGCCCGAGACGCCGATATAGCTGCGGCGAATGCGCCCGTCGCGCAGCAAACGGCTCGCCACGAACTTTGCCGTGTTGATGCCGATGGCAAAGCAAATTCCTTGCGCCGGCAAAATCGTCGCCGTATTCACGCCCACCACACGCCCGGCGGAATCGACCAGCGGACCTCCCGAATTCCCAGGGTTCAGGGCCGCATCGGTCTGAATCACGTCATCGATCAGCCGCCCGGAATACGAGCGCAGCGACCGCCCCAGCGCGCTCACCACGCCCGCCGTCACCGTCGACTGAAATCCATACGGCGCGCCAATCGCGATTACAATCTGGCCCACTCGCAGCCGCTGCGAATCACCCAGTTCAGCCGCCACCAGTCCAGGTTCATCAAAATGCGGCTCATCCACGCGGATCACCGCCAAGTCGCTCGCCGGATCATCCCCGATCAGCGAGGCAGGCATGTGACGGCCATCCGTCGTCGTCACCGCGATGCGCGCCGCATCGTGTACCACGTGACTGTTCGTCAGAATCAGTCCATCCGGCGTGAAGACGAATCCCGACCCGCCGCCGCGCCGCTCCTGCGGTTCGCCCGTACGCGACCGGCCCGCGTTCTGCGGCACTTTTTGATGCACTTCAACGTTCACCACCGACGGGCTCATGCGCTCCACCGCGCCAGTCACCGCCGCGGAATAAGCATCGAGCAAAGGCGCGTCGCCGGCGGCCGCATGAGCCTCGCGGACCGGCCTGTCGCTCCAGCCCGCCGCGCCCGAAGCGTCTTGCAAAGAAGAAAAGGGAACTTCCGTAGAATCGAAACGCATGAAGGATAGATGTCCGTCGATGTACAACGGATTCATCCAGCCCGGCGCTCCGCAAGCACATAAAAAAGCCGGGACCTGAGGATGGTCCCGGCAGAGTGATTGGCTGGTTGCCCGGATAAAACCTGAAAATATCAAGGTTTCGAACGTTTCAAGGTTTCAATGCGAATCCGAACTCCACCTTGAAACCTTGCCACTTTGAAACTTTGCTTACGCAGTCCTTCTCGGCCGCACCGTCAGATCCCGCACCTGGGTCAGAATGCTCGACATCTGCATTCCGTTCAGCTGCGAGACAAACGGCAACAGCTCGGCGATGAACTGATCCTTCATCAGTTCGTTGACTTCTTCCTGGCGCGTACGTTCTCCGCCGCTGAGCAGATCGGGCACAGTAACCTCCAGTGCGCGCGCCAGCCGTTCCAGAGACGAAAGCGTAGGCGTGGCCTTCTCATTTTCAATTTTCGATACGTAGGTGCGCGGTACAGACATCCGTCCCGCGAGTTGGCGCTGGCTCAGTCCGTTTCGCAGCCGCAGCGAACGAATTGACGATGCCAGGTTCAGGTGCCCGCGCCCATGTCCGGGCATCGGCATCATCACCGGTGGCACCATCACAATAGGTTCAGGCTCGGGCTCCTCGTCCATAGACGCGTGGCAGCGGCGGCAGTTGTTGTTGGTTGTACGGAATTGAACCAGCAGGCAGTGATCGCAACGAACGACTTCCCTGGAATCTACTGGGGCAAGAGTCGTAGCCATTCGAGATGTGGGAGTGCCAGAGCAAGGCTCTCCAGCAGGAACTTTCTGGGGGAAAGGTTCCAACTGCCGCTTAATCTGCGGCATACGCCCTGTGGAAGTCAACAGAAAAATGCACAAGAAATGCGGCAATTGTGAAAACGCATGGCCCGCATGCATTCAAAGCGCGCAAATAAGCGGCATGCCAAGGCCAGACAACATACACCCGTTGCTGTACGGGTATTAACTAATTGGGTTCGCGAATGGTGTGCACGGCGTCATCCTGAACGCAGCCGTTTTTCAGGCAGAGTGAAGGATCTCCCATTTAACTGCCCTGACGCGTAAGCCAAACTGCACGACCACCGGCCCGTCAGTTGAGTGGGAAGATCTAGTTCCCGCGGGTATTTAGTACATGATCGTTTCCGTCAAATGATGCGGCCACGACGTGGTGTGATAGTGCGTCCATAGACGTGCGTCGATCTGCGGGATGATGATCTGTTCTTCCGGTCCGCGGATTTTGTTGATCTCGTCGGTGAGCAATGCCGTCGCATACAGGCAGTGCGCGCGAATTTCGATTTCCTGCCGGCTGTCGCGCGGAATCAGTTGGTGCGAGTTAATCGCCTGCTCGAGCGCCGGCGAATAGCTGGTCATGCCCATCAAGCGCAGCGCCACCGGCACAATGTAATCGGCAAAGGCCGTCATCTTCTGCGGATCTTCCAGTTTGAAGGTCCCGGTCTCGTGCAATCCGGAATAAATTTGCCAGAAACCGAGCTGGGTCAGCTTGTAGAACTTGATTTCGTGGCCTTCGTACATGCTCACGTCGTTATAGCGCGGGAACTCCGCCGCAAGCCTTTCCACCAGTCCTTTGCCATTGTCGTAAAGCCGCGGCGGGCACGACCGGATGAAGTTGTGGTAGCGGCCCCCGTATTTGGCCGTCAGCACCTTGCCCGCTTCGCGAAACACGGCAATCTTTTCCTCGACCATGGGCATTTCCATATTGCCCGCAAAAATCTTGTCCATGTCTTGCCGCGAGATCGTGGCCAGGAACTTGCCCTCCAGAATCGGAATGCCGTTATCCATGGCGCGTTTCAGGCACGCGAACATCGCCTCTGAATCGGAAAGGTGCGCGCCGGCGTAATCGATCTGGAATTTGACGTGGGTCTTGAAGTCGGTGAACGCCGTATCGATGGTGTTGGCCACCATCACGAAATCCATGGCGATGTCGGGAGTTTTTTCCAGGCCATAGGGAATCGCCAGGTTCGGCAGGGGCAAGTCTTCGTAGGCCATCCATCCGGCGACTTCCACGATCTTTTCGTAGTGCGTATGCACATCCTGCGAGGCTTCGATGACTGGCCGCAGGCTCGGGGTCACTGGACTGCCCAAGTCGCGCGGCATCGGGAGCGAACTTGCCGGACTAAAGCTAGCCTGTGATCTGCCAGCGCTCGACGCGAGAGCAGATGCCTTGCCGGTTGCCCCAATTGCCCCTGCGTAAGAAATTCCTTGCAACCACTGTCTTCGATTGAGAGTCATGAGCTGCCCCTGTTCGCACCGAGTCTAACAAATATTCGCTGCCTCATAGTTGTGCGACGCGTCCGCGATTCCCGGCATCTACCAACCCGAGAGGGAACCATGTACGCCATCCGCAAAACCGACCTGCCGCTGATCGGCAGTTCGTACAACTTCGTCGGCGCAGATCATCAGAATGTCGCCGTCTCGATCTTTCTGCTGGAAGCTCAGCCTGGGCGCGGCGCGCCGCTTCATGTCCACGAATACGATGAGATCGTCATTATTCAGGAGGGGCGCTCCCGATTCGTCGCCGGAGACGAAATTCGTGAGGCCGTTGCCGGAGACATCCTCGTGATCAAGGCGCACACGCCCCACGGATTCGTGAATATCGGCGAACAAGTATTGAAGCAAGTCGATATTCACCACAGCCCGCGCTTCCACCAACAAAACCTCGAGCCCACCGAAACTTCGCTCAAGGCAGGACTGCCGGTGAATCGCGCCGCAATTGAATCGGCATCACCCCGTTAGCCATAAACTTGTGACGAATTTAACATTTTTCAAGGAGCAGATATTGCCCGGGGATTAGGGTAATATCGCCATGTCGCGCTTCAATTCTGATGTGGGTAGGAGGGAAAGATCAAGACACGCGAACAAGCCTGGGATCTTCTCACCGAGTTCACGCAGTCCGAAAGCCTGCGCAAGCACGCGCTCGCCGTCGAAGCCTGCATGCGCGCCTGCGCTGGAAAATTCGGCGATGGATCGCCTGAGGACGTAGAGCTCTGGGGCATCGTCGGCCTAATACACGACTTCGATTACGATCGCTATCCCAGCCTCGAAGACCATCCCTACAAAGGCAACGCCATCCTGAAAGAGCGCGGATGGCCCGAGAACATTTCGCGCGCCATTATGTCGCACGCCGAATACACCGGCGTGACGCGCGATACGCCGATGGAAAAAGCTCTCTTTGCCTGCGACGAACTCGCCGGATTTATCACCGCCGTTACTCTCATTAAACCGTCTAAGTCGCTTACTGAAGTCGACGTGAAGTCTGTGCGAAAAAGAATGAAAGACAAAGCCTTCGCCCGCAAAGTGAATCGCGACGACATCATTCAGGGTGCAGCCGCGCTCGGCGTCGACCTCGACGAGCACATCGCCTTCTGCATCGAGGCCCTAAAGCCCGTCGCCAAAGAACTGGGATTAGACGGCAGCGCCGCGAAGCCGGCGTAAACAAATCGCCCGACTAGATATGCATCGCATTTTCGCTCGGAGTGGTGTACCTTGCGCGCAAGCTCAAAATCTTTATTGGCGTCATCCTGAGCGGAGCCGTTTTTCAGGCGTAGCGAAGGATCTCCCGCTTAATCGGCCTGGCGCGTCAGCCAAACTGCGCCGCTGCTTCTGCGCGAAGCTTACGAACCCATCACCGTGCCTATGCTAAAATCCCTCTCTTCCAAAGGGTTCAACTTGCACGGCAAACTCCGCCTCAGGTCGCAGTTTGGAGAATAGAAATTTCGTGAGTTCTGACACCAACAAAAATTCAACGGACATTCCACTTGCGAATTTGGCTTGCAGCAAATGCGGCGCCGCGTTGCCGGAGGACGCGCAATTCTGCCTGAAGTGCGGCAAGCCGGTGAACTCTCCGCCGAAACCCGCAGTCAGCGCAAGCGCTGCCGCAGAAACGAAAGCTACACCAAAGCCGAAGCGCAAGCGCCATATCGTGCTCTGGCTCTTCCTCGCGCTCATTCTGATCGGCATCACTTGGGTTGTGACCAGCGACAATCCGTGGGCGCAAGAGATGCAGGAGCTTGCGGGAAAAAAGCATGACCAGAGCATCCTCGAAACGGAAGCGCCTTTTTCCATAGCTGCGCATAGTTTCCGTTTCTACAAGTTCGATCTGCCCGAAGGGTCGGCGCATATTTCCGTCGTCGGCCAGTTTTCGGCCGCGCCTGACACTCGCGGTACGAAGATTACTAACGATCCGGCAAAGGACGCGCCCGTTGACAGCAGTATCGAAGTCTACGTGTTGACCGAACCGGCATTCGCCGTATGGGAAAAAGGCTACGCCGCGAGTTCCGTGTACGAGAGTGGCAAGGTGCAGCAAGCCACGGTGCAGGCCAATCTGCTTGCGGATGTGGGCGTCTACTATCTTGTTTTCAGCAACAAAGCCGACGCCAAAACGGCCAAGAAGGTGACCGCTACAATTCTTCTGCATTACAACAGTTGGGGACCAAACTGGTTCCGTCGATTGAAGGACTGGGTTAACGACTAAAGGGAGTTTGTAGGCGCGTTCGCTAGCGCATCGTTTCTTCGATTTCTGAAATCCAGTCAGGGCGCTTGAGCACTTCGCGGGGCTTGGGACCATCCGCGGCGCCGACAATTCCATCCTGCTCCATCAAGTCGATCAGGTGCGCGGCGCGGCCATAGCCGATGCGCAACCGGCGCTGCAGCAAGGAAGTGGACGCCTTGCCGAATTCGATGACGAGTTTTACCGCGTCTCCGTACATCGGATCGTTTTCGGCTTCGCCGTCCGACGGGCCTCCATCGTTCGTGCCAAGCGCGGGATCATGGACTTCCTTCGGCGCTTCCAGGAACTGCTGCTGATATTCCGCCAAACCTTGCGCCTTCCAGAATTCGACGACTGCGGCAATTTCTTTTTCCGTGACGAATGGAGCGTGCAAACGATGCACGCGCGCCGATCCCGATGGCAGATAGAGCATGTCGCCTTTGCCGAGCAGAGCTTCGGCACCATTGGCATCGAGAATCGTGCGCGAGTCGACCTTGGTCGCAACGCGGAACGAAACGCGGGCCGGGAAGTTGGCTTTAATTAATCCGGTAATCACGTCGACCGAAGGTCTTTGGGTTGCTAAAACAAGGTGAATGCCAACCGCGCGCGCCATCTGCGCCAGACGCGTGATCGACTCTTCCACGTTCGACGAATCAAGCATCATCAGGTCGGCGAGTTCGTCGATGATGATGACGATGTAAGGAATCGGCTTCTCGTCCGATGCTTCGTCGAAGAGGCTGGGCGTGTTCCCTTGATCGAACAGCTTGTTGTACTGGTCGATGTTGCGCACGCCCTTTGCCGCGAGCAGTTTCAGGCGACGTTCCATTTCGCGGACAGCATTGCGCAGCGCATTCGCGGCGAGTTTCGGCTCGGTAATGATCGGCGTGTAGAGGTGCGGAACACCCTCATAATTGCCGAGTTCGAGCCGCTTGGGATCGACCAGAATCAATCGCACCTGATCGGGCGTCGATTTGTAGAGGATCGACATGATCATCGCGTTGATGGCGACGCTCTTGCCTGCGCCGGTCGAGCCGGCGATGAGCAGGTGCGGCATGCCCGCGAGATCGGCGGTGACGATGCGGCCGTTGATGTCTTTGCCCATGGCGATCGTCATCTTCGACTTTGATCCCATGAATTCCTGCGACTCGATGTTCTCGCGCAGCCAGATGATTTCGCGCTGGCGGTTCGGGACTTGAATCCCGACCGTGCTCTTGCCGGCCATGCGCTCGATCAGAATGCTTTCGGCTTTCATGGCGAGGCAAAGATCATCGACGAGATTGGTGATGCGGCTGTATTTGATTCCCGCTTCCGGCTTGAATTCGAACGTCGTGACGACCGGGCCAGGATTAATCTGCGTCACCGCGCCGTGAACGTCGAACTCGGCATACTTCTCTGTCATTACCTGCGCCAGCGATTTGAGTTCATCGGCATCGACGGCTTGCTGCTCGTCGGGACGCTGCAGGAGGCTGCTCGATGGCAACTTATATCCGCCGGCGATGCGGGGCATCGTGGTCTTGGCTTTGTTGCCGCTGTCGGCGCGATCCGTAACTTCAGGATCGACTACTTCAGCCTCGGCGGGGGCGGGCAGCGATTCGGCGAGAATTCCACCGGTCGCTGATTTGGCAGCCGGTGCAGGAGCTTCGTCTTCCTGCATGCGCTCGATGCCGGTGCGGCGCGGCTCAGGCACGTGTTGTTCCACTTGCGGACGCGTCTGGATTAGCTGCGTCTTGACCACGGGCTTCGAGATGCGGCGCTGATCGAGTTCTTTCTGCTGGCGTTTCTTGTCGCGCTCTGCCTGCCAATCCAGATAGCGGTTCCACAAGGCCGTAATGAAGGCGAAGCGTGTCGGAGCCCACAACTGAATGGCGGAGAACGAGAACGCAGTCGAGAGATACAGCGCGACCGCGAGCAACGTAGCGCAGACGATGTAAGCGCCGACCAGATTCAGATAGTGGATGAGGAAGTCGCCAACCACGCGGCCTAACAGGCCTTCCACGGGGATCACGTTCATCCAGCGCAGGTGTCCGGGAAACAGCGCGAGCAGCGCTGGAATGAACATCATCAGCCAGATTCCGCCGAGGGTCTTGGCGATGGGCGATAGCACTTTGGTCGAGCGAAACCAGCGCAGGCCAAGCGTCGCCGGGAATACCACGAGCAGAAATGCTCCGACGCCGAAGAATTGCAGGAACGCGTCGGCCGTGTAAGCGCCGACAACGCCGATCCAGTTGCGCGCGGCATGCGAGCCCGTCAGCACAGAGGCGCTATTCCACGAAGGGTCGAGCGGTGAATAAGATGCGAGCGCGAGGAAGAGGAGGAGCGCGGAGACGCACATCAGGAAGCCGACGAGCTCATTGAGCCGCCGGTTCGACGTGGGCGCAAACATTGCAGCGAAATAGTCCATGAAGGCCAGATTCATCACCGGAGATGCAATCTCCAGTGCCGCAATCGGCCAGAGCCCTTACATTATGCCAAGAAGATGCACGGTCGGCAATCGTGTGAAGCGTGAGCTAGTGGCGACATGGTTTCCTGTGCGAGAACAGATTGCAAGGATTCA
>Ga0209006_10001643_pt1 | contig 20309 bp, 13 predicted proteins | sample JacPin_JW_Ref_O2_FD_188567 | JGI IMG/M metagenome (GOLD analysis project Ga0209006, IMG submission 188567) | Forest soil microbial communities from Algoma, Ontario, Canada - Jack Pine, Ontario site 1_JW_Ref_O2 (SPAdes) (version 2) | ecosystem: Environmental > Terrestrial > Soil > Boreal...
CGCCGGGACGTATGAGTAGCGAGGCGCGTTGAGCCTGCCGACTATCACGGTTCTGATTGACAGCTACAACTATGGGCGGTTTGTGGAGAGCGCGATCGATAGCGTTTTGGCGCAGGATTTTCCGCAGGAGCGAGTCGAAATTTTGGTGATTGATGATGGATCGACGGACGATACGCGCGAGCGCGTGGCGAAGTACGGCGAGCGGGTGAGATATTCGTGGAAAGAGAATGGGGGGCAGGCGTCGGCGTTTAATGCGGGATTCGCCGCGGCGCGCGGGGAGATCATTGCGACGCTGGATGCGGACGATTATTTCTTGCCGGGGAAGCTGCGTCGCGTGGCGGAGGAATTTGAGAAGCATCGCGATGCGGGGATGGTTTATCACGCGCGGCGGAACCTGACGGAAAGCACAGGAGAGTTTTCGGAGCCGGAATTTTTTGCGGAGTCGGGATTTCTGGGCGCGGACGAGGCGCGGTTGCTGCGGTACGAACTGTATCCGACGTCGTGCCTGGCGTTTCGACGCGAGGCGGTGCGGCGGCTGCTGCCGATTCCGGAGAGTTTGCGGATTCAGGCGGACGGGCACCTGGTGTTGCTGATGCCGCTGATCGCGCCGGTGGTCGCGGTGAAAGAGCCGTTGTCGGTGTATCGATTGCATGGGCGGAATTTATTTTTTCTGGACGAGCGGACGGCGCCGGTGGAGGCGAGGCGGGAGTGGATTGCGTCGTTCCGGCGCGTGATCGATGAAGGAGCGGCGTGGGCGGCGGCGCATCGCGATGAGCTGGCGGCAAAGGGCGTGCGAACAGAGCGCTATTTCGAACGATTTCGAGTCGATTTGAGCGTGAGGGAATTTGCGATGGAAAAGCCGACGCGGTGGGAGTGGGTTCGATTCCTGGTGCGGCGCAATTGGGTGCGGCGGCCAGTGCAATCGTGGCGCGGCACAGTGGCCGGATGGATCGAAGCGTTGCGCGGGCTTGCGAAGGGCTGGAGCGCATCAAAGTAACAGCGGGATAACAGCGGGGGTAGCATCGTTGTCTGAACCACGGATACGAGGACAGTTGGCGAGATGCTGACGTTTTTTACTACGGCGAAGCCGTTTGTCGGGCACATCGACATCATTCAGCGGAATGCGATCCGGAGTTGGCAGAAGCTGCATCCGGAGGTGGAGATTATTTTGATGGGGGATGATGCCGGGGCGGCGGAAGTGTGCGCGGAGATGGGGCTGCGGAATATTCCCAAGGTGCGGCGGAATAAATACGGGACGAAATATCTGGCGGATATTTATGAGCAGGCGCAGGCGGCGGCGCGGCATGAGCTGGTGTGCCATATCAACTGCGACATTATTTTGAAGGCGGATTTTTTGCGCGCGGTGAAGCAAGTGGCGGAGCGCGATAAGAAATTTTTGATGGCGGGGCGGCGGTGGGATGTCGATGTGACGGCGCCGATTGATTTTGCGGAAGCGAATTGGGAAGAGCATATCGACAAATTGGCGGCGATGGAGCAGCGGCAACGGCCGCCGCAGTGGATCGACTATTTTGTGTTTTCGCGCGGGCTGTATGCGGGAGAGATGCCGGCGTTTGTGATCGGGCGGCCGGGATGGGACAACTGGCTGCTGTGGTATCCGCTGTCGATCGGGGTGCCGGTGGTGGATGCGTCGAAGGTGGTCCGGGCGGTGCATCAGAATCATGACTATGGGTATCATCCGGAGGGCGAGAAGGGCGTGTGGGAAGGCGAAGAGGCGCAGGAAAATTACCGGTTGCACTATGGGAAGTACGCGACGCTTTCGAATGCGACGTATTTGCTGACGGCGAAGAGGTTGAAGCGAAATTACAAAGCGGCCTGGATTACGGCGCGGCAGAGAATGGCGGAGAGGTTGTCGCAGGCGTGGTTTGGGGTGCTGAAGGTGACGCGGCCGGCGCGGCATCGGCTGGGAGTGCGCAAGGGGTAGTGAATGGGCAGGCGAGGAATTGGGCGGGCGAAGCAATGAAGCAAAGATGTAATGAAGTAACGATCGGGAAGCGATGAACGGCGAGCGCGACGTCGGCGACGTAGTAACTCTTCAATAATATACTTGACTATTTAACTTCACGGATTTAGGATTTGCATCCTCGAATCCGGAGCGGCGGCGCGTGAGCGTGCACTTCGCCGATGCGGCGCGAGGCTGAAAGCGACGGTTACGGGAGGCTGCCCAGCCATGTCCCCTGTGAGCGATGGTGTGTCTGTTCGAGTTGTGGATGCGAGGGAAGTTGATCCCCGTGATTTAGCGGCGCGGTTGCGGCTATTTTTGGGGAAGTCGCCGCGGCTGCGTTATGTCGCGCTAGCGAATCGCGCGCGGCGGGTGGTGCGGTCGATGCCCGTGCCGCTGCGACTGCCGTTTGGAGCGTGGTGGCTGGCGGAGAACAGCGCGCTGGATCGCTCGCTGATTTATGGGGGATTCGAAACGGCGGAAACTGCGTTTGTTTCGAGGTTCTTGCGGCCGGGGATGACGGTGCTGGACGTCGGAGCGCACCATGGGCTGTACACGCTGCTGGCGTCGAAACGCGTGGGAAGAGGTGGGCGCGTGATCGCGTTCGAACCGTCGTGGCGGGAACGGCGGCGGCTGGCGCGGCACTTACGGATCAACCGGTGCGGGAATGTCCAGGTGCAGAAGTGTGCGCTGGGGGATTGCGCGGGCGAAGCGGATTTGTATCTGGTGGAAGGCGAGCAGGACTGGTGCAACAGTTTGCGCGCGCCGGATGTCGGGGAGCGGACGTCGAAGGTTCGAGTGGAGGTGCGGCGGCTGGACGACGTGCTCGAAGGCATGAATTGGCCGCGCGTGGATTTCATCAAGGTGGATGTCGAGGGGGCGGAGCTCAGTTTCTTGCGTGGCGCGCGCGAGATGCTTCGAAGAGATGTGCGGCCGGCGATTCTGGTGGAGGTGCAGGATGTTCGAACGGCGCCGTGGGGCTATGAAGCGCGGGAGATCGTGCGGTTTCTAGCGGATGCTGGGTACTCGTGGTTCGCGCCGGCGGATGATGGGTCGCTGGAGTCGATATCGACCGCGCTGTCGTCGTATGACGGCAATTTTGTGGCGTTGCCGCACGAGCGCTTCGACGAATTCGGCGAAATGGGAATCAAGCTGGTGAGTACGCCGGGCGAAGTCTTCCAACAGTGGCAAGGAGTGATCCGATCGTGTCGCGAACATGAGTTCGTGGGCGGCTGACGGAGAAGAAATTGCAGAAGTTTTGGGTAACTTCGAGGACGGGTGGGTATCCAAGAGGCTGAGTACACGTTGAGCCGCGTCTATGAGGATTGCGGCTGGAGTCAGCCTGATGCCAACGCCTATCGTTCCTCCATTTACGGCGGAATCTGCGGCCAAGAAGGTTCAAGTCGCAGAAGATTTGTGGAATATGCGCGATCCTGAGCGGGTCGTGCTGGCGTATACCGTGGATTCGGAATGGCGCAACCGCGCGGAACTTCTGTCGGGGCGCGAGCAGATCAAGGCGTTTCTCCATCGCAAATGGACTCGAGAGTTGGACTACCGGCTGAAGAAGACACTGTGGACGTTTAACGATAATCGGATTGCGGTCAGCTTCGAATACGAATGGCACGACGATTCGAGCCAGTGGTTTCGGTCGTATGGTGTTGAGCTGTGGGACTTTAATGCGGAAGGATTCATGCGGCGGAGAGTCGCGAGTATTAATGATGCGCCGATCAAAGAGGCGGAGCGGCGGATTCGGTAGTTTTAACCCTCGAAAATCACCTTCTCTCAGTCGTCCTCGATTCGATAATTCAACGTTTTTGTCGCCAGAAAACGTTTTCTTGACAGCGGAACACAGCGGGCGGAAGATGGCCTTCGCTGCATTCGCCGTGATTCGCGGCGAGCGGCAAGACGGAGGTCGTCCACGTGTACTCCCGACGAGCATTTCTTACCAGTGCGGGCGCGGTGGTGGGTGCTGCTGCGTTGCCAGCGCGAATCTGGGCGTTTGCAGCCGAGGAATCCACGGCGGCGGGCGCGCAAAACGGTTCACAGAGTGTGCCGTTGTTGCTCGGCGTCGACTACTATCCCGATCAAACACCGGAATCGCTGTGGGAAGAAGACGCGCGCATGATGGCGGATTTCGGCTTCACGAATGTGCGCGTGGCGGAATTTGCGTGGTCGCTGATGGAGCCGTCAGAAGGCAAATTCGATTTCGCGTGGCTGCACCGTTCGGTCGAGATACTGCACAAGCATGGAATCGGAGTGATTCTTGGGACGCCGTCGGCGGCGCCTCCGCCATGGCTGACGGAGAAATATCCTGAAGTGCTGATGGTCAATGACGAGGGAATGACGGTATCGCCTGGCGGGCGGCGATTCACGTGCCCTTCGAACAAGACGTATCGCAAGCTCTCGCTCGCGATTGCGACGGAGATGTCGCGAAGCTTCGCCGACACGCCGGGAGTGATCGGCTGGCAGATCGACAACGAATTCACGTTGCAACGATGGGGCCGCTGCTACTGCAAATATTGCCGCGCTGGGTTTCAGGAATGGCTTCGCAGCAGGTATGGGAGCCTCGACAAAATCAACGCGAAGTGGGGCACCGCGTTTTGGAGCCAAATCTATACGGACTTCAGTCAGATTCCCGTGCCGCTGCCGTCGAACGGCGATCCGAACCCGGGGCTGGCGCTCGATTACGATCGATATCAGTCCTACGCGAACGCATCGTTTTCGAACGAACAGCTCGTCGTGCTGCGTAAAAACTGCCCTCGCCATTTTGTGACGACGAACAACGTTGGCGCGCCAGCAGATACGTTGAACCTTCACGAACTGTACAAAGACCTCGACTTCGTGTCGCACGACAACTACCCGGGCTTCATCGAGATCTATGCGCCGAATTTCCCCTCGCAGGTGCTGCCCTTCATCGTGGGAATGGGGCACGACTCAATGCGCGGCGTGAAAGACGGCAAGCCTTTCCTGATTATGGAGGAGCAATCGGGAAAAGCGGGGCAGCGATTTTTCTCAGCCCAGCCGCATCCCGGACAACTGAGATTGTGGGCTTTTCAGGCGGTCGCGCACGGCGCGATGGGCGTCAACTATTTCCGTTGGGACACGGCGGATTTTGGCGCCGAAGAATACTGGCACGGAATCCTGAATCACGATCGGTCGAAGAGTCCTGGCTTCGAAGAAATCAAGCAGATCGTTAAGGACATGAAGTCGCTCGGAACGGATGCGTTGCACGCGCCATATTCCGCCGACAGCGCGCTGATTTTCGATTCCGACTCGGACTGGGCGCTGCAAATTCAGCCCGGGCAGCGCGACCTGACGTACATGTCACACGCCATCTCGTGGTACGCGTCGATTTCCAGCATGCACACGGGAGTCGATGTCATTTCGCCCGAATCGGATTTGTCGCATTACAAAGTTGTTTTCGCGCCGGTGCAATATGTGCTTTCTGAAAAGCAGGCGGCGCGTATTCGCAGCTACGTCGAAGCTGGCGGTACATTCGTGACGAGTTTTCGGCTTGGCGTGAAAGATGAAAGCAGCCAGATTGTGCGCACGCCGCTCCCAGGATTGCTCCGCGATGTGATGGGCGTGACGGTGAAGGACTACGTGCCGATCTACAACGAGAAAGTCGGCGTGCAATTTTCCGGTCCGTTTGCCGGCCCCGATGGTACCTGCGCGTTGTGGGCAGATCGGCTCAATCCAGCATCGAGCGCAACCGTTCTGGCGACTTACACGGCGCCGTATGCGGGCGACGCCGCGATTACGATGAACTCGTTCGGAAAAGGAAAGGCTGTCTACGTCGGCGCGGATCTCGATGCGATGAGCCTCGGGCGCGTGCTCGCGACACTGGTCGCGATGTCCGGTGGCAAGTCCGCATTCGACCTGCCGCCCGGCGTCGAACTCACGACGCGAAAATCCGGCTCAACGCAGTGGACTTATGTTTTGAATCACACGAGCTCCGCGCAATCGATCACCTTGCCTGGGCGCTTCAAAGACCCGTTGACCGGCGGAACGCTCGAATCGAAAACGAGCATTGATCCGTATGGAGTGCTCGTCTTACAGCCCGCTTAACACACGCAGGAGCCTGGAATCACGTCGTGTGCGCAATTGCGAATTTGCTTTCTGTCATCGCCGCCGGAATTTACACTTTGCGCTGTTGTCAAGCCGCCGTACTATGTTTTCACCCAGACCTGTACGCTTTCTAAGCGCTATTTGTGTCTTCAATCCGCAACAAACGAGGTCAATCGAGCTTGAGCCAAACGATACACCCGCACCCGCGCGATGCGCAGCACGTTTTGACCCTCGAGGAAATAAGGAATCTCGCCAAAGACAGCGGCAAGCCGGCGGAAACCCTAAGCAACGTCGTCGCTCTGATCGCCGGTCGATTCAAAACCGACGTCTGCTCGATTTATCTGCTCGAGCCCGATCGGGCCAACCTGGTGCTGGCCGCGACGCGAGGCCTCAAATCCAAATGTGTCGGCACGCTGCGCATGGCGCTCAACGAAGGCCTCGCCGGCCTGGTCGCCGAACAATTGCGGCCGCTCGCACTGATGCACGCAAAGAAACATCAGCGGTTCAAATATTTTCGCGAGGCCGGTGAAGACGCCTACGAGGGATTTCTCGGCGTTCCGCTGATCGACCGCGGCGTTTTGCAGGGCGTCCTGATTGTACAGACCATCGAAGCCCGCAATTTCCGCGAAGACGAAGTGCGCATGTTGATGCAGGCGGCGACGCAGGTCGCGCCCGTGGTGAGCGAGGCGCGCAGCCTGGATCGTTTCATCGCGCCGACGCAAGAGCGACTCTGGTCGCTCGCTCGCAACCTCTGGTGGAGCTGGGACAGCGACTCCACGGCACTCTTTCGCGATCTCGACCCCGTTCCATGGCGCCAATTCAATCACAATCCGATTTCACTGCTCGGCCAACTCCCGCTTGCGAATCTCGAGCAACGCGCCGCCGAACTCGTGCTGCACAGCCGGATCAATTACGCGTATCGTCGCCAGCGCGAATATTTAACCGACGACAGCAACACGTGGGGCGCGCGCCACGCCGGCGTTTTGCGGCCGCGACCGGTCGCCTATTTTTCCGCGGAATTCGGCCTGCATGAATCGATTCCCATTTATTCCGGCGGCCTCGGCATCTTGGCGGGCGATCACATCAAGAGCGCGTCGGACCTCGACATTCCGCTCGTAGGAATCGGCCTCTTCTACAGCCAGGGATATTTCCGCCAGCGGCTCGACGCGGAGGGCTGGCAGCAGGAAGACTACACCGAGAACGACGTCACCCAGCTTCCGATGGAGCCGGCAATCGGCACAAATGGCGAGCCGGTCCAAGTGCAGATCGATACGCGCACGGGATCGATTCGTGCGCGCGTTTGGCGCATGAAGGTTGGGCGGCGTGATTTGCTGCTGCTCGATTCCAACGTCGAAGGCAACGCGCCCGAAGATCGCGAACTGACATCGCGTTTGTACGGTGGAGATCGCCGCATTCGCATTCGCCAGGAATTGTTGCTCGGCGTCGGCGGTTTCCGCGCCCTGAAAGCGATGGGCATCACGCCCGGCGTGCTGCACCTGAACGAAGGCCACAGCGGATTCGTCGTGCTCGAAGCAATTCGCAATCGCATGCAGGAAGAAGGCGTGAGCTTCGAGGCTGCGCTGCCTGACGTTGCGCGTGAAGTCGTTTTCACCACGCATACGCCCGTTCCCGCCGGCCACGATCGATTCAGCGGCGACTTGATCGAAGAGCATCTCGGGCCGTTGCGCGAGGGTCTCGGTTTGTCGCACGACCGGCTCATGGAGATCGGCCGCGAAAATCCAGGCAATCGCGACGAAGATTTCTGCATGACGGTGCTGGGATTGCGTGTCGCGCGTCGCGCCAACGCAGTGTCTTCATTGCACGGCGAAGTTTCGCGCGCCATGTGGCGCGGCCTGAATCCCGGCAAAGATGAAGATCGCGTGCCGATCGGCCACATCACCAACGGCGTACACGTGCCATCGTGGCTCGCGCCACAGATGTCGCGCCTTTATGATCGCCATCTCGGCACCGGCTGGCAGCAGCACGGCGCCGAAGCGAAAATCTGGGAAGGCATCGAGAACGTCGACGACGGCGAGCTTTGGGAGACGCACCTCAACCTGAAGGCGCGGCTGCTCGAATTTGTTCGCCGCCGCGCGATGAAGCAGGCGGAGCGCCGCGGCGAATCGCAGGAAGAGCGCATTCGTCTCGGCAGCGTGCTGAGCCCCGATGCGTTGACGATCGGCTTCGCCCGCCGCTTTGCCACTTACAAGCGCGCGAACCTGATTCTTGCCGACATCGAACGGCTCGCTACGATGGTGAACAACGCAAAACGGCCGGTGCAGTTTGTTTTCGCCGGCAAAGCGCACCCGCTCGACGAGCCGGGCAAGCGCGTGCTGCAACAGATCGCGCAAATGATGCGCAACACCCAGTTCGGCGATAAATTTGTTTTCGTCGAGGACTACGACATCAACGTCGGCCGCCACTTCGTACAGGGCGTCGACGTGTGGCTCAACAATCCTCGCCGCCCGTTGGAGGCGAGCGGCACGAGCGGGCAGAAAGTTGTGCTCAACGGGGGTCTCAACCTTTCGATTCTCGATGGCTGGTGGGCCGAAGCCTACGACGGGCAAAACGGTTTCGCGATTGGCACCGGCCGCACGCACACCAACATGGATGTGCACGACACGCGCGACGGCGAAGATCTATATCGCGTGCTTCGCGACGAAGTCATTCCTCTCTACTATCAGCGCGATCATGACGGACTGCCGCGCGGCTGGATCAAGCGCATGAAGCGCACGATTCGCACGCTGGGTTGGCGATTTAGTGCCGATCGCATGGTGAAGGACTACACGCTGAAGTGTTACGTGCCTGCGGCGGGCGGGACTTCCAGCGATATGACGGCGTGTTACTAAACTTCGGCGCTCAATAAACCAACTTTAGTGAAAATTGAATCTGCCGCGACGGGCCGGACGTCTTGCTGATCGTCCCGAAACCGCTGCCGAGCACTGTGTTCGCCGGCAAACCAAAATTTACGATATTGAAGATGTTGAAAAACTCCGCGCGAAACTCGATGATCCCCAGTTCGCCTTTGCCGCGATGACCAAACGGCGTGTCTTTGATGAGCGCCATATCGAATTGCTTAGATCCCGGTCCGCGAAACGTGTTGCGTCCCAAGGTGCCAAAAGTCCCATCATTCGGGCCGCTCCCGCCGGGCACATTGATGGGAAGCGAGAAAAACGAACTGTTGTTCGCGCCCAATCCGAAATAATCCTCGCGAATATGCCGGCTCGTCGAAAAATCCGGCATCGAGACGAGATCCGGTCGATCGGTGCCGCCGGCGCCTGCTCCTGTTTGCTGAATTCCTGAATACACGGTGAACGGTGGTCCGCTCGTGATGCTGGTGATGTTCAAGAATTGCCAGCCGCGCGTGAGCTTTGTGCTGAGCGGTTCGAGAAATCCGATGCGATCGAACGGCAGCGCTTGAATCACGCTCAGCGAAAACACATTGCGCACATCAAAGGTCGACGGACCCTTGTCTGCTTCCGGATTGAGCGGATCCTGCGGCAACGTTTGCAAAATCGTCCCGGCATTTGCCGGAAGGCCGCCTAACACCGCGCTGGTGTCGTCGATCGAATGAGAAAATGTGTAGCTCGCCTGCAAGCTCAGGCCGATTCCGGAATAATTTTCGGTCACGCTACTCTGCAACGCGTGATAGCTCGAGTGCGATCCGTTGCTCATGATCGCTTCGGGCCCGAAGCCGCCGATCGCGTGGCCGGCGGAATTGAATTGAGTGAAGGGCGCGAATTCGGGATCTGCGCCTGCGTAGCCGTTCGGAGAGAAAACACTCGCAAGGTGTACTCCGGCGGTCCCGACGTAAGCCACGTTCAGTTTCACGCCGCGAATGTCCTGATCAAAACCCATTGTCCACGTGCCGATGTAGCCGTTCACGAAGTTGCGCGAGATCACGCCGGTGGAAAAGAGCTGCACTTCGTGACCGGGAGTGATCGCGGCTAGATCATTTTGGAAACGCTGCAAATCGACAACAGTATTTGCCGGCACTTGCGAGCTGTTCCCGTTGGGAAACAGCGGCTGACCGTTGATGTTGTAGACGGTCGGGAGTTTCACCGGAGTCGCAACATTCGAAAATGACACCGGTGTATCCGGCAGCGCCGTGATCACGGGCGAAAACACGAGCGGAAACGCGCCGGTGACGAAGTTGTCCTGCCACAGATTCGGCAGAATCGTTGTGATCGCGCCGCCCGCGTGAAACGTTGTGTGCGATGTGACCGCGTAATCGACCGAAAGGCGCGGTCCGAATCCTTTTTTATCGAGCGGATAAATTGGTTGCGGATTGTAAATATAAACCTGCGTCGCACCTGGTGTTAAGAACGACGTCGGATTGCCGTTCGCATCGAGCGGCTGCGCAACGGACGTGCGATTTTGCGATTCTTTGATGCGGCTGTTGAGTTCGTAGCGCAGGCCGTAGTTCACGCTGAGTTTCGGCGTCGCTTTCCACACATCGAGAAAATAGAGAGCGTAGGCTTCGCGCCGGACGGAAGCTTCGTCGAATCGATTGCCTCCCGGCGTCAGTCCTTCCAGCGCGCTGACCGTGTAGGAATACGGCGTCGCCGTCAGCAATCCGGTCAGCGCGTCGGGCAGCGGCTGTCCCGGCGAGATGTTGTGCTGGCCGCTCGTCGAAGTGATTGCCACCTGCGAGTACGCGGTTCCTCCGCCGAATATATACGCGCCGTTCGGATTCACGCCGAAGATCGTCGCATCTTTATTCATGCGAATCTCGCCGCCGAATTTGAAAGCGTGCGAGCCGTGCGTATACGTCAGATCTTCCTTGATCTGATACACGTTGCCGAACGAGCCGTAGATCGAGCCGTCGCCGGTGTTGAATCCTTCATAGAGGCCATCGCCAAAGCTGATCGAAGGATCGGTTTGATTCGTTGTCGGAAAAGTCGGAGTGCTGCGGATGTAGCCAAACGAAGTCGCCGAGGTCATCCGTGGAGAAATGACGCGCGTGTAGCGCACCGCCGCGTTGCGCTGGTGATCGAAAAACTTGATCCCGAAATCGGGATCGATCGCCGTTTGATCGGGGTTCGTCGTTGGTCCATTCACCTGGTTCAAGCTGAAGCGCGTGAAGAGATTCGCTTTGTCGGAAATTTTGTGATCGACGCGGATCGAGAATTGGTCCGTGTCGGTGACGACTTTCGACGATGCGGCATATGTCCGGTCGCCGTAGGGACCGGACGGTTCGTTGGGCAACGGATAGCGCGCCAGAATCGACGCGATTTTCGAACTCACGGGTACGAACAACGTGTCGCCGGGAAAGGTCGTCGTGTCGACGCCTCGACGTTCCGCCGCTGTGGGCACGGCGAAGACCTGCGTTGTGCCCAGCACTTGACGGAACCCCTGATACTCGACGAAATAAAAAGTCTTGCCGCGGCCATCGTAGATTTTCGGGAGCACGATCGGGCCGCCGTTGGTCACGCCGAATTCGTTGCGTGCGAAAGGAGGAAGACGGCGCGGATCGATCGCGCTGCTGTGGTCGAAAAAGTTACGCGCGTCGAAAGCCGCGTTGCGAACGAATTCGAACACGCTGCCGTGAACGAAGTCGTCTCCAGACTTGGTCACCACGTTGGTGAATCCGGCGGCTCCATGACCGATGTCGGCCGACATGACGCCGGAACTGGACTGCACTTCCTGAATCGCATCGACGTTGAAGTTCGAAAATGTAGCCCCGCCGAGTTCCGGGTCGGTCGTATCGACTCCATCCATCGCAAAAACAGAGGTGACACCGCGCTGACCGTTCGAGGCGAATTGTTGCGTAAAATTCGCGGCACCGTTTGTGTCGGTCATCGTGCCGGCGGCGAGTAGCAGCAGTTTGCTGAAGTCGCGTTCGTTCAGCGGGAGGCTGGATACCTCGCCGCTCGACAGTTTCTCGCCTCCGCTTCCTTCAGTGCGCTTGCCTTCGCCGCCGCTGCTGACGACCAGCACGACTGCATCGGTGGAGGAGAGTTCCAGCACGCCCGAATCGGCTGCGTCATCTTTGAACGCAACACTGCTCGCAGCGTTCCAGATTTTCCCCCCAACGGTGACACCCAACGAGTAAGTCCCCGGCGCAATCTCGCCGAAAGCGAAACCGCCCGTCGCGGAAGTTTTGCTCGAGTAGTCGCGATCGCCGGAGGTCGCGTGAAGCTCAACCAGTGCACTCGCGATGGGATGGCCTTCAGAGTCACGCACTGTGCCACGCCATGACGCTGGGGCGGCCTGCACTTGGTGTGCAGCCAATAGGATGAAAAGAAAGAAAAAGAGAAAACCGAAACGACGAGGTCCGGCCCGCATAGTCAGGAATTATAGACTGGAACCAAAAGAGATCAGCCTGTTTTCAGGCCACGCCATGCTCCTTTAAGCGTTTTCAAAGCCGCAATCACGCGCCATAATAGGCGTCGCAACACGGATCAGACGGAGCCCATTGATGACCCGAGACTTGGAATCGATTGCCACTCCCCTCGAAACCACCACTCCCGCCTCCGATACGCCGTCTTCCACCAACGATTCCATTCCCGCAGTTTCCCGCCGCTCTTTTATCGCAAAGACTGCCACAGCCGCGGCTGCTTTCACGATCGTGCCGCGCCACGTTCTCGGCCGTGGCTACACGCCGCCCAGCGATCTGCTCAACGTCGCCGGCGTTGGCGTTGGCGGCATGGGCCACTCCAATCTCGTCAATCTCTCCGACCAAAATATTGTCGCCATCTGCGACGTCGATTGGGGTTACGCCGGAAGGAGCCTGGACCGTCTCGGCACCGAAATCGAAACGGCACAAAAGCGCCTCGCTAATCCACCGACGCTGACGCCCGAACAAATCGCCGAGGGCTATCCGCCCTTCAACGCCGAACGCACAAAGATTCGCATCGAGCGAATGCAGCGCCTGAAAGATGTGCATCTACCGAAGCTCAAGCGCTACACCGACTACCGCGAGATGCTCGACAAACAGAAAGACATCGACGCGGTTTTCGTCGCGACTCCCGACCACATGCACGCAACCATCGCGCTCGCCGCAATGGATCTGAAGAAAGCCGTCTACGTCCAGAAGCCTCTCACCTGGTCTGTCGCCGAAGCGCGCCAGCTCTCCAAGCGCGCGCAGGAAACAAAAGTCGCGACGCAAATGGGCAATCAGGGCCATTCCACCGACGACGCTCGCACCGTCGTCGAATACGTGCAATCCGGCGCGATCGGCGACGTTCGCGAACTCCACATCTGGACGAATCGCCCGTTCGGCTTCTGGCCCCAAGGAGTGCCGCGCCCCGAGCCGCTCAATCCGTCTTCGCCCGCCCCGGGCTGGAGTGGTCACGACGTCGTCGTCCGCCAGGCCGCTTCACTCGCCGCCGAAGCGACGCCGATTCCGCCCGAACTCAACTGGAATCTTTTCCTCGGCGTCGCGCCCGAAGTCCCATATCACCCGATCTACCATCCATTTAACTGGCGCGGCTGGATCGATTGGGGCATGGGCGCAATCGGCGACATGGGCGCGCACCTCATCGACCACTCGATGTGGGCGCTCGATCTCGGCTACCCGACGACGATCGAAACCGTTTCGACTCCGTTCAACGGCGCGTCGTATCCGCTCGCCACGCAAACCTTCTACGAATTTCCCGCACGCGGTTCAAAGCCGCCCGTCAAACTCACGTGGTACGACGGCGGCCTGCTCCCGCCGAAGCCCATCGAGTTGCCCGACAACGAGCAGCTCAACAAAGGTGGCGGCGCGCTGCTCGTCGGCACAAAAGGAAAATTACTTCACGACACGTATGGCCTGCACCCGCGGCTGCTTCCCGCGTCGCTACACGCGAGTGTTGGCAAGCCACCGCAAAAACTGCCGCGTATCCCCAACGAAGATCACGAATTGAACTGGGTCAACGCCGCGAAAGGCACTACGCAAGCATCGTCGCCGTTCGAATACGCCGCGAAGCTCACCGAAGTCATGCTGCTCGGCGTCGTCGCTCTGCGCGCCGGCCGAAAAATCGAATACGACGGCGCCGCAATGCGTGTCACCAACGTCGCCGCCGCCAACGAATTCCTCCAACGCACACCGCGCACCGGCTGGTAACCCGATCGGCTTCGCGCCCTCAAATCATTACCGCTGCCCGGTGGCTCAGGTGTACGATCAACCCACTTAGCCAGCCGCAAAAGCACGTCGGCGGAGCATTTGCGTGCTGCTGCGGGCTCCCGGGACCTTCCTCGTTCGGCTCACAAATCCGGTCGGATTCGCTGGTCGCGCATTCCAATCGGCACTCGTGCGCAAGCGATCGAGAGCATTGCATCGGCCAATTTTCGTGCGAGGTGCTACGTGACGACTTCCGCCGGCTCTGCCATGCCACTCCGCGCCGCACCCGCCAACGCCGCGGCAAACGACGACGCCTACACCCAGCTCGCTCTCACTCCCGTTCGCCCCGACGAACGCGTCTCGGGGCTCGACACCATCCGTGGCTTCGCGCTCCTCGGCATTCTCCTCATGAACATCGGCGGCTTCGGCCTTCCATTCGCCGCCTATGACAATCCCGTGCCCGCCGGCGGCTACACCGGCAAGAATCTCATCACTTGGTTTGTCATTTCGGTCGTTGCCGATGGCAAGATGCGCGCCATTTTTTCCATGGCGTTCGGTGCCAGCGTATATCTGCTCATCGACCGCCTCATTCGAAAAGGCGCCGCCGCCAGCGCCGCCGATATTCACTATCGCCGCATGCTTTGGCTGCTTCTTTTCGGTTTGATCCACGGCTATCTCATCTGGTGGGGCGACATTCTCTACGCCTACGCGATGTGCGGCCTCGTCCTTTACCCGCTCCGCAAACTTTCGCCGCGCATCCTCCTCACCACCGCTGCTCTCATGCTCGTCTTCATGTGTTGCAAATCTTCGTACTACTATTTCCACGTTGTCCAGCTCCAGCGCGATTCCGTTCAGATCGCCGCCGATGAAAAGGCCGGCAAGAAACTTACTCCGAAGCAGGAAGAATCGAAAAAAGATCTCGAAGAACTCACGAAAAACGTCCGGCCGTCAGCCGATGACATCAAAGAAGATGTCAAAGCCCACCTCGGCGGTTATTTCAAGAGCACCGTCTTCCGCTATGACCAGACTCATCGTTTTCAAGCCCAAACGCTCTACGAAGATTTTGACATCCTCATGATGATGCTCGTCGGCATGGCGCTGATGAAGCTCGGCGTCTTCACCGGTAACTATTCCGCGAAGTTCTATGTCGTTACGGCGATCGCCGGCTTCGCGGTCGGGATCGCAATCGACTCGCTCAGCTATTGGTGGACCGTTCGCAATAACTTCAGCCTCAGCACGTGGTACCTGACTGGAATCACGTACGAGTTCGGCCGATTCACCGCGTTCGGCTACGTAGGCGTGATCATGTTGGTCGTCAAATTTGGCGTGCTCCGCGGAGTTACATCGACCCTCGGTTACGTCGGCCGCATGGCCTTTTCGAATTACATTCTAACGTCGCTCATCTGCACCGCGATTTTCGAAGGCTACGGATTCGGCCTCTACAACAAACTCCAGCGCTATCAGCTCTACTACGTTGTCGCCGCGGTATGGCTCGTCAATCTCGTCATCAGCCCCATCTGGCTCCGCCACTTCCGTTTCGGCCCGCTCGAATGGCTCTGGCGCTCACTCACCTACTGGAAACAGCAACCATTCCGCATCCGCGAAACATCTCCGGCCGCGACGCCCAGCGCCTCAGCCGCTGTCTCCACTTGAATCACGCATGAGTTCACCGGGAGTAAATCATGGCGCGCAAACTGCTTCTCATATTTCTTCTGATCACCACATTTGCTCTCTCGGCGGCGCTCAGAAATTCAAGCTCCGCAAATTCCTCTCCGCTGCCAGACTCCTCGCTCGTCGAAAGTGAAATCCACGATGCAATTCGCGAGCGTCTCGCCGCACTGCGCCGCCAGGATGCATCTGCCTATGCGTCTTTTTTCGCGCCCGATTGCCTGCTTACCAGCGACGATGGCGCTCTCAGTAAACCGCAAGATGTCTCTGGCGAATGGTCCGCGAATTATCGCGCGGGTATCATCTTCCATGGCAGTGATGCCCTCGACCTCGAGGTTCACTCGTACGGCGAACTCGCCGTCGCGGCGTTTCGCCTCGAACTCGACGAGGATTGGTCTGGACAGAAAGTTATGAACGCTTTTCGCTACACCAACGTTTTCGCGCATCGCAACGGCCGTTGGCTGCTCATCGCCTCTCAAGAGACGGCCATCCCCAACGCTCGCCGTCTTGCCGCAAAGGTCGATCCAGCATTTTTTGATTCTTACGCCGGCGAATACGAGCTGACGCCACGCTACCTGGTGAAGGTCAAGCGCGAAGGCGACCAGCTTATGGAACTGTGGCCGGGCGACCCGTCCTTCGTAACCGATATTCCCGTCGACCAGTCCACGTTCGTCTCCCGCGGCGCAGCTGGCGAAATTATTTACGCCAAGGACTCAGCCGGCAAAGTCACGCACTTCATCTACCGTACCGCTGGCGGAGACCTCATCGCTCGCAAAAACTAGCGCACCGCTACGTGATCGTCGCTTCCCGCCGACTCTCCCGCTACAATCTTCCAACTAACCGTGCCCAACCGCATCAGCCTCGCCTCCGTCGCGACGATCGGCGTCCTCGCGTTCGGCCTCGAGCCCGTCGTTCATGAGATCCTTGGCCACGCCGTCGTCTGCTGGCTCACCGGCGGCAAGATACTCCTCATCTCATCGACCGCGTTGCAGACTGCGTCTGCCTCGCGCCTCGTCCCCGCCGCCGGACCCCTCGCCAACATTCTCTTCGGCCTCGCCGCACTCACTCTTCTCCGCGTGCTCTCAACGCAACAAAACGCGAACGCCCACGCACGCACCGATGCGAGTGCCGACACCACGGCCGCCGCGCCTGCCGCCTCCGGCGTCACGCGCATCAGCCTCACCCTGCTCTTCCTCTACTTTTTCGCCTTCGCCAATCTCTTTCTCGCCACCGGCTACATCCTCTACTCCGGCCTCATCAATTTTGGCGACTTCGCCGCCGTCATCGACGGCCTCCGCCCCGCGTGGCTCTATCGAGCCGCGCTCGTCGTCATCGGCGCGCTCGGCTACCGCTACGGCATCGCGCAAGCCGCGCGCTGCCTCGCTCAACTTTTAGCGTGCGCTCACACATCGCCCGCATCCGCCACGCCCGCGTCCCCGCCTCCGTCGGCGCCGCTCAACTCCACGCTGCTGCAAACCTCGCCGCCGCAATCGCCAACGCTTCCAGCGGCGTCGCTCGCGCCCTCCCTCCCCGCCGCCCGCCGCATCATCCACACCGCCTGCTTCGCCGGCGGCGCACTCTTCCTCCTCTCCTCTTGCCTCAATCCCATCAGCCCCAGCCTCATCTTCTACGACGGCCTCTCCGGCACAATCGGCCTCACCCTCGGCTTCTTCCTCGCCCTCACCGACCTCCGCCAATCCCAGCGCGCAACGCCGCAAAACTCCGCGGCACAAAACTCAACATCTCAAGCACCCGCTCCCGAAATCGAAATCCCCCTCAATCTCCCGCTCACCATCACCGCCGCAATCTTCGCCGCCGCCTTCCTCATCTTCATGGGCAAAGGCATCCGCCTCCCGTAATCTATCCGCCGCACATGAAGCCCTTCGAACTCCTCGCCCACGCCCAATCCCCCGACGGCACCGCCATCGAACTCAAGCGCCGCGACGACGAATACGTAATCCTCGCCGGCGGCCGCCACCTCATGTCGAGCCGCACCCACGCCTCGGAAGAATCCCTCGCCGCCTTCGGATGCCGCCACATCACGGCTTCCCCGCAGCTCACCGCGAAAAATCAGCCCACTTCGTATCGCCCAACCATCCTGATCGGCGGCCTCGGCATGGGCTACACCCTCCGCGCCGCGCTCGACCTTCTCCCGCCGCGCGCATCGGTAATCGTCGCCGAACTCATTCCCGAAATCGTCGACTGGAATCGCGGCCCACTCGCTCATCTCGCCGCGAACCCGCTCGCCGACCCGCGCGTCCGCATCGAAATCGTCGACGTCGCCGCCCTGCTCTCTCGCCCCGCGAAAGCCGCAAACTCCGCGCGCGCAGCGCAAGCGGATCGACCAGCGCCACTCCCAGAATTCGACTCCATCCTCCTCGACGTCGACAACGCCCCCGCCGCCTTCACCGACTCCGCCAACGCCCATCTCTACTCCCCCTCCGGCCTCGCCGCCGCCCACGCCTCTCTCACCCCCGGCGGCACACTCGCCCTCTGGTCCGCCCACGAAGATCGCCAATTCACCCACCGCCTCCGCGCCGCAAATTTCACCGTCCACCTCGAACACACCCGCGCCCACGCCAACAAAGGCCCCCGCCACACCATCTACCTCGCCCAAAAATCGTAATCGCTTCCACCAGTGTTATCATCCCCGCCTCACCCACACGGAGGCCCGGATGGCGTTTGCTCAGCGACTCACCGAAATCCGCGACGGCTTCGAGCGCCCCTTCTGGATCGCCAACATCTCCGAAATCTTCGAGCGCCTCTCCTACTACGGCGCCTTCTCCTCCCTCGCCGTCTACCTGCAGGAAAAACTGAATTTCTCCACCGAACAGACCGGCACGCTCACCGGCATTTTCGGCGGCATGGTTTGGTTCCTCGCCATTTTTGGTGGAGCGATCGCCGACCGTCTCGGCTTCCGCCGCGCGCTCTCGATCGCCTATCTAATCCTCGCCGCCGCCTACTTCCTCATCGGCTCCGTCGGCGCATCCTGGCTCGCCCCGCTCAGAAACGCCGTCCCCCTCGGCCTCTTCGTCGGCGTCATCCTCATCCTCCCCGCGCTCGGCATCTCCATGGTCAAGCCCAGCGTCGTCGGCACCACCGCGCGCGCCTCCAAGCCCAACGTCCGCAGCATCGGCTATTCGATTTACTACACCATGGTCAACATCGGCGGCGCCGCCGGCCCCTACGTCGCCGGATGGGCCCACAAGCATCTCGGCCTCGAACCCGTCTTCCGCATCTCCGCGCTCAGCGTCTTCGCGATGTTCTTCCTCGTCCTGCTTCTCTTCCGCGAACCAAAGCGCGCCGCCGGCGAGCCCGCTCCCACCATCGCGCGCACGCTCCGCAATTTTCTCGTCGTGCTCGGCAATCCCCGGTTCATGCTCTTCCTGCTGATCTTCACCGGCTATTGGATCGTCTATTGGCAGCAATACATCAGCCTGCCCGGCTACGTGCACGCTTACATCGATCCTGGCGCCAGCGTCGAATGGATTCTCGTCACCGACGCAGCCGCCGTCATCGCCCTCACTCTGCTCATCAACTATCTGACGCGCGGCATCCCCGCCTTCACCGCCATCATCATCGGCACGCTCGTCACGTCGCTCTCCTGGCTGATTCTCGCCTTCCATCCCAGCCTGCTCGCCTGCTACGTCACCATCTTCGTGCTCGCCCTCGGCGAAATCATTCATCAGCCCCGCTACTACGAATACATTTCCCGCCTCGCCCCGCCCGGCCAGCAGGGCACCTACATGGGCTTCGCCTTCCTCCCCCTCGGCATCGGCTCCCTCGTCGGCGGCTGGTTCGGCGGCCGCGTCATGCACCACTACGCCGAGGTCGAACACCACCCCGCCCAAGCCTGGTACGTCATCACCGCCGTCGGCGTCCTCACCGCCGCCCTCCTCTTCCTCTACGACCGCCTCGTCAAACCCAGTCAAGCCACGACGTCGGCGCGATAGTCTCAGCAGGGCTCACCCTAAAAGTTCGTCATCTCAATCATCGAGAAGGGCCATTTCTCGTCGCCCTTGGTTACTGATAACCTGCGAATTTCGGTTCAAACGTATGATAGTCGCTATATATACAATGCTCCGTAATACCCGAAACGGTAATCAATATCGAAACCTGGGACTCGGGTACGCCTTTTGCCATATCTCCGCTCAAGGAAACATTCCAAAGACAGTGACTCAAAGGGTTAAGAACTTCGTCCGAAATGATGGGATTCATCTTGTGCTGATGATTGGAAATTCGCAGCTAGTAGCAATTCATTTTGGCAGGGAGCCAGAAAACCACTCAACATTCAATGTCGGAGATTGACCAGTGATTATCGTAAAGATCGAACGAGTAAGTCTCGATTTGATGCTTTGGAAATGGACGAAGGACGATTTCAGGGTCCCCCTCCGGATGCAATTACCTGATTCTACCGCTTCAATCACACTTGAAGACCCGAATCGCCACTTCACAGCTACTTCGGCACGCCCCCCGAACCCTCGACAGTGGGTGATGCATGCCCAACTCCTGCTCGTCTTCGATCACCCCGATATCGAGCTCGTCGAAGGCCTAAAAAAGCCGCAT
>Ga0209006_10001644_pt1 | contig 20300 bp, 17 predicted proteins | sample JacPin_JW_Ref_O2_FD_188567 | JGI IMG/M metagenome (GOLD analysis project Ga0209006, IMG submission 188567) | Forest soil microbial communities from Algoma, Ontario, Canada - Jack Pine, Ontario site 1_JW_Ref_O2 (SPAdes) (version 2) | ecosystem: Environmental > Terrestrial > Soil > Boreal...
CACGATCACCGAGGAAACCATCCTCGATGCGCGCCGCCACAATTACCTGGCCGCGCTGGCCGAGGTGCAGGGCGGGCTGGCGCTGGCCTGGCTCGACCTCTCAACCGGCGATTTCGGAACCCAAGAGGCGGAAGCGGCGAATCTGGGCGCGGACCTCGCCCGGTTGGCGCCCGGCGAAATCCTGCTGCCCGAGCGGCTGTTGCAGAAGCCCGAACTGTTCGAGCTTTTCAACGACTGGAAAGCGGCGCTTTCGCCCCTGCCCAATGCGCGCTTCGACAGCGAGAACGGCAGGAAACGCATCGAGACGGCCTTGGGCGTGCAGGCGCTCGACGCCTTCGGCGCATTCTCGCGCTCCGAACTCGCCGCCGCGGGCTCGCTCCTGGATTACGTCCATCTCACCCAGCAGGGCAGGCTGCCGGCGCTCAGGCCCTTGCGGCGTTTCTCGTCCGGCGCCTTCATGGCGATCGATCCCGCCACCAGGCGCAACCTCGAACTCGCCGAGACGCTCGCCGGCGAGCGTTCGGGCAGTTTGCTCGCCGCCATCGACCGCACCTTGACCGGCGCCGGATCGCGGCTGCTGGCCGAGCATCTGGGGGCGCCGCTGACCGACGTCGAGGCGATCTCGGCGCGGCTCGACGCGGTCCAGTTCTTCGTCGCGGGCGAGCGGTTGCGCCAGGATTGCCGCGCCATCCTGGCGCGCTGCCCGGACATGGCGCGCGCCCTGTCGCGCCTGTCCCTGGGCCGCGGCGGGCCGCGCGATCTGGCGGCGTTGCGCGACGGTCTTGACCGGGCGGCTTCCTTGCGCGCGGCGCTGGCCTCGGCCGAGCCGCCCGGTCTCGCCGACCAAGCCCTCAAGGATCTGGGCGAGCATGCCGCCTTCGTCGGACGATTGACGCGGGCGCTCGCGGCCGAACTGCCGCTTTATGTCCGCGACGGCGGCTTCATCGCCCCGGGCTACGCGCCCGAGCTCGACGAGCTGCGCCGCTTGCGCGACGAAGGCCGCCGCCTGGTGGCCGAGCTCCAGGCGCGCTACGCGGGCGAATCGGGCGTCGCCGCGCTCAAGATCCGGCACAACAACGTGCTGGGCTATCACATCGAGGTCTCGCCCAATCACGCGGGCAAACTCGGCCCGTCTTTCATCCACCGCCAGACGCTCGCCTCCTCGGTGCGCTACGCCACCACCGAATTGGCCGAGCTCGAAAGCCGCATTGCCTCGGCGGCCGACAAGGCGTTGGCGCTCGAGCTCCGGCTGTTCGAGGATCTGGTGGGCGAGACCAAGGCGCGCGCGGAGATGATTCAGCGCGCGGCAGCGGCCCTGGCCGCGCTCGACGTGGCGGCCGGCCAGGCCGAGCTGGCGGTGGAGCAGGATTACCGCAGACCGCTGGTCGAGAACGATTTGACCTTCTCGATAAAGGCCGGCCGCCATCCGGTGGTCGAGGCGGCCTTGAAGCGAGCCGCGTCGCAGGGCTTCGTCGCCAATGATTGCGAGTTCAAGCCGGGCCAGCTTTTGTGGCTTTTGACCGGTCCCAACATGGCGGGCAAATCAACCTTCCTGCGCCAGAACGCGCTCATTGCCGTGCTGGCGCAGATGGGCGGCTATGTCCCGGCCGAATCGGCGCACATCGGCGTCGTCGACCGGCTGTTCTCGCGCGTCGGCGCCGCCGACGATCTGGCGCGCGGGCGCTCGACCTTCATGGTCGAGATGGTCGAGACCGCCGCCATCCTCAACCAGGCCACTTCGCGCTCGCTGGTGATCCTCGACGAGATCGGCCGCGGCACATCGACATTCGACGGGCTTTCGATCGCCTGGGCGGCGCTCGAGCATTTGCACGAGGTCAATCGCTGCCGCTGTCTCTTCGCCACCCATTACCACGAGCTGACGGCGCTCCAAGGCCGGCTTGCCGATCTGTCGTGCCAGACCATGCGCGTCAAGGAATGGCAGGGCGACGTCGTGTTCCTGCATGAAGTGGCGCCCGGATCCGCCGACCGTTCCTACGGCATCCATGTGGCGAAGCTGGCCGGGCTGCCGCCCTCCGTGATCGTGCGCGCCGAAGAGGTGCTGGCCACATTGGAGAAGGGCGAGCGCCGCGGGCAATTGACCCGCATGGCCGAGGATCTGCCGCTTTTCACCGCCGCCGCGCCCAAGCCCGAAGCGCCTTCGGCGCTCGACGCGCTCCTATCCGCATTGCGTCCGGACGAGCTTTCACCCAAGGAAGCGCTCGAATTCCTCTACAAACTCAAGGGCTTACTTGATCAGCGCGGCTGAGCCGGCAGGCGACAGTTAACCCCTGCCTGTGTAAAATGCCCGCATGAGCCCGGTCCCCCGCCCGCGCGACATCGTCGATCGTCGCGCGCTCCAAACGCAACTCGAAGACCTCGCCGAGGCAATTCAAGGCGTGCCCACGCGCAAAGCCGTCAGCGCCTTGCTCAAGGAGGCGCTTATCGCCGGCCGCGCCGAGGTGCAAAAGCGTTTCGAGAACGGCGCCTCCGGCACCGAGACCGTGCACGCGTTGGCCTTTCTCATGGATCAGATCATCCGCGCGCTTTACGACTTCACCCAGACCCGCGTCTTTCCGCGGCCCAACCCGACCTCGGGCGAACAGATGGCGCTGATCGCCGTCGGCGGTTACGGCCGCGGCGAGTTGGCGCCCCATTCCGACATCGATCTCCTGTTCCTGCTGCCTTACAAGGCGACGCCGCACAGCGAGCAGATGGTCGAATACATGCTCTACGCGCTGTGGGATCTGGGGCTGAAGGTGGGACAGGCGACGCGCTCGATCGACGAGACGATCGCCGCCGCCAAGGCCGATCTCGCCACCCGCACCGCCATCCTCGAGGCGCGTTACGTCTGGGGCGAGCAGAAGCTCTACGACGCGCTCAAGAAGGCGTTCGATGCGCAGATCGCCAAGGGCTCCGCATCCCAGTTCGTCAAGGACAAGCTCGACGAACGCAACGAACGCCACCGCCGTCTCGGCGATTCGCGCTACCTGGTCGAGCCCAACGTCAAGGAGGGCAAGGGGGGCCTGCGCGATCTCCACACCCTGTTCTGGATCGCCAAGTACATCTACCACGTCGACGACGTCGCCAAGCTGGTCGATCTCAAGGTGCTGTCGGAGGAAGAGGCCGCGCGCTTCGCCCACGCGCAGAATTTCCTCTGGACCGTGCGCTGCCACCTGCATTTCCTGACCGGCCGCGCCGAGGACCGCCTGACCTTCGATAACCAGTCCGAAATCGCCCGCCGCATGGGCTACACCGACCATGTCGGCACGCGCGGCGTCGAACGCTTCATGAAACACTATTTCCTCATCGCCAAGGACGTGGGCGATTTGACGCGCATCTTCTGCGCGCTTTTGGAATCCGAGCAGACCAAGGAGCCGCTGCTCACCTGGCGGCGTTGGCGCGGGCGCGAAAAGAAGCTCGACGGCTTCCGGGTGGCGGGCGGCCGCATCGACGTCGACAAGGACAGCGCCTTCCATGACGATCCGGTCAACCTCATCCGGCTCTTCCATTCGGCCGAGGAGCACGGGCTCGACATCCATCCCCATGCGTTGCGCCTCATCACGCAATCGCTGAAGCTGATCGACAACGATCTGCGCGCCGATCCCGAAGCCAACCGCCTGTTCCTGGAAATTCTGACCTCGCGCAAGGATCCCGAGGTGGCGCTCCGCCGCATGAACGAGGCCGGCGTGTTCGGCCGCTTCGTGCCCGATTTCGGCCGCGTCGTGGCGCAGATGCAATTCGACATGTATCACATCTACACCGTCGACGAGCACACGCTCTACGCCATCGGCCTTTTGAGCAAGATCGAGAAGGGCGAGTTCAAGGACGAGCTGCCGCTCGCCACATCGCTCGCGCCGACGGTGTCCTCGCGCCGCGCGCTTTATCTCGCCGTGCTGCTGCACGACATCGCCAAGGGCCGCGGCGGCGACCATTCGATTTTGGGCGAAGAGGTGGCGCAGAAGCTCGGCCCCCGCCTGGGATTGACCGCCGAGGAGACCGAAACCACCGCCTGGCTGGTGCGCTGGCATTTGCTGATGAGCGCCACCGCCCTGAAGCGCGACATCGACGATCCGCAGACCATCCGCGATTTCGTCGAGCGCGTGCAGTCGCCCGAGCGCTTGAAGCTGCTCCTGGTGTTGACGGTGGTCGACATCCGCGCCGTCGGCCCCAAGGTGTGGAACAACTGGAAGGCGACGCTCTTGCGCGAGCTTTATCACCGCGCCTTCGATCTGATGGTCGGCGGCCTGGTCGAGGAAGGCCAGATGCAGCGCGTCTCCCTGGTCCAGGAGGCGGTGGTCAAGCTCTTGCCCGATTTCTCGCGCGAGGACGTCGAATCCTTCCTCGCCAAGGGCTACCCGTTCTATTGGCTGTCCTTCGATCCCGCGACCGAAGCGCGCCACGCCCGCCTGATCCGCGACGCCGAGCGCACCGGCCGGCCGCTGACGCTCGAAACCCGCGTCGATCAGGAGCGCGCCGTCACCGAGATCACGCTCTACACCGCCGACCACGCAGGATTGTTCTCGCGCATCGCCGGGGCCTTGGCGCTGGCCGGCGCCAACATCGTCGACGCCAAGATTCTCACCATGCAGAACGGCATGGCGCTCGACACCTTCTGGGTCCAGGACCAGGCGGGCGGCGCCTTCGACCGGCCCGAGAAGCTGGCGCGGCTCGCGGCCTTGTTCGAGGACGTGCTGTCGGGCCGCATCAAGCCGCATGTCGAGCTGGCCAAGCCGCAGGCGATTCCGCCGCGCACCCGCACCATCGACGCGCCGCCGCGCGTCATCATCGACAACAATGCCAGCCTCACCCACACCGTGATCGAGGTGAACGGCCTCGACCGGCCGGGATTGCTGTTCGAGGTGACGCGCGCCCTGACCGCGCTCAACCTCCAGATCTCGAGCGCCAAGATCTCGACATACGGCGAGAAGGTGGTCGACGTCTTCTACGTGAAGGATCTGTTCGGCCACAAGATCGACCAGCCGGGCCGGTTGCGCGACATCCGCTCGCGCCTGACCGCGGCGCTCGAATCCAACGCCAAGGACGCCGGCGCGCGCCGCGCGCGCAAGCCGGTGGCGGCGGAATAACCGGCGGGAAGAAATAAGCGCGCGCTATTTGATCCGCGTGAAGCCGATGGTCGGCGCGCAGGCAATGATGGCGAGCGTGCCCAGCGCCGCCGGCAGGAAGGCCGCCGCCGGGTTGCCGGTCGCGTCCCAGATCCATCCGGCCAAAACCGGCGTCGCCACCGCGGTCGAATAGCTCAAGGTGAAGATGCCGGCGGTAAGCCGCGGCACGTCCTCGGGCGGTGCCAAAAGCGGCGGCAGCGCCAGCAGCAAAATCAGCTCCGCGCCGCAGGCGAAGCCCGCCAGCCCCGCCCACCACACCACCCAGCCGCCCGGCATCAGCAACATGCCGGCGATGCTCGCCGCCATTATGAGCGCCAGGCCGATATAGGAATAAGGGTTGCGCACCAGCTTTCCGGCCACCGCCAGCATCAGCAACGAAGCCGGCAACTGGCCGAAATTGAGCGCGGTCAGCGCCGGGCCGATCCATTCGGATCGCCCCACCGCCTCGAGGTAATCGGGCAGGAAGGTGTTGGTGGCGAAATAAAGCGTGTTGGTGCCGCCGAACATGACGGCGAGGCGCCAGGTGAGGCCGCTCTTCCAATCGGGCCACCAACGCCGCCGCGGCGCACCATGCGGATGAGGCCGGTGCTTGGGCCCGAGCAGCACCAGCGCCGCCGCCGTCGCCAGCACCGGCAGCGACCAGAACGCCAGGCTCCAACGCCAGCTGCCGGCCAAAAGCGGCAGCACCAGCGGCAGGGTGAGGGTCACCGGCAACACCTCGCCCACCAAGAGGCCGTTGGTGTAAAGCGCGGTGGCGAAGGGAATCCGGTTGGGCGCCCATTCGCGCACCAAGGGCGGCATCGAGGGCTGCATCACCGCGACGCCCGCGCCCATGACGATGGTGGCGGCGTAAAGCGCGAAGGCGTCTCCCGCCAGGCCGCGCGCGGCACCCCCCGCGGCCGCGAGCAGCAGTCCGGTCAGCAGCGCACGCGCCGCGCCCAGCCGCGCGATCAACAGCGCGCCCGGCACCGCCGCCGCCGCGAACAGCAAAGGCGGCAGGCTGCCGAGCAGCGCCACGCCGGTCTCGCTCAGATGCAGGTCGTGGTGGATAAGCGGGATGACCGGCGGCACCGCCAGCACGGTCAAGCGCAAGCCGGTGCCGGCGAGCCATAAGAGCGCGAGCGGCAACAGCAGGGTCTTCAATGAGTCGCGGGACAGGGGCGGCATCCCTTCGCCAATGAAAAGGGCGGCGAACGCCGCCCGGGAAGGTGAAGGTTTAGCGAAACGCGCCCGGCGCGTCTATTCGCGCAGATCGCCGAAGAATTCCTTCACCTTGGCGAAGAACCCGGCGCTTTGCGGCTGGGTCTTGCGCGCGTCGCCCGCCGCCTCGAATTCCTTCAGCAGCTCCTGCTGGCGCTTCGACAAATTGACCGGGGTTTCCACATCGACTTCGACATACATGTCGCCGCGATGGGTCGAGCGCAGCACCGACATGCCCTTGCCTTTGAGCCGCAGCTGGTGCCCCGGCTGGGTTCCGGTCGGAATGGTGACCCGGGTGCGGCTGCCGTCGATGGTCGGCACCTCGACGACGCCGCCCAGCGCCGCGACCGGCAGGGTGACGGGCACGCGGATATGGATGTTGGCGCCCTCGCGCTGGAACAGGCGGTGCGGCTTCACGCTGAGGAAAATATAGAGATCGCCCGGGCCGCCGCCGCGCAACCCCGCCTCGCCCTCGCCGGCAAGCCGGATGCGCGTGCCGTCTTCGACCCCCGCCGGGATCGAAACCGACAGCGTCTTCTCCTTCTGAACGCGGCCCTGGCCGCCGCAGGCGCGGCAGGGATTCTCGATCACCCGCCCGGCGCCGTGACAGGCGGGGCAGGTGCGCTCGAGCGTGAAGAAGCCCTGTTGCGCCCGCACCCGGCCGCTGCCGTGGCAGGTCGGGCAATTGATCGGGCGCGAACCGGCCTCGGCGCCGTTGCCCTTGCACACTTCGCAGGTCGCCAGCGTCGAGACGCGCAGCTGGTTCTGCTTGCCCTTGAAGACGTCCTCGAGCGTGATTTCGAGATTGTAGCGCAGGTCGTTGCCGCGCAGATTGGCGCCGCCGCCCTGGCGCCGGCCGCCCATGAAGTCGCCGAACATCTCTTCGAAGATGTCGGCGAAGCCGGCGCCGAAATTCCCGTCGCCCGCCGGTCCGCGCGTGCCGCTTGGGCCCTCGAAGGCGGCGTGACCGAAGCGGTCATAGGCCGCGCGCTTCTGCTCGTCCTTCAAAACCTCATAGGCCTCGCAGGCGTCCTTGAAGCGCTGTTCGGATTTCTTGTCGCCCGGGTTGCGGTCCGGGTGGAATTGCATGGCGAGCTTGCGATAGGCCTTCTTGAGGTCGTCGGCCGAGGCGCCGCGCGAAACCCCCAACAGCTCGTAATAATCCTGCTTGGCCATCGCCTGCTACTGTTTCCCCGTCTTCGCCGCGGCGATGGGCGTTAAGCGGAACCGCGCTTCTTCTTCTCGTCGACTTCCTCGAAATCGGCGTCGACCACTTTTTCGCTGCCGCTCTCGCCCGCGCCCGTCGCGCCGGCGCCGCCTTGGCCCGGGCCCTGCGGGCCTTGCGGATCGCCGCCGGGCGGCGGGGTCTGCGCCTTGTAAAGCGCCTCGCCTGCCTTCATCGAGGCCTGGGCCAGCGCCTCGGTCTTGGCGCGGATCTGTCCCAAATCGCCGCCGCCGATCACGCCCTTGAGGTCGGTGATCGCAGTTTCGACCGCCTGCTTGACGTCGGCCGGAATCTTGTCGCCGCCGTCCTTGAGGGTTTTCTCGCTCGCGTGGATCAGGCCCTCGGCCTGGTTCTTGGCCTCGACCTGCTCGCGCAGCTTCTTGTCTTCCTCGGCATGGGCCTCGGCGTCCTTCACCATCTTGTTGATGTCGTCCTTGGACAACCCGCCCGAGGCCTGGATGCGGATCTGCTGCTCCTTGCCGGTGGCCTTGTCGCGGGCCTGGACCGAAACGATGCCGTTGGCGTCGATGTCGAAATTGACCTCGATCTGCGGCACGCCCCGTGGCGCCGACGGAATGCCCACGAGGTCGAACTGGCCCAAGAGCTTGTTGTCGGCGGCCATTTCGCGCTCGCCCTGGAAGACGCGGATCGTCACGGCGGTTTGGTTGTCCTCGGCGGTGGAGAAGGTCTGGCCTTTCTTGGTCGGGATGGTGGTGTTGCGGTCGATGAGCCGCGTGAACACGCCGCCCAGCGTCTCGATGCCGAGCGACAACGGCGTCACGTCCAGCAGCAGCACGTCCTTGACCTCGCCCTTCAGCACGCCCGCCTGGATGGCGGCGCCGACGGCGACCACCTCGTCCGGGTTGACCGAGCGGTTGGGTTCCTTGCCGAAGAACTGCTTCACCGTCTCGATCACCTTGGGCATGCGCGTCATGCCGCCGACCAGGATGACCTCCTGGATCTCCGAAGCCTTGAGGCCGGCGTCCTTCAACGCGTTGCGGCAGGGATCGATGGTTTTCTGGATCAGGTCGTCGACCAGCGCCTCGAGCTTGGCGCGGGTGAGCTTGATGTTGAGATGCTTGGGGCCCGCCTGGTCGGCGGTGATGAAGGGCAGATTGACCTCGGTCTGCATCGAGGAGCTGAGCTCGATCTTGGCCTTCTCCGCCGCCTCTTTCAGGCGCTGGAGCGCCAAGCGGTCGTTGCGCAAATCGATGCCCTGCTCCTTCTTGAACTCGTCGGCCAGGTAATCGATCACGCGCTTGTCGAAATCCTCGCCGCCGAGGAAAGTGTCGCCGTTGGTCGATTTCACCTCGAACACGCCGTCGCCGATCTCGAGCACGGAAATGTCGAAGGTGCCGCCGCCCAGATCGTAGACCGCGATGGTGCCGGATTTCTTCTGCTCAAGCCCGTAGGCGAGCGCCGCCGCGGTGGGCTCGTTGATGATGCGCAGGACTTCGAGGCCGGCGATCTTGCCGGCGTCTTTCGTGGCCTGGCGCTGGCTGTCGTTGAAATATGCGGGAACGGTGATGACCGCCTCGGTGACGGTCTCGCCCAGATAGGCCTCGGCGGTTTCCTTCATCTTTTGCAGCACGAAGGCGCTGATCTGGGCGGGCGCGTATTTCTTGCCGCGGCTCTCGACCCAGGCGTCGCCGTTGTCGCCGGGAATGATCTTGAACGGGACCAGCTCCATCTCCTTCTTCACCATCGGATCGATGAAGCGGCGGCCGATCATGCGCTTGACGCCGTAAAACGTGTTCTCGGGATTGGTCACCGACTGGCGTTTTGCCGCTTGGCCGACCAGGCGCTCGCCCGATTCGGTGAACGCGACCTGCGAGGGGGTGGTGCGCGCGCCCTCGCTGTTCTCGATCACCTTGGCCTGCTTGCCTTCCATGACGGCGACGCAGGAATTGGTGGTGCCGAGATCGATGCCGATGACTTTGGCCATGTCCCTGTCTCTCCTTGCAGCGGAGATGCTTGCGGCCCGAATCGGCGCCGTGCCCTCTCCCCGATCGGCCTCCCATAACCCCGGGAAACCAGGGGTTATATATGGACGCCGGGGCCGGTCTGCAAGGCTGGACCGGGGTCAAAAACCGCCCCGGACCGGCCCGCTCCCGGCTTGAGATGGCGGTGCGCCGGGGATTAGAGTGCGGCCTCACCCCTATATTGCAGCGAAAGGATTCGCATGAAACAGGCAGCGGCTATCGCAACCGGTTTGGCCCTGGTGCTCATGGCGGCGCCGGTGCGGGCGCAAACCGCCCAGGACAACGACAACTGCCACGGGCGCAACAACGCCTCCTATGACACCATCATCGCCGGCTGCACCGCCATGATCCAATACGGGCATTTGGCCGGACAGGACCTGGCCAATCTCTATTACAACCGCGGCCTCGCCCACAGCCTGAAGCGCGAATACGATCCGGCGATCCAGGATCTGGACCAGGTGCTGAAGATTTCCGCCAACGACGCCGAGGCGCTGGCCGAACGCGGCGCCGACTATTTCGGCAAGCAGGATTTCGACCATGCCCTGGCCGATTTCAACCAGTCGATCAGCCTCGATCCCAAGAGTTTCCGCAGCTATCAGAATCGCGGCGCGGTCTATAACGCCAAGGGCCTCTACGACAAGGCGGTCGCCGATTTCACCCAGGCCATCAACCTCAACCCCGCGATCGGCCAGATCTATTATTCCCGCGCCATCGCCTACGACAAGCTCGGCCAGCACGACAAGGCCGACGCCGATTACGCCAAGGCCACGCAGCTCGATCCGACCTTGAAGCGCCCGCAATAAGGGGCGCGGCGCCGCGATTTCAAATCGACGGCCTGGACCGGGCGGCGGCGGCCAACCAAGCCACGACCTCGCCGGCGTTCCGATCCGGCGGGAAAACCGGGTAGAAGACGCGCTCGATCGTTCCGTCGCTTATCACGAGCGTCAGGCGTTTCAGCAGCGTCATCCCGCTGGTCGCGAAGGTCGGCAAGCGCATGGCCCGGGTCAATTCGAGATGTTCGTCCGAGAGGATCGCAAACGGCAGGTGCAGCCGCTCCGCGGCCTCGCGCTGATAGGCGGTGTCCTGCGTCGAAAGGCCGAAGAGGCGGCCGACGCCCAGGGCTTTCAATTCCGCAAAGTGATCGCGGAAAGAGCATGACTGCGGCGTGCATCCCCGCGCGCCGGGGATGAGATCCCATTTGTCGGGATTTTCGACGCCGGGTCGGCCCGTCCGGGGATAGGCATAGACCACAACCCGGCCCGGCAATGCGGATAGGTCGACCGTCGTTCCATCCGTGGCCGGGAGCGGGAGCGAACGCATCCGCATGCCCGTCAAGTGCCGCGCCGCTCCATCGTCGGCCGGCGCCGGAATCGTCGACCAGTCGGGGGTTTCGACGCTGCTGCTCACGGTTGCTATCCGAGACTCCACAAACGGGCGCGTCTTGTTTATTCCGGCGCCGCCTGGGCCTGCGGCTTGGCGACCCCGACCAGCGCCGGCCGCAACAGCCGGTCATGCATGACATAACCCGGCTGCAACAGCTGGGCGACGGTGCCGGGCGGGTATTCCGCGGTTGCGACCTCGTACATCGCCTGGTGGAGATGGGGATCGAAGGGATCGCCCAGGGCCGGCTCGACGCGCTTGACGCCATGGCGCTCGAAGATCGCCCACAGCTCGCGCTCGGTCGCGGCCACGCCGTCGATCACGCCCTTGGCCGCCGGGTCGGCGGAGATCGCGGCCTCGCTGTCGATCGCGCGGCGCAGATTGTCGGCGACGCTCAGCAGTTCCTTGGCGAAGCTCGCCGCGGCGTAGCGCAGCGATTCCTCGCGCTCGCGGACAAAGCGGCGGCGCTGGTTCTCGCCTTCGGCGAGCGCGCGCAAAAGCTTGTCGCGGGCATCGGCCAGCTCGGCTTCGAGCTTGGCGAGCTTGTCCTCGCCGGCCTGCTCGGGCGGCGTCTCGGGCAGCGGTTCAGCCGGTTTGTAAATGTCGCTTTCGTCGCTCATGTCTATCCCAGGATCCGGCCGATCACCTTGGCGGTGTAGTCCACCATCGGGATGATGCGCGCGTAATTGATGCGGGTCGGGCCGATGACGCCGATCGCGCCCACCACCTGCTCGCGCGAATTGCTGTAGGGCGCGACGATCATCGAGCATCCCGCCACGCCGAACAACGGGTTGTCGGCGCCGATATAGATGTGCACGCCCTGGCCGCCGCGGGTCGCGTCCAACAGCCGCACCATCGCCTCCTTGGTCTCGAGCATGTCGAACAACGCGCGCAGCCGCTCCAAATCGCCCAACGCAGTGACGTCGTCCAGCAGCTGCGCCTGGCCTTTGACGATGAGCGCGCTGTTCTCCGATCCGCCGGCCCAGGATGCGAGGCCCGCGGTGACCAGCTTGGCGGTGAGCTGGTCGATTTCGCCGCGCCAGGCCGCGATCTCGTTGAGAATCGCCGCGCGCGCATCCTCGACGGTGCGGCCCACCAGCCGCGCGTTGAGATAATTCCCGGCCGCGACCGTGGTCGAAGGCAGGGTTCCGGCCGGCAGGTCGATGATGCGGTTCTCCACCACCCCGTCCTCGGTCACCATCACCACCAGCGCGCGGCCCGGCGCCAGCGGCACGAATTCGATGTGGCGCAGCGGCCGCTCCATCTTGGGCGAGATCACCAGGCCGGCGCAGCGCGACAGGCCGGCCAGCGCCGAAGTCGCCTCTTCGAGCGCCTGCGACAGGCTCTTGCCGGCGGCGGCGCAGCGGCCTTCGATGTTGCGCCGCTCGTCCTCGCTCAATCCCCCCAGTTCCAGAAGCCCGTTGACGAACAGCTTGAGGCCGGCCTCGGTCGGCAGCCTGCCCGCCGAGGTGTGCGGCGCGAACAGCAGCCCCTGCTCCTCCAGATCGGCCATGACGTTGCGGATGGTGGCGGGCGAGAGGTCCAAGCCGCCCTTGCGCGCGAGCGTGCGCGAACCCACCGGCTCGCCGGTCTCGACATAGGCGTCGACGATCAGGCGGAAGATCTCGCGCGAGCGGTCGTTCAATTCGGTGACGATCGGCTTGGGGGGGATTTGGGTCATGAGCCCGACATACTTAGGAAACGCGGCCCCCCAGGTCAACCTAAGGGTCAATCCAAGGGTCGGGCCAGGCGGCTCTTTACCCTGGCGTGCCAACGGATTAGCTTCACCCGCTCAAGCCGGAAAGGAACCCCATGCCGCGCCCCTCGGGCCGTGCCGCCGATGCGATGCGCGAAGTGCGCCTCGAGCCCAACGCCGCCAAATACGCCGAAGGCTCGTGCCTGGCCGCGTTCGGCGAAACCCGCGTGCTGTGCTGCGCCACGGTCGAGGACAAACCGCCGCCCTTCCTCAGGAACACCGGGCGCGGCTGGGTGACGGCGGAATACGGCATGTTGCCGCGCTCGACCCACACCCGCACCGACCGCGAGGCCGCGCGCGGCCGCCAGACCGGCCGCACCCACGAGATCCAGCGCCTGATCGGCCGCTCGTTGCGCGCGGTCACCAATCTGGCGGCGCTGGGCGAGCGCCAGATCCGCATCGATTGCGACGTGCTCCAGGCCGATGGCGGCACCCGCACGGCCGCCATCACCGGCAGCTACGTGGCGCTCCATCTTGCGCTCAAACACCTGGTGGGCCAGGGGCTGCTGCCTGCCTTGCCGCTGTCGGATCAGGTCGCGGCGGTTTCCTGCGGCATCTGCGCCGGCGCATCGGTGCTCGATCTCGATTATGCCGAGGATTCGACCGCCGAGGCCGACGCCAATTTCGTCATCACCGGCCGCGGCGGCATCATCGAAATACAGGCCACCGCCGAGAAGGAGCCGTTCGCCGAGGAGCGCTTCAACGCCATGCTCGGCCTGGCGCGAAGCGGCATCGCTGCGCTGGTCAAGCAGCAGCGCGAGGTCCTGGGCCTTGGCCCGTAAGCCATCGGGCGATTTGCGCGGCCAACGCCTGGTCGTCGCATCCCACAATCCGGGCAAGCTGGTCGAAATCTCCGCTCTGCTGAAACCCTACGGCGTCGAGGCGGTGGGCGCCTCCGCGCTGGGATTGATCGAGCCGGCGGAGACCGGATCGAGCTTCGAGGAGAACGCCGAGCTGAAGGCCAAGGTGGCGGCGCGCGCGAGCGGCCTGCCCGCCTTGGCCGACGATTCCGGCCTGGTGGTGCCGGCGCTGGGCGGCAAGCCCGGCATCCATTCGGCGCGCTGGGCGGGCGCGGCCAAGGACTTCGCCGCGGCGATGGGCCGCGTTCAGCGCCTGCTCGGCGGCTTGAAGGACCGCCGCGCCTTTTTCGTCGCCGTGCTGGCGCTGGCCTGGCCCGACGGGCGGGTCGAATCCTTCCGCGGCGAGGCGCATGGGACGCTGGTGTTTCCGCCGCGCGGCGGGCGCGGCTTCGGCTACGACCCGATCTTCCTGCCGGAAGGCGGGCGCGAGACATTCGGCGAAATGCAGCCCGAGGCCAAGCACAAGATCAGCCACCGCGCCAAGGCCTTCGCCGCCTTCGCCAAGGCCTGGCTGGGGAATGCTTCGTGAGCGATCTGGCGCTTTATATCCATTGGCCGTTCTGCAAGTCGAAATGCCCGTATTGCGACTTCAATTCCCATGTGCGCGAGGGCGTCGACGCCGCGCGCTGGAAGAACGCGCTCTTGGCCGAACTCGACCATTGGGCGGACGAGACCGAGGGCGCGCATGTATCCACGGTCTTCTTCGGCGGCGGCACGCCCTCGCTGATGGAACCCGCGACGGTGGCGGCGTTGATCGAACGCATCGCCGCGCGCTGGGGCTTGACGCCCGAAGCCGAGATCACGCTCGAGGCCAACCCCACCTCGGTCGAAGCCTCCCGTTTCCGCGATCTGCGCCAGGCGGGCGTCAACCGCGTCTCGCTCGGCGTCCAGGCGTTGAACGACCGCGATCTCGCGTTTCTCGGCCGCGGCCACAGCGTTGCGGAAGCGCGCCAGGCGGTCGAACTGGCGCGCCGGCATTTCCCGCGCTTCTCCTTCGATCTGATCTATGCCCGGCCCGGGCAGGAGACGGCGTCCTGGCGGGCGGAACTGACCGAGGCCTTGGCCATGGCCGGCGATCATCTCTCGCTTTATCAGCTCACCATCGAGCCCGGCACGGCTTTCGCGCCCGCGCATGCGCGCGGTGATTTCGAGTTGCCGGGAGACGAGCAAGCCGGCGAGCTTTACGAAGCGACGCAGGAGACGCTCGGCGCCGCCGGGCTGCCGGCCTATGAGATTTCGAATCACGCCCGGCCCGGGCAGGAATGCCGCCACAACCTCGCTTATTGGCGCAGCCAGGATTATGCCGGCATCGGCCCGGGCGCTCATGGCCGGCTTTGCGCCGGTCCGGGGCGCTTTGCCGCGCGCCAATTCCGCGCGCCCGAGACCTGGCTCGAGGCGGTGGAAAAGCACGGCCACGGCACCGAAGAAATCCGCCGCCTGACGCCGGACGAACGCCGCGCCGAACTTCTCATGATGGGCTTGCGGCTGGCCGAGGGCGTCAGCGCCGCCCGCTTCCTCGCCGCGACCGGGCGATCCTTCGAGGACGATCTCGGCCGCGACCGGCTGGCGCCGCTCATCGAAGGCGGCTTCCTCGCGCTCGACGAATCCGCCCTAGCCGCCACGCCGGCCGGGCGCCAGCGCCTCAACGCCGTGCTGGGAAGGCTACTGGCCTAGCGGCTGGAAACTGGTCGGGGCCGGATCGACCGTCGTCGGCACGCCCCTTTGCACCTCGAGCACGGCCAGGCCGCGTTCGGCCAAGCCGTCCGGCGTCAGCCGGAACAACCCGTCGAGCCCGACGAAGCCCGAAGGATTGGCGAGCGCGTCGAGCGAATAGCCGCCATCGGGCGCCACCTTGGCGAGATTCACCGCCAGCGCGGTGGCATCGTAGCCGAGCGTGGCGAGCCGCGGCGGCTGCTGTTGGTAGAGGTCGCTATAGCGTTTCTGGAACGCGGCGCGCTGCTCGGGCGCGGGCGCGGCGTACCAGCCGCCGCTCAAGGCGGGCTCGACGCCCAGGCCGGACTCGTCCCACAGGCCGGTGCCCAGGAACTTCACCGTGTCGGGATCGATGCCGTCATAAGGCAGCAGCGGCGCCAGCAGCCTCAGCCTTCCGCCGCCGTCGGGAATCATCAGCGCGTCGAAATCCACCGTCGTGGCGAAGCGCTTGACCGCCGGATCGAGATTGGTGTCCGCCGGGTCGTAATAGCCGATGCGCGCCAGTTGGCCGTTCGCAACCTGGACCGCATCCTTGAAGGCGTTGGCCGCGATGTCGCCATAGGCCGAGCGCGGCGCCAGCATGGCGAAGTGGCTGTAGCCCTTGGCCTTGGCGAAGGCGACGACGCGCGCGATCTCCTGGTCCGGCTGAAAGCCCAGCAGGAAGACGCCGTTGCCGGCGTATTGCGCGGCGTTGGAGAAGGCCAACACCGGCACATGCGCCGCCGCCGCCACCGGCTTCACCGCCTCGACCTCGGCGGCCAGCAGCGGGCCGATGATGAGCTTGGCGCCTTGCGCGATCACGTCGCGCGCGGCGTCGGCCGCGCCCTGGGCCGCGCCCTGGGTGTCGCGCGGCAGGATTTCGACGCCGTTGTCGGGCGCGTCGAACAGCGCCATCTCCGCCGCCGCCAGCATGGCCTGGCCGAGCGCGCCGCTCGATCCCGACAGCGGTAGCAACAGCCCGACCTTGGGCGGCCCGAGCACGATGGGGGGCCCCGGCGGCGTGACGGGCGGCGTTTCGGGTGGCGCGGGTTGCACGGCCACGGGCGCTTGCGGGCGCTTCGTCACTCCCGGTATCGTCATGCCCGAGCAGGAGACCAGCGCGAAGGCGGAAAGGGCGAGCCATGCCGCGAGATAAAGGCGCGGGCGCGGGCCGGCGGACGAGAACAAACGGCGGCGGATCAGGCGCAGTCTCCCTTACGGCCGGAACGATCGGTCCAGAGCCTATAGAGGCCGTTCAGCCAAGTAAACTCGCTCCCGGGCTTTACGTGGTCGCGACGCCGATCGGCAATCTCGGCGACATCACGCCGCGCGCGCTGAAAACCCTGGCTGGATCCGACGCCGTGCTGTGCGAGGACACGCGCGTCACCGGCAAACTGCTCGCGCGCTTCGGCATAGCCGCGCGGAAAATCCCCTATCACGACCACAACGCCGAACGCGCGCGGCCGGACATCCTCCGCCGCCTCAAAGCGGGCGCGGCGCTGGCCCTGGTCTCGGACGCGGGCACGCCGCTCGTGTCCGATCCGGGCTACAAGCTGGTGCGCGCCGCCATTGCCGAAGGCATCTCCGTGACCGCGATCCCCGGCGCCTCGGCGGCGCTCAATGCCTTGGTGCTGTCGGGCCTGCCGCCCGATGTTTTCCTGTTCGGCGGATTTCTTCCGGCCAAATCCGCGGCGCGCAAGCGCGCCTTGCAGGAATGGAAATCCGTGCGCGCGACGCTGTTGTTCTACGAAACCGCGCCGCGCCTGGCTGCATCCCTCGCCGACATGGCCGAGGTGCTGGGCGACCGTCCGGCATCGGTTTCGCGCGAGCTGACCAAGCTCTATGAGGAGGTGAAGCGCGGAACCCTCGCCGGGCTGGCCGCGTTTTACCGCGCGGCGGGTCCGCCCCGGGGCGAGGTGGTGGTGGCGGTCGGCCCGCCCGAGGGGCCGGTATCCGACACCGGCGGTCCGGATCTCGACCGCGCGCTGGAAACCGCGCTCGCCGGCGCCAGCCTGCGCCAGGCGGTGGCGGATGTCGCGGCGGCGACCGGTCTGCCGCGCCGCCTGGTCTATGCGCGGGCGCTGCATCTCAAGGGCGAGCGGCGGTGACCAGCCGCCGGCAACGCGGCGCCGAATCCTTTCGCCGTGGACTCGGGGCCGAAACGCTTTGTCTCTGGCTCTTGCGCCTCAAAGGCTACCGCATCCTGGCCCGGCGCTATCGCAGCCGCGCGGGCGAGATCGATCTGATCGCGCGGCGCGGCGCGGTCGTCGTCGCCGTCGAGGTCAAGGCGCGATCCGGCCGGGACCGCGCGGGGGAGGCGGTGCAGTGGCGGCAGCGAACGCGCATCGCCCGCGCGCTCGAGAATTATCTCGCGCTGCATCCGCGCTGGCGCGACTCTCAACTGCGTTTCGACGTCATGCTGGTTGCGCCGCGCAGCTGGCCGCTTCATGTCCGGGATGCCTGGCGGCCCGAGGCGTGAAAGCCCGGTTTGCCAAGGACCTTGCTTTCGGAGTCTTGCCCCGATATTGACGCATTGCCGATGTTCGATGGCGGACCGTTGCCGCTTTTGAGGAGCAAGCCTTGTCCCGTTTCGCCCGTTACCGCCGGCTGGGCGCGTTGCCGGCGTTATGCCTGATGCCCCTGCTGTCCGGCTGCCTGGCCGTCGCCGCGGTCGGCACCGGCGCCAGCGTCGGCTATGTCGCGTCCGAAGACCGCACGGTGAAGGAGAATTTCGACGACACCGTGTTCTGCGGTCAGATCAACGCGTTGTGGACCCAGTTCAACAGCCAGCTCAACGACAATCTCGACTGTCATTCCTATCAAGGGCGCGTGCTGGTCACCGGCGAGGTGCCGAGCGAAGACTGGCGCGACGAGGCGATCAACCGCGCCAAGCAGGTTTCCGGCGTCAAGGAAGTCTATGACGAGATCACCATCGGCCCGGGCAATGGCTTTACGGGGAACGCGCACGACATCTACGTTACCCAGCATCTCAAGGCCGAGCTGCTGACCGCCGGCGACGTTCACTCCACCAACTACATCGTCACCACCGCGAACGGCGTGGTTTACATCATCGGCACGGCGCGCGATGAGGCCGAGCTCAACCGCGTGGTCGATTACGGTCGCAACATGGACGGCGTGAAGCGCGTCGTCTCCTATATCCGCATCCGCGCCAACGCCAATGTGGCGTCCGGGACCGGAGCGAACGATTCCGGCGCTTCCCAGGATCAACCCGCGCCGGGCGACACCATGCCCAGCGAGCCGACGCCGCGCAACGACATCCAGGTGACGCCGCTGGATACCCCGCCGGCCCCGTCGGCGCCCAACACCGCGCCCGCCGCTCCGCCGCCCGGCAACAACAACGGGGTGACGCCGCTGCGATGAGCCTCAAGGTCGCCATCCAGATGGATCCGGTCGAGCGGATCAATCCCGCCGCCGATTCGACGCTGGTGCTGGCGATCGAGGCGCAGGCGCGGGGTCACCGCCTCTACCACTATCTGCCGCGCGATCTCAACCTGGCGGGCGGCAAGCTCACCGCGAACGCCCGGCCGCTGAAGGCGCACCGCGCGAAAGCCGCGCCGATTACGCTCGGGCCGCCGGAAACGCTCGACCTCGCCGCCGTCGACGTGATTCTGATGCGCCAGGATCCGCCCTTCGACATGGCCTATATCACCGCGACGCATCTCTTGGAGCATGTGAGCGGCAAGGTTCTGGTGGTCAACGATCCGGTGAGCGTCCGGAACGCGCCGGAAAAACTCTTCGCCACGCATTTCACGGGTTTGATGCCGGAGACGCTGATCACCAGCGATCCCGCGTCGATCAACGCCTTCCGCAAGCGGCACGGCGATATCATCCTGAAGCCGCTGTTCGGCAACGGCGGCGCCGGCGTGTTCCACCTCCGGCCCGAGGACGAGAATCTGAACGCTCTGCTGGAAATGTTCACCCAATTCTACCGCGAGCCGGTCATCGCCCAGCGCTACCTGCCCGAGGTGCGCCGGGGCGACAAGCGCATCGTCCTGGTCGAGGGCGAGCCCTTGGGCGCGGTGCTGCGCGTGCCCGCCGCGGGCGAGGCGCGCGCCAATTTCCACGCCGGCGGCAAGGCGCAAAAATCGGCGTTGACCAAGCGCGACCGCGAAATCTGCGCCGCCATCGGGCCCAGGCTGCGCGCGCTCGGTCTGGTCTTCGTCGGCATCGACGTGATCGGCGATTATCTCACCGAAATCAACGTCACCTCGCCGACCGGCATCCAGGAGATCAACCGGCTCGAGGGATTGAAGCTCGAAGTCGCGGTCTGGGACGCGATCGAAGCCAGGTACCGGGCCAGAAAGCGGCGCTGAGCGGGCTCAGGCCCCGGCGGGCGGGTTGTGGCTCGCCTCGTAGAGGAACCAGGCGCGGCGCTCGGTCTCGTCGATATAGACCTCGAGCTGGCTGGTCGTCGCCATGTCGCCGTGCTCGTCGCACAGCTCGTGCGTCTCGCGCATGCGCTTGACCAGATCGACGTTGTCCTCGCGCAACTCCGCCAACATGTCCTCCGGCGTCACGAACGGCGCGTCGTTGTCCGAGATGTGCTTCAGGCGCGCGATCTCGCCGATCGAGCGCAGCGTCTGGCCGCCGACCTTGCGCACGCGTTCGGCGATGACGTCGGTCATGGCGAAAATCTGGTCGGATTGCTCGTCGAGCAGCAGGTGATAGTCGCGGAAATGCGGGCCGCTCATGTGCCAATGGAAGTTCTTCGTCTTCACATAGAGCGCGAAGACGTCCGCGAGAACGCCGTTCAGCGCGCCCGATATGTCGCGGATGGCGTTCGCGCCGAATCCGGTGGACGGCGACGGCGTGGCGCGGCGGCTGGACTTATCGGGCATGAAAGACCTCCTCGGTTTTTGTGGCTGGGTGATGATGGCAGATGTTTTTGGAATAATTCAAGACTATGGCGAGGGTGTGACGGAACATAACGCGCCCATGCGGGACAGCCCCCTTGCCGGTCCCGCGCCGGGCGCACGGAATTAGAGCTTGGTCTGTTGGATGTGCGCCCGCAAGGCCGAGGCGCCGTCGAAGCAATGTCCGGCGGATACGTCTTGTTGCGGG
>Ga0209006_10001645_pt1 | contig 20298 bp, 24 predicted proteins | sample JacPin_JW_Ref_O2_FD_188567 | JGI IMG/M metagenome (GOLD analysis project Ga0209006, IMG submission 188567) | Forest soil microbial communities from Algoma, Ontario, Canada - Jack Pine, Ontario site 1_JW_Ref_O2 (SPAdes) (version 2) | ecosystem: Environmental > Terrestrial > Soil > Boreal...
TGGGTAATAAGGGAGGTCGACCGTAATGGAGCGCTCCGATTCTAAAAGTTTGAGGTAAACAACATGGGAACTCAGATCACTACACCAGGCGTGTCTTCCGCCGCAAACGCGTACCAGACCGCCTTCAACACGGCTTATTACAATTCGAAGCCGCCCGCATTCCAGCCTCTTTATAGCGGCCGCCCGGGCGCTGCGATGACGTCATCGAATCCTCTGACGCAGGATCAGGCGTGGGCGCTGGTTGGCCAACTCATCGCGCAAGGATGGACGATCGATGAAGAGATCGACGCCGAGAGCATGGATCCGTACACGTCCATGTTCATGCGGGAGCTATACGGCAACACCTGGGAACCCGCCGGATTGGGCGCGATTCAGTCTACTGAGGTGGTGACACCAGGCGAGTACTCTGGCCCAGTACCGGCTGGCCAGATCAAAGTGAGCACGATGATCGAGGACTACCCACCCTACCCTGTGCAAGTAACGCCCGTACCGCCTCCGACTCCCAAGGCCGCGAATCCCATAGGCATTCGCGTCATCCCGCAAGTTCCGTCTCAGCCGAATTACGTCGGCGATGTTTTCCGCTGCGGCGTCGCGAACGACGGATATTCCATCGGTGATTCCTGGACTGGATCGAGCGGCGCATTCAACGGAACATGGACCAAGCAGGCCCTGGAAATGGGCGTCATGATCGTCTGGATTAAGACGGCGTAGCCAGATCGACCGACCACACTCCTTCGAAATCGACGAAATAAGCCTGCACTGCAATTCCCGGAATTTCGCGGAGCAGGCTCGCCGCGGCCAGTTGTAGTTCTTTGTCCTGACACTCGGCTTCCAGGCGCGTATCGCCCGAGAAACCTCCTGCCAGGCCGCCGTACGCTCCGCAATCTGAATGCAGCATCAGGATCGCGAGCTTCGTCCCATGCAGGCGAATGGACTTTCGAATCTGCTCCAGCACGAACTCGCGGTCCCTTTCAAACTCGGGCGACGCCAAACACTTTGCCCCGCCGGCGACTTTGATCGGATCTGCATTCGCTACGCCGATCCGCTTCAGGAACTTGGTAAATCCCAAGTTGAAGCGATTGTCGAAACACCAGACGATCGCGGCGTCGCAATGATACTTCTCACGTGGAGAGTCGAAGTGAAAGACCTTGGTCATGCATCACGAAACGCCCTTCCGCGTCTTAATTTCCGCGAGTAGCTTGTCGATCTCATCCTCTTTGCCAAGCGCGGCCAGACGCTCCTCGATGTCATCAGTGGCGATGCTCGATTTCGCTTGGCCCACCGCCTCGGCGTGCTGCACCTTTTCCTTAACGCGGTCGAACGCCGCCGCTTTGGAGCCGTCGCCGATCTTGATCTGCGCGTCGCTTGCCCGCGTCAGCGCCCGCGCCCTCCGATGCTGCGCGAGCAAAACGTCGGATTTATTCTGCGCTTCCGCCAGCTTCAGCTCCAACTTGCGCAGAGCCGTTTTCAGGTTCTCGACCTGCGTCGTCTGATCGGCCACCTGCTCGGCGAAACTGGTCGCGACGTTCTTCGCCGTCATCGATCGCTCGAGCGCGGCCCTCGCCAGATCGTCCTGCTTCTTGTCGACCGCCAGTTCCGCTTTGTGGACCCACTCTTCCGCCGCATCCTCATTCTCTTTCTTCTTCTTGATTAGCAGATGTTGATCGGCAATCGAAATCGCCACCTGCGTCTTGACCTGCAGCAGCTGGTTCTGCATGTCGAGAATTACCTGCTTGATCAGCTTCTCGGGATCTTCCGCTTTATCGATCAAGTCGTTCAAATTTGCGCGAACCAGCGTCGCCACGCGTTCTAAAAGGGCCATAATTTACTCCTTCTCGGGCGTTTGTCCGATGGTCTTCACTTTGCCAAACAGCTCCGACATCTTCATGCCGCTGAGCGTTTCAAACAGCGCGGGTATCTGCGCCGCAATTTCCGTCATGTCGCCGGTGATCTTGTGCATCCCGGCGCTCGTACCGTTGCCGGTCGAAACAATAGTGATCTTGTCGATATTTGCCAGAGGAGCCGCCAGCGCTCTCGCGATTTCCGGCATGTTCGTCAGCAGCTTGTCGATAACCGCCGCCTGGTTCCATTCCTGATATGCCTCGGCTTTCACGCTCATTGCCTTGGCTTCCGCCTCGCCCTTCTTGAGAATGATCTCGGCCTCCGCTTCACCTTGCGTGCGAATCGCTGAGGCGCGGCCTTCGGCCTCGAAAATGTTTCGTTGACGTTCAGCGGCGGCCATCGTTTCGATGCGTTTGCGATCGATTTCGGCTTGCTTAAGAACGGTGGCGATCAATTCTCTTTCTCGTCGTAGAATCTCCGCATCCTGCACCTTGATTTCTTGTTCTTTTTCCACTTGCCGGACCTTAACGGCTTCCGTCACTACCTGCTGCTGCATGATGTTGGTCTGGATGTCATAAGCCTTATCCGCTTGCGCCTGCTGCCGTTTCGTTGTTTCCAAATATTGAGCCTTCTTGATCTCAAGATCGCGTTGGGATTCGGCTTGTTTCGCTAAAGACAGCGTCTGTGCCAGCACTCTCTCCTGATCGGCCTGCGCGGTAGCGACCGCAGCCGCGCGGCTGGCTTCGGCGCGTTTAATCGCGGTATCGCGCTCAGCTTCCGCCGTGGCGATCTCCGCGTCGCGTTTCACGCGGGCAACGTCCGGGCGACCCATGTTGGTGATGTAATCGTTCTTATCGCGAATTTCCTTGATGGTGAACGAAATTACTTCGAGGCCCATCTTGGTCATATCGTCGGCGCAGGTGGCGCGAACTCGATCGCCCACCATCTCCGGTTCCTTCACGATTTGTTCCACCGATAATTGCCCGATAATGCCGCGCAGGTGGCCTTCCATCACCAGCTTGATCAGCCCCTGCCGCTCGTCGTCATTCTTCGTCAAAAACTGCTCGGCGGCGGTCGTGATCGATTCCGGATCCGACTTCACCTTGATCTGCGAAACAGCTTCCACGGTGACGGCGACGCCTTGCTGCGTATACAGCTCCTGCTGGGGAGCCACGTCGAAAGACATCAGTTGTAGCGAAAGCTCGCGATACGTTTCGAGCATCGGGAAAATCACCGTGCCGCGCCCTTTTATAATGCGCGTGCCCCGGATTCCATACACCACCAACGCCTGATGGGGTCCTGCTTTTCGATAGAGCTGCGCGAACATGGTCATCAGGAAAAACAACGCGATGACCGCCAGCACGACAATCACAACTACTTCCTGCGGAATGTGCATATTAGCCTTTCAAATCTTCTCGCCGTTGAGCTCATCCCAGCGGCGCACGTAAACAATTCCTTTTTCAAATCGTGTGACGACGACTTCCGTTTCTCGCGGCATCTCTGAACCGTCCTCACTGCGCGCGGCGGCGCAGCGGCGCGAACCGGCGCGGGAATAAATCATCTCGCCCGTGCCTCCCGGCCGAATCGGGCTGGCCACTTTGCCGAGCACGCCGATCATGTCGTAATCGGCCGGATCCAGCGGCTGCTCGTGTTTGTTCAGCTTCCAGAGAAACCAGAAAATGATCGCCGCGCCGCCCAGTCCGCTCATGGTCGAAATCAATAGCGCGAGATAGGCCCAGATGTTGGAGTAACGCTCCAGCAAATAACCGATGCCGCCGAACCAGCACATGAATGCGGCGAACGTCCCGAAGTTCAAGGGCGAGACGCCGCCTCTGCCGCCACCCTTTCCAATACCATGACCGTGGCCGTGCCCATGAAAATGCGGCAGGTGAAACGCCCCGGATAAAACGGAGAGGGCGCTCAGCAAAAAGCCGATGAGAAATATCGTGAGATAAAAATTTTCCCAGGTCATACTGCCTCTTTGAGCTTGGCTGCCGGCCTTAAAACTGCGAGCAGGCGATCCATCAACTCGGGCGTATCGAGAATCGAATAGAGCAGCATCAGGCACTTGCGCGAATCGGCGTGCCGCGCGAGTGCCAGCAGCGCGCGGCTCACTTCCCGATCGCGCGCGAAACGCTCAGCTCCGCTGATCAGCCACAGATCGAGCTGATCCTCCTCGACGCGCACTCCACTGATCAACTCGGTATGAAACCCCTCTGGATCGTCCACCAGATAACCGGGATGGACGCCGAAAAACTTGGCCAGCAGCATTCGCGTCGAGTTGGTGAGATGTGGCCGCGAGCCGCTTTCGATCTGCGAGAGATACGACTGGCTGATGGTCCTTTTCATCTGCCGGGCGATGGCGCGAACCACCTCCTGCTGGGTCATTTCACGGTCCAGCCCGCGTAGCGTTCCTTCCACCAGACGCAGGTAGCGAATTTTTTCTCCGAGCCTCATATCGCAATCCGTGATAACTATATCGCAAATTGCAATACGTGTCAAGCGTCAGATTTTGGGGACAATCCGCAATGCTTACTTCACATCTGTGAGGATCTTCGAGATTGCGCTGAACGCCTCTCGAAGATCCGCCCCGCCGCTCGCATAAAAGACAAAACCCGCAGGCGTGGACTTGTCGAAAATCGGGCTTCGGAAGCCGTTGCTCACTCGCTCGAGAAATTCGTGACTGAGCGGGTAGGGCGCATTCCCCAACCCGATACTGTAAATGACCACGTTGCGAAGACTGCCGCCCGACACGGGATCCGTGGCTCCCTTCCGGATATTGAGTGCGGCGCTGTCGGCTGCATTGGCGGCCATCGCCTGCGCATTTCCGGGGTTACTAATATCGATGAATCCGTATGAGTTCAGCGTAACGGGCCGATAGCTGGTATTCGCCGAATTGCCATAAATGTCTTTGGTCGGGAGTCCCAGGACGTCTCTGGTAACGGTTGCGCTCCCCGGCCAATTCCGGGCGTAGGCGCAGTCGACCGATTCCGTGGCGAGTTCGAAATCGTTGTTCCTGACGCTCTGGAGACCATCGGGACCGGTGAGCCCGTTCTGATTTTGAATCCCGAAAAACTGGGATGAGTTCGTGAACGTACTGTAAACTCCGCGAATGTATCCTTTGCCGGCGGAAGGCATCGAGTATGCATCGGCTCCCTCCGGTGCGCCTGGGATGTACGCGCTACATGTACTCGCCCTGGCTATCGGCATATCAAAAGTGACCCCGGTGGGCTGGCCGTCCGTGAAGAATAAAAGTACGTTGAGCGCCTCCGGCTCGTTCAGTCCAACCAATTGTTGATAACCGGTCCAGAGTGCCTGCGCGGTGGAGGTGGACCCGGCACACTTCATGTTGCTCAGCATGGTCGCTACATTCGGTTTGGCCACCTGAAAATTGTTGGCGATTGGAAAGTTGACGTAGGTGCTGGTGGCGAATGTGACCAGGCCTAACTTGCCTGGGCCGTGAGCGAACTGATCCACGAAAGCAGTCGCGGACGCGATCAGCGCCTTGCAGGAGCCACTCGTCTCGAGTGAACCGGAGCGGTCGACCACCATTACGACATTCACGGGTTTAAGTGCTTTGGCAGTCGCCGGGGCCGATGGAACTGCGCGGTTATGCCGGCATCCCACCAACGCGAACGGAAGGACGATAAAGGCAGACGCGAGGAAACGAAGACACTTCGGCACCTCTTAAACATCGACGGCGGAGGTTCATTTCATTAGAACGCGCACTTGTGTATCATACGGAAATGCGTGTCTTCGCTTCGTTAGCCTCTCTTTCGATTTTTGCCGTCATGCTTCTTGCGCAACCGCCTCAGCCGCCGCAGGAAGGGAAGAAGGGTCCTCCACCGGCGCCCAAAAATTTACAAGTGTTGACCGTGGATGACCTGCGCGGCGGCATCATGCGAAAGTTCACGATTGCCCTAGGCGGAAACTGCCAGATGTGCCATGTGCAGGGCGACAACGCCAGCGACGAGAATCCGCATAAAGTGATCGCGCGGAACATGATCACGATGACCAAGGAAATCAACGCCAAGTTCCCCGATGGCAAGGAGCATGTCACGTGCTACACATGCCATCGCGGTAGTCATGAGCCGGCCATGGTTCCGCCGCCCGCTGAACCGAAGCCTGCGCAATAACTCTCGTGCCCTTTGATGGACTGCGGGTGCTATCGCTCGAAAGCCGGCGCTCCAATGAGATCGAACGCCTGATCCGCAGCCAGCGCGGGGAGCCTTTTGTCGCGCCTTCGATGCGCGAAGTCCCTCTGGCCGATAACCCGCAGGCTTTCGAGTTCGCCGAGAAGCTGTTTCGCGGCGATTTCGAGATGATGATTCTGCTCACCGGCGTAGGGACGCGTCTCCTCAATGATGTCCTGAGCACGCGTTATCCGGAGGATCGCTTCAAGAATTCCTTGCGCGCCCTAACCGTTGTGGTGCGCGGATCGAAGCCGATGGCGGTCTTGCGGGAATGGGGCATTCCTGCAACAGTGATGGTTCCCGAGCCGAACACGTGGCGCGAAATTCTGACCGCGATCGAAGGGCGCGCTGAACGCAAGATCGTGATCCAGGAGTACGGCCGTCCGGCGACCGAACTGATCGATGCACTGCGCGCAAGCGGGGCCGAGGTTACGACGGTTCCCGTATATCAATGGGATCTGCCGTTCGACTGCGGTCCTTTGCGCGAGGCCGTGAAGCGGCTGGCAGCCGGGGAATTCGACGTGGCGATGTTCACCACCTCGATTCAAGTGCCGCATCTCATGAGAATCGCCGCTGAAGAAGGCGTAGAGCAAGACGTTCGCCGCGCGATGAAGAAGATCGTGATCGCATCGGTGGGCCCGACGACCAGCGAGACTCTGCGCGAGTTCGGATTTGAGCCTGACCTGGAGCCGTCGCATCCGAAGATGGGCTTTTTGGTGAATGAAACCGCCGCCCAGGCAGCGAAAATTCTACAATCGAAGCTGTGAAGGAAAAAGGCGACGGTTTCACGGCGTCAGCGCTCCGCTATACGGCGATCGCCACCATGCTGCCGGCCACCACGTTCGCTGGATACCTGATCGGCCATTGGCTCGATAAGTGGTTGGGCACCGGATATTTAACGATGGTTTTCCTGATCCTGGGCATCGTCAGCGGATTCGTCCAGTTGATCCGTGAATTGACGCGAAACACAGGCTCGAAGTAGTGGTCGACATTTCTGAACAGCGAGTCCTGCGGATAACCTTGGTTTTAGGCACGATCGGGACCATCACGGTGCTTGCAAGACATGGCGTTCGCGACGCGTTGGGGTTTCTGGTTGGCGCGGGATTATCATTTCTGAGTTTCCAATCCTGGCTCCGATTGGCGGCGACAATCGGCGATTCCGGGAAACGCCCCGCGACCGGTTCCGCGATTTTTCTGGTCCTGCGCTATGTGCTGATCGGCGTAGTGATCTATGCTATGATCGAAGGTTTGGGAATCACTCCAGGGGCCCTGATTGTGGGATTGCTGGTCTCCTTCGCAGCTTTGGTTCTCGAACTCCTTTGGGGTGCGGTGGGCCCAAAATAATCCATTTATGGCAGCAGAACACGAGCTTGCAATAACCGGGCTCTTCAATCAATACTTGGCCGGACCTGCCAACGCGCTCCTTGGAGCCCTCGGAATGACAGCCGAGAATCCGAATCGACCGTGGCCGAACTGGCTGGTCATGGAGATCTTCGTTGTCGTGCTCATCATGTTGACCGTAGCGATTGTACGCGGTCGGCTCTCGGCCGAGAATCCCGGCAAACTGCAGCAGGTCTTTGAACTGATTTACGAATTTATCATCAGCACGATTAACGAAGTCGGTGTCGTCCACGGCGAGCGGTTTGTCTATTACATCGGGACCATTTTCATTTTCATTTTATCGATGAACCTGATCGGGCTCATCCCCGGCCTGGAAGCACCTACGAATAATATTCCCGTCACAGTGGGACTGGCGGTGGTTACGTTCATTTACTACAACGCGGTTGGCTTTCGGGATCACGGCTTCGCGTATCTGAAGCAGTTCATGGGTCCGGTGGCGTGGCTGGCGTGGTTCATGATTCCCATTGAGCTGATCAGCCACTTCGTGCGTCCCCTTTCGCTCAGCGTCCGTCTCTATGGCAACATGTTCGCGGGCGAGCAAGTGACGGGAGTCTTCCTGAGCATGACGTTTTTAGTGATCCCCGTAATTTTTATGCTGCTGCACATATTTGTGGCCCTGGTGCAGACCTACGTGTTTACGCTCCTGACAACGATTTACATCGGCGGAGCCACGGCGGAAGAACATTAATATTGGCTTTTTGTGAACCGTCCAAGTGTGAGCCACCAGCGCCCCAGCGCGGGACCGGAACCACCTCCTTGGCGGAAATTTGATAGCTAAAGGAAGAAACAATGCGTACGAAACTGTTGTTGTTGATGGCTCTCTTTCTGCTGATCGCGGCGGTGCCTGCGTTCGCGCAAGGCACAGCGCCTACGAGTGGCGTAAGCGCCGGAGAAGTGAAGGCCGGTCTGATGGTGGTCGGCATGGCGATCGCGTCGGGATTGTGCGGACTCGGCCAGGGTAAGGCCGTGGCGAGCGCAGCCGAAGCGGTGGCGCGGAATCCAGGCGCTCGCGCAGGAATCCAGACGCTCCTGGTACTTGGTCTCGCGTTCATCGAATCGCTGGCGATTTTCACGCTGCTGATCGTTTTTACAGTGAAGTAATAGGTTCTGCGAGCGGGCTATTAAAACGGCCCGCTCGTGCCCCTCATGTTAAAGCTGCACGGCATTTTCCCTCCGATCGCGACCCCTTTCGACCACAATGGCGAACTTTATAAGATCAAGGTCCAGCACAATATTGAGAAGTGGAATCGAACCGGCCTCACTGGCTACGTAGTCTGCGGATCGACGGGCGAGAGCGTCTATCTCACTACTGAAGAAAAGATTCGCCTCTGGGAATGGGTCGCCGAATACGCCGCGCCCGAAAAATTGTTGATCGCTGGAACCGGCGTCGAAGCCGTTCGCGAAACCATCGAGCTGACCAATCGCGCGGCTGATATCGGATTCAAAGCGGCCATGGTCCGCACACCTTTCTACTACAGGAATCAGATCAATCGCGCCGACGCGCAGATGCTCTACTTCCGCGCGGTTGCCGACGCCTCGAAAATCCCTTTGGTGATTTATAACTGGCCGCAGGTCACCGGTGTCGACATCATGGCCGACGCCGTCGCGGCTCTGTCGCACCATCCAAACATCATCGCGATCAAGGAAAGCTCGGGGAATCTCGAAAAAGTGATGCAGATGATTCGCGAGGTCAAACCGGGGTTCCAGGTGTTGACCGGTTCCGCGCCCACGCTCGCGCCATCGCTGGCTGTCGGCGCAGTTGGCGCGGTGCTGGCATATGCGAACGCGGCTCCATATTCCGCCATCTCGATTTATGAAGCGCATCGCACGCGCGAAACTGCGGCAGCGCTCGATTGGCAGAATCGCATTGCGCCCGCTGCGCAACTGGTTACGACGAAGTACGGCGTGCCCGGCCTGAAATACGCGATGGACCTCAACGGCTATTACGGAGGCATCCCGCGCCTGCCCCTGACGCCGATTGGGCCGGAGGCGAAGAAGGAAATCGAGCGCGCGTTCGACGGAATCAAGAGCTAGAACCGGACACTTAACCCGAACGCCGGCCAGTCCTCCGCCGTCATAACTTGACCCGGCTCCAGCACTCTTAGCGCTCGTCCATGCGACCGAACGACTCCATTTCGCAGATCGAGTATCTCGGACACCCGATCGGCGATGAAGCCGGCCAGCTTTTCTCCTGTATCCACCACGATAATGAAAGGCTCCCTACCATGCGATCCGGGCGCGATTCCGAGCTTTGCCTTTAGATCGACAATTGGAAATTCTCGCCCGCCGACCGCCGCGAATCCGCAGACCCACTTGTTAGCTTCGATCGCCTTCATCTGGTGGACCGGCAGAATGCTGCGCACGAAGGCAATGTTCATCGCGAAATCCTGGCGCCCGACGCGAAATGTCAGGTACTTTCCGGCCTTATAAACAGTCTCCACGCGAGGCTTATCGACGCCGACTCAGGGGATAATAGGACCAGCAGCCATGTTCCGCGCACTCGTCCTATTTGTAACGTCATTAATGTGGTGGCAGCAGCCGCCCGCCACGCCACCCGTTACCGATGAGCCGGAGGTCGAGTTCGTTTGCCCCATGGATAAAGACGTCCGCTCGAAGACGCCCGGTAAGTGTCCTATCTGCGGAATGACGCTCGTCGCCGGCATTCCCGATCCTCACGAGTTTCCGGTGCGCATTACCACCGCGCCCAAAATTCCCAAGCCCGGCGAAGAGACGCTGTTGACCTTTCACGTCGAAGATCCCTCCACCGGCAAGACGGTGCGCGATTTCGAGATCATGCACGAGAAGCTGTTTCACCAGTTCCTGATCAGCCAGGACATGCAGTTTTTCCAGCACGTGCACCCGATCATGCAAGCCGACGGCACCTTCGATCTCGACGTGAAGTTTCCCCATCCCGGGTTGTACCGCGTGCTGAGCGATTTTTATCCCAAGGGGGCGACGCCGCAGTTGATCGCGAACACCCTGTTCGTGTCCGGCCCTGGGATGAAGATGATTCCGGCGAAGCTGACGCCGGACCTCGCGCCGAACAAGACGGCGAATCTGGAGGTCTCGCTCTCGACCGATCCTGCGCAGCCCATCGCCGGCATGAAGACTCTAATGTTTTTCCGCCTCACGCCGAACGATGGCATCGAGCCGTACATCGGCGCGATGGGTCACATGCTCGCCGCCAGCGCCGATCTTATCGACCTGATGCACACGCATCCATTCCTGGTCACCGATCCGGAGGGCGGCGCAGTGAAACAAATCCAGTTCAATTTGATTTTTCCGCGAGAAGGCATCTATCGCGTGTGGGTGCAGTTCCAGCGCAAAAGCGTCGTCAATACAGCCGTGTTCAACATTCCGGTTACAGTATTAAAGTGACTTCCTATCAGATCGAAAATGTCGAGGCGCTGCTCACGCCGGCGCTGGTGATCTATCCCGAAATCGTCGACCAGAACATAGCGGCGACCCTGCGATTGCTGGGTGGCGATCCGAATCGTTGGCGGCCGCATTTGAAAACGGCGAAGCTCGGGTACATCATGAAGCGGCTGGTATCCCAAGGCATCGTAAACGCGAAATGTTCGACCACAGTAGAACTCGCCGCCGCGTGCGAAGCGGGTATGAAGGATGTACTGCTCGCCTACGCCGTAGTTGGCCCGAACGCTCGCCGCGTGCTGCAACTGGCCGATCAATATCCAAATGTCCGCATCTCAGTACTAGTCGAAAATGTCGAGCAAATCGCGGTGTGGTCCGGAAGCCGCATCGGAATTTTCGTCGACGTAAATCCGGGCATGGATCGCACCGGTATTTCGCAGGACGGAATCGCCGAAATTATAGACGTCGTTCGCGCCGCCGGATCGCAATTCCGAGGCCTGCATTACTACGACGGCCACATGTCCGCCGCGTCGCTGGAGGAGCGTGAAAAGCTCGCACACAAAGGATACGACCGTCTGATGGAGATCGTCATGGCCGTCGAACGCGCCGGTTTTCCGATTGAAGAAGTGATCACCAGCGGCACCCCCGCGTTTCCGTTCGCTGCCAACTACGCTCCTTTTAAGGAAGGAAAATTCGTCCATCGTGCCTCGCCGGGAACAGTCGTATACAGCGACGCGACCAGCATCAAGCAATTGCCCACAGAGTGGGGATATCAACCCGCGGCGCTGGTCGTCTCGACCGTAGTGAGCCATCCGAAACCCAACGTAATCACCTGCGATGCAGGCCATAAAAGCGTTTCCGCCGACGCGGGCGTGCCGACATGTACAGTCGCTGGCCGAGCGGATATGATTCCTCTAAAGCCGAGCGAAGAGCATCTGCCCATTGAGATTTCAAGCGGCGCGGTGCCCGTGATTGGCGAACTGCTCTACCTGATCCCCCGCCACGTCTGTCCGACCGTAAATAATTTCGACGATGCAGTAATCGTGGAAAACGGTCGCGCGGTCGGAGTCGAGCATGTCACCGCGCGCGGACACGAAATTCCAATGCTTGTGGTCGCCGTTACCGAGCCGTGACCACAGGGAGCGGTACTCAACATTGACACAACCAACAGTCTCCGTGTAACTTAAAAATCTAGTCCATCCTTCCTCGTTCGAGAATGCGATATCGTAGTCCGACGGCTTATGCGACTGCTAGTTACTCTTTTCTTAGCTCTCCCAATCCTCTTGCAGGCCCAACGTGGACGCGGTCGCGGCGCAGCAAGCACGGATACGAAGCCGGTAGTGGAAGAAGGCATTCCCGTCACCGATCCGCTGGTCATCGCCAAATGCAGCGGCTGCCATAAGAAGGACGAAAAAGGCAACCTCACGCGAATTTCCTGGGAACGCACCACGCCCGAGGGCTGGCAGGAAGCGATAAAACGCATGGTTCGCCTGAACGGCCTGGAACTGACGCCGGTCGAGGCGCGCGCGATCGTCAAGAGTTTGAGCACGGATCACGGCCTGGCGCCCGAAGAAGCCAAGCCCGTGATGTACTTCGTCGAGCACCGCATTCACGACGAAGAATTTCCCAATGAAATCGTGCGCGAGACTTGCGCTGCGTGTCATCCCATCGCCCGCGCGCGCTCCTGGCATCGCTCGAAGGAAGAGTGGGACCTGCTGGTCGAGATGCATCGCGGCTACTTCATAGTGTCCGAGCAATCCTTCCGTGGCAGAGGCGGAGCAGGCGGAGGAGGTGGTGGCCGAGGCGCAGCCGCCGCCGCGCCCAACGCAGCTCCCGTCGATACCCGGCCACCCTCCGATCAGGCAGTCGAGTATCTCGCGAAAGAATATCCTTTGGATACACCCGCGTGGGCCGCATGGCGAGCCCGCATGCGCCCGCCGAAAATCTCGGGCCGTTGGCTGATCACCGGCGAGCAGGCAGGCCGCGGCAAAGTGATGGGCGAGATGGTGATTGAACCCGGAGCATCTGATGACGAATTCACTACCAACGTCAAGCTGACTTATTTGAAAGATGGCAGCACCGTGACACGCTCCGGCAAGTCCATGGTCTATACAGGCTATTCATGGCGAGGCCGGTCGACCACGAAAAATCCCATCGATGCGTCGCCGCAAGCCGCCGGCGGTGTGCCCTCTGAGCTGCGCGAAACGATGTGGATCGCGCCCGACCAGAATTCCATGGAAGGACGCTGGTTCTGGGGCGCATACGAAGAGTTCGGCTACGATGTCACGCTCCACCGCGCCAACGATGGCGTCAGTGTGACCGGCACGGACCTGACGATGATTAAGACCGGCTCCACTGCTCAGAGAGTGAAAATTTACGGCGATAATTTCCCCAAGCTGGCCGTAGCAGACGTCGATTTTGGAACCGGAGTAATCGTCAAGCGTATCGTCGATCAGACCGCGCAGCAAGCGACGGTCGAAGTGGACGTCGATGCGAAAGCGATTGTCGGCAAACGCGATGTTTCCGTTCGCCGCACCGTCGCACCGAATGCAATCGCCGTTTACGACAAGATCGACTACATCAAAGTGTCGCCCGATACCGCACTTTCGCGGCTCGGCGGCGTGAAGTTCCCGAAAGGCTATCAGCAGTTCGAGGCGATCGCCTATAATCGCGGACCCGACGGCAAACCCAACACCCCGGACGACGTCGAGCTGGGCCGCGTCGACGCGGAATGGTCGCTCGAAGAATTTTACGCGGTTTATGGCGACGACGATAAGGAATTCGTCGGCAAGATGAGTCCCACCGGCTTCTTCACGCCGTCCGCGGAGGGACCAAATCCCAAACGCAAATTCAGCCGCAACAACTATGGAGACGTCTGGGCCGTCGCGACGTACAAAGGTGCGCTGGATAAGGACGGCAAGCCGCTCACCGCGCGATCCTATCTGGTAGTCGCGATTCCTCTCTATGTAAGATGGGATGAGGCGGAGGGCCCGAAGTGATTTTTAGGCTCGGAGAATTTCACGAATTTTCAGGCGGCGGGCGGCGGTTTTTGTACACCGTGCCCAGCGCCGGGATCTTCGAATTAGACGACACCGCAGCCGCGATTCTCGCTCGCTTGTCACAAGGCGAAGCCGCACACGAAGAGTTATTAAAAATCGCCGACGCGGAGACCATCGGCGAGTTGTATCAGTCCCGCATCATCGCCAGTACCCAGGCCTTCGTCGATACGCCTCAACCGCTGCCCGAAAATTTTCCGTTGCAGACCATGGTGATGAATCTCACCAATCAGTGCAATCTGTCCTGCCAGTATTGTTACGAATTTGGCGAAGATAAAGTCGCAACACCCGAAGGCAAGCCGAAGTTCATGGATTTCGAGACGGCTTCTGCGTCGGTCGATTATTTGTTCAGCCAGTCCGAGGGCCGCCACGGCGTTCACATCACATTCTTCGGCGGCGAGACGCTGATGAATTTTCCTTTGCTCAAAAAAGTCGTCGATTATGCGAAACAGAAGGCTGCGGATCAAGGCCGCTCCATCGATTTCAGCCTGACGACAAACGCCACGCTACTCACGCCCGCCATCATCGAATACCTTTCGAAGAACGAGATCGGCGTCACCGTGAGCATGGACGGCGACAAGGCTTCGCATGACAAATTTCGTGTTTTCTCGAACGGCAAAGGCAGCTACGACATCATCGAGCCGCGCGTCCGCGAGCTGATCAAGGAACATAAAACCCGTCCCATAGTCGCCCGCGTAACAATGACCTCCCAGGCGATGGACGTTCTCGGCACCTATCGCCACCTCAAGCACGACCTCGGTTTCCACGAAATCGGATTCGCGCCGGTCACAACATCACCCAATCGTTTATATTCGATCGACAGTCGCGGCCTCGATTCGGTGCTCGATCAATTCGGCGTGCTCGCCTCGGAATACCTGGCCAACGCTCTGCGCGGCGAACATCATGGCTTCTCAAACGTTAGCGACACGCTGGCCGAGTTGCATCAGGGCGTGAACAAATCGCATCCCTGCGGCGCGGGATTAGGCCTCGTCGGCGTCGGACCCTCGGGCGATATCGCCCCTTGCCATCGCTTCGTCGATTCCGACACCCACACTCTGGGCCACGTTTCCACCGGCATCGACAAAGTGAAACAAAACGATTTTCTTTCGCGCGGCCACATCCAGGTGAAGACCGATTGCAGCACCTGTTTTGCCCGTCCGTTATGCGCCGGCGGCTGCCATCACGAAGCCTACGTGCGCTATGGCGACACAGGCCATCCGAATCTTCATTACTGCGATTGGATTCGCGGCTGGACCAACACCTGCCTCGAAATCTACGGCGCCATCGCCGCGCAGAACCCCGATTTTTTGAGACACTTTTCCGATAGGAAAGCCGCAGCATGAAACATCTACGAGCTGTCAACCAGAAAGCGCGACGAATTCAGGAGCATATCGAAAACGACGTCGTTGCAATGCAAGGTCCGCAAGGTCCCGCCGCCCAGCGACCTCATGTGCCAATGGGCTGCTCGATCGTTTTCTCACCCGGTTGGGAAGTCGATTCTTCCGGCGGCACAGCCGGCCTCTGCCAGCCGGTGGAGCGCGATCTCTACGATTGCTACATCAGTTGCTACTGGCCCGCCCAAGTCCCGGATCACATGAATAATTATCCCGACTGGACCGCGAAGTGCGCCGCCGCAACGAAGGACTGGCGCAACATCGATCTGGTATTTCCATGAAACATTTGTTCGCGATCGCAGCGGCACTAGTGTCATCCGCAGCCGCACAGGGAACCCTTTTCGTCGGCACCTGGCCCCACACCGTTCAGGTTGTCGATGAGGCGAAACAAAAAGTCGTCGATCATATCGAGCTCCAAACCGGCACCTCGCACTCGATGCAAATCTCCGACGACCGCAAGACCATTTACGCCTCCACTATCGAGAAAAACGGCATCGAAGTTATTGACGTCGCGACGCGCAAGGTCACGAATTCGTTCGTCCTCGACGAGGGCGGCAAGAAAATGCGCTTCAACTCCTGGGCCGCGGATCCGACCGGCAAATTCATCTACATGATCGTCCGCCCCATGGAAAAGAAGATCGACCGCTTTGAGCAGGGCAAGCAGCAGTTCGCCATCGTCGATCTGGCGCAGAAAAAAATCACCAAGTTCGTCGACATGCCCGCAGGTGAGGATGCAATGGGCGGCGGCGGTCGCGGCGGCGCCATGCGCTTCTCTCCCGACGGAAAGTATCTCTATCGCATGGGCGGGACGATCACCATTTACGATGCGTCAGATTTCAAAGTCGTCGATACCATCGAGCTTTCCAAGCCCCAATTTCCTGGTATGCAAAACGTGAACCTTGGCCAGCAGCTCGATTCCATTCAGGAGCCCGGCATCCTGGTCAGCCTTTTCAATTCGTCCGACCCGGTAGTGCATAAAAACATTTTTGGCATCGCGCGTTTCGACCTTTCCAAGCGAACATTTCAGTTCACCCCGATCGGTCCCGCCGCCGCCTCCATGCAGGGCCTGCACGTCGCGCCCGACCATAAAACCGGCTACACCGTCACCACCAACGGCACCGGCGGCAACAAACGATCCGAGTTCTGGGTCATCGATATTCCCACCGGCCGAGTGATTCGCACGCAGGAGTTCGACGGCCGCGCCCGCTATACTTTCGGCATGTCCAGCACCGGCAAGGATCTCTACATCTACGGTGCCGGCTACGACATTGAAGTGTACGATCCCGTTACGCTGAAGCTGCGCAGCACCATCGATCTCAACGCGGATCAGACAACGGGGATGATCGTTCTTCCAGGCAAATAGCATATCCGCACCCGACCACCGCGAGAAACATCGCCAGCACCACGCTCGTCCCCAGATTCACTTCTTCCCACGCCGCGATCATGATCGCGATGATCACCGCAATCCCCATGTGCAGCACCCACCGGGCATCCGAGTCAGGAGGCAGCCTTCGAAGCGTGCGGATAAAATCGTACAAGGCGCGCAGCAGCATCCACACCACCATCAACATCGTTGGCACCCCGCGCTCCGCCGCATAGTGAATGTAAACGTTGTGCAGATGCTGATAATATCCCGTCGGCAGCTTCTTCACGTCCGCGGGAACGTAGCTCTTATAAACCTTGCCCACCTGCTCCGGCCCCACTCCCAGCCACGGATGCGCCTTGATCATCGCCCATCCGATGCTCCGTAACACCGCCCGATGGTCGTTGGAATCCTGATCGCCATGCGGATGAAAAATCGAGCGCTCGCGATCGCCGATGCCGAACGGATTGATCAACAACAAAATCCCCGCCAGCACCGGCAGCGCGATCACCGTCCAGCGCCGCCAGAACCACAGCAGGTAAATTCCGCCGCCGGCCGCGCCCGCCCACATGCTGCGCGTTTCCGCCGCCACCAAAGCGACTCCGATAATCGCGCCAGCGCCTACCAGCCACGCCACCCATCGCCGGTCGCGGCAAAAAAACACGACAGCGCCGATGATCAGCAGCGCCATCATCATCTCGCCGCTGAACGTCATCCAGTGATCCAGGAATCCTGTGATACGATCGGCCACGTAAGAGTCGTAAAACTTCTGATGCTTCTCCACCGCGTCTTCGTACTTGTCGTAAAACTGATACAGTCCTAACCCCGCCGAAGCCGCCGCAGCAGCAGCCCACCCGAGCGCCAGCCATCGAATCTGCGCGACGTTTCGAAACGTGCTCGCGACCACAAACACCATCGCGTATACGTAGAATTTCTTGATTTGTGGAAGCCCCCCGCGCAGGTCGCCAGATGCGAGCCACGAGATCACCGTGCCCAAAAAAAACAGCGAAATCGGCAGCCAGATCGCCGGCCACCGGGGCTTCACTCGCATTACCACCATCGCCACGATCGCCAATCCCAACACAATTTCGAACACCGAGATGGTGATCACCGGCAGCACCGCAGCCGCGCCGGCCAGCACCAACGGAACATCTTCTTTTCGCAAGCCCTCATGATACTGTATTAGCCTTATGGCTTTGCTTCTTAACGAAACGGACGTCCGCGCATTACTCACGATGCCCGATCTGATCGCCGCGATGGAAGCAGCGCTCGCCGCATTTTCCGCCGGCAGTGTGGTGCAACCGGTCCGCACCGTGCTCGAAGTCGGCGAGCACAAATCGTTCTTCGCACTGATGCCCTCCTACGTTCCCTCGACGCCCGCGCTAGGCGCGAAATTGGTGACGCTCTACGAATCGAACGCCGCCCGAGGCCTGCCGACCCACCTCGCCACCATCGTTATGCTCGACCCCGAGACCGGCGCACTCGAAGCCATCGTCGATGGGCGATATATCACCGAGGCCCGCACAGCCGCCGTCTCCGCGGTGTCCGTAAAAAAACTGGCGCGCGAAAATTCCGCCGTGCTCGCGATTCTCGGCTCCGGCGTCCAGGCGCGCAGCCACCTCGAAGCGCTCTCGCACGTCAGACGGTTTCGCGAAGTACGAGCCTGGAGTCCGACGAGAAAAAATCTGGACGCATTCGCAAACGAAACCGGAGCTATCGCGACCGAGTCTGCTGAAGCAGCCGTCCGCGGCGCCGACGTAATCGTAATCGCAGCGTCTTCCCATACGCAGATTCTCTTCAACGATTGGGTCTTCCCCGGCGCGCACGTCGTTTCTGTCGGCGCCACCCGTCCCACGCAACAGGAGATGGAGCCCGCACTCGTGGCGCGCTCACGCCTCTTCGTAGATTCTCGCGCCGCCGCACTCAAGGAATCGGGCGATGTAATTCCCTTCGGCGATGCGCATATCGTGGCCGAGCTAGGCGAAGCCAAAGCCACTCGCACATCGCATGATGAAATCACGATCTTCAAATCGCTAGGGCTAGCAGTAGAAGACGTCGTTGCCGCACACCTCGCTCTCACTCGCGCCAAAAAATCAGGGAGAGGATTGACCATATGAGTTCCACATCCGCGTTCATCGGCGTTCATCAGCGGCTATTAATGCTTTTGCTCTTGGCCACCGCCCTCTCCGCCCAAACCTATGACATCGTGCTCGCGAACGGCCGCGTAATGGACCCCGAATCGGGCCTCGACGCCGTCCGCAACATCGGCATAAGCGGCCACAGCATCGCGACTATCTCACAGCGTCCCTTGCAGGGACGAACGATCATCGACGCGAAAGGACTAGTCATCGCCCCCGGCTTCATCGATCTTCATTCGCACGGCCAGGACGACGAAAATTATCGCTACAAAGCGCGCGACGGCGTGACTACAGCGCTGGAGCTTGAAGTCGGCGTCTCGCCCGTCGCTCCCTGGTACGCCGCCCGCGAAGGAAAAGCTCTCATTAATTTCGGAGCGACCGCCGGCCATATTCCCGCCCGCATGTTGGTCATGCATGATACCGGAGGCCTGCTTCCTCACGATGAAGCCGCGCATCGCGCCGCGACCGTCGAAGAGCAACACGCCACCGAAGACCTGCTCCGCAAGGGTCTCGACCAAAAAGCGCTCGGCATCGGCTTGGGCATCGCCTACGTCCCCACCGCGACGCATCCTGAAATTCTCAACGTGATTCGCATTGCGGCCGACCGCAAGGCGACGGTGTTCGTGCACATGCGCTCGCCCGGCGCCATCGAGCCTGGCTCCGTCACCGAATCGCTTCAGGAAATGATCGCCGACGCGGCCATCACCGGCGCATCCATCCACGTCGTGCACATCACCAGCATGGCGAATGGACAAACCGGCCTGATGCTCGAAATGATCGCCGGCGCCCGTAAGCGCGGCATCGACATCACGACCGAAGCGTATCCTTACACAGCCGGCGAAACCCGCCTCGACTCTGCGATTTTCGATGGCAACTGGCAGCAGCAATTAGGCATCACATACAAAGATCTGCAATGGGTCTCGACCGGCGAGCGCCTCACCGCCCAAACTTTCGCGAAGTATCGCAAAGACGGCGGCTTCGTCATTCTTCATTCGATTCCCGAAGAAGCGGCGCGCCAGGCGATGGCAAGCCCCGACGTAATCGTAGCGAGCGATGGAATGATTTTCAACGGCACAGGCCACCCGCGCGGAGCCGGAACCTATGCGCGAGTTCTCGGCCATTACGCGCGCGACGAAAAAGCTTTGACGCTTATGGCGGCCTTGCGCAAGATGACCATCCTCCCCGCAGATCGTCTGAACTTGAAACTCAAAGGAAGAATAAAAATCGGAGCCGACGCCGACATCACCGTCTTCGACCCGGCCCGCGTAATCGATAAGGCGACGTTTGAAAAGCCGAATCAATACTCAGAAGGAATCCCATTCGTTCTGGTGAACGGTGTGTTAGTAGTGCGCGATGGAAAAGTCGTAGAAGGAGTGAAGCCCGGAGCAGGAATCAAATCCCGCTAGCCTTTCCGCGCCGAAGCTAGAACGTTCTTCCGAGCCGCGACCGCAGGAAGCGATCTCTTGTAGAGCGATATTGCCAACAGCCGGCTTTTGGCTGGTTCTCTTTCGTCAATACTGTGGCACCGACGAATCAACC
>Ga0209006_10001646_pt1 | contig 20296 bp, 19 predicted proteins | sample JacPin_JW_Ref_O2_FD_188567 | JGI IMG/M metagenome (GOLD analysis project Ga0209006, IMG submission 188567) | Forest soil microbial communities from Algoma, Ontario, Canada - Jack Pine, Ontario site 1_JW_Ref_O2 (SPAdes) (version 2) | ecosystem: Environmental > Terrestrial > Soil > Boreal...
CTCGGGCAACCTGGATAGGGCTACGGCGACGCGGTTCTGGACAAGCACCTGAGCCTTGTCCAAATCGGTCCCCGGCTTGAAGGTAATCGTCAGTGAGAGGTCGCCGTTGGACGTAGCCTGGCTATACATATAGAGCATGTGCTCGACGCCGTTGACTTCCTGTTCGATCGGCGTCGCCACCGTGTCTGCAACCGTTTGTGCGGACGCGCCGGGATATGTAGTGGAGACTACGATGGTCGGCGGCACGACATCCGGATATTCGGAAATTGGCAGACCGAGGTAGGCCAGACCGCCCACGATCACAATGAATAGCGAGGCGACGATCGCCAAGACTGGCCGCTGGACGGAAGCGGTACCGAGACTCATCGTGATGCCTCTAGCCTATCGAAGCCGGTCATGTCGATCGGGCTGTCGTGCGGTGCTACGTGATCACCGGCCTGGATCCGCTGGAGGCCGGCGATCACCACCCGATCCCCAGCTTGCAGGCCCGAGCTGATCTCCCGGAGCGCACCGAAGGAATGCCCCACGACCACAGGGCGTTCCACAACTCTATCCTCACCCTTGGCAACGACTTCGAGGACCTTGCCAGTCGATTGCAACCCGATGGCATTTTCCGGGACCAGTACGGCCCTGTGGGACGGCGAGCTGATGATCTCGGCCCTGCCGAACTGACCCGGGCTCAATGCGCCATCACGGTTCTCGAGCCGAGCGCGTGCGTGAAGGGTTCCGGTCGAGCGGTCGAGGCGGTTGTCGACAAAGTCCAATAGCCCGGACCGGGATGAACCCGAGGTGCCGGTGAGTGTCACAAGGACATCGCCGCCCACACCACCTGTTGATGTGCGCTCGCCGCGCTGTACCTGCTCGTTGTATCGCACGTAGCTGCCTTCATCGATGTCGAAGTAGAAGTCGATGGGATCCGTCTGGACGATGGTCGTAAGCAGCGTGGCATTGGCTGCACCACCTACAACCAGGTTGCCGGCACTGACGAAATGCCTGCTGACCCGTCCCGCCATTGGGGCGGTAACACGGCAGTACCCGAGATTCAGTTCCGCCTGGCGCAGCGCGCCTTCGGCCACCTGCACAGCGGCTTCCGCCCCGCGAATCGTCTGCTCGCGCCGCTCGAACAGGTCAGGGGCGATGGTGTTGGTGGCGATCAGAATCTTTGCCCGCTCCAGCTCCTGGCCTGCGAGAATCTGCTGTGACTTGGCATCCGCCAGTCGCCCCCTGGCCTCTTCGACCACCGCCGCATAAGGCCTTGGATCGATAACGAAAAGTAGATCGCCTTTCTTGACGGTGTCGCCATCCTTGAAGTTGACGGAGTCGACGTAGCCGTTGACGCGGGGCCGCACTTCGACGGACTCGATCGCGTCGAAACGTCCAGGGAACGTGTCGCGATCGACGATGACCCTTTCCAGCGGCGCGGCCACTTCGACCATAGGCGGGGCGGACGTGGCGGGAGGCGCTCTCGAACATCCGAAAACGGGAAGCGCGAAGGCTGTGATGACGGCGAGGTGGACAAACGAGTCATTCATAGTGGTCTCAATGGACAATTCGTTCTCTGTTGCGAAACCAAGAACGCGTTGGCCGCTGCAGCTCCGCCAAAGCGACGATAATTGAATCTGGGCGCGATCGTCATGCCGGTCTCCTCGGCAATTTATGGTCTACACTCGACCGGTCTGCGTTTTGATTTCCTGCGGACACCAACACCGAGCGATGACCGATTGGATTTTTTAATATGAAGAAACTCATGACGATCATCCTGAGTCGATTGAGTGGAATGGTGCGGGAGGGATCTCACTACATTCGTCGTGCCGCGTCGATCACACGATCGTATGAGTCGCGCCAGTAGTTCGCGTTGATCGAAACAACCAGCAGACGAAATTACCTGATGAGTTCAGTGGTCCAAATGCGCGATGCGAGTGGATCCTCGACGAATGACTCCCGGCGCCTCGCGCAAAAAGCGCCGTACTTCCCGGCACGCCCTCACGGACCAGAGCCGGTGGGTGCAGTCAGCCGCGTCGAGATCAGCCCTTGCCTGCGGTCATAAGGCCGAGGCGGGCCGCAATCGTCACGAGTTCCGGTAGCGATCGCGTACGCATCTTGCGCATCATCCGTCCACGGTGCTGCTTAACGGTGATTTCGCTGATACCGAGCTCGGCGCTGACTTGCTTGTTCAACAGGCCGCGAACCACCAGCGCCAATACTTCCCCTTCGCGACGACTGAGGGTTTGGTAGTGAGCACGGAGCGCCCGCAGCTTCGCCTCCTGTTCAAGCCATATGCGACTGCGTTCGAGAGCGCCTTGGATTGCGCGCAATAGCACGGCAGGCGTAAAGGGTTTGGTCAGAAATTCAACCGCTCCTGCTTTCATTGCCTGAACCGTCATCGGGATATCGCCGCGACCGGTGATGAAGATAATCGGCATGCCTTCGCGTTCACCCGTGATCCGCTGCTGCAGTTCGAGACCATTGAGGTCCGGCAGACCGACGTCAAGAACCAAACAACTCGGGGCCGGTGGTCGTGGACTGGCAAGAAACTCCGCAGCACAGGCGAAAAGCAAGATCCGCCAGCCAGCGTTCGTGATGAGTAACCCTAGCGATTCGCGTAACGCAATGTCATCGTCGACAACGAACACGATGGGGGTGGCGACCGCCATCGGGCACGACCTCGACGCAGGACCAAAGATAGTCGCTGTATCCATATTTGTTTCCCCATAGTGTAAACGCCGTCTTGATTTAGGTCTTTGTGAGCGCCGCATCGAGCGCCGCGCGTAGCTCCGTTCCGCTGAACGGCTTGAACAGGCATCTGAGGGCGCCGTGCTGGAAGAGGTCACGAGGAATGCTGTCAGTCGATCGCGCGGTGATAAAAATGGTCGGAATGACATGCCCGCGATGAATCAATTCACGCTGAAGCTCGGGACCAGACATGCCGGGCATGACGATGTCGAGAATTAGGCATCGTGTGTCGCCGATGTAATCATAAGCGAGGAACTCTTGAGCCGAAGCGAAGGCTCTTGCGGTGAGCCCGAACTCCCGTAGCAGGTCTGGCAGCGAGTCGCGCACCGACTCATCGTCATCAACGACCGCCACGATTTGTTTCATAACGCGCCCCGCGAGCCGAGAAAATCGAGCCCCATGGACGATACAGCGTAAGGCGAGGAAGGCAGTCGCACCGCTAACTCCCACCATTCCAGCCCCTTTGCGGCAACAGGCTTGAGCATACACCCTCGATCTCATATTTGGGTCATACCTTGGTATTGGTCCGTGCGGGTGCGTCGAAGCTGGCTCTGCAGGGGATCGAAAGCGAGAAGGTCGCGCCTGGCCCATCGTTGGCAGTGGCCCAGAGGCGACCCTTATGGCTCTCGATGATTGAGCGGCTGATCGAAAGACCGACACCCATTCCATGTGGCTTGGTCGTGAAGAACGCATTGAAGAGCTTGTCGAGGTGCTGCGGATCGATGCCGACACCGGAGTCACAAACCGACAACCGAGCCCAGTTCGAATCTTCCCGCGCGGTGACGATCAGGAGATTGCGCGGGCGATCATCGACCGCCATCATCGCATCGGCGGCGTTGAGGATTAGATTCAGAATGACCTGCTGGATCTGAATGCGATCAGCGCTGACCGGGGGCAAGTCTTCATCGAAGTCGGTTCGGAGAATTGCCCGACAAACCTGGAGCTCGTTCGATGAGAGGGCGAGCACCTCACGCGCAGCGTCGTTCAGATCTACGGACTCATTCTCGGGCGGCTTATGCGCGAACATGGCGCGGAGACGTTGGATCACTTCGGAGGCGCGGTTTCCGTCACGCAGCGTACGTTGGGCCGTCGCACAGGCACCGTCCAAGTTGGGCGGATCGGCGGCGAGCATGCTCAGGCAGGTGGTTGCGCTTATGATGATGCCCGAGAGCGGTTGGTTCAACTCATGAGCAATGGACGCCGTCAACGTACCCAAGGTCATGACTCGCTCGACATGAGTTAGCTCGGCGCGGGCACTGTTCAAGGCATCCTCGGCGAGCTTGCTCTCTGTTACGTCCTGGACAGCGCCGATGAAAACGGGCCGGTCCGTGATCCTTTCGATACGATGAGCGATGCCGCGCAAGTGTTTCACGACGCCTCGGGGGGTCACAATGCGGAATACGAACTCAGGGTCGTCGCCCGCGATGGCGCGCCCGATTGCTCCCTGGAACGACGCCAAATCCTCCGGGTGGACAATGTCCTGAAGTTTCTGGGTAGTAATCTTGGATCCGGGCTCGAACTCGCAAACGCGATAGAACCCATCGGACCAGAAGTGCTCGTCTCGCGCTAAGTCAGAGGTGAAGCTGCCCGTCTTGCTCAATCGCTGAGCCTCGCTAAGGTGATCGAGGGCCCGCCGAAGATCTGCCTCTCGTGCCTTCAAGGCCTCCTCCGAGAGCTTGCTCGCCGTCACATCCTGAATCGCGCCCATGAATATCGGTCGACCGTCGATGCGTTCGCTGAGACGGCCGACTGCGTGCAGGTGCTTCACGACGCCTCGGGAGAGCACGATTCGAAAAACAAAGTCAGCATCCTGGCCCGCGATGCTACGCTCGATCACGGCGTCGAACGATTGCGCATCATCGGGGTGGACAATGTCCCGAAGCTTCCGGATGGAGATTTCTGAGCCGGGCTCGAACTCGCAGATGCGGTAAAATTCATCGGACCAGGTGTGCTCGTCCGCCAACAAATCCGAGGTGAAGCTGCCCATGGCGCTTACCCGCTGGGCCACCGTGAGATGCTCGTAGGCGAACCGGAGCTCCGCCTCCCTCGCTTTCAATGCGGTGTCGGCCTGCTCACGTTCGAAGTGACTCTCCCGCGAGCATAAGGCTTCCTCCGCCTTCAGCCGCTCCTCGATGTCTACGTTGATACCGAACCATTTGACCACCTGACCTGACTTGTCGGCCAACGGCGCCGCGCTAAAGAGAAATCGACGATACTCGCCGTCGTAGCGTCGCAGGCGTGCTTCCACGGCGCCACTTTGTCCGGACTCGAGGAAGTAGCGCCAACGATCAAGCACCAGAGTGCGGTCTCCCGGGTGGATTGTGGATTGCCACCCGAAGCCCGCCGCCTGATCCCGGCTTAGCCCGGTATATTCGCACCAGCGTCGGTTAATGAGCTCGGCCCCACCATTGGGAAGCGCGGTCCAGATCAGACCTGGAAGCGCGTCAATGAGGTGCGTGAGTTCGAGCTCCATTCCCTATCCAATTCCCATCAAGGGCCTCGGTAGCGCCCGGACCCACAGTCGGGCTCGTCGTGTCAGAACCGTCCCGAAAGGCTGATGCCGTAAGTCGCCGGCTGGCCCACGAATCGAGCGATGGCGTTGCCATTGGCGAATACGTTGCTCCAGTAGTACTCATCCGTGACATTCTTCCCCCAAATCCAGATGCGGTAGTGCCCGTTGCGGAGTTCGAGGCCCGCGCGCAAATCCAAGAAAGTGAAGCTGTCGATCCGCATGAGATCAAGCGCGCCTACGCCGGCGTAGGCCTTGCTGTTGGAGGTGAGGGATGCACCGACAAACCCTTTCATGCTGTGCGAGAGCGGGAACGCATAGTCGATGTTGGTAATCGACTGCCATTTCGGAGTGAAGGGGAAGGGCGTGCCAGCCTGATTGCCGAAATGGGCAAGGGCATCAAAGCCGGTGAACTGGTCAATCTCAGTCTCCACGTAGGTGGCACCCGTATCAACGGTGAGCCCTTCGATGGGGCGGGCGATCAGCTGCGCCTCGGCGCCCTGGACGTGCGATTTCGGGATGGAGACCAAGGCCTCGAGCGGGCCGAAGACCGGGTCGAGCTCCGCGCCCCGAAGCTGCTTGTCCTTGTAGTCGTAGTAGAACGCCGACGCATTGAATTGGACACGGCGCTCGAACAGGCTGACTTTGAAGCCGGCCTCGTACGCCAGGAGTGACTCCTGTGGCACGGGCTTGAACTGGTCGACTGTGGACGCTGCCAGCACGGGAGCCGCTCCGGCTTTGAAACCCTTGCTGACGTTGGTGTAGAGAAGCAGGCCCGGTCGCGCAGTCCAGTTGAGACCGGTTCTCCAGGAAGCGCTGTCCTGGTTCAAGACATTGTGCACGTCGTCCACCGGCCGCAGACCGTTGGCAGGGTCGAGAACATAACAATCGCCCGCCTGCGTCAACGGCTGCGCACCACCCCGGAAAAGGTTCCAGAAGTTCGCGAAGTGCTCCGTTATCGCGATCGAACAATTATCGAAGGTGCGCCGATCGGCGTTGTAACGAACTCCGCCCTCGAGCATGAGCCGGTCGGTGAGGTTGTATTCGACTCGGCCAAAGGCCGCATCGGTCTGCGCGCGCAGGCGAGCTGGGAACAGGCTCTCGTCGCCGTACGCCTGCGGATTTATGCTCTGGAACAGATGGCTGAGGTCCTCGTCACCAAAGAACTCAAGCGGCTCGTCCTTGACGTCGTCGTGCGAATAATTCGCGCCGAGCAACCAATTGACCATCCCCTGCCGGCCAGCGACGCGCAGCTCCTGGTAGAACGCGGAGACCCTGCCGTCGTTGTCGATCACATCGTCGATATAGAACGGCGTGCCGCTCGGATCCTGCCCATAGGCCATGCGGAAACTTGAGTAGGAGGTCAGCGACGTGAACGTGACGTCCTCTCTCGGCCGGTAGTCGTTCCGCCAAGTTACTTGGTAAAGCGCCGTATCGCTGGCGTAGGGGAACGGTGTGTTGGTGTCGGGCCGCGAAGGCGACCAATCGGCGGCGCGGGGCTGGTTGACTACGGGAAACGTCAGCAGACCAGGAACGGCCAGGACCGGTATCGATACCGATGGGTGGATGAACTGAGCCGCGAGACTGTCGGAGCCGTCGTAGGTCGAGGTTAAGGTCAGTCGGGATACGAACTGTGTGTCTGGGTGCCATTCAAGACTGGCGCGCACTTGCAACTCACGGATCTTGCCTAGCTGGTCACCCGAACGCGTGATGCTTCCCTGCCAAGGATCACCGCGTTGGCCTTGAATGGCGATTCGGGCGTCCAGCTGATCGGTAATCGGTCCACTGGCATAGCCGCCCAGCTGCAAGCGGTTGAAGCGCCCGTAGATCGCATCAAATCCGTACTGAAGCGTATCGGTGGGCTTGGCCGCGATGTAGTTCACCGCGCCGCCCGTGGCGTTTTGCCCAAAGAGTGTACCCTGGGGTCCCTTTAGAACCTCGACCCGCGCCAGGTCGAAGGCGGCCAGCTTCGTCATAGCCGGATAGGGAAGCGGAGCCTCATCGACATAGATCGTCACCGCCGGCGACGTGGCGAGGTCGCTGTTGAAAAAGCCGACGCCCCGTAAGGTGAAGGAAGTCGAGTTGAAATCACTCTGCTGAATTGTGAATCCCGGAACGAGGCGCGGGAGGTCTGCGACGGAGGTAATGCTGCGCTCCTTCAATGCCTCACCCGTGGCGGCGGTGATGGGCATGCCTACCGTGTCGGCGGATTGCTCCCACTTCTGTGCGGTGACAGTGATCTCTTCGATCCGATCCGACACGGTGCCCTGCCCCAGAGACGTCGTCGGCATTGCAAGCACCAGCAGCGCCTGGATCCACACGGCCGTCGAGGATTGCATGGTTACGACGCTCATTTCGCCAATGCTCCGTTGATTTTCTGTGGCCTGGAAACGTTGGAATTGCTGTCTGCCCAATCGGAAAATTCAGCTTGTTGGAAGCGCCACGAATTCTGGTGCCTTTGGGACGCAACCACACTTGCTCTCGTTCATCGGGGATTACGGTACGACCGCGCACGTGGGTTGCACAGCTATCTCTTGGCACATTACGGTATCCGTTGGTATAGCTAGACTCACCAACGCGTGCGCGCAAGACGCGCGAGCGGCGGATGCGATAGCAGCTACTTAGTTTGCGTCAGCGCGCGAGCGACTTCGGCCAGCAGCAGGTCACCTTCAACCGGCTTCATCAGAAAGGCGACCGCGCCTTGGTCCAGGGCCCGTGCGCGAATCTCGGCGTCAGGGTGCGCGGTGAGGACGATGATCGGAGTGGTGCGACCCTCGTCGGTCAGCCGGCGCTGGAGACTGAGTCCGTCCATGCCAGGCAGGTGAACGTCAAGGACGAGACAGCTGATGATCTGCAGGCACGTCGAGTTGAGCAACGCCTCGGCCGACGGGAACATGACGACACGGAATCCTGCCGCTCGGAAGAGCGCGTCGAGAGCGACGCAGATACCCTCATCGTCGTCGACAATCCCGATGATGTCAGTCTCGGTTTTCACAGCCGTAAGGTACAGCCGAGGGAGGCGGCTGCCGATCTATACGATGGTATAGCTTGATCACTGCACCCGACGCGGGCGATTGTCTTCACGGCAGTCTCAAGCTGAGACATCATTAGCCGGTCTGAGCGTCGCTTGACTATCCTCCTGCGCGTGAGTCAACGATAATCGCGGCTCACAGCCAACAGATTTGTGCGGTCCGCGTTTACAGCGCAGACTCTGCAATGCGACGGCCATGGGGGTAGTGATTCGCAGTGACAGTGTACTGGGCCCGCCCCGCCTGGGAGATGGAGTTTATGCAGATGCAGGCACGCTGTTTCTGGTCATCCGTGAACATTCAGTGCCGAGGACCTCAGTGATGGGCGAAAACACCGCTATTGTATACGTCGTCGATGACGATGCGGGCGTTCGCGATGCCGCCCGGGGCCTGCTCGCATCCATCGGACTCGAGGTGCAGACCTTCGAGTCCGCCTCGGAATTTCTTGACCGCAAGCGTCCCGAAGTGCCGGCGTGTCTGGTGCTCGACGTACGTCTGCCAGGGCTGAGCGGCCTCGATCTTCAGCGTAAGCTGGGTCAGTTAGGGGCATCGATCCCCATTGTCTTCATCACAGGTTGCGGTGACATTCCGATGACCGTCCAGGCGATGAAGGGTGGCGCGGTTGAGTTCCTCACGAAGCCGTTCCGGGATCAGCAGCTGCTCGACGCCGTTCAACAGGCGATCGCGCGCGATCGCGTGGAGGGGATGCGACGCGCGGAGGTGGCCGAAGTTCGGCATCGATATGAGTCGCTCACGCCACGAGAAAGAGAGGTGATGGTGCGCGTTGTGGCCGGTCGTCTCAACAAGCAGATCGCCTTCGAATTGGGTATGGCCGAGATCACGGTGAAGGTTCACCGTGCCCAGGTCATGCAGAAAATGCGCGTGGATACCCTGGCGGCGCTGGTTCAGCTGGCGGAACGGCTGCAGCCACTGATCGGGCCGACACAGGTGCCCGACGCCGGCTAGTGAGATGCCGTTTGCTCATTGTCGCGCCGCCCCGAAATATTGCGGCGCCGCGTTTATGAACACACAGAGGGCAACTGACTGATTGATTGACTGACGCACGCCCACCGCCTAGGCTTCTGGCCCAAGGAGGCATGGATTTATGCCCATTGATCTTGGCTTCAAGGGCATCGAACTCCAGCCGGGAGAGCACTTATGCGGTCTTTACGCCGGTGTTCAACAGCGGGATGAGATCCTCTTGCCGTTCCTTCGAGCAGGCCTCGAATCCGGTGACAAGTGCATTTGCATCATCGAGGGCACGGAGTCGAGCGCGATCGTCGCTGCGCTCGGACCGCTGGGTACTGCGAGTACCCCCGCCGGCGCCAGGCGCCTCGATGTGATGCGGTCGGCCGACGTGATTCTCCGATCGGGCACGTTTAGTGCCGGGGAGACGATCGCCACCTGGAAGGCGGCCGTCTCGGAGGTCATGTATCTCGGTCAGTTCGGCTGCATCCGCGCGGTTCAGGTTTGGTCGCAGCGAGACGTTGGACCCGACACCAGTGAGCTCCTGCATCTCGAAGCTGGGATGCGGCATTATCTGCCGTTGTATCCTCAGGTGATGCTATGTCTGTACGATCTCGAGCGCTTCGGCGCGGAGATCGTCAGCAGCGTGATCAAACTGCATCCGAGGGTGCTCGTCAGCGGCATGATCGTCGAAAATCCCTTCTACCTGACCCCGGACGAAATCTCCGTGACAGCGGACGACCTCCTCGCCGCATCGCGTTCCCATGCCAAAGAGAGTTCATCTAACTAAAGGAGATGATATCCAGTGGCGTTGCAGCGTGACGATTGGCTCGACGTAGCTCGCAAGGTCGATTGGACGTATCGCTACGTCGACGAGCGAGAGGTGTTTCCCGAGAGCATGAGCGGAACGCCATGGCTCCCCCAGCAGGCGTGGAAGGACTGGAATGAGGTCTACCGCACGACATACCGGGAGTACGTCAGGAATCAACGCGCCAAGGACGACGCCCTCATGGGCGCAAGATCCGCTCTCAGCAAGGTCAGCATACTTGAGCGGCTTGATCCTGGCTGGATACAGCTGGTGAAGTTCCACCAGGGCACGTTCGCGTTGGCCGAGTACGCAGCTGTGGTGGCCGAGCAAAGGATGGCCCGCTTCGGTCGCGACAGCGCGTGGCGTACGATGGCGACGCTGGGAGCACTGGACGAGACCCGGCACGGCCAGATCCCCCTGTTGATGGGTCACGACATGCTGCCATTCGACGGCAACTTCGACTGGACCCACAAGGCGTATCACACCAACGAGTGGCTCATCATTGCGGCTCGCCATCTTTTCGACGATATGTTCCTCGCGACGAACGCGGTGGACCTTGCCATTCAGCTCAACTTCGTGCTCGAGACCGGATTCACGAACATTCAGTTCATGGCTATGGCGGCCATGGCAGACCGCGCCTCGCACCACCTCTTCGAGAAGGCCCTGGCGAGCATTCAGACCGACGAGGCGCGCCACGGGCAGATCGGCCACCCGGTGCTCAGGACGCTCATTGACAACGGGGCAAAAGAACACGCGCAGTACCTCGTCGACAAGATGTGGTGGCGCTGCTGGCGGCTCTTCCTTGCGTTGACGGGGTCGTCGATGGATTACCATGTACCGCTTTCTGCCCGGGGGCGGTCGTACAAGGAGTTCATGCAAGAATGGATCATCGAGCAGTTCACGAAGAACCTCGCCGAATTCTCCCTGGCGCGGCCATGGTTCTGGGATCTCTTCATCGAGGAGCTCGACTACGCGCAGCATAGCTTTCAGCTCGGTCTCTACGCCTACCGAACGACCCTCTGGTTCGACGTTGCGATGCCCAACGCGGATGAGCGTCGCTGGTTGAGCGAAAAGTACCCGGACTGGAACAAGATTTATGGCCCGATCTGGGACACGCTCGAACGCCGGTGGCAGCAAGAAGGTGAGGGCAGCACGCTCGCGTATACCCTGCCCCCGCTGTGCAATCTGTGTCAACTCCCCACGCTCTTTATGAGGCCCGGCAAGAATACGGCCTGCACCCGCGAGATCAGCGGTCGCAAGTACGTGTTCTGCTCGGAACCATGTCGGTGGATCTTCGAGAAGGAGCTCTCGCGCTTCGCCGGCCACACCTCGGTGGTCGACCGCATCGTGGCCGGTGCAACGCCCGGCAATCTGCCCGATCTCCTGAAGTGGATGGGCCTGCAGGCGCCAAACGAAACCGGCAAGGACCTTCGCCGCGGTCTCGACCGGTGGCGGCTTGAGCCGGTGCCGAAGGTTTGAAGATGCCCTCGGTCGTCTATCTCTTTGGTTTCATGAGCGACGACTTCGTCGGGCGTTTTCTAGTCACGCCCTCCGATCAGACGATCGAACGTTTGGCCGAACAACTGATGTCGTGGGGATGGAATCCCGAAGCCGGCGGTCCGTACCGAGTGACGAACGAGGCTGGGATTGTCCTCGATCGTCGGATCACGATTGCGCAGGCCGGGCTCTGCAGCGGTGATCTCTTTAACGTGGACCGAGGCTGACCGCCGATGGAGCGCTGGATGGTTGCAGGCACACTGGATGAGCTCTGGGAAGGCGAAATGCGGCCGGTGATGCTCGACGGCCACAAGATACTGCTGTGCAACGTCGAGGGCGCCGTCGCCGCGTACGACAACTTCTGCCCGCATCTGGGCAACCTGCTTTCTATGGGAACGCTCGAGGGGCACGTGCTCACTTGCGCTGCGCACGAGTGGTCGTTCGACGTTCGAACTGGGGTTGGTATCAATCCGTCCGGCGCGTGCTTGCACCGCTATCCGGTTCGACTCGAAGGTGACCGTGTCCTCGTCGATACGAACACAGGTGACGAGTGAGCGTCGCATCGAGGTCGCGACTCGGGGTCGGACCCGTGCTGCATGCGACGCCGTTCGCCACTGTCGTCGTGGCTGCCATCGAGGCGGAAAACAACGACGTCGTCGTCCACGACGAGGGAGCGTATTTGCGGGTGGAAGTGCCACGCGTCTGCCGGTTGTCCCGCTCGGGGCTCACGGAAGCCGCCGGACACGAGGTGCGCTTGCCGGGTGACCTCGAGGTGATCATGTCGTCTTTCTCGGGCTTGGTCCGTATGACGGAATCCGGCGCTGTATGGTGGCTCGCCACTGAGCCCGTTCCGGATCCGTTCGCCACGAACGCGGTGAGGCAGTGATGCAGGGCGGTCGCCCACCTGGCCGGAAGACCTACACCCGGATCGAGCCGGGCCGGCGGCGCGTTCCCTCTGAGTACGAGGTCGTAAGCACGAACTTGCACTATCACTATCCGCACCGTTTCGAATTGCCTGCCGGAAATGCGATCGTCGACTGGTACGAGCGCCACCGTGAAGGGTCAGCGTTTTCGGCGCGCGACTGGGAAATGTTCGCCGATCCACGGCGGACGACATACCGGGACTACAACACGCTCCAGGACGCCAAGGAGAATGTGGTCGACGGGCTCCTCGGTGAGATCGATGCAACCGGCTACGACGATGACCTCGTCGACGATTGGGTCGCGTTCCTCAATCGCTCGTATGCCCCGTTGCGCTTTCCGACCCACGGCCTGCAGATGCTCGCCTCCTACATCGCACAGATGGCTCCCGCGTCCCGGATCACGAACTGCGCGTCATTCCAAGCCGGCGATGAGCTGCGCCGTCAGCAGCGCATCGCCTATCGCACGGCGCAGATTGCGGACCATCGCGACGGCATCGACATCAGCGCCCATCGGCGTCTCTGGGAGGAGGCGGATGTCTTCCAACCACTACGCGAGCTGATCGAACGGGCATTGGTGTGCTACGACTGGGGCGAGTCGTTCGTCGCGACGAATCTCGTTATCAAGCCCTGCGTCGATCGCCTAATCAACCAAGAACTGGCTGGAACTATGGCCTCTGCGAATGGCGACTTCATGCTGCGCAACATCCATTTCTCGCTCGACGAGGATGCCCGTTGGCACCGCGACTGGTCGGCCACGCTCACGCGGATGGCCTTCCAGGACACCCCGACAAACCGCGACGTCATTGCCAAATGGATCGCCAAGTGGGAACCTCTCGCCGCTCGCGCGGTGCAGGCGCTGGCACAGGTGGCAGGTGAGGCTCCGAACCCCGTTGATCCAGCCGCCGTCACCGCGCGCGTTCTTGAGTCCACCCGGAGCGAGACCGCCAGCCTTCTCGGCTGCTAACGTCTCAACCCGCGCGCTCCCTCGGCGCCGGTGGCAAGTCAATCTCGAACGTTGTTCCGTAGTCAGGGTTCGGCATCGCCCGAAGCTGTCCACCGTGAGCTTCGACGATTCGGCGGCTAATCGACAGTCCCAAACCCATGCCGTCGGGCTTGGTGGTGAAGAAGGGCTCGAAGAGCCGGCTCTGCGCAAGTGGATCCAGCCCGCTGCCAGAATCGCGCACCATCAGCTGCACCTCACCGGTGCTCGGGGAGCTGGTCCGAATCTTAAGCTCGCGCGGGCGCTCGACGACGGGGTGAATTGCGTCGATGGCGTTGATTATTAAGTTCAGCAGTACCTGCTGGAGTTGCACGCGGTCGCCGTGCACCTCCGGAAGCGTGCTTGACAGGTCGATGGTCAGAGAGATCTGCTGGCTTGCCACCTTGTTCTGCACGAGCGCGAGCACCTCATCAACGACGTCGTTCAGTTGCAATCGCACTGTCTGTGGCGTCGTCTTGCGCGACAGGGCGCGGGTCCGACTGATCACATCGCTCGCGCGACCGCTTTCCCAGATGACGCGTTCCAGAGCTGCTCGCGCTTCCACTAGGTTCGGTACCTCATGCATCAGCCATCGCCGGCATGCGTCGGCGTTCATGGTCACGGCAGCCAGCGGCTGGTTGACCTCATGTGCGATCGATGCGGTCAGCTCGCCCATGGTAGAGACGCGCGCAACGTGCGCGAGGTCCTCCTGCACCTGCATGAGCTGTGCGGTCCGCTCTGCGACACGATGCTCGAGCTCCTGAGCCATCCGACGCTGCCTTGCAGACAAATTGGACTCGTGCAGCGCGATCGTCACCTGATTCGCAGCCACACGTAGCAGAAGCATTTCGATGGTGGTCGGAATCTCCGCACGCTCCCATCCAACAACAAGTACGCCGATGTCCACCTGAGTTCCCAACCGCATCGGCGCGATCGACAGTTCGCCGTCGTGGATCGGATTTCGAACGATCATCGGGCGTAGTGGCTCGTGGTCCCTGAGCCAGCACCCGAGTGTCTGTTCCAATGTGCTCGGGTCGGTTCCGGACGGACGCCGATCGCGAACCCGAAGCACCTCGATCGCACCGTCCGGTGTGTCGATGACACGGGCGTAGGCGAAGTCCAGCTTCAACATTCCAAGCAACGCCTCAAGCAGAATCGAAAGGATTCGGGAAGCATCGTGGCCGGCCCAGATAGCGGGGAGTGCCTGTACGCTGATCAAATCGCTGATGCAGCTTTGCAGGCGACGGATCTCGCCGGAGGCGTCCGCTCGTTGTTCACCCGGTGGCGAGGATCGAGTCTCCGTCATGTCGCTTCCGAGTTCCCGCAAACGGGAACGTTCTGCCGACCTCGGCCATGAGTGGCATTGACCTCCTGATCCCGATAGACGCCTGTCGACATCAGGTGCTCCAGATCGCTGCACGCGCTCTACACGGAGACACGGTCGAGACAGTGTTGAGAGTGCCGGCAAGAAATGCAGCCATCCTCCCAGCTCCCGGTGCATATCACGGTCCATTATGCCTCTCTTGAACCCCGGCCGCGCGCGAATACGGACAGGCTTGCCAATGCCCGGGATGCCCGCCTTGCAGGCATCGAAAATGACCGGATTTCCGACCGTCACTGCGATCTTGTCCCCGTTCTGACCGAATGTCGGTCGCAAGGGCTGTTTCGACGTCAACCACCTAGTCACCCGCACGCGCCGCATTCTGGCGGGAGTGACTGAGTCAGAGAATTGGCAGTCATTGCCTTAGCGCTCAACATCGGTCGGGAACCGTTAACGCATTCGTGCGGCAAGTCATGCCGGCGGTCCCTGTCGATGGCCTAATGCATTTCGGCTCAGTCGTCCCGCTGGCCGTTATCGGCAACGGTTCTGTCAGTGAGTCAGAGAGTACGGCAAGGACTCGGTTGATTCGAATAAGTCCACGGGTGCGATTCACACCAAGGTATTACTGATACCTTCGTGCGCTAAAACTACAGATGCGCCTCTGTTGAGATGGTATTCATGGCGCATCTACACGAGTCTGAGCGGTCCTTGGTAGTTGGGTGTGAACCGTCGCTGGGTGCGCACGTAGTGACTCCGCGTTGCGGCTATCTACATCATGGAATCTACGTGGGGGGTGGCAAGGTAGTGCACTACTCCGGACTTGCACGCGGCCTGCGTAGAGGGCCCATCGAGGAGATTTCGCTGGCTGGTTTCACGGACGGCCACTCTGTGTGGACTAGATCGAATGCGCCACCGCATTTCGATCGTTGTGAGGTGATTCGCCGTGCTAGGTCCCGAGTGGGCGAGGACCGCTACCGACTCCTGAGTAATAACTGCGAACACTTCTGTGAATGGTGCCTGCGCGGCGAGCATCGTAGCTACCAGGTCGATGCTTGGTTGGCGCCACCCCTGCGTCTACTGCGCGCCACAATCGGGCTTATCTCCAAGCTGACCTCCTTGGCGGGAAAAATGCGATTGCGGTTGCGCTCTGAAAACCTCTGCCGACGAATGTCGGCTGCGGTTCGAGTGGACTGAAACAAGCGCTCTGGCTCTGTCAGGGAGCGCGACGCATCGCCCTCATCCACACCAACGTATCGACCAATACCATGGTGCGATCGCCTCACCTTGACCCCTGTGGTCTCATCCCTTTCGAGGTCTGATCCTCTACCTGAATTGAAAAAGGCAACTATCGTGTTCGAAACGTTCTCTCGATGCACTCTACGCTTTCGCGGAATCCGCGGTGTTCGCAGCTGCAGCCTGGAAAGGCGCGCGACATGAAAGCACTCAAGCTAACTTATCTCTTACCGCTTGTCATTAGCCTGACCACTGCGCCAGAAGGCTGCGCGTCGCTTGGATTGCTGAGTCAATCGACGGTCATTGTCACTAAAGCCTTGATGAGGCTAAAAAACAAAGCCGGCCCGAGTATTTTCGGATTTGGCCCGAAGCTGCGCCATCGGATACGTCCCGCGCGAGCGTTGGTCGGGTGATCTATGTATTGGTTTATGATCGCTGCAATTCTTGTTATCGGGTGCGTTTCGGCGCTTGTCGGGATTCTCTACGTTGCGAGAGATCTGATGCAGGTGGTAGATGAGACAACTCATCCACTTCCGCCTGCGAATTGGTCGAACGCAGTCAACAACGTTGATGACCTGGAGTGATCGTGAAAACTGAAGATGCATCTCAGCAGACTCGCTATTGCGAGCTCCCCACCCCCAGCGCCATCAACGTCCGCTGCCGTGCGCAAGAGCGCAAGAAAATCCGGGACTCAAGGAAATTGGGGGCAGAAGCCAGCGAAACCAACCTTCGCACTAGGTGCGTAATCGCCACCTAATCCGCCATCTAGCTCGAGGTTCGTGGACCGAAGGAATGAAAACTGAGTACTCCATCCTCCATCCACCACCGAGGTTCGTTGTCCTCCGAGGAGCTGACGCGCCAACAATTGGGGCACGCACCGGTCGGCGCACCCGAGTGCTTTGCGGATAACGAGGCTTGGGAGCGTTGTCCAAGAGTGACATAGGGCCAAGCTGTAGCACGGCCAGCCTGCCCGCCCAATAGCGGAAGCCAAACATGGGTTAGAATCGTACAGCCCGCATGCTCCGCTTGGCTTGACATACTTCGTTGCGCACAGGTACGGAATCGACCGATTTTTGTTGACACTTATGAAACAGCCGCCGCCCCACCGGCTCGTGGGGTTTCGATGATTCAGAAGAGACACACATCCAAGGATACGAGCAAATCAGCTCCTCTTTCAAGCGTTGCGATGAGTCCGTCGATGCGCGAGACCGCCAAGACCGTGGCCTTGCAGCGGCGACTGAAGAGATCCATCGAAAAACTCGAGCAGATGGATCCGGACTGCGATCTCCTCGGCGAATATCGAGCGATGAGAATGCGAATTCTTCGCCATCTTCGTCGGTTCCGCGCGAGCGCGCAACTCGCGCTGTCCCGGGCTCGGACAAAAGCAGAACGTAGGGTCGCCGCCGAATATCTTCACCTCGTCGTACTCGCCGAATCGGAGTTTGCTACTGGCGTCGAACTTGAAAACTGATCCTTGCAGCTCGAATCGCCAATCCTATGGGCCTCCTCAAGCGCAGATGTGAAACACCACAGGGTCGGGCACGAGCCATCGCTTCTTATCCGTGGGTCCTACGCGCCACACGCTTCCTCCATGGCATCCATTTCTTCACCTGGCGGCCCACGGCCGTTGACCAGGGGCAAAAAAACACTGATCACTCCCTCGATCACTAAAGTCCGCTACCGTCCAAGGAGCCGCATCCGCCAGGGAGCCTCCATTTTAAGTGGACAATACCGCCGAAACTCTTGTACGTCTCGGTGGTCAACGATAACCAAATCTAACGCTGCACACTTGTCAATGCTGGGAGACTTCGAGAGCTGATGAGTCGCCTCACCGACACTGCATTGAGAACGAAACTCAAAGAACGGCGCGAGTCGCAAGGGGAAATCGTCGACGGCGCCGTGCCGGGGCTTGGCGTTCGTGTCGGTCGCGGCCCCGCCGCGACCTGGAGCTTAGTCCTTCGGGTGCGTGGCGAGGGCGGCGTCTCTCGGCGCGGCTTTGAGAAGAAAGGTCAGCGCTACCGCTTGACGTTGGGTACCTACCCGGCAATGAGTTTGGAGGCGGCGCGCGCGCGGGCGAATAAGTTTCTGGCGCAAGCAAATGCGGGCGAAAGCCCAGTTGCTGCGCTCGAGCGTGCCGCCGCTCGAGGCTTGACCGTTGCGGCACTTTCTGAACGCTTTCTCGAGGACTATGCCCGATCGAAGAACCTACGGTCGACCGGCAAATACGCGCAGGCCATTATGACGCACATCCTACCTCACTTAGGACAGGTGTCGGTCGATGAGCTCAACCGCGAGCAGGTTCGAAATCTCATCCGCCAAGTCCGCGTGCGCCAGCCGCGTCCCCACAATAAAGGCGGGCGCACTCGCGGCGGTACCGAGGCGGCGCGCCGCGCGTTGGGCGTTTTAAGGCTCATGGTGGGATGGGCGATTGAGGAACGGCTTGTCAACCGTGAGGACAACGTGGCGAGTGGAATGATGCGTAATCTGCCTCCGAAGCGCCGGGGCGAGCGGGCACTCTCGATCTCGGAGGCGAGGATCGTCTGGCACGCTGCGGACTCGGGATTTGCCTTTGACAATTTGACCCGTCTCTTGCTTATGACCGCCTGCCGCGCAGGAGAGTTGTCACAAGCACGGTGGGCGTGGGTGGACTGGAACCGCGCGACGATCACCATCCCCGGCGACCATTTCAAGAGCAAGGTCGCTCACGTCGTTCCCCTGGTCCCGCAGGCGGTCGATATTCTCGAGAAAAGTTTCAGGGGTCAGAAGGGCGACTATATTTTGTCGACGACAGAGGGTGAAAAACCGATTTGCGGCATCGCCAAATACTATCAGGCCCGGCTGCCCGGCGCGATCCTCGCTAAGCACGGAACGACGATCACGCCTTTCAGTTCGCATGCAATTCGGCGCGGAGTAGCGACAGGCATCGCCGAAGCACTGGGCGTCGGAGGTGAACCATTGATTGCTCGGTTGCTTGGCCATAGTCAAAATACAGTTACGGCCATCTACAACCGCTATGGGTATCTGAAAGAAATGCGTGCAGCGCTCGAAGCCTGGGCTGGCGAGCTCACGCAGTAGCGCTGTATGCGGGACGCCAGGTTTTACGCTGCCGGATTAGCTGCGCCGCGGCTGCGCTCGATCCGCTCGGTGAGCCATTCCTCCACTTCTCGCTCAATCCACCCGACCGCGCGAACGCCGATCTTGATTCGGGACGGAAACCGTTGCTCTGACTCGAGCTGATAGATCATGGAGCGGCACAAGCCCGTCCGCTGACACACTTGCGGGAGCCGCAAGATTTGAATTGCGCCGTGGGCGGTGCGGCCCTGAGGGATCATGGCCGGCTCGCGCGGGTAGTCGTGGCGGTGTAGAGTCTCACGACTGTGAGAATAAACTTTCTGGAATATTCCGCCACCCACGAGAGCGCGCTGGGGCGAACACCTTAGGGTACAAAGAAAGTCAACGCTTGAAACTATTGCGAACCGAAGTGCAGGGCCTTGTGAGAAAACCTCGTCGGCGTGGCGCAGGCGTTGCCGATGAATTTCGCCAATTGAAGAGCCTCTTTCGCTTTGAGCTTAAGCTGTGTTTGCGCTACAATCGGACGCGACAAGGATCGGAGTCAGTCTAAATCGCCCCGGGCGGTGGGAAGGGAATCTCATGATGTGCTCATCGTCGCCTGCGACGCGGTTCATCGGTGGCGCCGCGATATTCATCGCCGCTCTGGTGGTCTGTTCTTGCTCGAATATTTTGCCCATCCAAAAAGGCCAGTTCGGGACCGTGAAGGGTCAATACTCGACGGCCGAATACCGCTACATCTCGCAGCGCAAGCGTGCGCTAAAAGACGGCGACCAGGATGTTGTGTGCTCGGAGCCGAGTCCGGATATCGCGAAGGCCTTTTCCACCGCGCTCAGCGCCAACGTCTCTCACGCCACGGCAAGCGAGGGCGTGTCGTTCGCTCAATCGCAGGCCATCGCCCAATTGGGGAAGCGCTATGCGACGGTTGAGTTGCTCCGGGATCTTCGCTTTCGCGACTGTGAAGACTATGCGAATGGCATCATCGATAAGGTCGAGTACGGCTATCGCCTAAGCCGGTACTCAGGATTGGTGGTGACCTTGTTGGGGATCGAGATGGTCTCGGGCGACAATGCCACGTCGCCGCCGGCGGTTGACAGCCCACCGCCAGGAGCCCCAAGCGGCGGGCCGGCAGGAGCAGACGGCGCCGGCGCCGCGGGGAAAACAAAGACCGATTCCCCGCCCGATCCCGCTGCCGCCGACACTGGCGCGACGGATCCCTTGAAGACCGG
>Ga0209006_10001647_pt1 | contig 20290 bp, 13 predicted proteins | sample JacPin_JW_Ref_O2_FD_188567 | JGI IMG/M metagenome (GOLD analysis project Ga0209006, IMG submission 188567) | Forest soil microbial communities from Algoma, Ontario, Canada - Jack Pine, Ontario site 1_JW_Ref_O2 (SPAdes) (version 2) | ecosystem: Environmental > Terrestrial > Soil > Boreal...
GGTTCGCAAGCTTTCTTGGTGCCGAAATATCCGCCGGCGGGTTGCTGGTAATAGTCGTAGAGATGCCAGATGGTGGAGGGCCACGCATTGTTGAGCATCCACTGAATGATGCCAGTGGAAATGTATTTATTGCGAGAGTAAGCCTCGAACATGGCGCGTTCGCCATCGTAGGCCATGGCCTGCGCTTTCAACTCGTAATCGTCGAGGTTCTTGGGAGCCCCATAAATTGCGTCCATGGCCGAGCCAAAGTGACTGAGATCCTTGAAGCCTTCGGAGCCGGCGTGATAATCCCAGTAGGAATTCTGGGGCCACAATTGATCTTCAGGGATGAATTTTTTAAGGCAGCTCTCCAACGGCACAGCGGGGCCGGGACCTGATTCAGTGTTGAAGCCAAACGCGCCGCCATATTTGCTGGTGTCAACCAGCCAATAATCCGGCGGTACGTAATCATAAGGACCGGTCATTTTCACGCCGGAATTTCCGGTGATCGTGGTGGGCTTCTGTGAGGCTGACGAGAGATACGGGTTCGGCCAGTCGTTGTCTTTCAGGACCTTGACGTAAGCGGTTTCCACGTCGGCGGGCGGCGGAATATCGCTGCCATTGAGCCATACCAGCATGCTGGGATGGCTGCGCATGCGCAAAATCTGCGAACGCAACGAAGCCGTCGCGATTTCGAGGTCGCCTGGCTTCCACTCTTTCCAGCGCTCCCAATGATCGCAGCAGCACCACCCGGCCATGATCAAGACGCCTTTCTCGTCGGCGAGATTGTAGAAATCGTCAGATTCCAATTTGCCTTCGAGCCGGATGGTGTTGAGATTCATGTCCCGCACATAGGCGAAATCGGCTCGCAGCCGGCCGAGATCCTGGCGCAGCAACATGTCCGGCGACCAACCGCCGCCGCGAATCAAAATTTTCTGGCCATTGATTGAAAATTGCCGCGCGCCCTTCTCATTCAGTTCCGAAGTGATTTCGCGAATCCCGAATTTGACGGACTCCTTGTCGGATTCTTCGTTGCCCACGGCGAAGCGCAACGAAAGCGTCTGCAGGTTCTGGTCCCCCATGCGATAGGGCCACCAGACTTTCGGGTTCTTTATCTGCAGCTGCGGGAATTCTTCGGGAGTGAATTTCACGGCGCGAATCTCATGCGGCTTCAGGATGTACGTCTGGCGAAATTTAACGTCTCCGACGCTGCCCTCAAGAACGCCGGTAATTTGGGAGTCGGCCGCATTGTGCAACTCGGCTTCGACGGTGAGATTGGCTTGATCGAGCGATGTCGAAGCGAAATGGGTCACGACCATCGGATAGCGAATCGCCACCGAACCGCTGTCCTGCAAATAAACGTCACGCCAGAGGCCCATATCTTTGTCCGGAGGCGCGGGATTCCAATCAACCCAGTTGATGCCGAGATCTTTGTTGGTTTGCGCGATGGTTTCGACCGCCAGAGCATTTTCCTGACCGCGAATCACGTATGGCGAAATATCGTATTCGTAGGTTTGGTACGCGCCGGCAACGTCCTTCGAATCGGCGATCTGATGGCCGTTCAACCAGATGTTGGCGCGGTTGTTGATGCCCCCGAAATGCAGCCATACGTGGCGGCCATCGAAATTCGGCGCCAGCTTGAATTCCGTGCGATACCACCAGGAACAAACGAAGGGACTATCTTTGGGCATTGAAAGCAGCGAAAAGTTCTTGCCGATCGGATAGGTAGTCCCGGGAATATCGCGGAGATTCTTGCCATAAAAGGGATCGGGATATGTTTTATCGGCAACCAGAGCCGCGACAACCGTGGTCGGCACAGTAGCGGAATGCCACCCCTCGGTCTTGAATCCAGCGATGGAAATCTGGCCGCCGTTCGCGGAAAACGTACAGGACGATTGCAACTCCCACCCGGTGTGCAAATACACCCTTTGGCTTTCCTGAGGACCATCAGCCTGAGCCACGGGCGACAGCACCGGAGGCGCCAACGCAAATAAAATCAGGGTCGAAACCGCCGACGCGACGCGAGACTCAAAGTATCCGGGCATGGTTTTTTATCTTGTCCTTCCCGCGCGCGAAACGCAACGGCGAGGTGCGCACGCACACCAGGCGTAAGCGCGGAGCGATCCCTAAATGGGTTTATTAAACTTTATTAAACATTAGCATTATTGTCGGGCGGGGCGCTGTGTCAAGCCTAAACTCATGCTCTGCGAAGCCGCTCAAATCGCGCGAGTCGATTCGCGCACGACCAGTTCCGGCGCGAGCAGGCGGTGCACGGCCATGGATTCGCGTTCCTCAATTGTAGCGTTGATGCTTTCCATCACGATCCCCACGGCCGCGCTACCTAACCCTTCCATAGGCTGGCGCACGGTGGTCAGCGAGGGCACCGAAAGACCTGCGGGGATAATGTCGTCGAACCCTATGACCGAGCAATCTTCGGGGACTCTCAATCCGGCGCGAGCCAAGGCGCGAATCGAGCCGAAGGCGGTCATGTCATCAAAAGCCATTATCGCGCTGAACTTTTTTTTGTGCTTCAGAAGCTCTTCGGTAAGCCGCAGGCCTCCGTCGTAGCCGGAATTCGGATCGAGCGAATCGGGAAGATCCGCGATGAGCGTGGGATCGATTTCCAATCCCACGGAACGCGCGAACGAGCGGACGCCTCGCCAGCGCGGAGAACTATCGGAGAGCATTTTCGGCCCGCGGATAAACGCGATTTTTCGATGGCCGAGGGAATAAAGATGTTCCATGGCCAGGTGGCCGCCGGCTTCGTTATCCACCATCACCGAGCTGATGGCGCCCGAACCGAGTGCGCGACTAATCATGACCGCGGGAATATTTCGTTTCTCGAGATCGGCGATCAGATCAATATCAACGAAGAGCCAGTTCGCGACAAAAATCAACCCCTCCACCGGACGCGCCAGCAGCATTTCCAGATAACGCTCGAAGCGGCCGCGCTGATTGTGGACGTCGGTAAGGATCGGCAGATAAGAGGCCTGGTAGAGAGAATTTTCGATGCCGCGAAGGATCAAGGTGCAAAACGGGTCCGTGATGTCGAAAACCATCACGCCAACGGTGCGATTCCGTTTGGCGCTGAGGTAACGCGAGACAACCTTCGGACGGTAGGAAAGCTTCTTGGCGGCCTTCTCGATGCGGTCCTTGGTCGAGGGCGGAATGTAACGCGACAGTGGAGCGTTATTGAGAACGATCGACACCGTGGCGGGCGAGACGCCACTCTCCAGCGCCACGTCGCGGAGGGTGACGGCCATGCTCTTGGGCTTGCGGCGAGTCAAGAATTTCTCCGATCGCGATTAGAGATACAAAACAGTTTCCCGCGAACGGGTATCTTTATCACATGCGCGGAGATGAGGCCAGTGGAAGCATTGTTTTCGCGGTGAAACGGTCCGGTGCTGGCCGCGAGGCAAATTTCTAGACGCGCGGGATTTGCGAAACATTCCAGCCGCCGCCCAGCGCTTTGACCAGCAGAACGCTGGCGGCCATGCGGCGCGTGAGAAGATTTACAGCCGTCACTTCGTCGGACAACGCTGCGCTTTGCGCAGTCGTTACCTCGAGATAGTTCGCTACCCCTCCCCGATAGCGAGTGATCGAAAGAGAAAGGGAATGTTGGGCCGCAGCCACGGCGCGCGCTTGCGTGCTCGACTCATCCTCCAGAATCCGCAAAGCCGCGAGATTGTCTTCGACTTCCTGGAAGGCCGTCAGGATTGTGGCGCGATATAAATCGACGGATTGCTCGTAGGTCGCCTGGGCCTGCTCGAGCGTACCTTTGCGCTTCCCCGCGTCAAACAAAGTTTGCGCAGCCTGACCACCGAGTGAATACAGACCGGACGGCCCCTGAATCAAGGTCGTGATTACTGTGCTTTCGACGCCGCCGCTGCCACTCAGCGTGACCAGCGGATAGTATGCGGCTTTGGCCACCCCGATTTGGGCGTTTTGCTCCTGCACCCGGCGTTCGGCAGCGGAAATATCCGGACGGCGTTCCAGCAGATCGCTGGGCATGCCGGAGGGTATAACCGGCGGCTCCGCCTCTAAGGGTACCGGTGGCAAAGCGAAAACCGAGGCGGGCTTGCCGACAAGAACCGCGATGGCGTGCTGAAAGGCAGAGCGTTGCACACCCACATCAATGGCTTGGGCACGCGTGGTTTCTAGAATCGTCTGCGCCTGAGCCACGTCCACAGCCGAAGCGAGGCCGCCTTGGAAGCGGTTTTGGGTGAGCTCCAGGGCCTTTTCGAATGACTGAACGGTATCATCAAGAAGCTTTTTCTGGGCATCAAGCCCGCGAAGCTGAAAATAATCGGTGGCCAGTTCCGCGTGCAGGCTGAGGCTGACGTTCGCCAAGTCCGCAGCGCTGGCTTGCGCCTCCGAGCGGCTCGATTCCACCACGCGACGCACGCGACCCCACAGATCCACTTCGTATGAAACGTCAATCGGAATCGTGAAATCGTTGTATTCCTGTTTCAGCGTAGAGGAGTTGAACAGCGGCCGGTTGGCGGAGACGCGATTGTGGGAAGCTCCGGCGTACCCGGTGACGGTGGGGTAGCGCTGCGACCTGGTAATTTTCAGGGCCGCGCGAGCTTCGGCAAATTGTTCCTGAGCGGCTTTCAAAGATTGGTTCGAGACATTGATCTGCTCTTCAAGGTCGTTGAGTGGCTGATCCTGGTAAATCTCCCACCACTTCCCTTTCTCGATGGCATCGCTCGGCTGGGCCTGTTTCCAGTTGGCCGGAGTTTCCACGTAGGCGGGCGGCACTTCGGCTTTGGGCTTAACGTAGTTCGGACCAACCGTGCAACCGGCGGCGCACGCAGCGGCCATTATCGCCGCGATGATGCCGGGCGAGAGCCGTCCGCTCAGTCCACTGACTTCGTGCGATGCGGGAAATCTACTTTGAAGGGCGCGATTCACTACTGGGCCCTCCCTGAGGCTTTGGTTGGCTTTGCGGCTGCGAATTCTTCGCTTCCTTAGGATCGACCTGCTCGCCGTCGATCACAGAATCAGACGGATTCACAATGACCTTGTCGTCGGCGTTGAGTCCGGAGAGAACTTCGACTTGCGCTCCGAAGTCCCGTCCGAGAGTTATGGCTACAAGCTTGGTTTTATTGTTGGAATCCACGGTGGCGACCTGCAGGCCCTGGGAACGGAAAATCAGGGCACTCACCGGAAGAATGAAGGTCGGCACATCACTGGGAATTTTCAAATGCACTTCCGTGTAAGCGCCAGGCAGAAGCTCTCCAGAGGCGTTGTTCACATCCACTTCGACCAGCAAGGTCCTGGAAGCCACGTCAATCGCATTGGCGGTGCGAACCAGCGTTCCCTGAAAACGACGTCCAGGATATTCGCCCAGGGTCAGATCGGCCGTGAGTCCGGGCCTGGCGGCAATCGAATATTGCTGTGGAACATTGATATACACGCGCAACGTTTTTATCGCAGCGATGTGGAAGAGTTCTTTTTGCGTGTTACTGGAGCCTTGGTCGATCAACTGGCCCACATCTGTATTCCGCGCGGTGATCACCCCATCAAAAGGAGCGTAAATATTTTGGAACGCTTTGGTGTCTTCAAGTCGCTTCACGTTGGCCTTTGAGGAATTTTCCATGGCCTTCTTCGCGGCGTAGTCACCATTGGCGTTGTCCACATCCTGTTTCGATACGGAGTCGGTGTTCTTGAGGTCTTCGTACCGGTTCCAAGTGATTTGCGACAAATTACTATTGGCCTCGGCAGTATTCAGATCGGCGCGAGCCTGCAGCAACTGCTGGTCAACTTCGGGCGTATCAATTTCGGCCAGCAATTGCCCGGCTTTCACCCGAGCGCCGATATCCACATACCATTTTTTCAAATATCCATTCGTGCGCGCGTAGATCGGCGCGTCAATAAACGCCTGAATATTTCCAGGCAAAATGATTTCCTGGTGCGGGGCGCCTTGCTTGGGTTGGATCACGTCTACAATCGGAACCGCCGATTTGTCGGTTTCCTTGCGCAAGGCAGCCTTCGCGCGCATGCGCGGGACCACGCCGGCGATCACCACCGCAATGACGATGATGATCGCCACGAGCAGGAATAAATACCCACGACCTGAACTTCGTGGAATTGATTTACCCGGACCCGCCTCCGGTTTCAGAAACTTATTTTCGGACTCGTTAATCATTGCTTCCTCATCCCTTTCCGATTCATGGAGTTAGATGTTTGGCAATCCAAGCGCGCTTCAACCGGCCGCAGGCGAATCTTTCGGCGCGCGAGAACCGTGAATCAGACTGAAAACTACCGGCACAAAGAATAATGTCGCAAACGTGGCAAAGCTCAACCCGCCGATAACCGCGCGACCCAGGGGCGCGTTCTGTTCGCCGCCTTCTCCGAGGCCGATTGCCATCGGCAGCATACCGATAATCATGGCCAGAGCCGTCATCAGGACGGGGCGGAAACGCGTGAAGCCCGCTTCCAAAGCGGACTCGGTTGCTGTTTTCCCCTCTTCGAGTTTCTCTTTCGAGAAGCTAACCACCAGGATGCTATTCGCCGTCGCGACACCCATACACATGATTGCGCCGGTCAGCGCCGGAACACTGACGGTGGTGCGGGTGATGAACAGGAACCACACGATTCCCGCGAGGGCGCCAGGCAACGCCATCAGAATAATGAAAGGGTCGAGCCATGACTGAAAATTCACAACGATCAAAAGATAGACAAGAACGATGGAGAACGCGAGTCCCCATAGCAGACCGGAGAAAGAAGAATTCATGGTGAGAATCTGTCCGCGGACAATGAGTTGCGAACCTCTGGGCAGGTCTTTCTCGCTGTTCTTGACGATCGGCGCAATCTCCCGCGCCAAGCTTCCCAAGTCACGGCCTTGCACTGCTCCGAAGATGTCAATGACCGGCTTGATGTTGTAGTGCGAAACCACGGCCATCTCCGAACCACGGGTGAAAGTCGCCACGCTCGCCATAATCGCGTTCTGCCTGGTGCCGGATCCCGTGACCGGAATGTTCTCCAGGTCTTGTAGCGAATCCACGCGGTACTGCGGAGTCTGCGCCGCGATGCTGTAGCTGACGCCGGTCTTGGTGTCCAGCCAGTAGGTTGGCGAGGTCTGGAAGCTGCCGCTCAGCGAAATCAACACATTTTGTGCGACGTCGTGGGCGGTAAAGCCAATTTGCTGAGCCTTGGTGCGATCCACTTCGATATGCAATTTTGGCTGGTCGAAGGTTTGCTGAATTCGCAGGTCCACGATTCCCGGAACAAATTTGAGCTTATTCAACAGGTTGTCAGCGAATTGCCGGTTGGCCTGAAGATTGCTCCCCACAACTTGCACGTCAATAGGGGCAGGCAGTCCGAAATTCAGAATCTGGCTGACGATATCGGCGGGTAAGAAATAAAAAGTCACGCCGGGAAATTCCTCGTTGAGCTTCAGCCGAATGTCATGTTGATAGTCCGCAGTCGGATGATGGTCCTTGGTGAGCGCGACCAAAATGTCAGCGTCGCCAGGGCCTACCGGCGCAGAGTTGCTGTAAGAAAGGTTGATGCCGCTGTACGGCAGGCCGATATTGTCAATAATCGAGCGAAGCTCCGCCTGGGGAATTTGTTTGCGGATCGAATCCTCCACGTGATCGCAAAGCGCCGCGGTTTCTTCGATACGTGTGCCAGTCGGAGCGCGCAGGTGCAACTTGAATTCGCCCGTATCAACCGCAGGGAAGAAGTCCTGGCCCAGTAGCGGTAGAAGCGCAAAAGACAATGCGCAAACGGCCAAAAAACAAATCGCGAAAAGTTTGTTGTGGTGCACGCACACTTCCAGCACACCGTGATAACGCTCGCGGAGCTTTTCGAAACCGTGCTCGAATCTCTGCTGCATTCTCGCGAAAACGTGCGGCTTTTTTTGCGCCTCCTGCTCTGCCTCCATTGTTTTGTCCGCGAGCAGGTAGCGAGCCATGGTTGGAACGATCGTTCGTGACAGCAGATAAGAAGCGAGCATCGCGAACGAAACCGCTTCAGCGAGCGGAACAAACAGATAACGAGCCACACCCGTCAAGAAGAACATCGGCACAAACACGATGCAGATGGAGAGGGTGGAAACCAGCGCCGGAACGGCGATCTGGGACGCGCCGTCCAGGATGGCTTGGACGATTTCCTTGCCCTGATCAATATTGCGGTTGATATTTTCGATTTCCACGGTGGCGTCGTCCACCAGAATGCCGACGGCGAGCGCCAGGCCGCCCAGGGTCATAATGTTGATCGTTTCACCTAGCGCGCTCATGACGATAATCGAAGTCAAAATCGAAAGCGGGATGGAAACCGCGATGATCAGCGTGCTGCGCCAGCTACCCAGGAACACCAGAATCATGAAACCCGTCAGGCAGGCGGCGATCAATCCTTCTCGAATAACGCCGGTAATGGACGCCTTAACGAAAATAGACTGATCGGACAGCGGATCCATCTTCAAAGCCGGAGGCAAGCCCGAAGCGATGGTTGGAAGCAAACTCTTGACGGTGGAAATGATGTCTAGCGTGGAAACGTCTCCGGCTTTCAAGATGGTCATCAGGCTGGCGCGCTGGCCGTTGACGCGTACGATATTTGTTTGGGGCGGAAAACCGTCGCGTACGTAGGCCACGTCGTGAATGTAAATTGTGGAGGTGCCTACGTCCTTGATGGGCAGATCGTTGAGTTCGGCCACTGTGATCGGAGCGCCGTTCATCTCCACTTCATATTCGTAGTTGCCGATCTTCGCGGTGCCGGCGGGCAGGATCAAATTTTGGTTGTTGATGGCGTTCACTACGTCCAGCGGCGAGAGACCCTTGGCCTGCAGGGCATTGGTATCCAGATCGACCTGAACCTGACGCTGTTTGCCGCCGTAGGGATACGGAATCGCGGCGCCGGGAACGCTGACCAGGCCGGTACGCACGAAGTTCAAACCAATGTCGCCGAGTTGTTGCTCGGAAAGACCTTGGCCGGACAACGCCAATTGGAGAATCGGGACGCTGGAAGCGTTGTATTGAATAACCAGCGGTGGTGTAGTGCCGGGCGGCAACTGGCGCAGAAGAGTCTGCGAGACCGCCGTAACTTGAGCCACTGCATTGCCAATCTGCACGCCCGGATGAAAAAAGATCTTTACGATGCCGATGCCGTTGAGCGATTGCGATTCGATGTGCTCGATGTCGTTAACGGTCGTGGTCAGAACGCGTTCGTACTGAAAAATAATGCGATTGGACATTTCTTCGGGAGAAAGTCCGGTGTAATTCCAAATGACGCTGACCACCGGGATATCAATGTTCGGAAAAATGTCAGTAGGCGTGCGGAGAATTGAAACAGGCCCGAGAATCAGCAACAGAATAGACATCACCACGAATGTATAGGGCCGGTTTAATGCGAGTCTTACAATCCACATCGATTAGTGCTCCCAGATTCACCAAGTCCCGAAGGCTGCTTATGGGTCAAGCCGAGGGGGAAGCTGTTTGTAATTATCTCACGGAGAATTCCACTACAAAGAATAGACGGCTGCGGACGGTTTGGGGATTCATCTAAAATTTGGATTCACGGCACTGACCGGGCCGCAGAGCCAATCCCGCACAAGTGCAACGCTTTTCAGCTAATACTCACCATTCTATTGGGCCCATCGGTAGCATTTCTGGAATCGTTTTGGCGTTTCAACGCGTCTTATTTGTGTGCCCGAAGGGGGGCGTGAAAAAGTCGAAGTAGTTCGGAACTTTTGCAGTCGCAGGGGGTTGTTATGAATGAGAAAAGGCCCACGGTTGGCAGCAACCGGCTTCGCCCAGAAGCAAGCCGCAATCTTGAACCAAGGAACGTCCGATGCCAGCAATCGTAATCGTTTTGCTTTCTCTGGTGTTGTTCTTGACTGCATTTTTGGTTGTTCTACTTGGACCATTCGTCGGCCTGGGTTGGGCATTGTGGAAGAACAACAAAGCATCGCAGCACAGCCACCACGGGATTTCCGGCAACATAGCGCGTGGGTAGAAACCGCAAGGTCACCCGTGATGCGTGCGTAGAACCACGGGTCAGAACGTGCGCGTCGACAAAGATGCCGGTCTGTTTTTGCACGCCACAGTCCTGCCTTCCAGAACGAGAGTACCATTTACTGGAAAACTAATTCCGCAAGTCTGACGCCAGCCCTGGAAAATTCTTCGGGACAATTCCTTCGGCAAACAAAGAATCGGTTCAATTTCATGAACTTGCAAAGGCGCTGAACTCGATCGCGCGCCGCAAGGTTACCGCCAATATTTGGCAACTGTATTGCCCTGTCGTCCCCGGGGATGGGGCTGTCATGTACCTTGACAGTGTAAAGGGGCAATGGGGAAGGGTCGACCGTTTTGGGCGCAGTTTGCCGCCACGATTGACCGCCGTCGCTTGGAGGCGATTGCGGTCCTGCTGTTAGATGCGTTTCTTCTCGCACTGTTTCTGGCACCTGCCAGGGCTCGCCAAATCGAGACGTACACTCCTGTTTCCTCGTCCGTTTTCGAGCCCTCGACCTTCAATATTGATACTTCCGAGGACAACCCCTCCTCCGAAAATCGGTCCTTCTATCCCTATTCCGTAATTCCCGGCGGCGCCAAGACGGCGCTCGAACTCCGCAACGCGATGGCGAATGATGCGGTAGTTCGGGCGCACTATGCCGATTTCAAGATGGCCGGTACGCGGGTTGAAAGGATCGAGAAGCCGCAGGCGTTTTACGTCTCCTACCGCATTGGCAGTGCTATTTTCTGGACCAAGAATCAGTTGATGCTTCCCGCGGGTGAGCGTGTCTTGACCGACGGTTCAAATATGGCTCGAACGCGATGCGGAAATCGCCTGTCCGTCGTGCCTGTAGCGCCAGTTTCGGACGTTGAGCCATCGCCGGAAGCAATGGAAGCTCCCGCCGGTGGAGTGTTGCTCGCGAGTATCGCGGCGCCGGCTGAGCTGCCGATCGCACCACCTTTCGCCACTATGATTGCGCCCGTACCGGGTGCCACACCTCCGGCGTCGGAAGCTTCTCCGCCATTTTTTCCGTACTTTCCTTTCGTTCCGGGAGGAGCTCCGCCGCCTTCGTCGGGGACGTCGACTCCCCCAATCATTCCACCGCCGTCCGGCCCGCCGCCACCGGCAACACCTCCGTTGGCGCCACCGCCATCAACGCCTCCAGTTGCTACTCCCGAACCTGCAGCTGCATTGCTGCTCGCTGCGGGGCTCGGCTGTCTTATGTTCCTGAAGAAACTGCGTTAGGAATTTTGGCGGAGTCCAAATTTACCTAGGGACAATTTGTGGGCTCCGGTCGCGCGCCAAATCCTCGCGAATAGGCTAGTCGAGCGAGATTTGATTCGGTGAAACTCAACCTATTCGTGTTTCACGCGTTTTTCGGTGAGCCGCATTCCGTGCTCGGCTGCGCTGAGATTTCGCACGGTGGTCTTCAGGCCTTTGTGCTCGAAATGCTCCGCCAGGGTCTTGCCGATTTCATCGAATCGTTCGGTGGCGAAAGCAATCACGGTCGGGCCTGATCCGCTGAGTGCCACGCCCAACATACCCGGCAGACGAGGCGCCGCGAGAACCTCAGCGAGACCCGGAATTAAGTTCCGGCGATAGAACTGATGCAGACGGTCACGCATGGCATCAGCAAGAAGATCGTAGCGGCGCGCATCGAGCGCGGCCAGAAATAACGCCGAGCGCTGCAGGTTGAAAACAGCATCTGAGTGCGGAACGGATTTTGGCAGTGCGGCGCGCGACGCTGCGGTCTTCAAAGGAAATTCCGGAGTGACGGCAATGACCCGAATTTCCTTTGGCCAAGTCTTGCGCACCGCAACCACGCTGCCATCGCCGCGAACCATCGAAACCACCAATTGGCCCAACAGCGCCGCGCCCACATTATCTACGTGGCTTTCCAGCCAAGTGGCGCAACTCAAGGCCGCCTGCTCGGTGAGTTTCTTTCCGCACACCGCATAGCCAAGCGCGATACCCGCGACGATCGCCGCCGCGCTGCTGCCCAATCCGCCCGCAAGCGGAATTTCATTGTGAACTGCGAGGCGAACCGGCGGGAGGATTGCACCTTCGCGTTTCGCGGCATGATTCATGGCCCGCAAGATGAGATTTTTTTTAGGGCTCGTGGGAAGGCTGGCGCTGCCTGCAACGCCGCCGCTGCGCGCGAGACTTTGCGATTTCTGATTTAATACGGTCGCACGGGCCGTTAGATGCAGGTTCAGAGCGAGCCCGAGGCAATCGAATCCGGCACCCAGATTCGCGGTGGAGGCCGGAACGCAGACTTCGAAAGAGATTCGATTCGGCCGCGCCATAGTTCCTGGAAAACTAAAAGTCTTCGTGCCTGAAAATCCTACGACCCCCGCTGCAAACTCTTAACGATCGCTTCTTTCGTGGCCGCGACGCGAACGGGAGAGTTGCGAAAGCCCCCGGGAATTAGACTGGCCTTTTCGCCCGAGCCTGACGCGCCGGCATCGAACGAAAGCGTGCCGCGATGGTAGTGGCTCACGTAATCAGGATCCTTCAGGACGTGGCCGGTGAGAATGCCGACGACGGATTCGTCTTTATGGATCTTACCTTGTGCCACGAGCTTCTTAATTCCCGCAACGGTCGCCGCCGATGCCGGTTCGCAGCCAATGCCTTCGAGTCCGATCATGGCTTTGGCGTCGGCCAGTTCCCGCTCGGTCACCGCAATTATTTCTCCATGCGATCGCAGGACCGCGCTCAGGGCTTTCTTCCAGGAGACAGGCGCGCCAATTCTGATCGCAGTGGCAAGAGTTCGCGGATCGGCCACCGTCTCAATTTTGGCCACATGAGACTTTTCACTTTCACTGCCGGGTCGCGCAAGGCTAGAAAAATGCCGAGCCAGCGGCGCGGCTCCCTCTGCTTGCACGATACTCAGCTTGGGGACGCGGTCGATCAGTCCCATTCTGCGCATTTCCTCAAAACCCTTTCCCAACGCCGAGCTGTTGCCCATATTTCCGCCCGGGACGACCACGTGGTCCGGAACCTGCCAATCGCAGTGCGACATCAGTTCGTACGCGACCGTCTTTTGCCCTTCAATACGGAATGGATTGATGGAGTTCGCGACATAAATCCACGGAATGTCGGAGAGTTCATGGGTCAGGTGCATGCAGTCATCGAAATTTCCGGCCACCTCCAGAATGATCGCGCCATAATCCATGCTTTGCGCGAGTTTCGCGGGACTGACTTGATTCTCCGGCAGTAGCACGACGCATTTCACGTTCGCGCGAGCGGCGTAGGCCGCTAGGCTCGCGGCGGTATTTCCGGTGCTGGCACAAACGATCGCTCGAGCGCCTAGAATCACAGCCTGTGTCACCGCTGTGGTCATCCCGGTATCTTTGAACGATCCAGTCGGGTTGGTTCCCTGATGCTTTAGGGTCAGCGATGCCAGACCTGCATAGTTCGCGCATTTGGGCGCGTCGTAGAGCGGAGTGTTGCCTTCGAACAAAGTAACGATGGGCGCGTCGGCGGCGAATGGAAGGACTTCGCGGTAACGCCAGACGCCGCTGCCATCTCTCGGGTCGTTCGACATGGCGCGTGCCTGCCACTTTTGTCGAAGAGCTGCAAGATCAGACAATGCCTCCACGCGGCAGTCGACTTCGAGTGTTCCACCGCATTTGCGGCACGCGTAGATTGGTTCGTTGATTTCGTATTCGGCGGCGCAGTCGCCCGCAATACATTTTTGTACAGCCGGCGCCGGTGGGTGTTGTGGCTTCTTAAGCGGGGAGTTCATTTCGCCGCCGGAGAAGATTCCGTCGCGGTGCGCATGTCCAAAGAAAATTCGCGGTGCACGGCGGCAAGCGCTTTGCTCATGTGCTGGCTGGCTACCACGAACGAAATATTGGATTCGGAGGAACCCTGTGCAATCGCAATAATGTTCACATCCTCGCGGCCAAGCGCGCTGAAGGTGCGACCGGCGACGCCAACGGTACCACGCATGTTTTCGCCGACGACCGCGACGATGGCGATGTTAGGGTCGAGCGTGATGTGTTCGACCTTGTGATGAGCCAGATCCTGCGCGAACTGCTGGCGCAGCGCCTCGACGGTTCGCTTGGCGTCGGTTGAGGACACAATAAAGCAAATATCGTTCTGCGATGACGACTGCGAAATTAGCAGCACATTCGCGCGCACGCTGGCGGTCGTGGAAAATGTGCGGCCGACCACGTCGGGCAAGCCAACAATTCCCGGCCCGCCGACCGCAATCAGCGAAACATCTTTGATGGCCGTGAGCGCCTTCACTCCCTGGGCGAAGCCACTCCCCTGCGGCGTGATTTTTGTTCCGGGGTTGTGTGGCTCAAATGTGTTCCGAATCCAGACCGGGATTTCCGCGGCGATTACGGCGCGCAGCGTTTTCGGATGAAGAACCTTCGCGCCAAAATAGGCAAGTTCGGCGGCCTCGCGATAGGAAATCTCCGGGATCGTGCGGGCCTCAGGCACCAGGCGAGGGTCGGCACTGAGCACGCCGTTCACATCCGTCCAGATAATAATTTCGTCGGCGGCAATGGCCGCGCCAAGTATCGTGGCTGAATAATCCGAGCCGCCGCGGCCGAGAGTGGTGAGAACCCCCTCAGGCGTAGCCCCAATGAACCCGGTAACAACCGGTACGATTCCCTTCTCCAGCAAAGGTCGCAATCGCGTTTCGCAGCGCTCGCGTGTTCGTTCGATGATCGGTTCCGCGGCCCCGTGATGGCCATCGGTAACGATCAGAGTAGTCGCTTCGATCGGCTCCGCGCCGACGCCACGTTCTTCGAGGGCCGCGGCAACGAGAGGCGCGGAAAGCCTTTCACCAAGACTCGATATCGAATCGAGAGTGCGCGGCGTCAGTTCGCGGATGAGAGCGGTGCCTTGGCAGAGGCGATCTGCTTCCTTCAGAAGTTCTTCAATGCGGGCGCTCAGACGCTCGCGTGTGGCCGGGTCACGAATCAGCGTTTCCAACGCAACGTGGTGCTGCCGGCGCAGAGTATCAATCAGAAGAGCCGCGTTATCCCTCTCACCGGATTCGGCCTGGGTGGCCGCTTCGATCAGACGATTTGTGACACCGCTCATCGCCGAGACCACGACCAGAACGGAAAATTCTCGCGAGGCTTCTTTTACGATTTCGCAGACCTGTCCGATGCAGTATGCGTCGCCTACAGACGTTCCGCCGAATTTCATGACCTGCAAATATTTTTCCATCGGAATCAGGCTTGGCGGGGTGATTCGAAAATAGCCGCAAAAAAGCTTGGCGTTCGCGGGCCGCAGCCTTAAAAAACTATACACCAGCAGGGTGGATTGGGAGGAACGCGCTCGCCGGAGTTGTTTCCAAACGCTTCAGCAGCCAGGGCCCGTGGCGGCGGGCCCGATGCGCGAATATCAAGTCAACAACAAAGCCTACGGTCTGGCAACGAAGGACTCGACAAGCACCGCGGCCTGTGGTGTGCCGAGGCCCGTCACATAATCGTATCCGACTGCGGCGTCGCACAATTGTCCGCAGGAACCATTCACCCCGGCCGTCACCGGATGAAAATTCGCGGTGATGCCGGCTTTTGCCACCCCATAGAGCGCGCCATTCGTGCTGGTCAGATGTGCTTTGCGATTTGCGGTGCGCATTGAATTCGCGATGGCGATCAACGCCGCCCATTGTGGTGCCGCCGCGCTGGTGCCGCCGACCTGAAACCAGCCGCTGGCGCCGTTGATTCCCACGGAATCGTAAATCGCATAACCGGTTCCGGGATTCGCGTTGTAGGAGACGTCGGGTAGGCCGCGAACTCCGCGCGAATCCTCCGGAATCGGAAGTTGAGCCTGGACCAGCGGCTCGTATTCATAAACGCTCTGGCCGCCACCGCTTCCACTCCAGGCAGTTTCGGATGAATAATTTCCACGGGCATCGAGAGCCAGCGAAGTGCCGCCAACGGCGATGACATCCGGCGAAGCGGCGGGATAATTGACGCCAAAACCTGAATCGCCCGATGCCGCGACGAAGGTGACCCCGCTCGCTACAAAGTGATTGTCCAAATTGCGTTCGCCTGAAAATTCGCTGGAAGTCCAGCTCATCGAAACGGCCGACGCACCGTGCCTCACCGCGACATCAACACTGCTGATGAGATCGCTAAGATTGTTGGTGGAGGCTTCAACCAGAACGATCTTGGCTTGCGGCGCGATGGCGTGCGCCCATTGAATATCGAGTGATGTCTCGACGGCCCAGCTCGCGTTTGCAGCCGGCTTGCGGCTGGTCTGGTAGGTCTTCAGAAAGCAGCCGTTCGCCGTGGTGCAGGCCGGCAGCCCGAACTTCTTGCTGAAGACTCCGAGATCCGCTTCGGCGTTCGCGTCGTCGTAAGCATCCACAATTCCGACAGTCTGACCCGCGCCCTGGTTCGCGATCTGATCGAAGCCATACGCATGGCGAATTTGCGATGGAATGAATGCGGAAGATGGAGGATTCGCAAGACTCGCGCCCGCCGCTTCGTGAATAAAATAATGAGGGCGCATGAACGCGATGGGATCGGAGCCGCTTTCGCTGGTGGGAAAATGCAGCAGGAAAACGGGCTGCTGGGCCAGGACTGGCTGGCTGATGACCGTCGCTGCGGCGACCAGTACGGCGGAGCGGACCAACGTGCGGATTCCCTCAGACTTCATGTAATTCCCCCAGTGAGCAGCTGAATCAGCGCGAATCGGAAGCAGTGTTTCAGCTGATTTGCGCTGAAAAGAAGGTATCGCGGGGGATGAATTTTGGGCTATGGGCCGGAGTTCTCAATTCGCTAGTACCAAAGTCTAGAGATGAAAATGGCCAATAGCCCTTTAAATAAGGCTTTCCGTGGTTTTGGACGAAAATGCGTTCTAGGTCAGGCTGATGGCCTTAGGTTTGGCAGGATCGCTGTAATCGTAGAACCCCTTTCCCGCTTTGCGGCCGTTCCAGCCCATCAGCACCATGCGTTTAAGCAATGGCGGCGGGGCGAAGCGCTTTTCCTTGAATTCGTCGAACATGATGTTGGCGATGTAATAGGTCGTGTCGTTGCCTACGAAATCGAGCAGCGTTAACGGGCCCATGGGATGTCCACAGCCCAGCTTCATGGAATTATCAATGTCCTCAATCGAGCCAACGCCCTCTTCCAGTGCGCGTATGGCGTCCAGCAAAAACGGAACGAGCAGGCGGTTGACGATGAAGCCGGTCCGGTCGGTGGTGCGAACCGGGGTCTTTCCAACGCGCGTTGCAAACGCGACTGCGTCTTCTTCTACCTTTTTGTCGGTGGCGATGGTGCGAATTACTTCGACCAGCTTCATGACCGGAACAGGATTGAAAAAATGGAGGCCGAGGAAGCGGTCCGGGCGCTGCGTGAACGTGGCCATCTCCGTAATGGAAAGCGACGAAGTGTTGCTCGCGAAGATAGTGTGCTTGGGGCAAATCTTGTCGAGTGCGGTCCACAGTTCTCGCTTGGCGGGCAGTTGCTCGATGATGGCTTCGATGATCAGATCGCAATCTTTCAAGTCCTCGAGGCTTGTGGTGCCGTGAAGGCGGCCTCGAACCTGATCGCGATCCGCCGCCGCGAGCGTGCCCTTGTCCACCAGGCGCTGCAGGTTCTTATCAATGGATTGCAAGCCCTTTTCAAGCACGGCCGCGTTCACTTCACGCACCGTGACCTGGCACCCGGCTTGCGCCGCGATTTGCGCGATTCCGGAACCCATCAGGCCGCACCCAACCACTCCAACTTTTTCGATAGCCATTACTTATTCCTCCGAGAGATTGCCAATCGGTGCGGCGTGGATTTGCCACACGACAGATAAGAATAGAAATATTACCGCAATTGGGGCCTTACTTCGCAGCGTCTATTTCCGCAAAAACTTCCTGGGCGATGTGAAACGCGGCGTTCGCCGCCGGCAGCCCGCAGTAAATCGCGGTTTGCAGCAGCATTTCCTGAATCTCTTCCCGCGAGACTTTGTTATTCAGCGCGGCTCGCACGTGCATGCGAAATTCGTCCTCGCGATTTAGGGCGACCATCATCGCCAAGGTGATCAAGCTGCGAGTTCGGCGCGGCAGGCCGGGACGCGCCCAAATTTCGCCCCAGGCGTAGCGCGTGATGAAATCCTGAAACGGTTCGCTGAATGAAGTTTTCACAGCTTCGGCCTGGTCTACATGCGCCGAGCCGAGAACCTCGCGGCGAATTTTCATGCCGGCAGCGTGTCGCTCGCGGTCGTCCATCACTGACCATCCTTGGCTGAAAAGAATCGCAAAATGGCTGCGGAGAAGGCCGCTGAATCTTCAATATCGGAAAGGTGAGAAGCATTCAGCTCTACATATTGTGCGCCGGGAATTTGCGAGGCCATGTATTTGCCGTCGGACGGTGGGGTCACCACGTCGTGGGTGCCCGATATCACCAAGGTACGCGTGCGGATGCGCTGGATCGAATCCCTCAAATCGTTGTCGCGAAGCGCTTCACATGTCGCGATATAGCCAGCTACCGGAGTCGCCACGAACATTTTTTTCATGTTTTCAATCACCTGAGGCTGAGCCGCGACGTATTTTTCAGTAAACCAACGAAGCACTTGCGCTCCGGCAACCGGCGCGATTCCACCTTCACGTAGTTTCTCGATTCGCTTGTTCCAGAATTCATCATTGCCAATTTTCGCTGCCGAATTACAGATGACGAGCGCGTTGACCCGGTCGGGCGCATTAACGCCCATCCACTGTGCGATCACGCCGCCCAGTGAAAGCCCGCAAAAAAATACTTTTTCGATGCGCAAAGTGTCGAGAAGTCCGACCACATCGTGTCCCAGGCCGTTGATGGTATAAGGTCCGGGAGTAACCGGAGACTGGCCGTGACCGCGCGAATCATAACGGAGCACTCGAAACTTTTCGGCGAGAGCAGGGACTTGCGAATCCCACATATGCAGATTGGTGCCCAGGGAATTTGACAGCATCACGGTCGGCCCGCCTTCCGAGCCGTCGAACTGATAGTGAAGGCGTGTACCGTTTATTTCGACCTCAGGCATGCCGAACTGCTCCCCTCAGCCGCGATTATGAATGCTTCTTTGCGGAATCCAGAACGCGGTCGATCATAACTTGCGCGGATCCAGTGTAATTCTTGGGATCCAGCAATTCATCAATTTCGCGTGCAGACAAATATTTCGAGATTTCCTGCTCGTTACCCAGCACTTCGCGAAACAATTTCCTCGATTCGAGAGCCCGATGCGACGCCCGCTCGATAACTTGATGTGCGGGCATTTTCCCCATGTGCTTTGCCAGAGCCATCGCGACGGCTTCCGCCATCAACAAGCCCTGGGTAGCGTCTAAATTCCGAGCCATGGCATCCTGGTGAATTTCCAGCCCTTCAAGAATTTGGATCATTTGCGACAAAGCGCCCGAAGTTAGCATGCAAATTTCAGGTAGTGTCTCCCATTCCGCCTGCCAGCCGCCCAATCCGCGCTCGTGTTCCTGGACCATTGCAGAAAGCATCGTGGAGACCAGGCCTGGCATACGAATCGCGGCAGCCAGCACCACGCTGCAGCCAACTGGATTTCTTTTGTGGGGCAACGTGGAAGATCCGCCGCGACCGGGCGCGGCGGGTTCTGCCACTTCGTCAATTTCGGTTTGCGACATTAAAGAAATGTCGCGAGCCATTTTGCCCAACGTTCCGGTCAACAAGCCATAGGTTGCCGCAACTTCCACGGGGCGATCACGCTGCGCGTGCCATGCGATATCCGGCAGCGTCAATTTCAATTCCCGGGCCAGCGCCTCTGCGACGCGTGGCCCAGCGCTTCCAAGTCCCGCGAGCGTGCCCACTGCTCCACCGAATTGCAGAACTTCGACGCGCCTCCGCGTCTGCGTGAACCGTTCGCGGTGACGTTCGATCGCGTCAAGCCAACCCGCAAATTTCAGCCCCAGCGTGACTGGCGAGGCCTGTTGCATCCAGGTGCGCCCGGCGAGCAAGGTTTCTTTGTGCTCTGCGGCGAGTTGCCGGAGCACTAACGACAATCGAGCAAGATCCTCTTCTGTGTCATCAAACGCCTCGCGCAATTGGAGAACGAGCCCGGTATCAATCACGTCCTGGCTCGTTGCGCCGAAATGTACAAATCCGGCGGCCTTCTCGTCGGACTTGGCGACGAGCGCGGCAAGCTCTTTCACCAGCGGAATCGCAAGATTACCCGCAAGCGCCGCGGCGCCAGCAATCGCGTCACGCGAATATAAATTAGATTTGCATTGCGCTTCGATGGAGGCGACAGAGGAGTGCGGAGCGACTTCCGCACCTGCCAGCGCGCGAGCCAGCGCCGCCTCAAAATCCAGCATTCGTTGCAAGCGGTTGGTGTCCGAGAAGATTTCCCGCATCTTCCCGGTGGTAAATAGTGGATCGAGCAGTCGCATCAT
>Ga0209006_10001648_pt1 | contig 20285 bp, 16 predicted proteins | sample JacPin_JW_Ref_O2_FD_188567 | JGI IMG/M metagenome (GOLD analysis project Ga0209006, IMG submission 188567) | Forest soil microbial communities from Algoma, Ontario, Canada - Jack Pine, Ontario site 1_JW_Ref_O2 (SPAdes) (version 2) | ecosystem: Environmental > Terrestrial > Soil > Boreal...
ACTTCAATCGTCGAAGGCTGAACGCCCGTCCACGACACGAAATCTGCCAACGAGATATAAATGCGGCTGTCCTCGGCCGCTCCGGTTTGGACCGTGCCCGCCGGATTTAGGTGCAGAGTCTTCCCTTGAAAGCTGAGATCGAACGCCTGCTTTTTCGGCGAGACCGACGGCAATGCGCGTACGCCAATCAAAGCCTGCTGCGGAGCCGAAGGCCAATTGCTGACCGACCACCAGCGATCCAGTTGGCGCACGCGTCCAAAGTCTGTGCCCGCTACCACGATCGGCTGCCCGTCGCCGGTGCGCGCCACGATCAGCGCAAACGGAGCCGCAGTGCCACGGCCTGCTAACACAGAATCGACGTGAGTGAGAGCGTCCCTAGAAAGCGAAGAGCCATCTTTTCCCACAACGATGATGTTTGCACCATAATTGCGGAACTCTCGCCGCAATTTCGCCTGCACGTCGACATAAAGATTCAGCATTGCCGTTGCCACCGCCGCAGCCACTACCATGGCGAAGAGCGCAGACGCAGCGCGTCCCCGCCGCAGCACCGCAGCCCGCACTAACATCCGCAGGAACATCGAAGTATGCGGAGCATAGGCCCGGCTGGCCGCTACGTCGCGCGCGGAGCGAGACATGGGCGCGCTCACAGTTCCCCTCGAAGCGCAAACACGGGATCCAGACCAACCGCCCGCCGGATCGCCGCAGCGCTACCCGCGAAGGTCACAATCACCGCAATGGCCAGGATTACCGGCAAAAGAACCAGCGGAATCGAAATGTCCGAACTGAAGATCGAATGCCCAATCTGATGCGCCAGCAAACCACCCACGAAAAAGCCTGCCAACCCGCCGATCAAAGCCAGCAGGGCAGCCTCGGCAAAAAAGATGGAGGCTACCGCGAGCTTTCCTGCGCCGAGGGCTTTCATCAGACCGACCTCGGCGCGGCGCTCGAAAATGGTTGTGGCCATGGCTGCCGACACGGCGAGTGCGGACGCGAACAGCGCAGCCAGAGTAATCAGAAAGATCAGGCCTTCGATGCGCGTGAGAACGGCGCCTTCGCTTTGCGAGACCTGTCGAATCTGCCCGGCGTTCGAGTGGGGAATCGCCTCCGCCAGTTGAAACGCGATGGCCTGCGGGTAGGGAGTGCAATACCAACGGTCGTAGATCGCGCCCGACAGACTCTTGGGATCGCGGCGTGCGAAGGCGTCTTCTGGTTTGGTCAGTGCGCTGACATAAACCCGCCGCACCGCGCCCGGCCTGCCGAGAATCTCTTGTGCGAGAGCAAGCGGAGCGACGACTTCATCATCCTCAGCCCCGCCGGTGGAGAGAATCCCGCTCACCCGTAGCCGGCGTCCTGATAGCGAGAGTTCGTCTCCGGACTTCTCTCCCAAACGGCTGGCCAACCGCTCCCCGAGCAGGACATTCCGGGACGAGTCATCGGGCCATCGACCGGACACTTTCCACCACGGGTGGGTGCTGCGGACTCCGGTGGTAAATTCATCCTTGCCAAACGAAAGGCGCTTGGCAAAATAAGTGCCAAGCAGCGTAACCTCCTGCGCGGATCCAGCCTTCTCGAGCGCTACGTTCACCGGGAGCATGGGCGCGAAGCCGGTGATGTTGTTATGCCAGAAAATCCCTTTGATCTTGGGCAGCTCGGCTTCACTGAGAAAAGCCCCGTCGGTCGGAGGTTTGAGGTTGACGCCGCCAATTTCCAAGTCGAGCGAGTCTTCCTGCGGCGTTACCACGAGGTTGGCGCCAATAGTCCGCAGTTCGCGGTTGATCTTGTCGCCGATGTCGGTGGCCACAGCGATCATCGCCGTTGCCACGGTTACACCCAGGGTGATAGCTGCGCCCGCGAGCAGCTTGCGCCGTTTCTGGCGCCGGAAGGATTCGTAAACGAGCCGAACGAACATCGCTTACTGTTGCGCGAACATGCGGCCGCCGGCCGCAACGTCCGCCTCCTCAATCACGACCGCGTCCGCCGTCTGCGTGGCCCTCAGGGGGACGGGATTGCAACCGCCCGCGGTTCCGACCGACTGCGGGTTGATGGGCGCCGCGCAATTTTTGCAGACGACCCCGTTGGCGCTCTTGTAGAAGCCGACCGATCCGCAGATCTCACACGCGTCAAACACGGTTGCAACCTTGCCATCAGGCTTCTGATAGAGCCAGAAGCGAATCGCCGTGCCATTCTCCGACGCCTGATAGCGGTGCAGGTCGCCATCCGAAATCCCCGCCAGGGGAATCGTCGCACGCCCGTTGATGAATGTTACCGGTGTCGCAGGGGAAAGATTGCTGACACTTTTGGCATAGACAAATTCCGCCGTGATCAAAGCGATGAATACGAATGAGAAAGTAAGGACGGAAATCATCCACATGCGTTCGCGGCGGGCGCTCCAGGCAGCTTTTCGGCGCTCTGCAGGTGAAGCCGCAAGGGGCGCGGGGGCGCGGCGCTTGGCTTCGAACAGAATCATCAGCGCCGCCAGGGCAAAAATTGTGACGAAAAAGAACCAGTCGTTGCTGACGATGGGCCCAATGATCGCCATCTCGCGCTTGGAGGAGGCAATCACGCCACTCTCCGAAAGTTCGTGCAACCCGGAGATGATTAGCTGAGCCGCCACCAGGAACATGATTGCAGTGGTGATGCGAAAGAACTTTTGCAGATTAATGCGCACGCTGCCCTTGACGAACATGACGCCAAACGCAATGGCGGCCACGACACCCAGCAGGGTTCCCAGAAAACTCATCAATTCGGTGGAATTCAACGACACGGCGGAGAGAATCAACACAGTCTCCGCACCTTCCCGCAACACCATCAAGAAGATAAAGACGAACAGTCCAAACCAGGCATCGTTGCCGGCCAGCAGACCGACCTTACCCTCGATCTCCCCCTTCATTTTGCGCCCCGTCTTCATCATGAAAACAACCATGGTGATCACGAAGAAGGCGGCGACGAGCATGACCCAGCCTTCAAAGACATCTTCGTTCAGATGAGTACGGGAGATGACTACGGCCACGCCAATGCTTCCCAGAAAAGCCGCAACCAGTGCGGCGTACACGGTCTTGCGCAGTTCCGGCCGCCCGATCTTAGTCAGGTAGGCAAGGGTGATGCCCACGATGAGCGCCGCTTCGACCCCTTCTCGGAGCGTGATGATGAAAGCTTGAAGCATTTTACTGGTCCTTATGATTTTGAAAATGAATTTCAATTTCAACTTCAAGGATAGTCTTTTCGCGCCAAACCCGTCAATCCGCCACCCCACAAACGCCTGTGATTAGGATCACACGGTGGAAATAACGCCTTGAACGGTCTCGAGTTGCATTGCACGGATTGTTTACGGGGCAGCGCTGGCGCTCCACCCGCAGGCTGCAAGTTGGAACCGTGGCAATGCGAAACATGCAGATCCTGCCATGAACACCCTCCCGTCAGGCCTCAGATTCAGGCGTGGGGTTTTCATGCCGGTAGTAGAATCGCACAATGAAATGGGGTCAAGTCCGGGGCGTCGGTCGAGCTTACCTGCTGTCGATCTCTTCTGGTTTGGGATCGCGCTGTTAATGGGCTGGCAGTACGGAATCCTCAATCGAGATAATCTCTGGCCGTCGGCTGTCACCTCGCGGTGATGGCGGCCGCTCAGGCCTTTGCCTTAGCCTGTGGACGCCTCCCAATTTTCTATCTGGTTGGAAAGTACCTTAACCGTTCGAGTAATCGCGTCCGTTGTATGCCATTTTTATTCTTGGAGCTGTACCGTTTGTGTTTCTGCAATCGGGGATCCAATCGGTTCTGATTCCGCCCTTCGATGACGTCCGGCAAAAATACCTGGCTGGTTCCTTCCATGCATGCATGGCTCGAAACGGTTCGGGCAGGATTCGCCGACCAGATCTTCATCTACATGGCCATTGTTGTGGCGGGCCATGCTTATGAATACCTGAAACGCCTGCGAAGGGAAGAGCGCGAGCGCTATGAGTATCAGCAGGTGCTCGTGGCCAGCGAACTGCATTCCCTGAAGGCGCAGCTTCGCCCTCACTTTCCTTTCAACCCTCTCCATAGAATCGCCACACTCGTGGATGGGGATTCGAAAAATGCCCATGCCATGATCATCAAGTTATCGGATTTGTTGCGCACAGCTCTGGACAGCGACAGCGCGGATCTAATCTCTTTGCAGGACGAGCTGAAATTTGTCAGGGAATACCTGGATCTGGAAAAGATGCGCTTCGGCAGGCCGCCTCCAGATCGAATGGCTGGTTGCTCCCGCGACCAAATGCGCTGTTGGTACCGCAGATGATCCTTCAACCTTTAATCGAAAACGCAATCCGGCATGGCGTTTCCTGTGCTCGCGAAGGAGGATGGGTCGCTGTGGCCGCGAATCAAAAAGACGGAATTCTCGAAATCCAGGTGCGCAACAGTGTGGGCGGGAAGAGTTCAAGCGGAACCGGCGTGGGACTAAGAAATACTGAGGGCTCGCTTGAAGTATCTCTTGTATTCCGGCGACGCGCATCTGCGCCTCACAGTTTCCGACGATCGCACGGGCGACCGTGAGCCTGATCCTGCCGGCCCTCGATGCGCCGCCCGTCAGCACGGAGAGAACCTTCAGCAGGACTGTCCACTAGGAATAAAGACTGGTGGAAAGACAATTTCCGCTTAGAGTCGCCGCAGAAACGCGTTCGCCTCGGCCATGTGCGGGAACAGCTTTTCCTCCGCCTGGAACTCCGCCGAGTGAACGCAGCGGCGGCTTCCCCGCAGACGCACTGGATGCTTCAGATGCAGCATCTCGTGGTAGACGATGTATTCGAGGACAAAAGCCGGGACAGCGGGGTGGTCGAAAAGACGGCTGATGATAATTGCGTTGTGTGCCGGATCGAAGTGCCCGAGAATGCGGCGAGTCTTGGTCTGGCTCCAGCTCATGCGCGGGCGCGCCAACAGCCCGTGAAAGAAGCGTGTGTTCAACTCCTCAAAGATCACGTCCAGATCATAGAAACGCCCGCGCGCGGAGCGCAAGCGTTTGCGGCCGCGCATCTGCCGGACCAGGTGGGTCTTGCGAACGATCTCATGGCTCGCAACATACTTGCGATAGCGCGCCGCCTGCCCGCGATCAATCGGCTGGCGGTACATCTTCGCCAACAGGATATGCGCGATAGCCCGCAAAACGGTGTCCGGGGCTCCTTCCAGCAGATCTGACAGCCGAACCAGAAGCTTGCCATTGCGCAGACGAATTGTATTGTTGACGTTGGCGAAGGCAAAGAATTCGACCTTCAACTCGGGGATCAAGGAAGCTGGGCGCAGATCCCGATAGGTTTCCTGGAAGATTTCGAGCAACCCTTCACGCACGGTGAGCCTAGGTTAGCACGAGCTTTCGGGCAAATTGAAGCGTTGCGAACCTGGCGGCTGCCGTGCAGGCTACCTCGGCCGCCGCTTCATGCCCTTTGACAGGCTCAAGGCAGCCTCGGTACGGGAAGATGCCGACACTACTATTCTGGCTTGCCCCCACTCCTCGCGTCAGCATGCGCATTCAATTTCTTATGCTTGGACGCGTCTTCCTGATCCGCCAGCAATTTTCGATGGTCGTCAACCGAGGTGTCCACCGTATCGAGCACATTGGTCAGAACGAACTCGTATTGATGAGATTCCTCGGTGGGGACGTCAGCGGCATCCTTCAATGCGCGCAGCTTTGCCTGAAACTCCGTATCGGCCTCGATAATGACTTTCAGCGGCTTGCGAATGTCGTCCTTCCGATCGACGTAGGTGTCGATATTGTCGTTGAGTTCGTCGTAGAGTAACTGGAAATCATCGAGCAAATCGTGCGTCTGCTTCGGCCGGTTCGTGACCTTCGGATCGTTCCGCATCTGCTCCAATTTCACCAGGCGTTCCCGCGCGAACTGGACGTAAAGCGTAAGCCGCTGTTTCGGCTCCCAACTGGCATCTCGAATCTGGTCGATCTCGGGTTGGGTGAGCGGTTCCCGATGCCGCTGCCCGTGTGCCAAAGAATCTCCCGCGAATAGCAGACCAATGCACAAAACACACCGAAACAGGGAAGCCGTCATTTCGCTCCTTTCGGAAACATGGCAAAGAGTAGATCGTCGCGCACTCGTTGTAGACGGTTAATGGCGTCTCGCACTGGTACCTGCTCTTCGCGGCCAAGCGAGTGAAGCAGATCGGTGAGCTTGCGAGACATTGAACGGGCCGCAATTTCGGTCTGCTTCTGATACTTGTGGGATTGGATCGCGTAGTCCCGGGCCAATTCCGAGAAAGCCACCACGTCGGTCAACGCGGCCTGTCCTTTCTCGACTTCGGCAGCGGCGTAAAGCTTGTCCGCCTCCGCCAGTTGTTTCTCAGCGATTTGTACACACAGGTGAGGCCGGTCTCCGATGCTAGCCGAAGAGAGTCGTGCCTTCAGTTCCTCGAGCGTAGGGTCGTTGCTGGGCGATGCACTGGCCGCTAGGGTCGCGCCGAGCGCGCACAGTGTGATCGTTCTCCACAACGAAGATAAGCCCCGCACCCCAAGCATGGTCCCAGTCCCCGCGACGAACTATTTTTTGGGCTCGATGGCTATGAGCCGGTGCTTCGCCTGCCACTCCTGATCAGGATACTTCCCATTAGCCGTATTGAGGAAGAGGTGATAATTTGCCGACGCCCGCTTGACGTCCTTGAGATGGTCGTAGGCCGAAGCCCGCAGGAAGTAAGTGATCGGAATTTCTGGCAGAAACTTCGCCCGGGTGTCGAGCGCCTTGATGGCCAAGGGGTAGTCCTTGTTCTCGCCGGCGGCAAAGGCCAAGTCGCCGTACGCAGTCCCCAGGTCGGGTTTGAGGTTCACCGCGGCCAGGAATTCTTTCTGCGCCGCGGCAAATTTCTTCTGCTCGAGTAGCGCCTTGCCAAGTCCCTGGTGAAGCCCCGCATCGTTGGGGTTCACGGCCAACAACGATCGATACTCGGCTTCAGCCTGATCGTACTTTTTCGCGCTGGCATAGAGTTCGGCCAGATCCCTGTGCAGGGAAACATCCCCTGAAGCCAGCTTCGCCCCAGCCTGTAGCTCCGCGATCGCCTGGTCGTTCTTGTCCTCAGCCGCCAGCACTCGCCCCAGTTCAATCCGCACCGCGGCTTGATCAGGATGCGCCGCAACCAGTTTGCGAAGTTCCGCCTCAGCTTCGGGAAAATGCCGCCCTCGCATGTAAATGTTAGCGAGCCCGATGACGGCTTCGAAAGCCGAGGGATCGATCGTCAGAGCCTGTTTATATTCATGCTCCGCGTCGGAGAATTTCTCTTCTTTTTCCAGCAGGAGTCCAGCGGCTAGATGAGATTCCACATCCTTCGGCTGCAGTACCGCCGCCTGGCCGTAGGCAGCAATGGCTTCCTCGGGGTGTGAGGCTTCAAGTACATGCCCCAGAGAGAGCAACGCTCGCGCCTGTCCCTCGGCGACGTGGCTGGTGGGTTTCAGTTTGGTCGCAGCCCGTAGAAATTGTTCGGCATCGGGCTGGCCACGCTTGGCAAGTTGCAGCCCCAGATTCAGATTCGATTCAAAAACATCCGGTTTCGCAGCCACGGCCTTGCGATAGGCGGCAATCGAATCGTCTATCTTCCCGAGAGCGTTCTCCGCGAAGCCGAGATCGAACCACGCTTCGTAGTTCGTAGGGTCGTCGTTCACCACTTTGCGCAGCAAGGGTTCGGCGCCAGCGTAATCTCTTTTTTGTATCAGGTCTTCGGCCTTGGTGAGTTCCGCCGGCGGGCCTACTTCCTCAGCAACCTTGGTGCGATGGCCCGTCGGACCCGATTTCGTGCCCGGAGCGCTGGAAGAAGCGCTCGCCGGAGATGACGAATTCGTCTGCGTCAAAGAAGAAGCAGTGTTGGTGGATCGAGCGCGAGCGGATCCGCTCCCGGCCATCCCCGCCAGAAGTACGACAGCTAGGCTACGACCGACCATTGGAACGCGCTGCACCATTGCCGTTCAGGACGTGCGCGAGATACTTTCCGGTGTAGGAACCCGCCAGATTCGCGATGGCCTCCGGCGGCCCTGCTCCAACCACCTTGCCGCCACGGTTCCCGCCTTCCGGCCCGAGATCGATGACCCAATCCGCAGTCTTGATGACCTCGAGGTTATGTTCGATGACGACGATCGATCCCCCTGCTTCAATAAGACGGCGAAACGCCGCCAGGAGTTTGCTGACGTCGTCAAAATGTAGCCCCGTAGTGGGTTCATCAAAGATGTAGAGCAGCCGCCGCTTGAGCCTTGCCTCGCTGCCTGAGGCGCCCCGGCTGATTTCCCGCGAGGCTGGCTGCAGGTGCGCCGCCAGCTTCATACGCTGGGCTTCGCCCCCCGAAAGTGTGGTCGCCGACTGGCCCAGCCGCAAGTATCCCAGCCCAACTTCCTCTAACGATCGCAACTTCTCGGTGATCTTGGGCGCCTCGGCAAAGAATTTCAGAGCTTCCTTCACCGTGAGGTTCAGCACCTCGTGAATGTTCTTGCCGCGGTAGCGTACCTCGAGCACCGTCGGCTTGTAACGCGTGCCCTTGCACTCCTCGCAAATCAGTTCGACGTCGGCCAGAAACTGCATCTCCACCGTAACGGTGCCGTCTCCCTGGCAAGTCTCGCAGCGGCCTCCGGGAATGTTGAATGAAAAATGTCCCGCCGCGAACCCGCGCTTTCTCGATTCCGGCAGGGAAGCGAAGAGGTCACGAATCGCATCGAAGGCCTTGATATAGGTAACCGGGTTCGACCGGGGAGTGCGCCCGATCGGCGACTGGTCGACCAGTACCACTTCCTCGATAAACTGGTCGCCCTCGAGGCTCTCCCAACTCGCCGCAGGCCCAGTCGCTCCGTTGCCCGATTGCTGCTTCGCTCGCGCCAGAGCCCGATACAGCACCTGGTGCAGCAGCGTAGACTTTCCAGATCCAGACACGCCCGTGATCGCCACGATCATGCCGAGCGGAACACTGATATCCACGCCCTTCAGATTGTTCGCGCGCACGCCACGAATTTTGATCTGTTGCGCTCCCGGCTTGCGGCGCACCATCGGCGCCTGAATGCGCAAGTCTTCCGAAAGATAGCGGCCGGTCAAAGACACCGGATTGTGCAGGATCTCTTCGTAAGTTCCCTCAGCAACCAGCTTACCGCCATTCTCCCCCGCTCCCGGTCCCAGGTCGAGAATCCGGTCCGCCGCGCGCATGATGTCAGGATCGTGCTCCACCACCAGAATTGTGTTCCCGAGATCGCGCAGCCCGTGAAGAATCTTGATCAGCCGGTGCGTGTCCCGCGGATGCAGCCCGATCGACGGCTCATCCAGTACATACAGTGTCCCCACCAGCCTCGATCCGAGCGAAGTTGCCAATTGAATGCGTTGTGCCTCACCCCCCGAAAGCGTGGAAGAAAGCCGATCGAGCGTCAGATATTCTAGCCCGACATCATTCAAAAACCGGAGCCGTTCGCGAATTTCATGCAACAGCTTGTCTGCAATCTCTGCTTCCTGCGCGCTCAACTTCACTTCCTCGAAGAATCGAAGAGCATTTTCTACCGTGAGTCCACAAAGCTCACAGATATTGCGTCCACTTATCTTGACCTGCCGCGCTTCCAGCCGCAGTCGCGACCCGTTGCAGTCAGGGCATAGCGAATATCCGCGATAACGGCTCAGAAAGACGCGGACGTGCAGCTTATATTTCTTGCGCTCCAGATGATTGAAGAATCCACGAACTCCCAGAAACTTCCCCTCGCCGTTGAGAACGAGGTTTCTGTGTTCCGCCTCGAGGTCCACCCACGGTACATCGAGCGGAATCCCCGCCTGTTTGGCATAGCGTTTCAAATCCGTAAAAAGAGGACGGTACTTCGGCTTGGTCCACGGCTCAATGGCGCCATCGGCCAAGGTCTTAATCTTGTCTGGAATGACCAGATCGAGATCGAAGTCGATCGTGTTCCCAAATCCCTGGCACCGAGGACACGCTCCGTAAGGATTGTTGAAGGAGAAAAGCCGCGGTTCCGGTTCCTCATAACGCAAGTTGCATTCCTTGCACTCGAACCGTTGCGCGAAACGCAAAGTACGTATGGGGCGGCCGCTGTCGTCCGCGTTTGTAGGGTCACTGTTGCCGGGCGGTTCAAAAATAACCTCGCCCGATTCGCGATAGGCAGTCTCAATCGCGTCCACCACGCGCGTGCGAGCCTCAACCGAAACCATCAACCGATCGACCAACACGAACACCGGTTCTGCAAAGTTGATACCGAGCAGAGACTCCGGCGTTGAAAACTCAAAAACCTCGCCCGCCTGGTAGAGCCGGTTGAATCCAGCCTTACGCAGGTCAAACAGACGAGTCTTTAACGTTTCAGTCAATTGCCCGTAAACCGTGGATTTCTTTCCTTTCGCAGACCGCGAGCCTTTGGCGGGCTCTTCCTGCACACCCGGGGCAGCTCTCTGGAGCGGGAAAAAAACCTGCAGCCGGGTCTCCGGCTCGAGTCGCAGAATCGCATCCGCCACCTCGTCGACCGTGTCTTTTTTCACCTCGCGTCCGCAGTTCGCGCAATACGTGCGTCCCACGCGAGCAAACAGTAACCGCAAATAATCGTAGATCTCTGTAGCCGTCGCTACCGTTGATCGCGGATTCCGAGTCGTGTTCTTCTGCCGAATCGCAACCGCGGGGGCAATCCCCTCGATTGTGTCGGCATCCGGCTTTTCAATCCGCTCGAGAAATTGCCGAGCATAAGCCGACAGTGACTCCACGTAACGGCGCTGCCCCTCGGCATAAATCGTGTCAAACGCCAGCGAAGACTTGCCGGATCCTGAGACCCCGGTCACTACTGTCAACGTATTGTGTGGAACCTCAAAATCAATGTTCTTGAGGTTATGGACGCGAGCACCGCGTACAACGATGCTGTCTGTCTGGGTCGAATGAGAAGACATCAAATAGGGGCCTGATCAGCCACACGTAACCGAGAGCACACGCCTCAGAGCCCTCCGCGAGGCCTACCGAATCTTTCTATTATATCTTGATCGGCATTCTCGGGTGAACGGTTCTGCGCGTTTTTCGCATGCGCACGATTGCTAATGCGGCAGGCGGAATGAGCGTACGCGGTCCGCCGCCAATCAATGCCTACCAAATGACGCGGCCTACCAAATGACGCGCCAAAGTTGCTCCTTACGGCATTTTCCCGCGGATCACGTCGTCGAACCGCCCGTTATTGTTTTTGAGCAGACGGCCGAGCGCGCGCTCGAGCGCTAAACGCGCTTTCATTCAGTCTGAGCGGGCCGCCACCTGGATGGAAGAACGCCAGTCACATCTCTGTGCTAAGCACTTTCTCTTCGCGGAATTCAAGATGGGGCGAAGGATCAATTATGCCAACCTCTGGAACCGTTAAATCCTCTAATCCTTTAAGGGAGGTCACACATGGCACAGCGGAAATCTGGTGGTCGCAAATATGGGAAGGCAGCTGGCAAGACAGTTGCGAGTGCGATGCGAAGAAAAAAGAAGGGGACGCTTACCTCTGGACCTGGCGGAAAAGGCGGTACTGTAAAGAGCCGAAAGCAGGCAATCGCAATTGGTCTGTCGGAAGCCCGAAAGAAAGGCGCCAAGGTTCCCCGCAAAAAGTCCGCATAGCAGTGAGAGAGCCGGCGTCGATCAATCAGAATTAGCGTCGTTTTCCCGGTCGCGCCGCTTTCCATAGCGAACGGCGAATCCGAATCCCAGGATCATCATGCTTAATGGTGGCAGGAGCATCACGAAGATGGCGCGATTGAGAGCGCGCTGAGCTTCCTTCGGGGTGGCCTTCGCATTTGCATTACACATCGCGCAGCCCTGAGCAAAAGCCGGGGCGGCCCAAAGCGCGAGCAGCAGCAGCAAATAGGCAATTCTAAATTTGGCCGCGAATCTCATGGTCCCCTATCGCACTCCGAGCCGCAAAATTCGGCCCGCATCTGGAAAGAAAAAGAAATACATGATGATGAAACACGCCGTCACCGAGATCACCAGCATCCAGCGCATCAGTCCGGTTTCATACTTCAAGTGCATGAAGTAGCCAATGATGAGCGCGGACTTGATGATCGACAGGACGAGCAGCACCTCGAGCATGTGTACCGGCTCGAAGATCTGCTTGTATCCCAGCACTACTTCCACGGCGGTCAGTACGAGCAATGCTCCCCACACCCAGAAATATTGCCCTTTGCTATCGTCGTGCTTCGCAACATCGTGCATGATCAAAGGCCTCGCTCGAATCCGAAATGTTTAGTTGATCTTGGTCGACATGAGATACACCAGCGGGAAGATAAACATCCACACCAAATCCACGAAGTGCCAGTACAGTCCCGATACTTCCACGTCCTGCGCGTCGTAATCCTTCGGTTTCAGAAACAGAATCACTGCCGCAACCAGCAGGCCGAGGCCTAAGGCATGAATGCCATAGTGAAAGACGTTGTCGGACGGAATCAGAAAATATCCGGCGATCCAAAGCAGGCCGAGAACCGGGAGAAACCATTTTCGGAAAGCCATCACGCCGAGGTAGATCACTCCAATGGTTACATGCAGCATGTGCATCGCGGTCAGACCAAAGAATGTCGCTGGAAACTGGGGTGTGTTCTTAGAGATCTCGGCCAGCTCTCCCACGCTGGCGTGCGCAGGCTTAGGAAACATCGGTAAGGTCAAACCTTCGCCGATCAGTTTGCTCCACTCCATGCCGTGCAGCACGATGAATGCCGTGCCAAACACCATCGTGGCCAGCAGCCAGTTGCGCGTCCATGCCCGATCGCTACGCTGCGCCGCGAACACCGCCATCACCATCGTCAGCGAGCTCGAGAGCAGGCATGCCGTCATGATGGTCGAATTGATGATGCTCTGTACGTGAAATGGCGTGGGCCACGGGGTATAAATCCGGTTGTAGCTGAAGGCAAACAGCAGCGCGCCGAAGGTCAGCGAGTCCGAGGCCAAAAACAGCCACATGCCTACCTTCTTCGAGTACGCTCCAAACAGAGGGGCCTCATAAGCTCCGGGCAGCCCGTGTTCCACGGCACCATGCTCCAGCGTGGCGTTAGCCATTCCTCAAGTTCCCCTTTCCAACCAGGCCAAGGCACGCAATCATCGCGCGTCGGGCCCGCTTCCTTGCGTGTAGAGCCTATTTCGCAAATCCCAACAGAGCGAAAACGTAAATCCAAAGCACCGCCATGAAATGCCAATACCATGCGGTAATGTCGACCACGATGCGCCGCGATTCAACCGGTTTGCGAAGCAGGGAAGCGCTCGCCGCCCAAATCAGCGCGATCATTCCACCGCCCAGGTGAATGGCGTGGGCAATCGTCAGCAGAAATGCGAACGAACTGCTGGGATTGGTGTCTACAAAAAATCCACGAGCGTGCAACTCTCCCCAAGCCAGCCATTGCCCCGCCAGAAAACTGATCCCCAGCAGAACCGTGATCCCCAGCCAGGGAAACGACCGCTCGTTGCCGAGTGACACTCCCGGGATCGACTTCACGGGAGCCAGGGCTGCTTCACGTGCAGCCTTACGCCGCGCGAATTCCATCGTGATGCTGCTCACCAGAAGGATTGCGGTGTTGATTGCGAGGAGCAGCCACGGCAAATCCACACGACCCCAATCGCGCACATAGCTGTTCGAGGCACCATCAAAGGTTGGCAATCCCTTCCGCACAATGTACGCGCTGGTCAGCGAGATGAAGACCATGCAGACGGTGGCAATCCCGCAAATCAATCCGAGCCTTGCCCGCCGCAGCCGCGCCCCATAATTCGGAGCATCGCCGCCGCTTCGCCCGTCATCCCCGCCCCCCGCAGGCGGCATGGGCGGCTTGTGGCCGTGGCCAATGTGATCGATCGGAGAGCTTGGAGTATAGGTCGCCATATCTACTTAGTGCATCAATGGGTCGTACTGGTTGCCGGGTCCGTCTGCATCACATAGTCGCGAGGCGCCCCGGGGACACCGTATTCGTAGGGCCCGTGGTGGACCACCGGGGTCACGCCGCCGAAGTTGTCGTGTGGCGGCGGAGTCGCGGTCGTCCACTCCAGCGTCGTCGATTCCCACGGATTGTCGCTCGCCTTCGGTCCCTTGAACATGCTCCAAAACAGGTTGATCACGAAGATGAACTGCGCCGCAATCGTAATGATTGCCGCATACGTCATGAAGGTCTGCAGCGGCAGCAACTTCTGCTGGTAAGCCACTTCGGTGAACTGCGAGTATCGCCGGGTCTGCCCGGCCATCCCCAGATAATGCATGGGCATGAAAATGGCATAGGTTCCGGCGAGCGTGAGGAAGAAGTGCAGCTTTCCCATCGGCTCGTTCATCATGCGGCCGAACATCTTGGGGAACCAGTAGTACGTCGCCGCGAAGATCCCGAAGATCGCTGCCACGCCCATGATCAGGTGGAAGTGCCCGACCACGAAATAGGTATCGTGCAACTGAATATCGAGCACCGGCTGCGCCAGGAACGGCCCGCTCAGCCCGCCCGACACAAACAACGAGACGAACCCGATGGCATAGAGCATGGGTGTATGGAAACGAATGCGTCCCTTGTACATCGTCCCCAGCCAGTTAAATGTCTTGATGGCCGAGGGCACTCCAATGCACATCGTCAAAATCGAAAACGCAAACGCCGAGTAAGGGCTCATTCCGCTCATGAACATGTGATGGCCCCACACCATGAAGCCGAAAAAGCCGATCGACAACATGGCGTAGACCATGGCTCGGTAGCCGAAAATCGGCTTGCGTGAAAAGGTCGAAAGCACCTGCGATGCCACGCCCATGCCAGGCAAGATCGCAATGTAGACCTCGGGATGTCCGAAGAACCAGAACAGATGTTGCCACAGCAGCGGCGAGCCGCCCTTGTGGCCCATGATCTGCCCATTCACCACGACCAGCGGAACATAAAAGCTGGTGCCGAGATTGCGGTCCATGAGCAGCAGGATTCCCGCCGAGAGCAGGACGCCGAAGGCCAGCAGTCCGAGAATCGCGGTGATGAACCAGGACCACACGGTGAGAGGCATCCGCATCATCGTCATGCCCTTCGCCCGCAGGTCGAGCGTTGTGGTGATGAAATTCAGCGCGCCCATCAGTGAGGCAATACAAAAAATGGCGATGCTCGCGATCCAGAGATCGGCGCCGAGTTGCTCGCCAGGCCCAGCTGACGGCAGCGCGCTGAGTGGAGTGTACCCAGTCCAGCCATGCAGCGGTGCTCCTCCGGTTACGAAGAATGCGGCGATGATCACCACAAATCCCACAAACGTCGTCCAGAACGAAAGCATGTTCAGGACAGGGAAAGCCATATCTGGCGCGCCGATCTGGATCGGCAGAAAATAATTGCCGAAGCCGCCCTGCGGCGCTGTGGTCAGCACGAAAAACACCATGATCGTGCCGTGCATGGTCAGCAGACTGAGATACGTCTCCGGTTTGATCTCTCCGACGAGCGGCAAAACAGCCGCCGGCCAGATCAAGTGAATCCGCATCAACAGCGACAAGAACATTCCCACAAACACCGCGGTGAGTGCCAGAAAGAAATACTGAATGCCGATGACTTTATGGTCGAGGCTGAAAATGTATTTCCGGATGAAACCCTGAGGAGCGTGCGCGTGAACCGAAGCCGGGGTCGCCATTTTATTGTTTCTCCGCCTCCCGTGCGGCTATCCACTTGTCAAAATCGTCCTGGCTGACGACGTGGACCATGCCGTGCATCTTGTAATGCCCGAGACCGCAAAGTTCGGCGCAGGCAATTTCGTACTCACCGATCGCCGTCGGTTTGAAATGCATATGAATGTTGAGCCCTGGGACCGTATCTTGCTTAAAACGCAGGGAAGGCACAAAGAAACTGTGAATCACATCGACGGCCCGGAGGCTTACATCTACGTCGCGGTTGACCGGCAGAAACATTGTTCCTGTCACCACATCGTCTTTTGCGGCCGGGTCAGAAGGGTTGAGCCCCACCGCCGCCTCGCCGCCCGCCGATGGATCCATTAGCTTCGGACTCGTAGCCCCGTATTTTCCATCCGGACCCGGATAACGGAAGTACCAGGCGAATTGCATCCCCGTGACTTCTACCTGCACGGCCCCGGCTTCGGCGGCATCAAAGCGCTGGCTCGCCCACACGCTGCTCCCCATCAAGTTCAGACCAATGAAAAGAACCGCGGTCAGTATGGTCCAGACCACTTCGAGCGTTGTGTTTCCATGAGAATACTCAACCGGCGCGCGTGAGGGACGGTCGCGGTATTTCCAAACGATGTAGCCCAACGAGAGTTGAGCTGCCACGAACACGATTCCCATGATTACGAAGGTGAGAGCGAATTGATGGTCGATCCAACCCGCGGCCGAGGAAGCACCGACGGGCAGCCACCACGTCTTGGCGACGAAGAAATATGTGCTGGCCAGAGTGATCAGCCAGATCAAAACCAGTAACGCGAGGCCCATTCCCCGGCCCTCCTGGGCATGAAACGATTTCCCCACGGCCGTTGCAACGCCCCACAGCGCAAGCAACAGTCGGCGCCGAGTGTAACACAGCCACGGTTCATAATATCAAGGGAGTATCAGGAAAAATACATCCGCAAATATCTTGCTGAAGAATTAAAATTAAACGGAGTCGCGAGACACGCACAGCCAGGCGAGGATCCCTGAAATCCTCCGCGTATCTCTGTGTCCTCGGTGGTTAATTCTGCTTCGCGGTCGCTACTTCTCTCGCCACTCCGGCACGCGCCCCGGCGTCCAGGGCGCTCCCGCAGCCTCCATATCCTTTTCGAGTTTCGCCAGATCGACTTCCACTAGTGCGCGCAGCCTCGCCAGCTGCTCCGTAAACTCCGACGCCGCGATGTTGTAAGAATCACGATGCGACTGCGTCGGTCTCGCCAGCGAGAACCGCTCTCCCTCCATGACGGAGCTTACCCTCTGGCTGATCGATGAGGGCACATTCTCGCTCCTCTTTGCCATCTCGACGTCGCCACGTAGAGCCCGCCGGATCTCGCGCTCTCGCTGCTCGATGGAATCGGCAACTGCCCCGAGTTGCTTCTCGACCGCCGGCGTCTCCCGCAATGCTTCGCGAATCGCCTTCAGTCGCGACTCTACTTCCTCGGAAGTGTGCTGCGCCCCAGACACCGCCCGATACAAACCCGTCACCTTCCGCAGGAATTCTTCCTGTGCCGTGCGGTCAGCGGCGTTCATGCCCGACCATCCCTCGGTCACTACTTTGAATGACTGCGGCCCGGCCATTTCGGTGACGGCGCCGCCGACTTTTTTGAAGAATCGCACCGAATAAGTTCCCGCAAGCACCAACGGCCCCTGATCGGCTGCATCGGGAAAATCCTCTTCGCCGTCGTCGGAATGTTTCTTCAGCTGCGGCGCCGGATAGCGCAAATCCCACGCCACCCGCTGGAACCCAGCCTCCGCACTCCCGTCCACGCGACGGATCGATGCTCCGCTTTCGTCATACACCACAAAATAAACTTCCGGCTTCGCCTCCTCCCCCTCGGAGCGCAGTTCGTCATTCGTCGGATAGGGAAGTGCCTGATTCTTTTTGACCGCGTCTTTTTCCGCCTCCTGCCGCTTTTCTTTCTTAGTCTTGATCTTCTCCTTCATGTACCCGGTAAACACGGCTCCATAGGGCGGATTCTCCGCTGTATAAAACGAGTCTCCCTGGAATCCTTTCTTGGGTCCGCCCAGCGGATGCCGCTCCACATAAAGCAGCGCATCCTTCACCGGGAAGACAGCCGCAGCCTGCTCGGTCGATTCCGCTTTCATCTGGCGCAGCGGCGTGATGTCATCCAGCACATAAAATCCGCGCCCGAAGGTCGCGATCACCAGATCGCCTTCACGCGCCTGGATCACCATATCGCGCACGGCAATCGTCGGCAGCCCGCCCTTCAATTGCACCCAATGCTGTCCGCCATCGATCGAAAAGAACGCGCCAAACTCCGTTCCCGCGAACAGCAGATTCGGATTTACGGTGTCTTCCACGAACGCCAGCAGCGGACCATTCTCCGGCAGGTCCCCCGCAATCGAAGTCCACGTCTTCCCGCGATCGCTGGATTTCATCAAGTAAGGCTTGAAGTCTTCATTCTTGTGGTTGTCAAAGGCTGCGTAAACCGTGCTCGCATCATGATTGGAAGCCGCCAGCCGGCTCACGTACGTCATCTCTGCAATGCCGGTGAACTTTTCATACTTCGTCCAACTCTGCCCGCCATCGCTCGTCACCTGAATCAGCCCGTCATCGGTTCCCACGTAAATCAGGCCTTCTTTCTTCGGAGACTCGGCCAGCGCCACAATATTTCCGTAAAAAGACGTCGACTGATTCTTCGCCACTGCATCCGGCCCCCATACTTTGCCCATGACCGGAAGCTTGTTGCGATCGATTTGTCGCGTTAAATCTCCGCTGATCGCCTTCCACGTGTCCCCGCGATCATCGCTGCGAAACAATTTGTTGGCCGCGAAATACAGCCGGGTGTGCGAGTGTGGGCTCACAATAATCGGAGAATCCCAGTTCCACCGCAGGGGGGGCTCGCCTTTGCCTTCGAGCGGTTGCAACACCAGTTCCTGCCCCGTCGGCTTGTCATATCGCGCCAGTACGCCATACTGCGACTCCGCATACACGGTGTTCGGATCTTCCGGATCCACCAGCGACCGAAATCCATCGCCCCCGGTCGTCACATACCAATCGGAGTTCACAATCCCGTTCAGATCGCGCGTCCGGGCCGGCCCGCACCATGAAAAGTTGTCCTGCGTCCCTCCGCACACGTGATAGAACGGAGTCGCGTTGTCCACCGCCACGTCATAAAACTGCACCGTCGGCAAATTGGCCTTGAACTCCCAGGTCTTGGCATCGTCCCAAGTCTCATACATGCCGCCATCTGAACCGAATAGCCAATGCCTGGTGTCGTCCGGATCGATCCACATGGCATGGTTGTCGCCGTGATGATTCACTTCATTCACTTTCTGAAACGTTTTGCCTCCATCCCGCGACTCGCGCAGCGAAACGTTCATCACAAAAATGCGGTCCGCGTTCCTTGGATCGGCTACTACGCGCGCGTAGTACATTGCTCCCTGGTCGAACTCGTTGCGCCGTTCCCAGGTCGCTCCCTTGTCCGTTGAGCGAAAGACGCCAGCCTTGCCGTCGGTTGCCTCGATGGTGGCGTAAACCACATTCGGATCAGCCGGTGATACCGCCAACCCAATCCTGCCCATGTCCACTGAAGGCAGTCCCGACTTCAGCTTGTTCCAGGTCGCTCCCGCATCGGTCGACTTGTAGATCGCGCTCTCCGGCCCGCCATCGATCAAGGTGAACACGTGCCGCCGCCGCTGATACGCCGCCGCATACACAGTGTCTGGATTCGACGGGTCCAGTTGCACGTCGACCACGCCCGTGTTCTCGCTAACCGTCAAAGCAGCCTTCCAGTTTTTCCCGCCATCGGTGGTCTTGTAGAGTCCGCGATCGCCACCCGGCCCCCACAGCGGACCCTCCGCCGCCACGTAAACAACCTTCGAATCTCGCGGATCAATCACCACGCGCCCAATGTGCTCCGACTTCTTCAGTCCCAGGTTCTGCCAGTTCCTGCCTCCATCCTCCGATCGATAAATTCCATCGCCATAGCTGACGCTGCGCTGCGAATTGCTCTCGCCCGATCCCACCCACATGACCGACGGATCATTCGGATCGAGCGTGACCCAGCCAATCGAGTAGGATCCCTCGCCATCGAACACCGGAGTCCAAGTGGTGCCGTCGTTCACCGTCTTCCACACTCCACCCGACGCCACGCCGACGTAATACTCAAACTTGTTCCTCGGATTCACCGCAATCGACATCACGCGTCCCGAAGCCACCGCCGGCCCAAGCAGCCGAAATTTCAGCCCGGAGAAAGTGTCGGCCGTCATACCCCCTTTTTTTTCTTCTTTCGGCACCTCTTTCTTCTCGTCTTTCTTCTGATCTTTCTTCGGTTCTGGCTTGCTCGTAGGTTTGGCCGGTATCGCCGGCTTTTTGTCTGCGTCTTTGTCTTGGGGTTGCGGCGCAGTTTGCGCGAAGGTGAACATCGTCGACCAAACGAGAACGAAAATGGCGAAGGTCTTCATGAAAACGCTCCAATTCAATACCTGCAGTTTGACTTGTCCCCCTGAGGCTAGCGCATTTTGCCCGTCGAAGGACCTGTACATACTGTTCGAAGGCCCAACATTGTTGCGAGCCAAGCAATCGCGCGGTTGGCTTCCGTTGCCAAGCCGAACGAATCCCAAAACCGATATGTATACAGGAATCAGGACACAGTTAGAAGCGGGACGTATCTCTTTTTTACAAGGCGGTTCTGCAGCGAACTCAACCCGGAAGTTTGTCGAAGCATTCTCTTTCTCTCCTGTGCAGTTT
>Ga0209006_10001649_pt1 | contig 20275 bp, 11 predicted proteins | sample JacPin_JW_Ref_O2_FD_188567 | JGI IMG/M metagenome (GOLD analysis project Ga0209006, IMG submission 188567) | Forest soil microbial communities from Algoma, Ontario, Canada - Jack Pine, Ontario site 1_JW_Ref_O2 (SPAdes) (version 2) | ecosystem: Environmental > Terrestrial > Soil > Boreal...
TGAATCCGGTTCTCGAATCGTTACCAGTGTTGATTTTGTACCCGCACAGCCGTTGCAACTGCCGCTGCGTGATGTGCGACATATGGAAAACGGATTCGACCCAGGAAATCAGCGGCGCTGACTTGGAGCGCCATGGCGAAGACATCGCCCGATTGCGCGTCCAGTGGGTGGTGTTCTCCGGCGGAGAACCGCTCATGCATTCCGATCTTTTTCGGCTATGCCGGTTCTTGCGGAAGCGCAATATTCGCACCACCCTGCTGAGCACAGGACTCCTGATCGAACGCAACGCAAGCCAGATTGTCGATTGTATCGACGATGTAATCGTGTCGCTCGACGGCCCTCCCGAAATTCACGATGCGATTCGACGCGTGCCGCGGGCTTTCGATCTGCTGGCCGCCGGAGTATCCGCTCTGCATCGAAGAAAGCCCGACCTCGCCGTATCCGCCCGCTCCACCGTCCAAAGCCAAAACTGCGCACACCTGCGCGCCACAGTCGACGCCGCCCGCGATATCGGATTGCGGTCCATCTCCTTTCTCGCGACGGACGTATCGTCGGAGGCCTTCAACCGTCTCGGTACCTGGAACTCCCAGCGTCAGGACCAGGTCGCACTCGCGGCCGATCAGATTGCCGCGCTCGATGCCGAGGTCGAGGCGATGATTGCTGCGGGAGAGTGCGGCGGCTTCGTCGTTGAGTCTCCTGAAAAGTTACGTCGCATCGTCGATCACTTTCGTTGCCATCTGAGTCTCCGCCCCCCGGTTGCTCCCCGCTGCAATGCGCCCTGGGTTTCAGCCGTTCTTGAAAGCAGCGGTGCCATGCGCCCCTGCTTCTTCCATCGCCCCCTCGGCACCACAGCGAACGGCGCGTCTCTTCTGGACGTCCTTAACGGCCCGGAGGCGATCAATTTCCGTCTCAGCCTCGATGTTTCCACCAACCCGATTTGCCGGCGCTGCGTCTGTTCGCTGAATTGGAAAGGTTGATAAAGCCTTGAATAGGCGTTTCGACATTCTTGCCGCGACAGCCGGCCTGTGCGTAATCCCTTTGTCGATCGCCGTAAGTGAGTTTTTTCTAGCGGTTGCATTGGCGCTTCGAATCATCTATGTGATTCGCGCCCGCATGACTCAAGATGGAGCGTCTCTCGATCTGCCGCGAATCTGTTGGCTGTGGCTCGGTTGGGCCGCTCTGGCGGTGTTTAGCTGGCTGCATTCTACGAACCTCAAAGCCGGAGCCGGTGAAATGCGGCATCTCCTTTTGGTGGCCGCTGTGTTCCTGATCTTGCCGGCCTTGAATCGTCCCGGCTCTAGACTGACCGTCTGGCGCGGGCTCTTCCTCACCTCGTCTATTGGCTCCATCGCCGTCGTCGTCTGCACCATCGCGCGCATGCTCTTTTACCGCCGCGAAATTTCTCAGGGTGGAGACGCCGCTTTCTACCTTCGCAATGGCGGCTTCCTTCATCACTGGATGGTCTACGCAACCGTGGAGATTCTAATCTTCGGAGCCTTGCTCGAATTCCGGATCCTTTACCCGGAGGAGCGGCGCCTCGCGACTCTCGCCCTGGCCCTCCATTGTCTTGCCATTCTCTTCAGCCTTACCAGGACGCTTTGGCTTTCCTGCTTCCTGATCGCCGCGATCCACCTTCTCACCCGACGCTCCAAGTGGATTTGGGCTCTCTTGGCATTGCCGGTCGGAGTGTTTCTTTTGATACCCGGCCCTGTGCACTCGCGCATCGTCGACTCCTCCAGCCGCGAATACTATTCGAATGCTGAGAGAGTACAGATGTGGCGCGTCGGCTGGAAGATGATCCGTCAGCATGCGGTGTTCGGTGTAGGTCCCGGACGTGTCGAAGAGTTGTATACCAGCTACCTCGATAAGGGCGAACCGGTACCAGCCTATCGCGGACACCTGCACGATAACGCGCTGCAACTGGCTGCCCAGTTCGGCCTTCCCGTTCTTGGCGCGGCCGTCCTCTGGCTGGCACTTCTTCTCTGGGATCTGATGCGAACCTGGCGCACCGCTCAGAGTCGCGAGTGCCGGTTCCTGTTTCGTAGCGCTTTCCTCGGGATCGCCGGATATTTGATCGCAGGCCTGACCGAATACACCTATGGCCACGCTCTTGGGCTCATTCTTTTTTGTTTCGTCGCGATTTCTCCGCTGATCTCAAATACGCAAGACTATTAGAGGGTTATCTTGGTGTCACTTCACAGGATTGCTGTTTGGACGGCCGTCGTTTCGATCGTGACCCTGTTCCTTGCCACCTCCTTCCGAAAAGGCTGGACGCACGTCGCAACCGACTTTCCCAACTACTACACCGCCGCTGTGTTGGTGCGCCGCCATGAACCGCTTCCGCGCTACTACGATTGGACTTGGTTCCAAAGGCAAATGAACTATACCGGGACGGAAACGCAGTTGGGAGGCTATATTCCGCAAACTCCGCTAACCATGCTGCCTCTCATTCCGTTGTCCGGCCTCGCCCCCCAGCGCGCGAAGCAGGTCTGGCTGGTGCTGAACTTGATATTTCTGGGGATTTCCACTGTTCTTATCGCGCGAATCACGCGTAGGTCCGCGGGCATCATTCTGTTGATTGCGTTCGCTGGCTACATGAGCCTCGCTTCCAATTTTCTGCTCGGCCAATATTACGTTTTTGTACTATTGTTCCTGACTTTAGGCGTCTGGAGTCTGATTCGCGGAAGAATGTTCGCGGGTGGCTTTTGCCTGGGAGTCATCTGTATGTTGAAAGTCTATTCGGCCCCTTTCTTCCTATACTTCGTGTGGAAGCGGCAGTGGAGAGCTTTGCTTGGAATGCTCACGGTCTGTATCGGACTGGGGATGCTATCGGTCGCCTGGTTTGGATGGGACGCAAACGTATACTACGTAACTTCAGTTTTTTCGCGCGCCTCTGAAAACGCGATCCTTGACCCGTATAACCCAGCGACGGGCACGTTCACCAATCTCTTGCGGCGCACGTTGGTGCTAGAACCCGAGCTCAACCCCTATCCGCTGTTTGAGGCTCCTTTTGTGTTCTTCTTTTTGCGGCCGTTTCTAACTCTTACAATTCTTGTGATTCCCTTACTCGCACTGTCTCGGAGCGCGGCCTTTGAGAAAGGAGCGCTGGCGTGGTTTGTCATCGCGATCCTACTCAGCTCACCAAACACGGCTCTGTACGTTTTCATCGTGCTGCTGCTTCCGGTTGCCCTGCTACTGACGGAGGCTTCCCGTTGGCGTACTTTCGCTCTGATCGCTGTTTACGTTCTTTTGTGCCTGCCCTTATTCGCAGCGTGGAGCTGGCTATTTCCGAAGGTTTGGTTATTGGTTCTTCTTTATATAATGGCGGGGCGCGGATACTGGCAAAATCTCCCCATCCGTCCCTCGGTCGCAGCATTCCTGTTAATCGTGGGGGTCTCTTTCCTGGACGCTTGGCGTCATCAGCAGAGTTGGAACCAGGAACCTCGCACAACCTTTGAGTCCGTCGCTTCCCAAGTTGGATCCATCTACGCCTCCAGTCCCGCGGTGTCAAGAACCGGCATTGTGTTCGAGTCGCTGGGCGCTGGCGGATACACGCTTAACCGAAGTATGGCGTTTGAAGGTCACGCCTTTCATCCTTCCGTGCCAGCGTCGGGCAGTCCGATCTTTTTCGAGCTGGTTGCGAAAGGCCATTCGAGAATAATGTCCTTCGATCCGGCAACGCATGTCTTGGAAGGGCTTACTCCGGAAGAGATGGATGCCACCGGCGCTGCCGTCTCTAAAAACGGCGATCGGCTCGCATTCATCTCCAACGGCAAGCTCTTCGTGCGGGGTGACGGAGTCCTTCCGACAGCCGGACCGGTTCGGGATGCAGCATGGTTTCCAGATGGAAATCATTTGGCACTCTCGGTAAACGGCGTCATTTACGATTCGAGAGATATGCAGCCGATCAAGTTGGACGTGGCGGGCGAGCAGAGCGAACCTGCGGTTTCACCGGATGGGCGTTGGCTGGCATTGACGGTGACTCACCGCGGCATCCGCCACATCTGGCTTGCGAGTATCTCCGCAGGAGTCGCCCGCGAATTGACAGCCGGGGCTTGCAATAGTTACGCCCCGGCTTGGGAGCAGAATTCGAACGCTTTGATTTTTGCAAGCGATTGTGGCCGCGGGCTCGGACTTCCACGCTTATACCGGGCGGTGCTTTGAGAAGCTGGATTCGCTGTCCTCTTCGTAATACTCCGTCTCCGTGTTTATCTCCCAGAGATTGTCCTTTTCGTTCTTTCCCGCAATGATGTTTTCGACCGCCATCATCGCGGTGAGCATGGAATGATCCTGGTTATTGTAGCGATGCATTCCGTTTCTACCAATCAGGAAAAGGTTTTGATAACGGTCGACGAACTCGCGAATCTCGCCGAATCGCTCAAATGTGCCAAAATACGCCGGGTAAGCTTTCTCCATTCGCAGTACTGTACCGTCGAGCACATCGGCTGTGTCGATGAGTTTTATTTTGCTAAGCTCTTGCTTGGCCAGCGCGATCATATCCTGATCGGACAATCTCCAGAGCGAGTCGGATTCATTGCAGAAGTACTCCAGGCCAAGCCAGATGTGGCCGGGATCTGCCACCATGAAGGGACTCCAATTGTTGAAGATCTGTAGCCGTCCTAGCTTCACGTCTGGTTCCTGGATATAGATCCAATTATCAGCGACGGATCCAATTCGAAGTGACTTCACCAATAAACCCACTGTAATAAAATTTCGATAAACTAGGCCATCAGACACCTCAAGCACGTTCTGCGGCGGTGGCACGCTGAAAGAGCGAAGAAGCTGCTGAATCGGAGCAGTCGAAAAAAAGTAGTCGCCGGATAATGTTTCCCGTTCACCCGTAGCACAATGAAGTACTTGAATCGACTTGACGTGGTAGCCATCGGTGTCGATCCCCGTCAGTTGCAGACCGGTCCGGATCTCACCTCCCATCTCGACAATCCGGCGAGCTACTTCCTCCCACAACTGCCCAGGCCCATGCTTCGGATAGAGGAATCGCTCGACCAACGAGGTCTCGGTGGCCCTCTGCGAAAGATCGTCGCCGGCATTACGACGAAAGGTTTGTTTCAACGCGTGTGCAATCGCCGTCCGCACGGAAAGTCCCTTAATCCGTTGAGCGCCCCAATCCGCACTAATCTGATCGCATGGTACGCCCCACACTTTTTCGGTGTAGGACTGAAAGAACGTCTGGTACAATTCCCGTCCGAAACGATTGATGAAGAACTGCTCCAGAGTTTTCTCCGGCCGGAGCGGAAACAAGCTGCTTCGAATATAACTCAGACCAGCCTTGAGGGTCCGCCAAAGTCCAAGCTTCCTCACGGTGTCCGTAGTCAGAGTCAAAGGATAATCAAAAAAGCGGCGTAGGAAGTAGATCCGCGACTTGCGCGACCGCAGCAACATCACACGATCTTCTGTCACCGGGTCCGGGCCGGATTTAGATCCGCCAACGGTCCTCTCCATGTGGCGATACTTGATAGCCACCGACGGTTCCTCAGATGCTTCAAGAGGCAGAATTCGCAACCACCAAGCCATCACGCGATCGGATTTAGAAAAGAATCGGTGCCCACCTATGTCGATACGATTGCCTTTGTAATTTACAGTCCGGGATAAGCCGCCCATATGCTCGCTCTTCTCAATGACGATGGGCTGGATTTCACTCCTGTTCAACAATTCGAACGCCGCTGTCAACCCTGCTGGTCCAGCTCCGACGATGATCGCTCGCTGTTTTCTCACAGAGGCTCTATCGGGGGTGCGATAGCACCAGTATTATAACGTTCTACTGTTTCACCAATGACGACCGATCTGCAGCAGTTCGCGTTTCAGCGTCACTCGACCTGCAGGGACCCTTGCGAATGGTCGCTACCTACAGCGAATTACTGAAACAGGAGTGCGGCTCAGCCGATCGCGAAAGTCAAGACGGCGCATTCCGTCTCCTACGCTGGTTTAGCGGCTGCTGAATGCGGTAAGAGATTATGACTTCGCGATCCTTGACTTGGGGCCGGTAATGATGTCATTGACAGCAAAGTAAACAGGTACATCTGGTCGAGCCAGCGCAGCAGACTAAGTTGCCGATGCCTTGAAATTCCGCATGTGCCGGCGCGTGGTCTTGCTTCCCTTTGCCCCGAGGTATGCTTCCCTGGTTCGAGCCTGGTTATCTGCCACTCTCGGTATCACGAGGCGTTGAGACACTTGGTCAAGAGTGTCAAAACAACCTGACGCAAAGTGGTTCATAGCACGAGCGGACGATGGGGTCCGCGGCATTGCCCTGACTCGCCGTTGACTAACGCGGCTCACAGCCTGAAGAAGGCCCCTTGCTGGCAGGAACGGACACCGGACACTCGGCGATACCGTTCTGTGCCGTAATTACACTCTAACGCGAAAACAATCGATTTCACCGAAACACTTCCTCGAACGCCGTTTCTGGACCTGGGAAGGACAAATACTCGCAGCAAGCTGCTAAAGTAGGCCGGAAGGAGAGTACCCCGTGCAAAATTTCCACAAATGCTCCATCGCGGCCGCGTTGGTCACCGCCGCGCTCTGCGGCGCCGACGTCGGCAAAGAGCCCGTTCGCAAGATCAACGTCGGTATGTATCTTGACTTGGTAAACGTGTCCGATCCTGAGATTTCTCCCGACGGCAAGCAAATTATCTTTACACGACGCTGGGTGGACAAGATGAACGACAAATTCGAATCGGCGCTTTATATCATGAACGTGGATGGCAGCCGCCAGCGCTTTCTGGCAAAGGGTTCGGGAGCGCGTTGGTCGCCCGATGGATCGCGGATCGCTTTCATGGCAGAAGGAGAACCCAAAGGCAACCAGATCCACGTCCGCTGGATGGATGCGGAGGGAGCTGTGACGCAGATCACACGCCTTGAAGAGTCGCCCTCCGGCATCTCCTGGTCGCCGGACGGCAAATCGATCGCCTTTACAAAGCTGGTCCCGCAACACGAAAGCTGGAACATCAAGCTACCTGCGCGGCCCGAGGGCGCGAAGTGGACCCCCGATCCGACCATCGTCGAGCGCCTTCGCTACCGCGCGGATCGACAAGGCATGCTGCCCAACGGCTTCCGTCACATTTTCGTGGTGTCGGGCGATGGCGGCGCGCCGCGTCAATTGACGAGTGGAAATTTCAACGATGGTCCAGCGGGCGGACCCGGCGGCGGCAGCGGTCTCACCTGGACTCCCGACGGAAAGGAGATTGTTTTCGGCGGGCTGCGGCTAGAAGACGCCGATTATCATTCCAAGGAAAGCTACATCTATGCGGTCGATACCGATAGCGGAGCGGTCCGGCAGTTGACCACGCGCAAGGGTCAGAATCAGAATCCCGTGGTTTCCCCGAATGGACGCTATGTGGCCTACACCGGATACGATTTCGTGATGCAGGCCTGGAAGGATTCCGACTTGTACGTGATGAACATCGACGGATCGAACCCGCGCGTTCTCACGCCGAAGCTGGATCGCACGCCAACCGGACTGATCTGGAACGCGAACAGCAGCGGTGTTTACTTCAACGTCAGCGAAACTGGCAATCGCAACCTATATTACGCGTCACTCGATAACGAAGTGCGAAAAGTGACGAACGGCTCGCACATGCTCACCGTCAACAGCACGACCAAGAGCGGCCAGGCGGTGGGCATCCTTACCCATTCCGCGAAGCCGGCCGATATCGTCGCGTTCGACCTGGCGCGGCCGCAGCCGAAACAGCTCACCGCGGTGAACGACGATCTGCTACGCGGCATCAAGCTGGGCAACGTCGAGGAGTTCAACTACACCTCTGTCGATAACCTGAAGATCCAGGGCTGGATCGTCAAGCCTCCGGATTTCGATCCGCAGAAAAAATATCCGATGATCCTCAGTATTCACGGCGGGCCCGCGGGGATGTACGACGTGGGGTTTAGCTTCGAATACCAGGATCACGCGGCGAACGGCTACGTCGTGGTTTACACCAACCCGCGCGGTTCCACCGGCTATGGAACCGATTTCGGCAACGCCATCAACTACGATTATCCGGGCAAGGATTTTACCGACCTGATGAAGGGTGTGGACGAGGTAATCGCGCGCGGCTACATCGATTCGCGCAATCTTTTCGTTTACGGATGCAGTGGAGGAGGGGTGCTCACGTCCTGGGCCGTCGGCCACACCGACCGGTTTGCGGCGGCGTCGGCCAATTGCCCTGTAACCGATTGGCTTTCGTTCGCGGGTATTGTAGACGCGCAACCGAACTATTACTCGCTCTTCTTCAAGAACCCACCTTGGGAGGACCCCACCGAGTATCTAAAGCACTCCTCGGTCATGTATGCGGGAAACGTGAAGACGCCGACGATGCTGATGACCGGAGTGCTGGACATGCGCACGCCAATGCCGCAGACAGAGGAGTTTTACGAAGCGCTCAAACTCCGCGGCGTCCCCACCGCGATGGTCCGGATGAACGGGGAATATCACGGCACTGGCTCGATCCCCTCGAATTTCATGAGAACGCAGCTTTATCTGCGCTACTGGTTCGAGAAATATCAGAGGAAGTAGCATCAGTTGCTTCACTCTTCTCCCAGAGCGACTCCTCTGGCGATTTTCGTTACTGGGTGTCAGGGTTAGGAGGAATAACGCGGTCTCGCACTTCAACCAGCCTTACTTGGCTCCGACGGATTTCGGTTTCACCGCGTCGGGTAGGGCGAGGCGGTTTTTCTGCGTCACGTAGCTGATCTGGAGATCGAAACCGTTGGGCGTGGTCGTATGGTAGCTCTTGAATGCGGCGACGTGAATGTCGTCCTTAGTAGAGGTGTCGATCCGCGCCCTGAGGCCACGTTTTTCGAGCTCCGCTTTCACCGCATCCGTGTCCCAGGGCGTGATTCCAAACGAGATATGGTCGATGCGCGGTCTGGGCCTCGGCAGGGCTTTTCCAAAATTGGGATCATTTGGGTTGCCTCCGCGAATGATGATGTCTCCGACGTCACCGATCATCAGTTCATTCTGACTGCCTTCGTCGTACGTCTCTTTCCAGCCCAAAAGGTTTGTATAGAATGAGGCACTCTCCTTGTAGTTGCCCGCATTGTAGGAGAAGTGGTCCAGCCAAACCGTCTTCCATCCTGTCGGTTCAAAGGGCGCCGGCATAGAGGCTTTCGCAATTGCTGGGACCCTGCGGGCCTCGGTGAGTCCTTTGCCATTGCTGATCTGAAGATCCCATCCGTTCGGGTCCTTCACATGGAAACTCTCGAAACCATTGCTATCATTCTCGGTCACTGGTGTGAGGCCGCGCCTCCGCAGCTCCAACTCGATCTTCACTGCGTCCCAAGGGTCGATTTTGAAGCAGAAATTCACCACCCGCGCTGACTGCTGTTCAACCACTTGTCGAAAGATGGCTGAGCCCCAGTTGCCGATGCCCAGCACGGCGTGCTTTCCGTCATCGCTGCGGAGCGTCCAGCCCATTAGTGCGATGTAGAAAGCAGCCTCCTTCTGGTAGTCCGGCATCTCAAAGGTAATATGGTCCAGAGCCACGGTCTTCCATCCGGTGGGGGAAAACACCGCTGGAATCGGCGCGGTTGCTACCTCCTCGGCCAAGGGACAAGAGGAGGTCCCATAGCCATCCCGACACCGGCCCTGTCCGAATACAGAGGTGGTAAATGACGCCCCCACGGCCCCGAGCCCTAATGATCGGAGCAACTGGCGACGAGTCCCGTCATTCAAAAGTCTGGCGTGTAGATCATTCATAGGAGGCTCGTTGTGGCGATGGAATATATGGTAGCTGAGAACTCCGGGGGCGGATTGTGAGCGGAGCCGTGGCCCTCCAAATCGCCGCCGGAATCGAAAACCCGCGGCTTTTTCCATTGCTTGTAATGCAACCTCGTTATCACGCCCGCGACTTCACGAGCATCGAATAACGAACCCGACACGATCGATTCGGTTATTGAAACGTTTGTCGAAAAAGATCTTCTCCTAAGATTAGGCTCTTGTGCCACCACGAAGTATTATTACTTTCGCAAGCGTGCTCATCATCGTTTTCGCGAGCTATTTTGCGTGGCGCAACCGCCGCCGATGTCCGTACCGCAATCCGCTTTGTCGCCCGAGCAAACCCTGCCTGCTGTGCTATCGGGAATTGTATAAGAACATTATCGCCGAGCGCGAACGCCGTTGAAGTTACCATCGACTTGGCGGTGGATCGTTGGAAAAGAACCGGCCGCGGACAGACATCTCGCGCGCCTCGCCGATCTGGAGCGCCAGTCCTGAAGTCCGGATCGTCGTAGCGGCCGGAGAGTCGATTTCCCTGGCCAGGTTCGGCCCTAATTGGACGACCCGATGGCATAGATCGCATTTTGGGTGCGAATGTACATCTGGCCTTCGCTGACTGCCGGAGTCGCGTAGATGTCCGAGTCGAAGTCGTTGATCGCTAAGATTTCCCAGTCTCCGGCGGCACGCAGCACTACGACCTTACCGTGCTCGCTGGCGATGTAGACCTTGCCGTCCACGCCGATTGGTGAGGAATAATAGTCTTCGAGCGCGCCCCTCAAACGCGCCTGCTTGAGCAGCTTGCCCGTCCGGGCATCCAGAGTAGTGGCGATGCCGCCGCTTCGGACGAGGAACACCACATCCTTGTAGATCAGGGGCGTGGGCACGTCGGGCAGCGACTTTTCATAACGCCAGAGCACATGCGTAGCGGTCACGTCGCCGCTGCCTCCTAGCTTCACCGCCATTAACCCGTTGCGCGAGGCACGGCGAGTGCGGAAAAATTCCCATTCCCTCTCGTTCAGAAGTCCGTCGCGATCCAGGTCGATCGCCCGCCAGGCTCCCGTGGGCTGCCACGCCTGTGGTAGTTCCGCCTGCGAGAGCTTGCCGTCGTGATTGGAGTCGGCTTTAGCAATCGCCTCGGCGAAAGCGGGCAGCTCAACCTGCTCCCCCTCGTCGTTCCCGACCGTCCAGCCGTTGAAGTAGACAATATCGCCAACAACGATGGGCGCCGATTTGGGCTGACAGGTGAGCCCGCGAACGAACCACAGCGGTTCGCCGTCCGCGATGGAATAGGCGGTGAGCTGATAGGAGCCTGGTGCAATGACTTGCGCGGGGCCGCGGGCCGGCCGATAAATAACCGGAGTGGAGTACCCGTTGATGACCTCGCGCGGCGTTTTCCAGACGACCTTGCCGCTTTCTGCGTCCACCGCGAAAATGTATGCGTCGGTGTCTTGATCGCAGACCAGGATCACTTTTCCATCGGCATAAACAGGCGATCCAGCCACTCCGTGTTGACTGTTGAACGGTCCGAGAGGAAGCTCCCATCGCTGTTTACCGGCGAAATCATAAGCGACTAAGCCGAAATCCGCAAAGAACACAAAGACGCTGTTTCCATCGGTCACCGCGGTGGGCGCCGCGCGGTGATTGAGGCGGTTCTGGTATTCGCGTTTCGCAGCGCGGACGGATCGCCGCCACTGAACCTTGCCGGTGGTGCGGCTCAGGCACATCGTAATTAAGTCATCTCCCTCCGAGGCAGTGAGAAAAATGCGATCCCCCGCCAGGACGGGGGAGGACTTCCCTGCCGGCAGCTCTGTCTTCCACAGAACGTTTTTTTGAGGCCCAAACTCGGTTGGCAGAGATCCGCACGAAGGGCACAGTCCGGAGCCGTCCGGACCACGAAACTGAGGCCAGTCGGCGCCGAATAGACCGAGCGCTAACAGTAGAGTAAGTTGGGCGCGCATCAGTGATTACACGACCTTGGCTGACTTCAAAAACTCGGGATCGAACTCCAGGCCCATTCCAGGACCCGACGGCACTGGAATCACGCCGTTCCTGATTTCGAAATTCGGCGAATACCACGATTCCTTCTTGGCCGGCCCACGCGAGACGTACTCCATCCACGGCCCAATATTGGGAGTCGTCGCTGCGAACTGAAGGATATTTACCGACGCCGCGCCGGTCTGCGTGTTGTGAGGACAGATCCACATATCGACTTTGCGCGCCATCCTCGCTACCCGCGCCGCTCTCGTGAAGCCTCCGTTATAGTTCAGGTCCGGCTGGATCACATCGCACACTTTATTGTCGATGATCCATTGAAACTGCCACAAGCTGGAATTTTGTTCGCCGAAAGCTATTTTCATATCGAGAGCGTCGGCGACTTTCTTGGTTTCGCTCAACTCCTCCCACGGACACGGCTCTTCGAACCATAAATATTTCATTTCCTGCAATCGCTTGCCGATCTCGATCGCGTTCTTTGCATCATACGATCCGTTGGCATCAGCCATCAGAGTCACTTTGCCCGCGAGTTTCTTATGCGCGAGTTCAAGGATCGTGTCGGTACGTCCCGGAGAAGCGTCATGGTTGTCGCTCATCCGTCCGCCTATTTTGAACTTCACTGCCTTTGCACCGGTATTTTCAACGCCGCGAACATAGACCTCAACCTCCTCCTCCGCGGTCGTGTCGCGTCCCGAACCCGAAAGATAAACTGGAATTTCTTTTCTGAGGACGCCGCCCATTAGTTCGCCCACAGGCTTCTTCGACGCTTTTCCCATCAGGTCGAGCAGACTCTGCTCCACGTACGCGACGGGGCACCAGAACGCTTGCCCGGCCAATTTGTAGTTCGAGTTGGTGACGTAAACCTCATCCACCAAGTGCTCCAGATCGCGCGCATCCTTTCCGAGAAAGTGGGGGATCACTCGATGCGCCAGGAGTTGGGTGTAGTCAGCAATATCTTTGGTTTGTACAATTCCTTCCGCTCCGTCGGTGGAGCGAGTGCGAAGAAAGAACTGATTGTGGGCTTGCAACAGTTCGATAGACGCGATTTTGAGAGGCGAGCTGAAGAATCTGTGGAGATTAAAAACGGGCTTCTGATATTCGAGAATCTCGGTCGCCATGTCGGCGGCCCTTAACGAGAATCCGTTGGCCAGCGCGGCGCCTCCGGAAACGCTCAAGAAATCACGACGGTTCATGATTGGCGACTATATCACGATGGATGGCGTTCAGCGGTATCCGGCCCTGGAAGTGTGCGGCGAACTTTGGCGCTCCTGTTCGCCATGTGTTCGCCCGCACTTTTTCCGTAATGGCGCCCGGTCGCTTTTCCCCTTGCCTTTTCCCTCGACCAGAGCAGTGAATCGTCATGCGCCGAATATGACGACCCCCAGAAACCAACACGACCGAGACAGCCGCCGACGCTGCGGCACAGGGCGCCCTCGTTGCGCCCGAGAAAGCACCCGTTAAGGAAGGCCGTCAGCCAGCAGAAGGGCGCGCCCCAGGACAAGAAAACCGCCAAGGATGCAAAAGCCAAGTCCGCCGCACCGAAGAAAGTGGCCAAAGCAAGCGCGAAGGCCAGCAAGTGTGGGCGGCACTTTCGACTGGCGAGATCGTCTAACTCTTACGCCGCGACCGGTCCGAGGAGGTTAAATGCTAAAAGACTTGCGCTTTGGAATGCGAATGCTGCTGAAGCAGCCAGGTTTCACTTTGATTGCCGTGCTCACCCTGGCACTCGGGATTGGCGCAACGTCGGCGGTATTCAGTCTGATCCAAGGCGTGCTGCTAACGCCACCGCCGTACCGCCAGCCGGACCGTCTCGTGTTGATTCCCGCGGTCCGCACCGACCACCAGCCGACGCCACGCGCGCCCAGTTGGTCCGCGGCGCAGTGGATGGAATGGCAAAAAGAGGCGAAAGCGATTGAGGCGATTGCGGCTTATGGCTGGACCTTCAATTTCATCGTTCAGTCAGACGGCAGTGAATCCATGGAGGGAATGTGGGTCACCAGCAATTACTTTCGTGTGCTCGGACTACAACCGCTGCTTGGACGCACATTCTTGGAATCTGAAACAGGTGAAAAGTCGGCACCGGTAATCCTTCTCGGCTACGAGCTTTGGCAACGGAAGTTCAATGGTGATCCGAATATCCTCGGCAAGACAGTTCGGATGAGCCGCGCAGATACGCCTCCCACCGTGATTGGCGTGATGCCCCCTAGCGTTCGCTTTCTTCCTTCGCCCGGGGCTTCTCAAGAGCCTAATTACAACTTGAACGCGACTGTTGATTTTTGGGTCCCTGCGCAGGTCAGTCCGCAGAGTATGAAGAGCCGCGATTGGGACGTTATCGCGCGTCTGAAAGACGGTGCCACGCTCGCGCAGGCGCAAGGAGAGTTGACCGCGCTCGCCGCACGAGAAGCGCAGGGAGACCGCGAATTTGAGGGTTTCGCTCCCTCATTGCAGTCTCTCACGGGGGAGTTGAATCGCGACGGCCGCGGAATCTTGTTACCGCTCATGGGCGCTGCGGCACTCGTGCTGTTGATTGCGTGCGGCAATGTGGCCGCTTTGCTGCTGGTACGGGGACTGCAGCGGCAGCAGGAATATGCGGTACGAAGCGCGCTCGGAGTAGGCCGGTGGGGACTGGTTCGGCAAGTTTCGTGCGAGGGTCTGCTGCTGGCTCTGTTCGGCGGAGCCCTGGGTGTGGGACTGGCCTTTGGAGTGGTCAGGCTGTTGAAGCTGATCGCTGGACACGCGATCCCGCGGCTGGACGCGGTTACTACTGGATGGGTCGTGCTGGTGTGGGGACTCGGCTCGGCGATTCTGGCCGCTCTTGCTGCCGGATTGTTTCCCTCATTTCGCGCCTCCCGGTTGGATGCAATGGATGTATTAAAGAGTGCGGGTCCGAAAAGCAGTGCCGGACGCGGCGAACGCCAGCTGCTGCGTGGCGTCGCAGTATTTCAGACCTCGCTGACACTGGCACTCCTGGTGGGAACCGGGCTGCTGATCCGTACGATGATTAATCTGTCCAAAGTGCAGTCGGGATTTGGTACCAGTCACATTCTGACGGCGACCGTCACGGCCGTGAATGGGGATTGGTTCCGTTTCCATCTCATGGCTCTGGAGCGAGTGGCGGCGATCCCAGGCGTCGAGAAAGTCGCTTTCGCGTGGGGCGTACCGCTAACCGGGAACAACTGGCCTGGCGAAGTCGAAATCGAAGGACAGCCCGCGCTCGCCAACCCAGGCGACCGAATCGCGATTCCCTTGCGATCCGTTACCCCGGGCTACTTCGACCTCCTGGGACAAACAGTATCTGGTGGAAGGGACTTCCAATCCAGTGATGTTCGCGACGCGCCCGGCGTCGGCGTCGTCAATCAGTCATTCGTAGACCGTTACTTTTTGCATGCAAATCCTCTCGGAAAGAAAATCTGGGGCAACGGCCGTCAGAGGCCGCCGATCACGGTCGTCGGTGTGGTAACCAACGGCCGGACTGAAGATCTAACAAAGGCGGCCGAGCCGGAGATCTATTTGCCACTGTGGCAGGCGCAAGCATTTTCCAAGGATTTGGTGGTTCGAACGACGGCTGACCCGCGGACGGTCAAGGCTGCAGTGCAACGCGAGCTGCGCGCGGTTCTCCCGACGGTCGCAATCGAAAACGTGAAAACGATGGATCAGATTCGGAGCGAGTCGCTCGCCTCGCGCACGTTCGCCATGCAGTTGCTGGTCGGGTTCTCGCTCGTGGGCAGCGTTCTCACACTGGTCGGAATCTACGGCGTACTTGCTTTGTCCGTCGTATCTCGCCGTCGGGAGATCGCGATCCGGGCTGCGGTAGGAGCCGATAGGCGGCATATCCGCAATCTGGTTTTAGCAGAAGGATTCCGGCTGATTGCCGGCGGGGTGATTTTGGGGATGGCGGCAGCATTGGTGTTGTCCCGCGTCCTCCGATCGTTTCTGTTCGGTGTCGAAGTCACTGATCCAATCACATTCGTCGGGGTCGGTTTGTTATTCAGCGCGGTCGCCCTCCTGGCGTGCTGGGTGCCTATGCGTCGTGCCACAACGGTCGATCCAAGTGAGGCGCTTCGCTACGATTAACCTGTAGTTTCTTCTCCCAGACTCCAACGGTGGGCCGGCCGCTCTACGCATGCATCTTTCCGAAAGGTACGCCGCGATGTGGGCAAGTCGATCGAGCTCAGTTTTTCTCGATCATTACCTCAGTTGACTTGATTACAACGGCGACCTTGTCGCCCTTTTTCAGACCAAGTTGTTCCGCACTGCGGCGAGTGATCACGCTCTCGATCTGGCTCTTTCCGATTTTAACGACGACGTGAGCCATGATATCGCCGAGAGTGACTTCCACGACTTTTCCTTCAAGCTGGTTTCGCGCTGATATCGGCATACGTTAAGGATGGCACAAACCATTGCATCATTCCGGCGACTCCGGTCAGACGACGGATTGAACGGAGCTCTGCTCCTGGCGGCCGATGAAGTACTCTGTACTTGAGAGACCTGGAGCCGGGTGTGCGACTACACAAGCCAAACTTGAAACTGCTGATCATCGCGGGAACTCTGGGAGTCCTTTGGGCCGGCGGCCAGGAGGATGCATTTATCGGCGTGCGGGGAAGGTACTGGGCATTTCAAAAAGTTGTTCGCCCGCCGGTGCAGCCTACTGGGGGCAACCCGATCGACTCGTTCATTCTCCAGGAATTGCGGCGCAAGCAACTCGAACCATCAAAACCTCTCGATCGAGCTCAACTCCTTCGGAGAGTCACTTACGATCTGACGGGCCTCCCGCCGACGCCCGCTGAACTGGATTCGTTTCTGAAGGATCAGGCTCCCAACGCGTATGAAAAAGTAGTCGATCGATTGCTGGCGTCGCCGCATTATGGCGAGCGCTGGGCTGCGAAGTGGCTCGATGTTGTTCGATATGCGGACACCAATGGTTTTGAACTGGACCAGGATCGGCCGCACGCATGGCGCTACCGCGATTATGTGATCCGCTGCTTCAACCAGGACAAGCCTTACGATCGCTTTATCCGGGAGCAGATCGCCGGCGACGAAATGTTTCCCGGCGACCATGAGGCCCTGATCGCTACCGGCTATCTCCGTGCCGGCTCGGAGCACGTGGTTGCCGGAAACATCGATCCGGAAGAGAGCCGCCAGGAAGTGCTTACCGAGATTGCCACGAATGTCGGTCAAACATTCCTGGGCATGACCATTAACTGCGCCCGCTGCCACAATCACAAATTCGATCCCATCTTGCAGGCGGATTTTTACAGCCTCCAGGCGATCTTCGCAGGAGCCAAAGGCAAGGAGGTCGAGATCGTTGATCCAGCCGAAAAGGCCGCCTGGAATTCATCCCAAGCGTCCTACAAAGAGAAATTGGCGCGAGTCCAGGAAGCCCTCAAGGCCCTTGCGAAGCCTTACGAGGAACAGATTCGGGAAGAGCGCCGACGCACGCTCAGTCCCGCGCTACTCGATGCTGTCAACACACCGAAGGACCAGCGCACCCCCGAGCTAAAGCGCTTAGCCTCCGACGCTGAGGCGCAGCTCAAGCCGACTTGGGACGAAGTGGTCGCGGTCATGCCTGCTTCCGTAAAATCGCAACGCGAGAAGCTGCGGGAACAGTTGCATGAAGTCGAGGCGACGGCTCCCGATCCTCTGCCGGCGGCCTACTCTTTCGTTAATACGGGAGAACCCGCTCCGCCGAGCTTCGTGTTGCGACTGGGAGATCCACACAGCCAGCTCCAGCCTGTCGATCCCGCGGTGCCGTTCGTGATTAGAGCCGGATACACAATTCCAGTGAACTCCGCCGGCCGGCGCACTGTGTTCGCCAACTGGCTCGCCTCTCCCGAAAACCCGCTAACTGCCAGGGTCATGGTGAACCGGATCTGGCAGTTCCGCATGGGCGAGGGTCTGATTCGGACTCCCAACGATTTCGGAACCATGGGAGACAAGCCGGAGAGTCATGCGCTCCTTGACTGGCTTGCGGCCGAGTTCATGGCTGGCGACTGGAGCGTCAAAGCCATCGATCGTCTCATTGTGACGTCCAGCGCGTACCGGCAAGCATCCAGCCCGGACGATGCGAAATCTAGAGTCGATCCGCAGAATCGCCTTTTATGGCGCATGAATCGCAAACGCTTCGACGCTGAGATGATCCGCGACGCCACTCTATCGATCGCCGGCACGCTGAATCCCCAAATAGGCGGTCGCCCGGTCAAGATCCCCATCGAGCCGGAGGTTTACAATTTGATCTTTACCGAGTACGAGCGCGATGGTCTTTGGCCAGTCAGTCCGGACAAGAGCGTTCAGAATCGCCGCGGCATTTATCTGTACAACAAGAGGAGTGTGCGCCTGCCATTGTTCACCGCATTCGACCAGCCCGACGCCATTACTTCGTGCCCCGTCCGTCCGGTTTCCACGCATGCGTTACAGGCTTTGTCGCTGTTCAACTCAGGCTTCATGCAGGAAGTTTCGCAGGCCTTCGCAGCCCGGCTCGAGGGGTCATGCGGCAACAATCGCGGCTGTCAGATCAATTCCGCATGGCTACTCGCGCTATCCCGCCAGCCGCGCCCTGAAGAGAAGCGACTCGCAGTAAAATTCTTCAGCTCCGGCGGCAAGCTACCGGACTTTTGTTTGGCCCTGTTCAACCGAAACGAGTTCCTATATGTCCCATGAGTATTTCGATCAACATATGCGGCCGGCAGTCACGCGGCGCGACGTTCTGGTTCGCGCGGCGCACGGTTTCGGGTCAGTGGCCCTGGCCTCTCTGCTCGGACCTCGAGCATCGGCGGCGGAGCGTGTCAACCCGCTAGCGGCAAAGCTGCCGCACTTTCCAGGCAAAGCCAAATCTGTGATTTTTTTGTTCATGGTTGGAGGGCCCAGCCAGGTGGACACCTTTGATCCCAAGCCTGCGCTGGAAAAATATAACGGGCAGCCGCTGCCGGCCAGCTATGGGACCATCGTGAGTCAGTTCACCAAGGGTGACACGCCGCTGCTGCGCAGTCCCTGGACTTTCAAAAAGTACGGACAGTGCGGCCGTGAAGTGTCCACCCTTTTTCCTAATATCGCCGAATGCGTGGATGACATTTGCTTCGTCCGCAGCTTCTATACCGATAGCACCGTGCATGCGCCCGCGATGTATCAGGTCAACACTGGCCGCATCTTGATGGGCTATCCCAGCATGGGTTCCTGGATCACCTATGGACTGGGCAGCGAGAGTGAGAACCTTCCCGCATACGTTGTTATGCCTCAGCCCGAAGGCACACCGGAGGGAGGCACTCCTTGTTGGGGCGCGGGTTTCCTCCCGGCGGTCTACCAGGGCACCGTGTTCCGTTCCGGCGCCAATCCGATACTCAACCTCCGGCCGCCGGAGGGTATGACTCCCTCGCGCCAGCGACACACGCTCGACTTTCTTCAGAAGATGAACGAAATGGATACCTTAGACGGCGATAGCGAGATGGCGGCGCGTATCAGTTCCTATGAGCTTGCTTTCCGGATGCAAAGCGCGGCGCCGGATGCCGTGGATCTATCCAAGGAAACCGAGGCGACCAAGAAACTCTACGGTGTGGGCGATAAGCGCACCGGCGAATTTGGCGCGCGGTGCTTGCTGGCGCGGCGTCTGGCAGAACGTGGTGTGCGGTTCATCCAGCTCTACTCGGGCGGCGGGCCAGTCTCAATGCAATGGGACGCTCACAAGGACCTGGTCGGCAATCACGAGAAAATGTGCGGCATGACTGACCTTCCTGTCGCAGGATTGTTAAAGGACCTGAAGCAGCGCGGATTGCTGGACTCGACGCTGGTCATTTGGGGCGCGGAATTTGGACGCCTTCCCATGTCGCAGGGAGGCGACGGACGCGATCACAATCCGCACGGTTTTACCATGTGGTTTGCGGGCGGAGGCGTGAAGCCAGGCACCATCATTGGCGAAACCGATGAAATGGGCCTCCGCGGCATCGGCCCGCGCTACTCCATGCGCGATTTTCATGCGACGATCTTGCACCTTCTTGGCCTTGAGCAGGACCGCCTGTGGTTCCTGCATAATGGACGCAACGAGAAGCTCACTGATTTTGGCGGCACTGTGATCGGGGGTATGCTGGCATGATGACACCTACTTACATTAAGCTGTTTCAAGCCGTGTTATTGGGCGCCGTTGTGTTAGCGGTTTTTGCGCTCCCAAGTGGCGCACACTTCCAGCTGCTCGAACCGGCGTCGTGGCTCGAAGAGTCTCAGCTAGGCGACCCTCAGAAGAAGGCGCCATGCGGCGGTACGTCCGCTGATCCGGGCAAGCCTACCGGCGCCACCACCAACGTCCAAGGTGGTGACAAGCTTCATATCAAACTTCGCGAGACGGTCTTTCACCCCGGGTTCTATCGAGTCGCGCTTGCTGTGAACTCGCGCGCTGAATTGCCTCCCGATCCCGAGGTGAAGACCGAAGACTCCGGCAAAGGTCCCAGGTCGGTTTCGGCAGCCATCCATTACCCGCCTGCCCCTCCCATTCTCGCCGATGGACTTTTCCCTCACACCGCTCGGTTCGACAAGGAACTCGAAACCGACGTAGATATTCCGAATATCAACTGC
>Ga0209006_10001650_pt1 | contig 20269 bp, 14 predicted proteins | sample JacPin_JW_Ref_O2_FD_188567 | JGI IMG/M metagenome (GOLD analysis project Ga0209006, IMG submission 188567) | Forest soil microbial communities from Algoma, Ontario, Canada - Jack Pine, Ontario site 1_JW_Ref_O2 (SPAdes) (version 2) | ecosystem: Environmental > Terrestrial > Soil > Boreal...
AAGACCAGCCAAGCCAATCCCACCAAGCCAATTCCACCCGCAGTCTTCTGTATCAGAATGGAGGCGAGATATTGGCGGGCATCGTTGGCAACCGCAGTTGCCATCGACGGTGCATGACGAACATTAAAAAAGTTCTTGCGCCCACGCGCCCGTGTCGTTTCACGTGAGTTTGGCAGGCGACATTGAGGCGGAACTCAGCTGATCCCATGCCAGCGTCATGAGTCCCGCTTATGGATATTTTAGCGGACTGCGTGCCTGTCTCCGAGCGTAAAGCTCGCTTTCTGCTGAAGAACGCGATTAACGAAAGATTCCTCTATCGGACGCAGTGTCGCCGTTAGGTTCGGAGGTGCCGTTGCCGTGAGGCTCGGCTTTGCGCGGACAGACAGCATGACCAATACGAACGACACGGCCAATGATCGGCGTCCGCGCGCAACAAGGGCGCGGTTCGCTCGATGAGCCTGCCCCAGTCCGCAACGTCAGGTTCGGTGACCATCGTTACGCAGACGCGCGTGCGCGCGGGCCGTGAGGACGAATTCGCCAAGTGGCAGCGGCAGATCGGCACAGCGACGTCCGAATTTCCCGGCTTCATCGAGCAGACGCTGATGCCGCCAAATCCGCCGGCGCGGATCGACTGGGTCATTCTGCAGCGGTTCGCCAGCGTCGAGGCGGCAACGTCCTGGCTCCATTCGAAAGAGCGACTCGCGCTGATCGAACAGGCGCAGCCGATGGTGGCTGGGCAGGTCGACATTCATATCCTGAAAGACGACGCGGCGGGCGTCTTGCCGTCGCCGGTGTCCGCCGTCATTGCCACACGGCTCAAACCAGGCGCGGAAGCCGCGTATCAGGCCTGGGAGCGAAAGATGGCCGCCGCCCAGGCGAGCGCGAAGGGCTTCCAGGGCTATCGCTTCGAGCCGCCGATCCCGGGCGTGCAGGACAGTTGGCTTGCGATCCTGCGGTTCGATTCGGAGGCCAGCCTGCAAGCGTGGATGGATTCGCCGACACGCTTGGCACTGGTCAAAGAGGCGGAAGCGTTCACCGAGGAATTTCACACCCGGATCGTGCGCACGGGCTTCGACCAATGGTTCAAGGTCGCAGATGGCACCAAGAAGCCAGCGACCTGGAAGATGAACATGCTGGTTCTGATGAATCTCTATCCGGTGGTGTTTGTATTCACCACGCTCATCTCGACGCCCTTCATGACCAACAAGGGCATGCCCTTCTGGCTCACCTTGTTCATCGGCAATATTGTCAGCGTCAATCTGCTCAATTGGCTGGTGCCGCGGTCCGCCAGCGCGCTTGGGTGGTGGCTCGCGCCCAAGGGGCCCTCGACCGCACGGATCAATCTTATCGGCGCCGGCATCGTGGTCGCAATCTACGCCGTGCTCCTCCTCGTGTTCGCGTGGGTTTCGGGCTGGTGGTAGCCGCCGCGACCATGCGCGGTGAGCAAAGGAAGCACCTGCGCGTTTCCGATTGTCTCTGGTTGTTGCGCAGCACTTCGTGCTTTGCGGATGGGAGAGTCGCCGCCATAGTCGGCTGACACGCTTTTGCAGCACGCTGCCGTTTTTGGAGCTCGCCGCCGATGGGCAAAATATACGCGACCCCGTGGCTCGCCCATTTGGCTGCGGACAAGCGTTACGCCGCGATGCTGGGCCTGGGCTTTTCCACGGGGCTTCCGTTTTTGCTCGTCTACTCGACACAATCCGCGCGGCTCTCGGAGGCCGGCGTTCCGATAGAGACGATCGGCCTTCTGAGCGAGCTTACGATCGCCTATAAGTTCAAATTCATTTGGTCGCCCTTCCTCGAAAGATACGATCCGCCTTTGCTGGCGCGTCTTGTTGGGCGTCGCCGTGGTTGGATCATCGTTTCGCAAGCGGTCGCGCTGGCCCTGACCGGCGTCGCCTTCGGCGATCCCGCACACTGGATCGCCTGGACTGTCGCCTTCTCGCTCGCGCTCGGCTTCGCCGGCGCCACGCAGGATGTGACCATCGATGGCTGGCGCATCACGGCGGCACCGCCCGGCAAGCAATCGCTGATGACCGCCTTTTCGGAGGCGGGCTACCGCGTGGGGACGCTTGCCGCCGGAGCCGGCGCTCTCATTGCCGCCGATCACTACGGTTGGCGCGCAGCCTATGTCGGCATGGCCGCGCTGATGATCATCGGCACGTTATCCGCCGTACTCGCACCCGAGCCCGAATCCGATCGCGCTCCGCGCAGCGACCATGCCGACTACGTGACCACGATCATTGAGCCGATCAAGGAGCTTATGGGACGGCTCGGACGCTGGGCCATTCCGGTCTTGCTGCTGATCGCGGGCTTCCGCATGCCGGGATACTTGTCGAGCGCAATGTCCATGCCGCTGTTCAAGAGCCTGCACATTTCCGACACCGACATTGCGACGGTCACCAAGCTGTTCGGCTTCTGGATTGCGATCGGCGGAACATTTCTGGCGGGCTTTGTCGTGCGCACCGTTGGTCTGATACCGAGTTTGCTGATCGGGACGGTGGTGGGATCGGCTTCGCACCTGAGCCTCGCTTGGTTGGCCGCGACCGGACAAGGCGACTTTCTCCCGTTCGCCGTTGCGGTCGGCATCGAGGGTTTGGCCTACGCCTTTGCGCAGGTGGTGCTCATCACCTACATGTCGTCGCTCGCCTCGACCGAATTTGCCGCCAGTCAATACGCTCTCATGACGTCGCTTTGCGCGCTGCCCGGGAGCCTGCTTGCGGGCGCCTCCGGCTTCGTCATCGAGCGAACCGGCTTCGAGGTTTTCTTCATCGGCACATCGCTAATCGGCATACCCGTCGCGCTGCTTGCCGTGTTCGTCTGGCGCAATCATCCGCCGCTATCGCAATAGCGCGTTCGAGACACGATTCCGGAGGCTGTCTGCACAAATCCTGCACGGCAATCCCTAAACTCCGGGGAGCGCGTCCGGTGCGGCAGGTCGTTTCTTATCTGGTTTATCTGCAGAATCAGATGAAGGTTGGTGGATAGCATCGTGGTCGCTTGGAGGCGCGACACATAACAGCGCGAATTGCATACGTTGTCACCCACGCGCTTGTTACAATGGGGACGCGTCGCGATTTCGGTCGTCAGTCGCAAGTTCGGCCGAAGCGGACGCGCAGGGCCGCGGATATACGCGGACGCCGGATTTGTTCAAAACGGAGAGCGAGGACGCGACTAAACCCACTGTCACATCACGGAAGATTGTGGTCGACGAGCGGGCAACCTCCCTCCTTGAGCGGTCGAAAAGCTTCCGCGGCCGGAATGGTGGCAAGGGTCTTATAAAAATCGCCCGGATATTTCGATTCCTCAGGTCTTTTGACTTCTCTCAAATACATGTCGTGTATCTTGCGGCCGTCGGGACGGACCGTTCCGATGCCGAACAGACGATCCTCAGTCTTCATCTCCTTCATTTTGTCGACCACCGCGCGACCGTCCGCGTCTGATTTCAATGCTTCGACAGCCTTGAGGTAGTGCGTCACGGCTGAGTACACGCCCGCATGGGCCATGCTTGGCAGACGTCCCGGCCTCTCAACTTGCAACCGTTTGGTCCAAGCGCGATTCTCATCATTCGCATCCCAATACCACGCATCGGTGAAGACAAGACCCTGCGCGATCGGTAGCCCGAGAGCCGCGACATCGCTTATCCAGATGAACATTCCGGCAAGCTTTTGTCCGCCTTTGACGATTCCAAACTCTGCGGCCTGCTTGATTGCATTAACGGTGTCGGAACCGCCGTTAGCAAGACCGACGACCTTGGCCTTGGACGCTTGGGCTTGCAGCAAGAACGACGAGAAATCGGAAGTGTTGAGTGGATGCCGAACCTTGCCGACAACTCTGCCCCCGTTGGCCTCGACTGCCGCTGTCGTGTCGCGCTCCGCGGCCTGCCCAAAAGCGTAATCCACAGTTACGAAGAACCAGGTATCGCCGCCCGACTTCACCATGGCTTTGCCAGTGCCATGCGCGTTTGACCAAGTGTCGTAAAGCCAGTGAATCGTGTTGGCGTTACATTTGGCGCCAGTGAGATCCGAAGTGGCCGTTCCTACTGCGATCAACAGTTTGTTCTTTTGACGGGCAATTTCACTTACCGCTAGAGCAATGGTGGAATTAGGCAAATCGAAGATGACATCAACTTTCTCGACATCAAACCAAGATGTAGCGATATTTACACCGACATCTGGTTTGTTTTGCATATCACCTGATATGATTTCGACTCGCATTCCTTTTGCCGCCGCCCCGAAATCCGCAACTGCGAGCCGTGCTGCTGCGACTGACCCAGGTCCCGCGAGCTCAGAGTAAACGCCCGACATATCGGTGAGCACGCCGATCTTGATCACTCCGTCCGTGTATTGCGCCAGCGCCGGACCGCTCGTTACCAGAGTGGCAAGTACGACAATCCTGTGTAGTGCAGTCATGACTGCCTCCTGAAGCCGCGTTGCACCTCAGTTTTGAAATTCTCGGATTTTGCGAATGCATGCCCACCGTGGGCCGGTCCGCGACTGCTGTACAAAGGGACTCCGGCACGTCCCGCTTGCGGCTCTGCAATTTAAACTATCAGGTTGTGGTCATGGTTGGGAAGAACAGCGCGCAACGGAGGGCCAGTTGCCGCTTTCAGCCACATTGGACAGTCGATGTGACCGGAGGCGGTGTTATGGTACTGGCATTTCCCGGATGTCGGTCACTCACCGGGGACGTTCGTTATTCATCGCCTCTTGAGAGTGCGCGTCTTCCTGCGGACGTTGCGCTCAGCGGCTTTGGTTTTTGCCACGAGCTTTATGGACAGCACGGCGTTGATGAGATCACCTTGTGTCAATGGGCCGTACATGAACGGCCTGAGCCGATCATTCATGCGCAGAAGCGCGAAACCATAGCTCGTCGACATGATCGCAATGGCCGCCGCCTTGATGGCGCGGTCGTCGGGATCATCGAGCGTCGCGGCGACGAGGCGCTCGAACACGACATACGCTTCGCTGGCGCTCTTGATGAGCGCGGGATCGGGCGGTGCCGTGCTCTGACCCAGCAGGTCGGACACAAACATCAGCCGGAACAATTGCGGCCGCTCGGCTGCGAACGCCAGATAGGCCCGGCCGGCGGCCGCTAGCCGAGCCTGCGGAATCGTTTGCTCGGCGGTTGCATTGTAGATCGCCGTCAGCCGGTCAAAGCCGTCGGCCGCAACGGCGGCGAGTAGCGCGCGCCGATCGGCGAAATGCCGATAGGGCGCGGCGCGCGATACGCCGAGCGATTCCGCGAGCTCGCGGAGCGATAGAGTCTCGTAGCCGCTGCACTCGATCGCGGCCGTTGCCGCCTTCACAAGCGCGGTGCGGAGGTCGGGATGATGGTAGCTGGATTCGGCCTTCATGCCCGGAATGTTGACACAGCTTACATCATGTGTCAGTAATGTAAGCGCCGTCAACATTGAGGGCTCTTCCATGAAATTTGCGATCGCTGCATTCGCACTCGTGATGCTCGGCGCAATGCCGGCTCTCGCGGCCGGATTCGAGCAGATCATGGTGCCCGATCCCGCCGGCGCGCCGCTCGAGGTCGGCGTCTGGTATCCGAGCGAGGCCGCCGCCGTGCCGCAACGGCTCGGGCTGTTCGAGCAAACCGTCGCGAATGGTGGGGCCGTCGCAGGGCGCGATTTGCCGTTGATCGTCATGTCGCATGGCACCGGCGGCTCGTTCGAAGGCCACTACGACACGGCGTTGGCGCTTGCCGAAGCGGGCTTCGTGGTCGCCGCGGTGACGCATACCGGCGACAATTACCGCGATCAGAGCCAAGTCGGCCGTCTCGACAATCGCCCACGTCACATCAAGGTGCTGATCGATTACATGCTTGCGTCGTGGGAGCACCATGAGGCGCTCGATCCCGCGCGCGTCGGCATGTTCGGATTTTCGGCCGGCGGCTTTACCGCGCTTGTGGCCATCGGCGGGACGCCGGATATGCGCACCGTCGCGCCCTATTGCGCCGCCCATCCGGATGAGTGGGCGTGCCGCATGCTGCGAGAACACAAAGTCGATCTATCGGCCAATGGCGCCAGGCCCGATGTGAACTGGGTGCATGATCCGCGCATCGTTGCCGCGGTGATCGCCGCGCCGGCCGTAGGGTATGCTTTCTCGTCCGAGGCGCTCGCCGCCGTCACGGTGCCGATCCAGCTTTGGCGTGGCGACAGCGACGAAATCCTTCCGCACCCCAATTACGCCCAAGCTATCTATGACCGGCTGTCCGTGAAGCCCGAATATCACGTCGTTGCAAACGCCGGCCATTTTGCGTTCCTGGCGCCGTGCACGTCCGCTTTGGCGGCGAGGGTGCCGGAGATCTGCCGCGATCCCGCGGGGTTCGATCGTGCGGCCTTCCACCGCGAATTCAACGCCGCGGTGGTGGCTTTCTTCAAGGCCAAGATGCCCGCGCACGCAAGGCCGTAACGCGCCGGATCAACGAGCACGTCGGGCGTTTCATCGGATGGTGGTGGGCCGTGTCGCTTGCATCGCACACGACCGTCATTGGACAGCCTAAGCTCGCGGCTCTATCTATTGCGCGGACCCATTCGAGCATGATCCGGAAAAGTGGATACCGGTTTTCCGAAAAGATCATGCTCCCACCAAAGATCTAGAGCGCGATGTCGATCCCACCTAAAGTGATCGCGCTCTAGGCAACAAACGCGAGCCCAACATGACTGATGCATCTGCCTATACGCCGCCGGACGTCTGGATCTGGGAGAAGGATGACAGTCCCCAGTGGCGCTATACCAATACCAATCGCCCCATCGCCGGCGCGACGCATGAGAAGGCGTTGCCCCGCGGCAAGCATCCGCTTCAGCTCTATTCATTGGCGACACCCAACGGCGTCAAGATTACGATCATGCTGGAGGAGCTGCTGGCCGCTGGTCACAGCGGCGCGGAATATGACGCGTGGCTGATCCGGATCGGTGAGGGCGATCAGTTTGGCAGCGGATTTGTCGGGGTGAACCCGAATTCAAAAATCCCGGCGCTCGTGGACTATAGCGAGCCGACGCCGCTCCGTGTGTTCGAATCCGGCGCCATCCTGCTCTATCTGGCGGACAAATTTGGCGTCTTCCTGCCGAAGGGGCGCGGTAAGCGCACGGAAGCGCTGAACTGGCTGTTTTGGCAGATGGGCTCGACGCCCTATCTCGGCGGCGGCTTCGGCCATTTCTACGCCTACGCTCCGGTGAAAATCAAATACGCCATCGACCGTTTTTCCATGGAGGTGAAGCGTCAGCTCGACGTGCTCGACCGGCAGCTCGCGGATAATCGATTCGTCGCCGGCGACGAGTATACGATCGCCGACATGGCGATCTGGCCGTGGTACGGCAACGGCCTATTGAACGGCGCCTCCTACAACGACCCGCGCGTGTTCCTGCAGACGCACGAATATAAAAATGTGGCACGCTGGACCAAAGAAATCGGCGAACGTCAGGCCGTCAAGCGCGGGCGCATGGTCAACCGCACCTTCGGGGCGCCCGAAGAACAATTGCACGAGCGCCATGACGCCGGCGATTTCGAAACCAAAACCCAGGACAAGATCGGCGCGCACGGGTAGCCTACCGTAAAGTGCGCCGTAAAAAGCGGCTCGCAAAACGATTTAAGGGAGGTTGGGTGAGATGAAACGCCTGATGCTTGCCGTCGCGCTGTTTGCCGCTCTCGCCGTTACCGCATCGCCAGCCTGGTCGCAGGTCAACGTTCTCGGCCTGGAACAGGCGCCTCCCGAACAGGTCGGAGTCTCGAAACAGAAGCTTAGCCGCATCCACGATGTGCTCCAGGAGCACATTGACAGCGGCAAGCTCGCCGGCACGGTCGTGCTGGTCGCCCGCAGGGGCAAGCTCATCTACGCCGATGCTGCCGGCTTTCAGGACAAGGATGAAGGCAAGCCGATGGCGCTGGATTCCATTTTTCGCATCTATTCGATGACCAAGCCACTGGTCTCGGTCGCCGCCATGATGCTGGTCGAGGACGGCAAGCTCCAACTCTCCGAACCGGTGTCGAAATTCCTTCCCGCGTTCAAAGGCCAGCAAGTGAGTGCCGCGCGTCCGGATAGCGAATTCGCACGCATGACCTACGCGAACGTTTCGGCCGATCGCGAAATCATTGTGCAGGATCTGCTGCGGCATACCGCCGGCCTCGCCTACGGCGAGATCACGCTCAATACTCCGGTGCGGGACGCTTACACGAAGGCCGGACTCTATCAGCCGGGCGTTCGCGACTATGACGTGCGCGATCTCACGTCTGCGGAGGAGGTTGAGCGTCTCGCCAAGGCGCCGCTGGCGCATCAACCCGGCACGGTCTGGGAATACAGCCTCGCGGTGGATTTGCTCGGCCGCGTGGTCGAGGCGGCATCGGGCAAGCGTCTGGCGGATTTTCTTGCCGAGCGATTGTTCGAGCCGCTGAAGATGCCGGACACCGGTTTCTGGGTGCCCGGCGCAAAGAGCGGACGCGTCGCTCAGCCGCTCGCGGTCGACTTCGCCAGCGGGCAGCCGATTAAGGTCATCGATGTCTCAAAGCAGCCGAACAACGATTCAGGCGGCGCCGGCGGCGTGTCGACGGCGGCCGACTATCTGCGCTTCGCGCAAATGCTTCTCAACGGCGGCCAGCTTGACGGCAGGCGGGTGCTCTCCCGCACGACCGTTTCGCTGATGACGTCGGACCACCTGGGCTCGCGAATTGCGGCTCCGGTTACGCCAAGCGAGCTTCTGCTCGGCACGCCCGGATACACGTTCGGGCTCGGCTTTGCCGTGCGCCAGGGCGGCGGCGTCGCCGGCGTCCCCGGCTCGCCCGGAGAGTTCATGTGGGCCGGCTATGCGGGCACCTATTTCTGGGTGGACCCGAAGGAGGAGCTTGTTGCTGTCTTTATGAGTCAAGCACCAAGCACCGCACGAGCCTACTACCGCCGGCTCATCAAGCAGCTGGTCTACGCGGCAATTGTCGACTGAGGTGCAGCGGATGTGGAGAGGCGATTTCGCTCCTGCATCATGACGCAAGGCTTGGCGGATTTGTTGCAGCGGTAACGCGAATCGACAGATTCATTCTGGAAGAAACTAGGTCTGTGTTTTCAAGATTGAGCCCACGTCGCCTTCCAGCTCAGAACAGGGCGTTGCCTGAAAGGCGCAATGGTGTGATGCGCAGCACAGGCGCATGCTGCCACGCGGTATTATTTCGCCCTGTTGGAAGGCTGTTTCTCGAGCATGTCCCGGAAAAGTGGAAACCGGTTTTCCGAAAAGGATATGCGATAACAAATGAATTTAGAACATATCGCGATTCAACTTGATCGGGATATGTTCTAGGCACTCATGAAATGCAACTTGAAACTGTTCTAGGGTCAACGCGATCAGCCGAGCGTTGGCATAAGCAAGCGCATCCTCTCGTGAGGACTTAGTGGTCACAGTTGCCCGGGCGATGACAATGCCGCAACGGCCAAAGAGCGGCGGCAACACCATACCTCTTCAGCATTGAATCCCAATCTGAGGTCATCCCGATTAGTGAGAGTAAATGCGCTTCTCGTAACGGCTTGCCAAACCCAGGTATGATGAGCAGACACTTCGAAAAGCTCAAAGCGCGACGCCAGACGGCTCCTCCCAAGAGGCGCAACGGATCAAAAATACAGCGACGGATCAGCGAAGCGGCGACGTGCGCGAAAGCGCTGGATGAAGCGCGACGGCAGCAATCGGCGTTGGCAGAGGTGTTGAGCGCCATTAGTGGCTCGAAATTCGAGCTTCAACCGGTGCTGGATAGAGTTGTTCGAACTGCGGCGCGGCTGTGTCGCGCCAGAAAGGCCGTGATCTTTCGTTTCGAGGATGGGGTCTACCGTTTCGTGGCGGGCTACAGCATCAGTCCCGCCTATTTGGAAATAGAGCGCCGATCTAAGATTTCTCCTGGTCCTGGCACGCTGGTCGGCCGCGTTGCGACGGTGCGCTGCGCGGTGCGAATCGATGATGCCTGGAGCGATCCACTGTATGAAAGGAAGGAGGACGCGAAGGTCGGAAAGCTTCGCTCGATGCTTGGGGTGCCCCTCCTGCGTGACGGAGAGCCGATCGGCGTCATCGGTCTATCGCGCAGCCGTGTCGATCCTTTCTCCGATCGCGATGTCGAATTGGTCACGACATTTGCCAACCAGGCGGTCATCGCCATCGAAAACGTTCGACTGTTCGAGGCCGAACAGCAGCGAACGCGTGAATTGACGGAATCGCTCGAGCAGCAAAAGGCGGCGGCGGAAGTGCTCCAGGTCATCAGCCGATCGCAAGGCGAACTGGAGCCCGTATTCGCAACCATGCTGGAGAAGGCGGTGCGCATATGCAGCGCCACCTTCGGAAACATATACCGTTGGGATGGCGAGCTTTTGCACATCGTGGCAACGCACAAGACGCCCGCCGCCTTTGCCGAAGAACGAAGGCGCTTGCCCTATCGTCCCGACCAAAACTCTCCGGTCGGCCGCATGGTGGCGACCAAGACGCCAATGCATATTCGCGACGTCATGGCCGAAGACGCCTATCTTGCGCGACGCGACTCGGGCGCGGTCGCCGCAGTCGAGCTCGGTGGTGCGCGCACCGTCTTAAGCGTGCCGTTAATCAACAAGGGCGAGATGACAGGCGCGTTCTTTCTCTGCCGCCAACGCGTGCAACCCTTCACCGATAAACAAGTCAAGGTCGTACAGAATTTTGCGACTCAAGCCGTTATCGCCACTGAGAATGTGCGGTTGCTCAACGAATTGCGTGAGCGCACCGCCGACCTGACCGAAGCGTTGGGGCAGCAGAAAGCCATCACCGGCGTGCTGCAAATGCTCAGCGGCTCTTCGGGCAATTTGGAGTCGATCTTTCAGGTCATACTCGAGAGCGCGGTCAACATCTGCCAGGCACACTTCGGTAACTTGTTCCTTTACGAGGATGGCGCGTTCCGTGGCGTTGCGATGTTCAACGCACCGGAAGCTTACGTGAGGGCCCGCATGCGGGCGCCATTCACGCGACCGCGCGACAGCGGTCTCGGCCGATTGGCCACGACAAAGGATGTCGTGCAAATCGTCGACCTCCTCGCCGAGGACATCTACCTGAAAGGTGATCCGTTTGCGATTGAGGGTGCGGAACTGGCGGGGATACGAACGCTTCTTGCGGTGCCCATGCTCAAGGACGATCAGATCGTCGGCTGCATCATCATCTATCGGCAGGAACCGCGGCCGTTCAGCGAGAAGCAAATTCAGCTGGTGAAGAATTTCGCCAGTCAGGTGGTGCTGGGCCTGGAGAACGCGCGTCTGCTCAACGAGCTGCGTGAGCGAACGTGCGAACTCGAGCGTTCATACACGTTGGTCCAACGCCAAGCGGTCCAATTGGACGTGCAGGCGCAGGAGCTCAAAAAGCTCAATGAGGGACTGGAAGAGCGCGTTAGCGAACAGGTTTCTGAAATCGAGCGCATGAGCAGGCTGCGGCGCTTCTTGCCGCCGCAAGTCGCCGACCTGATCGTGACGTCCGGGATGGAATGGCAGTTGGAAAGCCATCGCCGGGAAATCACCGCGCTGTTCTGCGACCTGCGGGGCTTCACAGGCTTCACCGAAAGGGCGGACGCCGCGGAGGTGATGGCACTCTTGCGCGACTATCACGCCGCAATCGGCGAGATCATCACCCGGTACAGTGGCACACTGGAGCGTTATGCCGGCGATGGTGTCATGGTCGTCTTCAACGATCCGGTTGCGGTGGAGAATCCCGAGCTCCAGGCCGTGCTGATGGCGCTCGAGATGCGCGATGCGATCGGTGTCCTGACGGAGAAGCGGCGCCGGTGTGGATACGACGTCAGTTTTGGCATCGGCATCGAGCACGGCTTCGCGACTCTCGGTACCATCGGCTTTGAGGGCCGCTTCGACTATGCGGCCATCGGTACCGTCTCGAATGTTGCCTCTCGCCTGTGCGATCAGGCCTTGCCGGGCCAGATCTTGATCAGTTCGCGGGTGCGCATGGCGGTGGAAGATATCGTGAAGGCCGAGCTGGTGGGCGAGTTCGCCATCAAAGGCATTCGGCAGCCTATGCTCGCCTACAACGTGCTCGCGAAATCCGGAATGTAAGTCCGCAGGGACGCTGCCCCTTTTCGTTTTTGCAATTCGCGGACGTGTCGCTCCTTGGTTTGTTGCATACGTCTGGCAGACGATGCGTTGTTTTCGAGCGTCTTCGGCTTGGACCCTAAGGGGGCTGGGCCCTATCTCCGATCGCTCATCAGCTATCTCAAAATCGCGCCACCAGCGCAATTCCCGCCACCATCAGTGCCCCTCCCAATGCGCGCCAACCGTTCAGCGAGTGCTCCGAAATGCCAAACCAGCCGAAATGGTCGATGGCGAGCGACATCAGAATATTCGCCGTAATGGTCAGGCCGGCGAACGGTCCGGCGCCGATCTTGTTTACGAATAACAGGCCGGCGACAACGGCGACCGCGCCGACCAGGCCGCCTAACGGGGCCCACCATGGCATCGCACTGATGCCTTCGAATGTCGGCAACGGCCGCGGCTGACACATGACGAGGCACGCCAGAAAAGCGACGATCGGTAAAAATGAGATCAGGCTTGCGAGCCAAGGATTGGTCAGAGCGTTGCGTAGCGCGCCATTCATTGGCGGACCCCAGGCCTGCAGAAGACCGCCGACAACGATGATGGGATAGATCCAGGACGCACTGATATTTTGCATGTCTGACCTCGCGGTTTGCTGCTTATTGCATCAGTAAGGCGGCTGCGATCGACAAAACGAGCGTTGGCGGCATCACCGCCGCGCCGATTTTCAAGAAGGTACCGGAACCGACGGCTAGCTTCTCCCGGCGCAAGGCCGCGAGCCACAAAATAGTTGCGAGCGAGCCGGTCACCGACAAATTGGGACCGAGATCGACTCCAATCAGAACGCTGCGTGTTATTTGATCCGCCACATCGCCACTTTGCACGACGCTGCCGGCGATCAGCCCCACCGGCAAGTTGTTGGCGAGATTGCTTCCGAAGCCAACAGCGAGGCCGGAGGCCCAGGCGGCGCCGGTCACGGACACCGTGGCCGTTTGACGGAGAGTTGCGCCGAGCGCGGCAATGACACCGGTCTCGGCCAGCGCCTCGACCAGAACGAACAGGCCGGCGACCAAAGGCAGCACGCCCCAGGAAACATCTTTCAACACACTCCAGGTTTGACGCGGCCTCGGCAGGAGCACGATGACGGCGGTGGCAAGCCCGGCCGCGAAGGTCGGCAGGCCCAATTGAATGTCCTTGGCCGACGCCGCGAGGAGCACACCGGCCGTCACCGCGATGCTTGCTGCGGCGGTCTTGCCGCCGGCCGAAAGAGCGAGCATCGGCACCTCTTTCGCGAGGGTCTGCGCTAGCGTCCGACGCTGCATCCACCGTAGCGCTAGATAAGTGACGACGATCGATACCGCCGAGGGGAGCAGATAGCGCGGCAGCCACTGCAGCAGCGGTGGCATGTGAGAGCCGTAGATGACCAAATTGGCCGGGTTTGAAATCGGCAGCACGAACGAGGCAGCGTTCGCGACGAAGGCACACACCAGCACGAAGGGTATCGGATGTTCGGCTTTTGCAGTCTTCACTGCGGCGGCGACGGCCGGCGTCAACACGACTGCGGTCGCGTCGTTGGACAGAAAGGTCGTGACGACGATGCCGACGACATAGATCAGAAAAAACAAGCGCGTTGCCGAACCCTTTGCGTGTCTTGTCGCCAGGGCCGCCAGGCAGTCGAACAATCCCTCGCAGCGCGCGATCTCTGCCAGCAGCATCATTCCGACGAGGAACAGATAGACGTCAGTTCCTTTGACTACACCGGTCAGTGCCCTTGCCGGGCTGATCAATCCGAGAACGATAAGCAAGGCGGCGCCGGCGACAGCCCACACCGCCTCGCTCACATTGAATGGCCGTATGATGACCCCGCAGACCGAGATGGCCGCGATCATCCAGATCAGAACGTGCTCCGGCATGATGCGTTTCCCACACAGTCGTCGAGATCAAATTTCCTTTACGGCCGATAAGCCGGTGGCGGGACCGGCGGCGCCTGTGGCGGTAGAGGCTGAGTCCCAACACCGCCGCCCGCAGGCGGCGGTGGGGGTGGCGCCAAGCTCGATGCCGTCGGCAAGGCGCTGGCAGCAGGGGGCTGGGGTCGCCGACCTGGGCCGTCTGGAGGCGCGATGTCCATCAATTGCCCGGCGTTGGGGCCGATTGCCTGCACGTCCATGACGCGCCCGTAAGCATTCGACAGCAGCCAGCCTTGTACCGTCATCGTCTGTCCCGGTTGCAGAAGCGACGCCATTTGCGCCCACGCGTGGGGAGGCATTTTCACCGTCGTGCCGTTGTCGAGCATGGCGCCGTTGATGTCGCCGCGCGGGCCATGAAGAACCTGTTGCACGCGGCCCTCCATCGTTACCTCTTGGCCGCCGGCCGGGAGCCTGGGCGGAGGGCCCATGCCTGGCGCCGGCGGTCCGCGGTCGACGACGCTCCCTCCGCGTTGCCCCGTCAGTGCCGTCGCGACGACGAAGCCGGGAACCCCGATGCTCGAGCCACGAACCGCAATGGATTCACCAGGCTGCACGGCGGCTGACACCTGCGCTGTAAGATGCGGCGGCACATGGACTTCCGTGCCGTTCGCGAGGACCAAGCCCTCGATATCGCCTGCCGGCGTAAGCGCGAACTGTTTCACGACGCCGCTGATATCGGACTGGCCCGCCGCCGATACCGGGACCGCTGGTCCCGGTGGTTGTGGGGGCTGCTGGGCGAGCGCCGCGGTCGCCAACAGGACAGCGCACGTGGCGGGAATGATCGCTTTTTTCATCTGTGCTCTCCATTTGAATGAGCGTAAGCCGGACGAAACGGGACGTTGCTCTTTCAGCTGTCAGGTCTAGCCCGCGCGACCCAATGCAGCCTGAACCGGACCGTTCAGCTTGGGTTAAGCTTGAGCGCCCAGGGTCGTTGGGAACGGAGCGGATAACGACGCCTTTATTCACATCGGTTTCGATGATTGACGTCCGGAACCGGGAAAAGGCCCATGAAAATTCTTTTGGTCGAGGACGACCGTTTACTTGCAAACGAAATCGCAACATCGCTTCGCGATGAGAATTTTGCCGTCGACATCGCGTTCGACGGCGAAGATGCTGAGCACCTCGGTAATACTGAGCTATATGACGCGGCGATACTCGATCTGGGCTTGCCCAAAGTGCCGGGTGCAGTGGTCCTGCGTGTCTGGCGTGAGAACGGCCGGCAGCTTCCCGTGCTCATTTTGACCGCGCGTGACGGATGGAGCGAGAAAGTCGAAGGGTTCAAGGCCGGCGCTGACGATTATCTGACAAAGCCGTTCCGTGTCGAAGAGCTGGTCATGCGTTTGCGCGCGCTTGTACGTCGATCCGCCGGCCATGCGGTGACCAAAATCGTGTGCGGACCTTTGTCTTTCAACGTGCAAATCGGTGTCTTTGAATTGAATGGTCTTCCGCTCAAGCTGACGGCCTTGGAATGGCGCGTGCTTGAATGTCTGATCCTGACCAAGAATACGGTCATTGACCGATCTGTGCTTTCGGAAAAGGTCTACGAAGGCGACGCGGGCACCGATTCGAACTCCCTTGAGGTCATCGTGGCGCGTCTTCGTCGTAAGATCGGGAAAGACATGATCGCCACGGAGCGCGGTCGCGGCTACAAATTGAGCGCGGGCGGAACGTGATGTTCGGCGCGGGATCGCTCAGCCGCCGGCTCATACTTGGCGCGGGCGTTTTCATTACCGCCGCCTTGGTCGTCGCCGGCGTCGTCATTCTCTTTGCCCTCCATCGCTTCGTGCAGGGCCAGATCGATCAGCGGCTCGATTCGCAGATACTGTTTTTGTCCTCGACGCTGCAGATGAATAATGACGGCACCATCGCGTTGACGGGCGCCGCCGACGGGCCGCCTTTCGACCGCATGCGTCACGGCTGGTATTGGCAGATTATCGGACCGAAGAATGTGCTGACGTCCCGCTCACTGCGCGAGGCCAAACTTGAAATACCGGATCTGAGTAACCGCCCGCCGCCGCCACCTCCGCCGCCGCCGCCTCGCGATAGCCACGATGATCGGCCGCCTCCTCCTGGCGAGCGCCCGCGCCCCGCCGATGGTCCCGGCCCGGACGGAGATCCGCTTCATTTTCGTATCTTCAACGTCACCCGCGGTGGCGCCGAAGTGACGATCGTTGCGACAGCGCCACGCGACGCGGTGCTGGGCCCGTTGCGTTCAGCGATGACGACGCTGGCAATCTCGCTTGTGGCGCTTGCCATCGCTCTGGTTGCGGCGATGCTCCTTCAAGTGCGTCTCGGACTGCGACCGTTGGAAGATCTGCGCCGTGCTGTCGCCGACGTACGGTCGGGCCGCATCCGGGCAGTGCCGGATGACCAGCCGCGCGAGATTGCACCGCTGGTATCCGAACTCAATACGCTCCTGCGACAAAACGCGGCGAACCTCGAGCGTGCGCGCCGTCACGTCGCCAATCTCGCTCACGGATTGAAGACGCCGCTCGCGACTCTCGCCATCGCCTTGCCGAAAGACGGCGCTCGCGCGCATGAATTGCGGAGGTTGGTCGAGACGATGGAGCATCGCATCCGCCACCACCTTGGGCGGGCGCGCATAGCAGCATTGGGGGAGCCTGTTAACGCGCAAACCCAGCTCGCGCCACGTGTCAGCGATCTTGGAACAGTGCTCTGCAAGATCAACATCGAGCGCGCCATCGCATTCAAAGGCGCCATTCCGGACGGGCTTGCCGTCGCCTGCGAACCGCAGGACGTCGATGAAATGCTCGGCAATCTCATGGAAAACGCATTTCGTTGGGCCCGCAGCAAGGTTGAGGTCAGCGCCAATTCGGATGACTCGGAACACGTTGTGATTTTCATCGACGATGATGGTCCCGGCCTGCAGGCGTCCGATCTGACCAAAGCCTTGCAGGTCGGCCAGCGGTTGGACGAAACCACGCCCGGCTTCGGCTTCGGCTTGCCGATTGCGCGCGAGCTCGCGGAACTGTACGGCGGATCACTCGATTTTGCCCGATCGCCGTACGGCGGCTTGCGCGTCGCCGTACGGCTACCGCATTCTCGATGAGACAAAGACGGCGCTTTTGGCACAAAGCAGCCATGAGCAAGGTTGAACCCAACGTCGGTTTTCACCGGCGAGGCGGACCTGATGATTTGCCGTTACGCCTGCCCCTAAGACCCAATCGGCTACTCCGCCGCTTCGCGGATCGGTGGCTGATAGCCGAAATTGAACGGCTCGGGCGCGCCGCGCTCGTCGCGCATCGCCTTGCGGCGTTTGTTGGTGGCGTCCACGTCCACGGCGCGATCCTTGGTCAGCACGACGCCGTAATCCGACTCTGCCTTCTCGGCCGACACTAGGTCGTAGCGCACGTCGCGCGCGACCTTCTCGGCATCGCGATCGAGCGGATCGCCCCAGCCGCCGGAGCCGGCGGTGTTAAAGACGATGCGATCGCCGGCTCTCACCGCGAGATTGTCGATCTTCGAGGGGATGCGTTCGGGCGTATCGCTGCCGGCCCGAATCAGCCATTTGCTCGAGGTGCCGCCGAACTTGCCGCCGTTGATGCCCCAGGGCGGCACCACCTCGCGGTCGTCATGGATCGAGACCTTGCCGGCTTCGAGCACGTGATAGACCTTGGCGATGCCGGCGCCGCCGCGATGCAATCCGGCGCCGCCTGAATCCTTGATCGGCCGATAGCTCTCCACCAGCACCGGATAGTAATTCTCGATGTATTCGATCGGGGTGGCGCTGAACAACGGCCACCAGGCGTGGCCGTCGAGGCCGTCGCCGCGCGGCCGCCCGGGCACGCCGCCGAACAGCAACTCCATCAGCTGGAAGTATTTGTTGTCCTTGGTGTGCCCGGTGAAGATGAAATGCGGGCTGGTGCCGTAGCCGGCCGCCATCGACAGATGCGGCGCGCGCTGGCCGAGCGCGCCGGCCTGGCAATCGAAAAAGCGGGTATGGGTGTTGAGCCGGTTCGACAGCGCCGCCGGAAAGCGCGGATTGAGCAGCGAGCCTTCCGGCAGAACAATCTCGAACAGATCGTAAAAACCTTCGTTGAACAGCACCGACGGATCGAACGCCATGATCATGTAGACGCCGAAGAACAGCTTGCACAGCCCTTCGTGAATGTGAAAGTTGATCGGGCCCTCGGCCTGCGGATCGGTTCCGGTCCAGTCGAAGATGGCGATCTCGCCGCGGCGATAGATCGACAGCGTCATCTTGAACGGACCGTTACCGAGCCCGTCGTCGTCCACATAGTCGGTAAAGCTGACCGGTTCCTCGGGAATATATTTCTGGATCAGCACCTTCATGGCTTCGCGGGTGCGGTCGAGCAGCATGTCGCAGGCCGACATATAGGTGTCGCGGCCGAAGCGGTCGCACAATTCGCGCACGCGCGTCGCCGCCGTGCGGCAGCCGGCGATCAGCGCCATCAGGTCGGCGCGGTTCATGTCCGGCGTACGCGTGTTGTTGAGCATGATGTCGAGCACGCCCTTGTTGAGCGTGCCCTTGTCGTAAATACGCACCGGCGGAATGCGCAGGCCTTCTTCCCAGATGGTGTGGGAATCGCACGGCATCGAGCCCGGCACCTTGCCGCCGACATCGACCATGTGGCCGAAGATCGAGCTGAAGCCGACCAGAACGCTGTCGTGGAAGATCGGCATCATCACGCACCAGTCGTTGTTGTGCGAGATCGAGCCTTTGCAAGCGTAGGGATCGTTCCAGACGAAGATATCGCCTTCGTTGATGTCGCCTTCGAACTTTTCCACGATCGCCGGGATGTAGGACCCGAACTGGCCCACGACCATCTGGCCGCGCTCGTTGCAGATCATCGGGAATTCGTCGTGCTGCTCGCGAATCACCGGCGACAGCGAGATGCGCACCACGACGCCGTCCATTTCAAAGCGCGCGTTCTTCAGCGCGTTCTCGATGATGTCGAGCGTAATCGGATCGACCTTGACGGACATGGCTCAATTTCCTTTTGCGGCGGGCCGGATCAGAATGTTGCCGTGACTGTCGACCTCGGCAATGTGCTTCGGCAGCAGCACGGTCGTCGTGTCGTATTGGCGGATGATCGCGGGCCCGGTGATCTTGGAGCCGACGGCGAGTTTGGCGCGGTCATAGTTCGGCGTGTCGACCCAAGCGCCGCCGAAATAGCACGGCCGCACCTCCATCAATGCCTTGGCGAGATCGTGCTGGCCCTGTTCGGGCAACGCCTCTTCGACATTGGGCGTGGCGCCCATGGCGATGACGCGCAGCGCCACTAACTCGACCGGAACATGGAAGCGGACGCCATAAAGCCGCTCATGCAGCGCATGAAACCGGTCGAGTATTTCGTCGAGCGAGCCGGATGTGTTGACCAGATCGGCCGGCACCTCGATGGTCACCTCAAAGCCTTGCTGCTCGTAGCGCAGATCGAGCGAGTAGCCGACGCTGCGGTCGCCTTCGGCGACCTCCTGTTCGTCGAGCCAGGCCTTGGCTTTTTCGCCAAGCGCCGCGAAACGCGTCCAAACATCCCGGGCGTCGAGCCCGACGGTCGAGCGAATGAAGGTTTGCACGAACTCGTTCTTGAACTCGGCTTCGAGAAAGCCCAGCGCCGAAAGCACGCCGGGGCTCGGCGGCACCAGCACCGGATAGCAGCCGAGCAGTTCGGCCAGCGCGTTGGCATGCAACGGCCCGGCGCCGCCGAAGGCGACGATCCCGAAGTCGCGCGGATCGAGGCCACGCTGCACCGTGATCACCCGCAGCGCGCCGAGCATCACTTCGTTGGCGATGTCGATGATGCCCTTGGCGGCTTCCTCGGTCGAAAGCCCCATCGCCTGTCCGACCTTGGCGATCGCGGCTTTGGCGCCGGCCACATCGAGCGCCATGTCGCCGCCGAGAAGAACGGGCGGCAGATAACCGAGCACCACGTTGGCGTCGCTCACCGTGGGCTCTGTGCCCCCCTGGCCGTAGGCCACAGGGCCGGGCCGGGCGCCGGCGCTGCGCGGACCGACCCGCAGCGATTTCGTCAGTTCGGAAACCTCGGCGATAGAGCCGCCGCCGGCGCCGACGCTGCGCACGTCGAGCGTCGGCACCTTGGCGGGGAAATAGCCGACTTCCGTGGAGCGCGAGATCGTGGGCTCGCCGTCGAGAATGACCGAGACGTCGGTCGAGGTGCCGCCCATGTCGAAGGCGAGCAGCTTCGTTAGCCCGGTGCGGCGCGCGATCATCACTGTCGAGGTAACGCCGCCGGCGGGGCCGGACAGAACCGTGTGCACCGGGCGTTCGG
>Ga0209006_10001651_pt1 | contig 20257 bp, 16 predicted proteins | sample JacPin_JW_Ref_O2_FD_188567 | JGI IMG/M metagenome (GOLD analysis project Ga0209006, IMG submission 188567) | Forest soil microbial communities from Algoma, Ontario, Canada - Jack Pine, Ontario site 1_JW_Ref_O2 (SPAdes) (version 2) | ecosystem: Environmental > Terrestrial > Soil > Boreal...
CCAAGGCCGGCCTGGTGGCGCTGACCATGGGGCTGGCGCGCGAGTTGGGGCCATTCGGGATCACCGTGAACGCCATTGCTCCTGCCGTCGTCGACACCGCGATGACCCGGGACGCCCTGACCGAGAGCGCGCAGCGCCGGATATTGGAACGCATTCCGCTCGGCCGCCTGGCGCATCTTTCCGACGTCGCCGATCTCGCCGCGTTTCTCGCCTCCGAGCGCGCGGCTTTCATTACGGGCGTAACCATACCCGTGGACGGCGGTATTCTCACGACTTGATCGGGATTTGTGGCGAGAAGCCTTGGGAACGTCGTCCTTCCTGGGCGTTCCGGACCAACTCCATGATCGCGAACATCACGATGACGACGACCAGCACCACGACCGATGCCGCTGCAATGACCGGACTGACTTGAAGCAGAATGCCGTCCCACATCTGCTTGGGCAGCGTGGTCTTCAAGCCGCCGCCGACAAAAAGCGCGACCGTCAATTCCTCAAAGGATTGAAGAAATCCGGTCACAAAACCAACGGCAATCCCCCCTTGGACCAGCGGCAGCGTCACGCGCCAGAGCGTCTGGGTGCGGCTTGCCCCAAGCGTCGAGGCCGCCGCATCCAGCCGCCAGTCGTGCCCCTTGAACGTGGCCAACAGGATGACAAACACGATCGGCATCGCGATCACCGCGTGCCCGATGATGATGCCGATATCGGTCGCGACCAGCGATATCCTGGCGAAGAGATAGAAAAGCGCGATCGCGATCACGATCGAAGGCAGCATCATCGGGGTCAAGAACATGACGAAGACGGCGCCGGATAATCGGCTGCGGCTGCGGGCCACGCCCAAGGCGGCGAGCGATGCGATAGAAACGGTGATCGCCGCGGTCGCAAGGCCGATGTAGAAAGACCGGACCATCGCCCCAAGCCATAGCGGCGATTGAAGAAACTGCGCGAACCAGTTCAGGCTGAATCCCTCGGGTGGAAACGACAGGAAAGAGGATTTCGTAAACGCCATCGGCACAAAGGCGATGATGGGGACCAACAGGATCGCGATCAGCACCCAGGCGTAAAGCGAGAGGATCGCACCGCCTCGCAGCCTGCGAACATGGCGCTTCCAGAATTCCTCGACCGTACCGAACACAGCGCCGGCGAAGCGCGCCGCCGCGAGGCTCGCGAGCCGTGCGCGACTGTCGGGATTTGCCCGCCGGGCGCCGTCTTCGGAAATCGACGACAGGCCAAAGATGCGGTCATGGACGATGCACAGCGCGATCGTCGAGACCAGCAGGATAGCCGCCAGCGCACTGCCAAGCTGCCAGTTCTGCAACTCGTTGATCTGCAGGATGATCAATTGGCCGATCATGGTTTCGCGCGGTCCGCCCAGGAGCGCAGGCGTAATGAAGAATCCGAGCGACGCAACAAAGACCAGAAGCCCCGCCGCGGACACGCCGCGCATGGAAAGCTGATAGAACACACGCCAAAAGGCCTGCGCCGATCCTGCTCCCAGCGTCGCCGCCGCCATTGGCAGGCGCCGGTCGATCTGGCTCATGACCGGAAGCATGGTCACGACGGCGAGCGGCAGCAGCGTGTGCGTCATCGCCAGCACGACGGTCGCGCGATTAAACAGCAAGTGATCGCCGCCGGCGATGCCGACGGAGGCCATGAGCTTGGCGATGATCCCGTTACGCCCGAGCAAAACCATCCAGGAGAAATTCTTGATCAGCGCGCTGGTCCAGAATGGCAGCAGGACGAACAGCACGGCGATACGCTGCTGCCGCGGCGATTTGCAGCTCAGCCAATAGGCCAGGGGATAACCGAGCAGCAGGCAGAGCAACGTGGTGCGGAAGGCGACGGCAAACGTCGTCGACAGGATGGCGAGATATGGACCGCCATTCCAGATCCTTGCGAATGCCGCCAGCGTCGGCGCCCCCGTGATCTTGTCGAGAAAGCTCGCCGACAACATCTGCCCGGTCGGCACCAGCAGAAAAAGCACCAGGAACACGATCCCGGGAACCGCCAGCCAAAGCGGATCGATTCTGAGCTTGTTCCGCCGAGGCAGTGCAACGCTATTCATCGCCGCGGTGTCAGCCATCGTCCGGTCGCCTCACGCGATGGTCGAGCATCACGCCCGCTTTGCGATCGCCTCGGCGCGCGCCGTCAGCACGTGACGATTCTCCGGGCGCGCCAGCCCCAGATGATCGCGTAGCGTCGTGCCCTCATAGTCGGTGCGGAACAGGCCGCGGCGCTGCAATTCCGGAACCACCTGGTCGACGAAATCCCTCAGGCTGCTCGGCAGCGCCAGGAAGGAGATCATGAAGCCGTCGCAGGCCTCCGCCTCCATCCAGGCTTCCATGTGATCGGCCACCTGCACCGCGGTGCCGCAGAAGGTGGCCTTGCTGCGATTATAGCGCACGGCCATCTCGCGCAGCGTCATTCCCTGGCGGATCATCCCGGCGATCTGCTCGAAATACGCCTGGTGGAAATTGGACGAAGCGGGAATGCGATGCTCCGGGACCGGCTCGTCCAGCGGCAAATCCGACAAATCTGTTTCGAGATCCATTCCAAGCCGCAACACGCCGACATCGGGATGAATCAGGTTTTGCCAGCTCTCGAGCTTGTCGCGGGCCTCCTGCTCGCTTTCGCCTATCACCACCGAGATGCCGGATGCCAGCTTCATCTCCTCGGGATGACGTCCGAACTTGCCCATACGCGTCTTCAGATCCTTGTAGAAGGCCTTCGCTTGTTCGAGCGAGGCCCCGGAGCCGAACACGATTTCGGCGATGTCGGCAGCAAAATCCCTGCCGGTGTCAGAGGCGCCGGCCTGGATCAGCACGGGCCGGCCCTGCGGCGACCGCCGCAGGTTGAGGCCGCCGTGAACGGTGAAGTACTTGCCTTTGTGGTCCAGCGCATGGAATTTTTCAGGCAGAAAACTGAGACAGGCGTCGCGATCGTACACGAACGCGCCGTCCTCCCAGGTATCCCACAACGCTTCGACGATCTCGACGAACTCGCGCGACTTGGCGTAACGATCGCCATGGGGCGGCAGCTTATCGAGTCCGAAGTTGCGCGCCGCATAATCGTTCGCCGAGGTGACGACGTTCCAAGCGGCGCGCCCGTGCGAAATATGATCGAGCGAGGCGAACTGCCGCGCAAGGTTGTAAGGCTCGAAGAAACTGGTCGAGGCCGTCGCCCCAAGGCCGATACGGGACGTGGCGCCGGCGATGGCCGACAACAGCGTGATCGGCTCCAGCACATTCATGAACAGCGGCGACCGGCTCCAGACCTTGAGGTTTTCGGTGCGCGCGGCCGGCGTGTCGGCGATGAAGAAGAAATCGAACTTGCCCTGTTCGCACAGTTGGGCAAGGCCGCGATAATAATCGATATCGGTCGCGGTATGAGGCTTTGCTTCCTGCATCAGCCAGGACGCCGGATGCGATCCATTGGCGTGGATCAGCGCCCCGATCACCATCTGTTTCTTCTTGCTCATCGTCATTTCCTTTAAAGGCGCGTCAGCGCGTTCCGCCTGTCAGCAACCACTCCTGGAAGCGATCCGATATCGCGGCATAATTCTTTCCCCAAAATGCGAAATCGCGTTCGGTCAAGCCTTTGAGGTTTTCCGGAAAAGTCGGCAGCACCTTGGCGCGCGCGGCGGGGATGTGATCGTAGGCTGCGAGATTGCTCGGCCCATTCGCGACCTGGCTCGAATATATCGCCTGTTGTTCCGGTTTCATGCAGAAGCGGACGAATTGCTGGGCAAGCTTCAGCTTCTCCGTGCCAAGCGGGATCGACCAGCCGTCGATCGAATAGAGGCCATTCCAGACGATTTTGACAGGCGCGCCTGAATCGATCGCCGCGTATGCGCGCGCCGACCAGGTGTCGGACATGTCGACTTCCCCGCTTTGGAGGATCTGCGTGTTCTGGGCGCCTGAGGTCCACCACACCGCGACCTGCGAGCGCACCTTGTCGAGCATGCGAAAAGCCCGATCGACGTCCAGAGGATAGAGGTCCTTCGGCGCCACGCCGTCAGCAAGCAGCGCCGACTCCAGCACTCCCTTGGGATTTCGGTAAAAGCCCCGGCGTCCCGGAAACTTCGCTGTGTCCCAGAAATCGGCCCAGCTCTTGGGCTGGTCGGTCTTATAGACGTCGGTGCGATACGCCATCACGATGGCATACACCGAAAAGCCGCACCAGTTCGGCTTGATTGCCCCGGACACGAAATTCCCGCTCGTGCCGTTGGCGTAGTCGAGAGGCTCGAGATAGTTCTTCTCGGCGGTCAGGCGGGCCACGTCGTCCGGCGTCACCATGCAAACGTCCCAGAGCTTGCTGCCGGTGTCCACGATGACCTTGAATTGGGTCACCGGATCCGACTCATGCGCGACGGCGACGACGCGGATGCCGGTCTCCTTTTCGAACGGGTCGTAGAATGCGGGCCGCAGCGCAGCGCCAGTGGCACCGCCGACGTCGGCAACGGTGATCTGCTCTGCCGCCCGCGCGCCCCTGGTCCAGACCGCCGGCATCGCGATCCCGGTCGCGGCTGCACCGGCGACTTTCAACAGCTTGCGTCGCGTCACTGTTTCCAAAACCGACATCCTGTGCTCCCTCATTTACCTGGTCTCATCGAGAAGCAGAATCGACATCCGGCGCTTGCGCGCATCGAAGCCGATCAGCTCTCCAGAAGTCGTGCCTGTTGCCTGTCCCATCGGACGAAGACGCGTTCGCCGATCGCCCCGATCGGCAAACCCGCCTGCCGCCGTACGGTGATCAACGCGCCGCTGGCGAGCCGCACCAATAATTTGGTCTCGGATCCGGCATAGATGCTCTCCTCGATGGCGCCGGAGACGAAAGCTTCATCCGCAGTACAGAGGAACATTTTTTCCGGACGGACCACCAGCGCACATTGCTGGCCGGGTCGCACCTCGCAGCCGTCAGGCAGCGGCAGAACCCCGTCATCGGTTCGGATCATCTGACCCGGCTCGCCCACGCCGCGCATGACATTCGAAATGCCGATGAAGTCGGCGACAAAAGCACCGCGCGGCCGGTCATAGATGTCCTCCGGCGTGCCCAATTGTTCGATGCGTCCTTCCTTCATCAGGCAGATGCGGTCCGCCAGCGCCAGCGCCTCCTCCTGGTCATGGGTCACGAAGATGATGGTCGCGCCGGTTTCGCGATGCAGCCGCTTGATCTCGATCTGCATGTTTTCGCGCAGCTTGCGGTCGAGCGCCGACAGCGATTCGTCCATCAGGATCAATGAGGGCTGATAAACCAGGCACCGCGCCAGCGCCACGCGCTGCTGCTGGCCTCCTGAGAGTTCGCGCGGGAAACGATCGGCGAATTCGGACAGCCCAACCATCACCAGGGTGGCTTCGACTTTTTCCCGCAAATCCCGCGCCGGCATTTTCCGCATCTGCAAGGGAAACGACACGTTTTCACGCACGGTGAGGTGAGGAAACAGGGCGTAATTCTGAAACACCACGCCGATGTCGCGCTTGTTGGCGGGCGTCTCGGTTTCGTCGCGGCCGTCGATGATCAGCCGTCCGCCGCTCGGCTCGATCAGGCCGCAGATGATTTGCAACAGCGTCGTCTTGCCCGATCCGGAAGGCCCCAGCAGCGCCAGCAACTCGCCGGCATGAACTTTCAGCTCGAGCGGCTGCAGCGCCATAGAGGCGCCGTAGGTTTTGGACAGGCCTTGCGCATGGAGTTTGATCCGGGACGATGGTTCCTTCACCCCGGCGGAATCCCCGAAAGCCGATCTGGCCTCAGCACTGGGCGCGGCGGTCGGATGCTCATCCTCGTTTCGTGCAAACAAACCCGGTAGCCGGAATGCCGCCGTCTGGCGGCCGTTCCGGAGCAACGAAAACGCGCTGATCTCTTGCATAACACCCCTGTCGCATCACCTCTCTGGGAGTAAGCGACCCGGACCAAAACGCTAGGCTACGTAATCCAAGCCTCAGCGTCTAGACGAATAATTCGGCAGAAATCACAGGGTTAAGGCCGCCTGGAGAGTTCAAAGCAACGCCGTCGGTTTCGGCCGGTCACAAGCATCTAGCCGCTGGCGTCCATCCCCATCATGGCACGGACTTCATGAACCTGTTCCTGGACAAATTCCAGCACGAGACGCGTCCGCGGAGCCAGATGCCGCCGCGACGGATAGACCAGGCTCACTGTTTGACCGACGGCCTGAAAGTCGCTCAACACACGAACCAGCTGACCGCTGCGCAGGTCGTCAAACACCTCCAGCAAGCCGAGAAGGGCAATGCCGTAGCCGCTCTCGGCGGCCCGGTGAACGGTACGCGCATCATTGGCGAGAAATCCACCGGACACCCTGACGCCCCGGGGTCCGTCGGGCGTGACAAAGGTCCACACGTCAGACTCCGGTCCGACGTCGTGCACGATGCAGGTGTGCTTGCCGAGTTCGTCGGGCGTACTGGGCAGGCCGCGCCGCTCGACATAGCCTGGAGCAGCGACCGCAACGCGCTCGGCGTTCCAACTTCGACGCCGAACCAGCGACGCATCCGCGATCTCGCCAACGCGCAAAGCGAGGTCGAGGCGGTCTTCGGTCATGTCGCCGAACCGGTCGCCGACGACGAGTTCGACCCTTAGCCCCGGCCGGGCGGCGAGCAGAAGCGGCAGTCGTTGCGCCAGGAAACGGCTGGCGGTGCCGGTGACGCCCATGCGCACCAGCCCGACCGGTGAGAGGCTATGCTGGCCGAGTGCGGCTTCCATCCCCTCGACGCCGTCAAGAACCGGCTGCGCAAGCCCCAGCAACATCTGCCCGTCGTCGGTGAGGCTCAGCTTTCTCGTCGTGCGGTGGAACAGGCGCACGCCGAAATGCTCTTCAAGCTGGGATATCTGCTTGGCGACCGCGGCCTGGGTCACATCGCGTTCGCGGGCGACCGCCGAAAACGAGCCGGTCTCCACCACCCGCACCAGGACTTTAAGCCCGCCCAGAAGGTCCATCGATCTCTTCCAGTTCAAGTCCACGGGTCTCCCTGACCCTCGCGAGCACGAATACAAGAGATAGCACCGCCATCAGCGTATAGGTGCCATAGGCAAAGCCAAGGTTGATACCCGCCAGCGTCGGAAAGGTCTGCGATACGATGTAATTGGCGATCCATTGCGCCGCCGCGGCGACGGCAAGCGCGTAGGCGCGGATACGGTTGTTGAACATTTCACCGAGCAATACCCACACCACCGGTCCCCAGCTCACGCCGAAAAACACCACATAAAGATTGGCGGCAATGACCGCGACCAGGCCTGCGACATGACCAAGCTGGGGTTGGGCGCCGCCTGCAACCATCTCGGTCGGTGCGGTGCCAAAAACCCAGGCCATGGTGCCCAGGGTCAAAGCCATGCCAAGCGAACCAATGATCAGAAGTGGCTTGCGGCCCAGTCGATCGACCAGTGCAATCGCCACCAGAGTCACGAGAATGTTGGTCACGGAGGTAATGACCGTGATGGCGAGCGCGTCGTCCTGCGTGAAACCCACGGCATGCCAGAGCGTTGCGGAATAGTAGAAGATGACATTGATGCCGACGAATTGCTGGAATACCGACAACAGGATGCCGGTCCAGACCACCGGGAGAAGGCCAAAGTTGGGGCCGGCCAGATCGCGCAAGCCGCGCGTCCGTTCGTCGCCGACGCTGTTCTCGATCTCGATGATCTTTTGCTCCACCGGCGGCGAATTGCCGACGAACCGGCGCAGTACATCGGCCGCTTCGCCGAATCGCTTCTTGAGGACCAGATAGCGCGGCGATTCCGGAATCATGCCGGTGAGGCAGCCATAGATGGCGGAAGGAATCGTCGCCGAAATGAACATCCAGCGCCACGCCTGCATTCCGAACCACAGTGGTTTTTCGGCTCCGCCTGCGGCGCTGGCTAACGCATAGTCACCGAGCAGCGCAACGAAGATACCTGTGACGATAGCCAGCTGCTGAAAGGAACCAAGACGTCCCCGATATGAGGCCGGCGACACCTCCGCGATGTAAGCCGGCGCTATAACACTCGCCGCACCGATTGCCGTGCCGCCCAAGAAACGGAATAGGCTCAAAGCCGCGATATCCCAGGCGAGACCCGTGCCAATCGAGCTCGCAAAGAAAATTGCGGCAGCGATTTTCATGACGACGATGCGCCCATAGCGATCGGCGAGCGGGCCTGCAAACCAGGCGCCGATCGCGGAACCCAAGAGAGCGCCGGCCACGGAGAAGCCGAGCAACCAGGAGGCCGCACCGGACCAGACCCTTATCGCATCGACTGCGCCATTGATAACCGCGGTATCAAAGCCGAAGAGAAACCCACCCATCGCGGCCGACGCGGCGACACGGGCGATCCTGCCGATCGCAATGCCGTCCATCGATGAACCTGGTACGGCGGGGCGATTGCTGTTGATGGCTGACATGGGGCTCGTTGACCAACGCCGCGACGAGGAATCGTAACTGCATCGCCACATTCAAATCAAGTGAGTCCTGAAGCATGACGGGATCAGTTGGAAATGCGGCGTGGGGTCGTCGGCGGAGCTAACCGGCTAATGACAGCAGCTGCTCACTGTTTGGCCCGGAGCTGCTTCGCGGCACATGCACGAAGATGTAATTGGCACGTCCGCAAGTGACATCGCAGCGGCAAGTTTGCTTTGCACAACGGCGAGCTCCTCGAGTTCGCCCCGCTCCCGTAGGCATTCGGCCAGGCCGCGAAGCGCCCAGACATTGTCCGGGTGCTGCGCACACCGTTGAATTCTGCCGCTCAGGCCGAGATCGTCACGATAGAGCTGCTCGGCCTCGCCAAAATGGCCTTGCGCGGCCAAAAGCGCCGCCAAGGCATGCCTTGGCGGATGCATCCAGGCCCAAGGCTCGAGGTACTCCAGATTGTCGTCCCGATGGACGCTCTCGCGCAGACTGGCATAGGCCGTCTCATAATTGCCTTTGTGATATGCGATCTCGCCGTCCAGCATCTTCTCGCCCACGGCCAATATGCTGTGGGCGGTATTGTTGAAGACCATTCGATTGGGTGGGATGCGCCCGACGCTCTCGTGAAACAGCCCGCGCTCCCTGTCGGCGTCGTGAAAATTCCCAAGCGAAGCGTGGGCAACTCCCTTGGCGTAGTGCAGCATCGCCGTCGAAACCAGATATAGCTCGGGGTCATCCGGTAGCGGTTCGTCGACGATCTCCCGCCAGCGCCCGAAACGCACCATCACATGCGTTCGCATCGAATAGTAACCTTCCAGGCTGCTGGAGAATTTCGGGCGATCCTTGACGCTGAGAACCTCTCTCGTGAGCATGCGGCCGAGCTTGTTCGCTGCCTCCATCGAATCCCCATACCTACCCATGAACATGCAGGCATGCATCATCAAGAGAAGATCATGCGCGCAGGCCGTCGTGTAGGGGGTGAAGGGTCCGGCGTAGGCCAGATAAAGGTCGTTTGCCGCGATCGCTTTCTCGCTGGCGGCCCTGGCTCGCCGGTACTCGCCGCACAGCATGTGAACATGTCCCGGCATATGGTTCATGTGGCCGGCATCCGGGCACATCGTCGCGAGCGCATCGGCTGAGGCGCGCGCGCTCTCGGGCTCGTTCGACATTTCGAGGATGTGAATGTGCAAATGCACGAGCGCCGGATGCTTCTCGATTTCCTTCTCGTCCGCGAGGCGGATCGCGCGCTCGCACACCTGCAGCGCCTCGATCACGTCTGAATTCTTCGCCGGCAATCCGGTCTTGACGTCCCACAAGCGCCGCGGCGTTCGCATGATCAAGGCCTCGACAAAAAGCGACGTCACGTCATGGTCGTCAGGATACTGGTGATGGACGCTGCGCAATTCCGCGGCGTAGTCGTCATCCCAGCGGTCGAACTCTTGCACCGCGACCGAATGCGGCTTCTGAACGCGGCGGGCCAGCGAATCGACCAGCCGGTTTTCAAGCGCGGTGGCGCGGTGCGAGAACTTGCGCGCGATCTCGATGTGCTCGAACGCAATTCTCGTCGCCGTATTAGCCTCCGCCTCGCCATGATCGCGCCAGGTAAAATTGTAGAACGGTCCGCTTCCATAGGCGATGCCCCAATGCGCCATGACGCATTCGGGGTCGAATTCGAGCGCCTTGCGAAAACACTTTACGCCTTCCGTTTTATTGAAAGCGAAGCACCAGTTGAGACCCAGGTCAAACCAGCGCTGCGCTTGCACTGAGGCCGTCGAAACGATCCTGGAGTGGCTGCCGAGGTTAAAACGATCCATCGACCCGCCCTTCAAGCCTTGTCCGGCCGCGCCCGCAGATCGCTATCTTCACCCCAGCGGCGAACCGTCCCGACGTCGATGTCGAACAAATCGAGCATTCGTCCGACCGTATGGTCCACCATCTCGTCGATCGATTCCGGCTTGGCATAGAACGCGGGAACCGGCGGCGCGATGATCGCGCCGATGTCGGACAATGCCGCCATCGTCCGGAGATGGCCGCCGTGCAGTGGCGTTTCCCGGACCATCAGCACCAGCCGCCGTCGCTCCTTGAGCGTGACGTCGGCGGCGCGCGTCAAGAGCGTACTGGTCACGCCGGTCGCGATTTCCGACATCGACCGGATCGAGCACGGCGCGACGATCATGCCGGTGGTGCGGAATCCGCCGCTCGCGATTGATGCTGCCATATCGTCGATGCCGTGCGAGGTGTGTGCGGCGGCCCTCACCTCCGCGATCTTGACATTGGTTTCGTAGGCGAAGGTCAACTCGGCGGTTTTCGTCATCACCAGATGCGTTTCGACACCGGCATTGCGCAGCAACTGCAGCACGCGAAGCCCGTAGACCACGCCGGACGCCCCGGAAATTCCGACGATCAGCCGCCGTTGAGGCGGAACCTTGGCGTTCATCCGCATGCCTTTCCCGAGGAGCCCGGCAACGGTACCTCATTTGCCTCGCAATTGAACAACGGATGCCTATCATCTCCGCTTGCCGGCGGGCGGCAGCTTTCCACTATGTCTAGACATTTAAGTTACGTCTAGACATAATGGGTTTGAGGCGATCTCCGAAATGAATGATGCCGTGCTCTCGTTCGACGGGATAAGACAGGACTTCCCTTCCCCGGGAGGCGGCGCCGTCCGCGTGATCGACGGCATCGGCTTCGAGGTCGGCAACGGGAAATTCGTCGCGGTGATTGGACCGAGCGGTTGCGGCAAGAGCACGCTGCTGCAGATGGCCGCCGGGCTGCTGATGCCGACACGCGGTCAGGTGCGTCATCGCGGACGTACGATCGACGCCGTCAACCGTGAGGTCGGCTTTGTGCCGCAGCAGGCGCAGCTGTTTCCCTGGAAGACGCTGGCGGAGAACGTCGAACTGCCGTTGCTGCTGCGCGGGGTCGCCGCGCCCGAGCGCCGCCAGCGCGTCGGAGCGGCGCTCGAGGCCGTCGGCCTCGACGGTTTCGAGCAATATTTTCCGAACCAATTGTCCGGCGGCATGCAGAAGCGCGGATCGATCGCACGCACGCTGATATATCGCCCTGATGTCATCCTGATGGACGAGCCGTTCGGCGCGCTCGACGCGCAAACCAGGATGGTGATGCAGGACGACCTGCAGGCGCTGTCGCGCGACGCAGGCGCCTCGGTCCTGTTTGTAACCCATGATATCACGGAGGCCGTGCTGCTAGCCGACCGCGTCGTGATCATGAGCCAGCGGCCGTCGCGGCTTTTGGCTGATATCCCGATCGACCTCGCGCGGCCGCGGAACGTCTTCGAACCGTTCAAGAACCCCGGTTACGAGGCAGCCTACGAGGCGGTGTGGTCGGTGTTCCGTTCGCAGATCGACATCCGGCAACGAGCCCATTGAGCGCGAGGGTGAGAACGATGGACGACGTCGCGACCACCGCTGGCGCATCGGGCGCGACCGGGATGTCGGCCGCACGGCGATCGCTGGCGAGCAAGGCGGGCCGCCTGTCGGCGCGGCTGCTGCCGGGCATCGCGATCCTGGTGTTCTGGCAATGGGCATCCGGGCGGCTGATCAAGGAGATCTATGTCAGCAAGCCGACGGCGGTCGCAGTTCGGCTCTACGAGCTGTTCGCGTCGGGCGAGATTTATCCGCATCTGTGGACGACGGGTGAGGAACTGGTGCTGGGTTACGTCATCGGGGTCGCCGGCGGCATTCTCGGCGGCTATGCGCTCGGCCGCTCACCGCGCCTTGCCAATATCTTCGAACCCTATGTGATGGGATTTTACGGCATCCCAAAAATCGCGCTGGCGCCGCTGTTCATCATCTGGTTCGGGATCGGCATCGGATCGAAGGTGGCGCTGGCCTCGATCATGGTGTTCTTCCTGGTCTTCTACAACGTCTATACTGGCGTCCGCAGCGTCGACCGCGAACTGGTCAATCTTTCGCTGGTCATGGGCGCCAATCAGCGCCAGCTGACCTATCATGTGTATCTTCCGGCGGCAGCACCCTTCGTATTGCTCGGCATGCGCATGGCGGTGCCCTACAGCGTGATCGGCGTCATCGTCGGCGAATTTACCTCGTCGATCTCCGGGCTCGGCCTCTTCATTCACGAGGCGTCCTCGACCTATGATCCGGCCGGCGTGTTTGCGGGTATCGCGATCCTGCTGGCCTTTGTCGTCGGCGCCAACTTCCTTGCCGGACGGCTGGAACGGCGATTGCTTCGCTGGAAGGTTCCGATGAAACAGGCGCCGTCCGACATCTGACACCGCGAGCTCTGCCGCAGGAGAACAGTATGATTGCAATTCGTGGCGTGATCCAACCGTTGGCGCTTGTCATCGCGTTGTCGCTGATGCCGACACTGGCGATGGCCCAACAGCCGGTTCGAATCGCCCAAGGCTTCGCCTCGCTGAGCTTTCTTCCGGTGTGGGGCGCCCGCGCGCTGAACACCTTTGCGGCCGAGGGCTTGACGGCGACGGTGGTCACGCCGGGCGGCGATCCGGCGGCGCTTGCAGCACTCGACACCGGCGACGTCGATCTTGCCGCGGTCGGCACGGAAACCGTGCTGCGCGCCGCGGCCAAGGGCCAGCCTTTTGAGATCGTCTACAACCTGATGTCGAAAGTGACACTCGAGGTCGTGGTCGCGCCGTCGTTCCTGGAGAAGACGGGCGTCAAGCCGAGCGATCCCCTGGAGAAGCGCATCGCCGCGCTGAAGGGAGCGACCATCGGGGTTGCCGCCATCGGCGGTACCCAGGAAACCGCGGCGCGGTGGCTGGTAGCCAAGGGCGGGCTCGACCCAAAAGCCGACATCAAGGTCGCGCAAGTAGGCGGTCCCCCAGCGCTGCAGGCGGCTTTGGAAAACAAACGCATCGACGCGTTCATTCTCTCGCCGCCGGAAGGCTATCTGGCGACCAAATCAGGCGCCGGCACCATACTTATTTCGCTCGGCGACGAGTTTCCGTTGCTCGCCAACCAGCCCTATCTCGTTCTGGTCGCCAAGAAGCCGATCGATGACAAGGCCTCCGATCTCATCGTCAGGACCGTGCGGGCAATGCAGTCGGCAAGTTCGGCCGTTGTCAAAGACCCGGAGTCGGCGGCCACGGCGATCCAGAAACAATTCTTCGCCAAGGCTGATCCGGATGCCATCGCAGCGGCCGTCAAGACGCTCAGGAGCGGCGTGGCCGGCGGCGGTAAACTGGACGTGCAAAGTTTTCAGAATCAGTTGGTGTTCTCGAAGGAAGTCGGCATCGATTTCGGTAGGGATTTTGACGCCGCGGCATCGCAGAACGATCTCTGGACCAACAGTTTCGTCGAGCGCGCCGGCCGGAAGTAGCCGCGCCACCTAGAGCATGATGAAGCTTAAGTCGATCGGCGTTATCCGTCACCCTGAGGTGGCCGTGCGAAGCACGGCCCTCGAAGGGCGACGGCCCGTGGCCGTTCGCCCTTCGAGGCTCGCAAGAGCTCGCACCTCAGGATGACGGATCACGCCCTAGCGTCAGCCGGTCGGCGTAAAGCGGGCGATCAGGTCATAGAGATGCCCGGGATGAATGAGGCGCACCGCGGTGATCGGCTCGCCGTTGCGCCAAGTCCGGCGCTCGATCACCAGACAGGCAGCGTCCCGTTCGATCTTCAGTTCGGCTGCGACAGTTTTGTCGGCATTGCATGCGGTGATGCGATGCTCGGCCTCGGTCCATGGCACATGGCCGACCAGCCAGGTGTTGGGCGGCGTGACCGCGAAATCCTGATTGAGCGCGTCCGGCACCGCTTCGAGGTTGATCAGGCGGTCCTCGATCGCGAACGGCTGCCCTTCCGCCTCATGCCGGCAGCGCAGCGCCAGCACCGACGCACGGCTGGATATGCCCAGGCGGGACTTGTCCTGGGTTGAGGCCGACCGCTTGCGAAGATCGAGCAGCCGGTAGCCATATTGCTCGCCGCGTTTCTCGACTTCGGCCTTCAGGTCGGGAATCTGCAGGATGGCGGATTGCACGCGCGGCCGCGAGACAAAGCTGCCCGCCCTGCGCCGCCGCACCACAAGCCCGGCGTCGGCCAGCGCCGACAACACCTTGTTCACGGTCATGCGTGAACAGGAATAGGTCGCCATCAGTTCATGCTCGATCGGCACGCGATGTCCGGGCGGCCAGACACCGGACATGATCCTGGCTTCCAGATCGCTGCGGATCCGCTGATACAGTGCTCCGCTCTTGACGGCCGATTTTTCCTGCAGACTCATGCCGCCAATATCCCCTGCAGCGTCGCGCGAAAGCGGCGCGCGATCGCCTCCCGATCGCGATGCCGGCCATTTTTCACGACCTTATGGCCGCCCGCCCAAACGCAATCAACCAGGGCGCCGCCGGCGCCGAAAATCCAGCTGTCCAAAATCGCGTCCTGCGAGCGGCCAGCAAAGGCGACATGGCCGGCGTCGAGACTGACGACGTCGGCGAACGCGCCCTCGGCGAGCCCACAACTCTCAACACCGAGCGCTTGCGATCCGCCATTGAGCGCGGCTTCGAACAGCGCGCGGCCGGTCGAGGTCGCAGTCCGTCCCGCCATGACGTTGCGGGCCTGATTGGCCAACCGCTGCGAATATTCGAGCTGACGCAATTCGTCGGCCACACCAATCAGGACGTTGGAATCGGTGCCGATGCCGAACGCGCCTCCCTGCGCCAGGAATTGCTGCCCGTTGAAGATGCCGTCGCCGAGATTCGCCTCGGTGATCGGGCACAAGCCCGCCACCGCCCTCGTTTGCGCGAACCGGCTGATTTCATCCGAAGTCGCGTGGGTCGAATGAATGAGGCACCATTTGTCGTCGACCGCGGCATGGTCGAACAACCATTGCATCGGACGCTGCCCACACCACGCCAGACATTCATCGACTTCCCGGGTCTGTTCGGCAATGTGGATATGGACCGGGCCCCGACCGGCAAGCGGCATGATCGCAACGAGTTCGTCCGGCGTAACCGCTCGCAGCGAGTGAGGGGCAAGCCCGACGACGGCTCCTTCCAGTGCCGCCAAAGCGCGACGGCTGGCATCCATCAGTTTCGAAAACCCGTCGATATCGTTGATGAAGCGCCGCTGGCCCTGATCGGGCGCGCGGCCGCCGAAACCGGCATGGGCGTAGAATACCGGGAGCAGCGTCAGACTTATTCCGGTCGATTGCGCGGAAGCCGCAATGCGCTCCGCCAGTTCAGCGATATTGCCATACGGTGCGCCTGACGTGTCGTGGTGGATATAATGAAATTCCCCGACGCGGGTGAATCCCGCCTCGAGCATTTCGACATAGGCCTGCGCTGCGACGGCTTCGATGTCGTCCGCGGTCATGCGGCCGACGAAGCGGTACATCTGGTCACGCCAAGTCCAAAAACTGTCGGCAGTGTCGCCCCTGAATTCGGTAAGCCCGGCCATGCCGCGCTGGAAGGCGTGGCTGTGGAGGTTCGAAATGCCGGGAAGACCGATCGAATGGCGCTCGTCGCCGGCCTGTGGTGAAGCAGCCGTCTCGACACTGAGCACGCGGCCGGCATCGATCGCGATCCTGACGTCGCGCGCCCAGCCCTGCGACAACAGCGCTTGCTCGAAGAACAGTCCGGCCACACGCTCCTCCTGATCCCGTCGAAACGGTAGACAGTCCCGGATCGCTATAATATGTATAGACAAATCCGCGGAATGCCAAGCATCGCATCAGGGAAACAAGCAGCAAGCCTCACATGACCCGCGTCGACCGCATCTGGCACCAGTGCCGTCTTGCAACGCTTGCGCCTTCGCGCCAGGGCCTCGGCGTTGTCGACGACGGCCTGATCGCGGCAAACGATGGCCGCATCGTCTATGCGGGCCCGGCCCGGGACGCGCCGTCTGCGCTCGATGCGAAGGAGCGGATCGATTGCGCCGGACGCTGGATCACCCCCGGCCTGATCGACTGTCATACGCATCTGGTTTACGGCGGCAACCGCGCTCACGAGTTCGAGCAGCGCCTTGCAGGCGCGAGCTACGAAGAGATTGCGCGCGCCGGCGGCGGCATCGTCTCGACCGTGAAGGCGACGCGGCAGGCGAGCGTCGGCCAACTCGTCGAGGCCGCCCTGCCCCGGCTCGATGCCTTGATCGCCGAGGGCGTCACCACCATCGAGATCAAGTCCGGTTATGGCCTCGAACTCAACACCGAACGCCGCCAGTTGCAGGCCGCGCGTCGGCTCGGCGACGAACGCGCGGTGGCGGTTCGAACCACGTTTCTGGGTGCACACACCGTTCCCCCTGAAATGGCGGGAAACAAGGGCGGCTATATCGACGCCCTTTGCGACGAGATGTTGCCGGCGATCGCGACCGAAGGACTCGCCGATGCGGTCGACGCCTTCTGCGAGGGCATCGCCTTCTCGCCTGAGCAGACCGCGCAGGTATTCGCGAAGGCGCAGGCGCTGGGCCTGCCGCTTCGTCTTCATGCCGATCAATTGTCGAACCTGCACGGTGCGGCGCTGGCCGCACGCTTCGGCGCGCTTTCGGCTGACCATCTCGAATTCGCCGACGAAGACGGGATCGCGGCGATGGCGCGCGCCGGCACCGTCGCCGTGGTGCTGCCGGGCGCCTTCTACTTTATCCGCGAGAAGCAATTACCGCCGATCGATGCCATGCGGCGTCATGGCGTCCCGATCGCGCTCGCTACCGACTGCAACCCCGGCACCTCGCCGCTGACCTCGCTGCTGCTGACGATGAACATGGGTGCGACCCTGTTCCGCCTCACCGTCGATGAATGCATCGCCGCGGTGACGCGGGAGGCGGCGCGGGCGCTGGGACTGTTCGACCAGATCGGAAGCCTCGAGATGGGAAAACGCTGCGACCTTGCCATCTGGAATATCGAACGGCCGGCTGAACTGGTCTACCGCATGGGATTCAATCCGCTTCACATCAGGGTGTGGCGCGGTGCGTCGCACGCCGGCTCCTCTCACATCTAATTCGAGTGCTATGCCCAAGGGAATTGAGACATGACCCGCATCGATAATGCCCGCGTGATCCGCGCCGCGCGCGGCAGCGACCTTTCCGCGAAATCCTGGCAGACCGAAGCGCCGATGCGGATGCTGATGAACAACCTCGATCCTGACGTGGCGGAAAAGCCAAGTGAGCTCGTCGTCTATGGCGGCATCGGCCGGGCCGCGCGCGATTGGGAAAGTTTCGACCGCATCGTTGCGACCTTAAAGCGTCTCGAAGGTGACGAGACCCTGCTGGTGCAATCGGGCAAGCCGGTCGGCGTGTTTCGCACCCATGCCGACGCGCCGCGGGTGCTGATCGCCAATTCCAACCTGGTACCGCATTGGGCCACCTGGGAGCATTTCAACCAGCTCGATCGCAAGGGCCTGATGATGTATGGCCAGATGACGGCGGGGTCCTGGATCTATATCGGCAGCCAGGGAATCGTGCAGGGCACTTACGAAACCTTTGTCGAGCTTGGCCGCCAGCACTATGGCGGCGACCTCAAGGGAAAATGGATTCTCACCGCCGGCCTCGGCGGCATGGGCGGCGCCCAGCCGCTCGCGGCCGTGATGGCGGGCGCATCCTGTCTTGCCGTCGAATGCCAGCCGTCGCGCATCGAGATGCGCCTGCGCACCCGCTACCTCGACCGTCAGGCCGATAGCCTCGATGAAGCCCTCGAGATCATGGCGCAGGCGGGCCGCGACAAGAAACCGGTCTCGGTCGGCCTGCTCGGCAATGCCGCCGACGTTTTCCCCGAGTTGGTCAAGCGCGGGGTGCGCCCTGACGCCGTGACGGACCAGACTTCCGCGCACGATCCCGTCAACGGTTATCTGCCGAAGGGCTGGACCACCGCCGAATGGCAGGCGCGCCGCGAAACCGACCCGAAGGGCGTCGCCAAGGCCGCCCGCGCCTCGATGGCGACGCATGTCCAGGCCATGCTCGATTTTCATCGCATGGGCATTCCTGTGGTCGATTACGGCAACAACATTCGCCAGATGGCGCTCGAAGAAGGCGTCAAGGATGCGTTCGATTTCCCGGGTTTCGTGCCGGCCTATATCAGGCCGTTGTTCTGCCGGGGCATCGGCCCATTCCGCTGGGCGGCACTGTCCGGCGACCCCGAGGATATCTATCGCACCGATGCCAAGGTGAAAGAATTGCTGCCCGATAACGCGCCGCTGCATCGCTGGCTCGACATGGCGCGCGAACGGATTTCGTTCCAGGGCTTGCCGGCGCGGATCTGCTGGGTCGGCCTTGGCGACCGCCACCGGCTCGGCCTCGCCTTCAACGAGATGGTGGCGCGCGGCGAGTTGAAGGCGCCGGTGGTGATCGGCCGCGACCACCTCGACTCCGGCTCGGTCGCTTCCCCAAACCGCGAAACCGAATCGATGCGCGACGGTACTGACGCGGTCTCCGACTGGCCGCTGCTCAATGCGCTGCTCAATTGCGCCAGCGGCGCCACCTGGGTGTCGCTGCATCACGGCGGCGGCGTCGGCATCGGTTTTTCACAGCATGCCGGCATGGTGATCGTCTGCGACGGCACGCCGGAAGCCGGTGTCCGGATCGGCCGGGTGCTGTGGAACGACCCGGCGACCGGCGTGATGCGTCATGCCGATGCCGGCTATGATCTCGCGATCGATTGCGCGCGACAGCACAAGCTCGATCTGCCGAGCCTTTGATGATTCGCGCCGCCATGCGGATCATTCGCGCCAGCGACTGCCGGACCACCCTATGGAAGAACGGCGGCGGCTCGACCACGGAAATAGCTGCCGGCCCCGAAGGCGCCTCGCTCGAGACGTTCGACTGGCGCGTCAGCATGGCGCGCGTCGCCTCCGACGGACCGTTTTCCGACTTTCCCGGAATCGATCGCACACTCGCGGTGATCAAGGGAGCCGGGATGATCCTGAGCATCGGAAGCAACGCGCCCGTGATGCTTTCAAGCGCAACGGAGCCTGTCAGTTTTGCCGGCGACACGCCGACCAGCGCCCGGCTGACGCAAGGCGAGATCACCGACCTCAACGTGATGACGCGACGCGGACGCTTCAGCCATCGGCTGTCGCGCATTACGACGCCGGTCTCATACGATTTCGCTGAAGATGACATCGCCATCGTGTTGTCGCTCGATGGTATGGCCACGGTGAATTGTGGGCGAGATAGCCTAACGCTCGCACACGGTGACGCCGCCCTCGTCAGCCGCGCGGTGAACACCGCCTTTCAGGTCTTGCCGGCTACGAAGTCTTGCTATCTGGTGTGGCTGAGGATGGCCTGGACAAAAAAATCGCGAAAACAACCCCATGCAAAGTAGAGCGGACCGCTACCGGATGTCTGCTTCGAGGGGTCGTGCGGAAGTCGGAGTCGGACAGGTCGACTTTCGCGGTAGGGACGCGAGTTACCTCGCGCCCCCCGCACAGATCCGTACGGGCCCAATTCGGGCATACGGCTCCCACCTTGGGTGTCTGACGGCGAAGCGACTCTCTGGCCACGGATGAAGGATTCGCGGTTTCGGGAGCCAGTGGTCGGCCAACCGCTTGATCCGCTCCCAGGTCATCCCATCTTTTTGGCTCCGCCACTTCAGCGTGCGCCGCCAGAGATTGGTGACGTGGAATAGGAACGCGGTCAGTGACGAACTGTTTGTCGGCACCGCGTGGTAGTTGAAGTAGCCGGTGACGACCTGCCGCAGCCATCTTCCCTGCTGGGGGATCGGCTGATGCATGCTCCGTCGCAGCTCCTGTTTGATGACTTGCAACTTAGCCTGCATGCGATCCCGCCGGGACTTCCGTTTGATTTGGAATTTGCCCCGGCGAGTTTTGCTGCAGATGAAGATGAAGCCCAGGAAGGTGAAGGTCTCCGGTTTGCCGAGCCCGCGCCGCTTGCGGTTTTCCGCCGCGGCGCGTCCAAACTCGATCAGCCGGGTCTTCTCCGAATGAAGCGACAG
>Ga0209006_10001652_pt1 | contig 20242 bp, 18 predicted proteins | sample JacPin_JW_Ref_O2_FD_188567 | JGI IMG/M metagenome (GOLD analysis project Ga0209006, IMG submission 188567) | Forest soil microbial communities from Algoma, Ontario, Canada - Jack Pine, Ontario site 1_JW_Ref_O2 (SPAdes) (version 2) | ecosystem: Environmental > Terrestrial > Soil > Boreal...
GAATGCATGACTTCGGCGATCTTCTTCGGATCGAGCGAATTGGCCTTTTCGGCCGCCTGCTTGATGATCTGCACGCCGGCGTAGGAATAAAGCGTGTAGGCTTCGGGCTCATATCCTTTGGCGCGGAACGCCGCGACAATGTCCTTGGCCGACGCGTTGTTGCGGGGATCGGGACCGAACGACATGAACGTGCCTTCGACGCCGGGTCCGCCAATCGAGGCGAATTCGTTGTCGGTGATGCCGTCGCCCGAAATGACGATGGTGTTCATGCCCTGGTCGCGCATCTGACGGATGATGAGACCGCCTTCGGTATGCAGGCCGCCCCACATCAGATAGTCGGCGCCGGAGGCCTTGATCTTCGACACGATCGCCGAATAATCCTTCTCGCCGGTGTTCACGCCTTCATACAGAACTTCCTTCTTGCCGCCGGCGTTCATGGCGACCCGGGCGGCGTCGGCGAGGCCTTGGCCGTAAGTGGTCTTGTCATGGACGATGGCGATCTTCTTGTCTTTCAGTTCGCCAAGCGCGAGATCGGCCCACAACTTGCCTTGCTGGTCGTCACGGCCGCAGGTACGGAACGTATCCCATAGGCCGCGCTCGGTGACCTTCGGATTGGTCGCCGATGGGGTGATCATCAGAATGCCGTTATCGGCATAGACTTCGGAGGCGGGGATGGTGACGCCCGAGTTGAAATGGCCGATCACGAATTTGACGCCGTCGCCGACGAATTTATTGGCGACCGATACGCCCTGTTTGGGATCGGAAACGTCGTCGCCCTGTTCGACTTCGATTTTCTGACCAAGGATGCCGCCGGCGGCGTTGATGTCCTCCGCCGCCTGCGCGACGCCATGGGTCAACTGGGCCCCGAACGAGGCGTTAGGGCCGGTGATGGGTCCGGCGACGCCAAGCTTGATCTGGGCGCTCGCGGCGCCGGCAAAGGCTAGGCCCGCGGCGAGCACGAGACCGGTTAGCCAAATCTTCTTCATACCCTACTCCCTCTGTTTCGGGCGCGCCAAAAAAGGTCGCCCACTCGGTAGAAACTCCAATCCCACCTTGGCGTGGGATCAGACCTTGTTTTTCCTTAAAAGTCACCTGAAATTGCGGATGTTTAAGGATTCTTTCGTCGCCTGATGAACGCCCGAGGCCCTAGCGGGATCGCCAGTTCAGGCCGACCTTTTCGTATGACCAGGAATATTGCGTCGCCATCTGCGTCGCCCGCATCGACTTGTAGCTGAGCCATGCGACAACCAGCAGAATGACGAAAGTGACGAGATAATAGTGCACCGACGAAAGCTCTTCCTGGAAGAGCGAGAAGTGCAGAAAGCGCACGGCGGCCGAGAGAACCGCCATATAGGGCGCGATCAGCCAGACCGGGCTCCAGGTCTTGGCGAGCGCGCGTCCGCTGGAGGCGGCGGCCGCCGCTCCCAGCACCGTCAACAGCACGAAAACGAACAGGCCATTGTCGGTGTCGGCCCAGAGAATCCCTGACATCAATGGCCCCCTTCGAGATAGGCGGCGCGCACTTCGGGTCTCGCCAGCAATTCTGCGCCTGAGCCTTGCATCGTGATCTGTCCGTTGACCATTACGTAACCGCGGTGGGCGAGTTTCAGCGCGTGGAAGGCATTCTGCTCGACAAGAAAGACCGTGAGGCCCTGCGTCTTGTTGAGATCGGCGATCACGTTGAAGATCTGCTTGACGATCAGAGGGGCGAGGCCGAGCGAAGGCTCGTCGAGCAGCAACAGGCGCGGGCGGCTCATCAGCGCGCGCGCGATCGCCAGCATTTGCTGCTCGCCGCCCGACAGCGTGCCGCCCCGTTGCGGCGCCCGTTCCTTGAGACGCGGGAACATCGTGAACACCCGCTCCAGATCGTCATCGAAATGGGCGAAATTGTCGATCGATGCGCCCATCTGCAAATTCTCGAAGACGGTCATGCGCGGAAATATGCGCCGACCCTCGGGCGACTGGGCGATCGACAAACGCGCGATCTCATGCATCGAAAGGCGCGTGATGTCGCGCCCATCGAAGACGATGGAGCCGCGCCGGGCGCGCGGAGAGCCGCAAATCGTCATCATCGTCGTCGATTTGCCCGCGCCATTGGCGCCGATCAGCGTGACGATCTCGCCCTCGTTGACGTCGATATCGACGCCTTTGAGCGCCTGGATCTTGCCATAGAACGTCTCGACGCCGCGCACCGTCAGAAGGGCTTTCCCCGTGACGGAAACCGGCGCGGCTATGGTCATGCTCGCGACGCTCATGTCCCGATCTCCGCTTCGACGACAGCCAGTTCTTCCTCGTCGGCGACGCCGAGATAGGCGGCGATCACTTTGGGATCGTTGCGAACGTCGACCGGCGTGCCGTCGGCGATCTTGGTGCCGTAATCGAGCACAACGACATGATCGGAAATCTGCATGACGACCGACATGTCATGTTCGATGAGGAGAATCGACACGTGATGCTGGTCGCGGATGGCGTTCAAGAGGATGTTGAGATCGGCCGATTCACGCGGATTGAGGCCGGCGGCCGGTTCGTCGAGGCAGAGCAGGATTGGATCGGTACACATGGCGCGGGCGATTTCGAGCCGCCGCTGCGCGCCATAGGGCAGTTCGCCCGCCGGATCGTCGGCGCGATCGAGAAGATTGATCTTATCGAGCCAATAGGTCGCCCGCTCCACCGCTTCGGCCTCGCTGGCCCGATAGGACGGCGCGCCGAACATGCCGAGCACTGTAAAGCCGCTCGCCTGCATCAGTTTGTTGTGATGGGCGACCATCAGGTTTTCCAACACCGTCATGCCCTGGAACAGGCGAATGTTCTGGAAAGTTCGGGCGACCCTTGCTCGCAAAGCGATTTCATTGCCGGCCATGCGTTCGAGCAAATAGAGTTCGCCGCCGTCCGATTTCACATGCCGGTTTGGCGACCTGGTCAGCGCCTCGACATCGGCGGCGGCGGCGACGCCCGCTCTGGCCAGCGCCAGACGCCCTTCAGTCGGTTTGTAAAAGCCGGTGACGCAATTGAAGACAGTGGTCTTGCCGGCCCCGTTCGGCCCGATCAGCGCGGTGATGTCGCCGCGGCCGACTTGGAAGGAAAGATCGCTGACAGCGACGAGGCCGCCAAATCGCATGGTCAAATGTTCGACGACGAGGAGAGGGTCGGTCATCCAGCGCATCAGCCGTGCCCCTCTTTGACGAGGGAGCCGGATACTGCCTTTTTCTCCTTGAGAAAGATCGAAGGCAGGCGCGTCGAGACGAAACCTCGCGGCCGCAGGATCATCATGACGACCATGGCGAGGCCGAACAGCAGTCCGCGATATTGCGCGGGGTCGAAATCCGGGATCCCGAAGATTGTTTGCATCAATTGGCGCATCCATTCGAGTTCGCGCAGCAGTTCGAAACCGCCGATCAGGAAAACCGCGGCGAGCGCGACGCCGATCTGCGAGCCCATGCCGCCCAGCACGACGATGGCGAGGATCGTCGCTGATTCGTTGAAGGTGAAGCTCTCAGGGCTGATGAAGCCCTGGCGCACGGCGAAGAACGACCCGGCGAGGCCGCCGAAAAAGGCGCCAAGCGCAAAGGCGGTGAGCTTGGTGTTGCGGGTGTTGATGCCGAGCGAGCGGCACGCGATCTCATCTTCGCGCAAAGCCTCCCAGGCGCGCCCGATCGGCAGCCGCCGCAGGCGCAGGGTGACGAAATTGGTGATCAGCGCGAGGGCGAGGATCACGTAATAGAGGAATATCTTGCTATGGATCGGCGAATATTCGAGGCCGAAGAATTCGGCGAAACTACCGGGCGCGTCGCGCATCGGCAGTCCGAAGAAACTCACCTTCGGAATCGAGGCGATGCCGGCATAGCCGCCGGAAAACGGGATCCAGTTGATGAGCACGAGCCGGATCATTTCGCCGAAGGCGAGCGTGACGATCGCCAGATAGTCGCCGCGCAGGCGCAGGACCGGAAAGCCGAGGATCATGCCCCAGAAGGCGGCGAGAATGCCAGCCAGCGGCAGGCATATCCAGAACGACCAGCCGAAGGTGGTCGCCAACAGAGCATAGGCATAGGCGCCGACGGCGTAGAAGGCGACATAGCCGAGATCCAGCAGGCCGGCGAGGCCGACGACGATATTGAGACCCCAACCCAACATCACATAGATCAGGATCTGGATGCCATAAGAGTCGATCCACTTGAGCGAGCCGGATGATCCGAGCGAAGCCCATACCGCCAGCGGAAATACGACCAGCACCGCGAGGCCGAAGGCGCCGATATAGCGCCCGATGAAGGCAGCGCTCGCCGAAGGCGCCGCGGCCGCGACGACCGGACGGTCCGCGACCGGCCGCGCCTGATATAACGAGACGGACAGCCGTCCCGCGAACGCAATCGCGCAAATGACGACCACCGCCCAGGGGCGCCAGGTCAGAAACAGATTGCCGTCGTTGTCCGATTCGGCATGCAGCATGATGATGGGGAAGCAGAGCAGGAACGCCAGCACGGCGGCGGCGATGGCGTCCTTGATCATCGCGGCGCCGATGCCGGTGGTCGCGCTGGCGGCGTCGATCTTATGTGTGGTGGCCGTCATGGCTACACCTTCTCGATTTCGGGTCGGCCAAGAATGCCCGACGGCATGAAGATGAGCGTGATGGCAAGGATTGCGAAAGCGGCGACATCCTTATAGTCGGTGGAGAAATAGGAGGACCAGAAGACCTCGATCAGGCCGATCAGCAAGCCGCCCAGCACGGCGCCGGGCAACGAACCTATGCCTCCCAGCACCGCGGCGGTGAAGGCTTTCACGCCGGGCAGGAAGCCGTCCGAAAAATTCACGACGCCGTAATACATCATGTAAAGAACGCCGGCGACCGCCGCCAGCGAGGCGCCGATGACGAAAGTGATCGATATCGTGCGGTCGACGTCGATGCCGAGCAGCGCGGCCATCTTGCGGTCTTGTTCGCAGGCGCGTTGCGCCCGCCCGAGCGCCGTCTTCTGGACCAGGTACCAGAAGGCGAACAGCAGGACGGCGGTGACGAAGCCGATGACCAGTTGCTTGTATTGCAAGGTCACGTCATAGGCCCCGCCGGGCGAAAAATGAATGACTTCGTTGAACATCGGCGGCACCGGCTTGTTGCGCGGGCCCTGCACGACTTGGACGAAGTTCGACAGGAAGATCGACATGCCGATCGCTGAAATCAGCGGCGCCAGCCGGAACGAGCCGCGCAGCGGCCGATAGGCGAGGCGCTCGATCGTCCAGTTCCAGACCGAGGTCAGCACCATGCCGGCGATCAGGACAATGACGAAGGCGAGAGCCAGCGACGTCACGCCGAGAATCTTGGTGAGCACCAGAAAGACCAGCAATGCGATGAAGGCCGACAGCATGAACAAGTCGCCATGCGCGAAATTCACCATGCCGATGATGCCAAAGACCATCGTATAGCCGATGGCGATGAGTCCATAGATCGAACCGAGCGTAAGCCCGTTGATCAGCTGCTGCAGGAAATTGCCCATGCGCGGCCGTACTCCCCCGTTTGTGACCACAGCGCCCGGGACCGGCCCGTCTTTCGACCGGAGCGAAACCCGAGGTCCTATTCTTACTCCACGGTCCGGCTTGCCGGCCTTGGTTTTCAGTTAGCAAGTTCCGGGCCAGAAGCGCCGGCGATTAAACATATGATTTCTTACAAAAAACAAATAGCGTCGTTGCGCTCCGGTTCAGAATATCGTCGATGTTGACCGCATCGTTGCTGCAAGCAATTGCATGCCGCCGCATGTTTGACAATATCGGCTGTGCGCTCAAACTGGCGATCCATGTGCGAATCTTTCGCGCCCACGAGGGTGGCGCGCGAGGGAGCGGATGGGTCGGGGACACGAGGCGTCGTAGCGCGACGCCTGCGAATGAAATATCGCGCCGGCTGCTCGATTGTGTCGAGACGGCCGGGCTGAACGCGTGAAAGGAAACGCCAATGGCGATGACAATGACGGGCGAGGTCACCTTGCCCGCCGACCGGCCGAGGGTCTGGGCGTTGCTCAATGATCCCGAGGTTCTCAAGGCCAGCATTCCTGGCTGCCAGTCGCTGGAGAAGACCAGCGACACGTCGTTCGCGGCGATCGTCAAGATCAAGATCGGTCCGGTCGGCGCCAGTTTCAAAGGCAAGGTGCAACTCTCCGATATCGATCCGCCTAATGGCTATACAATTGGCGGCGAAGGCGAGGGCGGCATCGCCGGCTTCGCCAATGGGGGCGCCAAGGTTGTTCTTGCCGACGCGCCGGAGGGCACCCTCCTAAAGTATGACGTGCAGGCCAATGTTGGCGGCAAGATCGCGCAGCTCGGCTCGCGGCTGATCGATGGCGTCGCCAAGAAAATGGCCGACCAGTTCTTCGCCAATCTGGCCAAGGCCGCGGTGGAGCCCGGCGCTTCCTGAGAGGCGGCGTGGCTGATCCTCAACGGGCGCTTTCGGACAACTTGACCTTGACGGCGGCTTTGGACAATCTGATGCGACTTGGCCAATCGGTCAGATCGCCTTGCGAAGGAGGCGCTCAAATCCGATCTTATCCATTCCATTTCATTCCATGCGCCCGATGGGGCTGTCTGGACAAACATAAAATAAGGGAGGCTGATCTATGATCCATGTTTCCATGGTGGTGAATGGCAAGCCGGCGGCGGCGGACCTTGATCCGCGCACGCTGCTGGTGCAGTTCCTGAGAGAAAACCTGCGGCTCACCGGCACTCATGTCGGCTGCGACACTTCGCAATGCGGCGCCTGCGTCGTCCATGTGGACGGGCGCGCGATCAAGTCCTGCACGGCTTTGGCCGTGTCCCTGGAAGGTGCCGAGGTCACCACTATTGAAGGCCTCGCCAAGGGCGGCAAGCTGCATCCGATGCAGCAGGCGTTCCAGGACAATCATGGCCTGCAATGCGGCTTCTGCACGCCGGGCATGATCATGACCTCGATCGACATGGTCAATCGAAAGGGCTCGAATCTCGATGAACATACGATTCGCGAGGAGCTCGAAGGCAACATCTGCCGCTGCACCGGCTATCACAACATCGTCAAATCCGTCGCCCAGGGCGCGCGCGAGATGGCGGTCGCCGGGACCGCCAAAGCGGCGGAATAAATTCAATCGAGAGGAAACCGCATGAAGTCCGGCCCGAACAACGAGGCTGGATGATCATTGATCGGCCGATCGACCCGCTGGGGCGAGATCGGCGACACCAGGGAGACATTCATGAGCGCGACCGGCATTGGCGCCTCTGTAAAGCGCAGCGAAGACATCCGTTTCATCACCGGCAAAGGCCATTACGTCGACGACATCAACCGTCCGGGCCAGGCGCATGCCTATTTCCTGCGCTCGCCGCACGCCCACGCCACTCTCAACGGGATCGACCTTTCGGCGGCGCGCAAGGCGCCCGGGGTCATCGCCGTGTTTACGGGCGAGGACCTTGTGGAAGATAAGGTCGGCCCGCTTGTTTGCGGTTGGATGATCCATTCGAAAGACGGTTCGCCGATGAAGGGGGTCGTGCACCCCGAACTCGCACAGGGCCGCGTGCGCTATGTTGGCGACGCCGTCGCCGTCGTCATCGCCGAAACCACCGCGCAGGCTGAGGACGCGGCCGAGAAGATCGTCGTCGATTATGGCGTGCTTCCCGCCGTGACCGATACGGCGAAGGCGATGGACGCCGGCGCTTCCCAGTTGCATGAGGCCGCGCCCAACAATTCCGTCTACAACTGGCATATCGGCGACAAGACGACGACCGACGCGGCCTTCGCCGCGGCCAGGCATGTCGCCAAGCTTGACCTCGTCAATAATCGCCTGATCCCCAATGCGATGGAGCCGCGCGCCGCGGTCGGCGAGTATGATTCGGGAACGGATGCGCTCACGCTTCATACGACGAGCCAGAACCCGCATCTGGCTCGGCTCGTTCTTTCCGCCTTCGTCGGCATTGCGCCGGAGCACAAGCTTCGCGTGATCGCGCCCGATGTCGGCGGCGGGTTCGGCTCGAAAATTTTCATCTACGCCGAGGAAACGGTGTGTGTCTGGGCGGCCAAAAAACTCGGCCGGCCGGTGAAATGGACGGCCGAGCGCACCGAATCCTTCCTCACCGACGCGCATGGCCGCGATCACGTCACCCATGCGGAATTGGCGATGGACGCAAACGGCAAGATTCTCGGCATGCGCGTCCATACGATCGCCAATGTCGGCGCCTATTTGTCATTGCTGGGGAGCGCTGTCCCGACGTGGCTCTACGGGCCGCTCTTGTCCGGCCAATATGCGATTCCGGCGATCTATTGCGAGGTCGACGCGGTCTATACCAATACCGCGCCGGTTGACGCCTATCGCGGCGCCGGCCGCCCGGAGGCGACTTTCGTCGTCGAGCGCATTGTAGAGATCGCGGCGCGGCAATTGGGGCGCGACCCCGCCGAATTCCGCCGCGCCAATTTCGTCACGTCATTCCCGCACCAGACGCCTGTCGTCTTCGCTTATGACGCGGGCGACTATGGCGCGACGCTGGACAAGGCTTTGGCGCTTGCCGATTACAAGGGAATCGGCGCGCGCAAGGCGGCCTCCGCCGCCAAAGGCAAGCTGCGCGGGATCGGCTTTTCCGCCTATATCGAGGCTTGCGGCCTTGCTCCGTCGGCTATTGTGGGCTCAATCGGCGGCGGTGTGGGTCAATGGGAATCGGCGGAAGTGCGCGTCAACCCGACCGGCTCGGTCGAGGTTCTGACCGGCTCGCACAGCCATGGCCAGGGCCACCAGACGACGTTCGCCCAACTCGTGTCGGAGCGCCTCGGCATCCCCTTCGAGAATGTCTCGATCGTCCACGGCGACACCGACAAGGTGCAATTTGGCATGGGCACCTATGGCTCGCGCTCCGGCGCCGTCGGCATGTCCGCCGTTTCCAAAGCGCTCGACAAGGTCGTCGCCAAGGCCAAGAAAGTCGCCGGCCATGTGCTGGAGGCGGCGGAAGGAGACATCGAATTTGCGGATGGCAAATTCACGGTCAAGGGTACCGACAGGACCATTGATTTCGGCTCTGTCGCAATGAACGCTTATACCGCACATAAATTCAACGGACAGGAATTGGAGCCCGGTCTGAAGGAGACCGCGTTTTGGGATCCGACCAATTTCACCTTCCCGGCCGGCGTGCATATCTGCGAACTCGAGATCGATCCAGACACCGGCGTGACCACCATCGACCGCTGGACGGCGGTCGATGACTTCGGCGTGCTCATCAATCCGATGATCGTCGAGGGCCAGGTTCATGGCGGCGTCGCCCAGGGCATCGGCCAGGCGCTGATGGAAGGCGCCGTCTACAATGGCGATGGCCAGCTCCTCACCGCGAGCTACATGGACTATTGCATGCCGCGCGCCGACGATCTTCCCTCGTTCCAAATCGGCATGACGGAAACGCGCTGCCCTTCCAATCCGCTCGGCATCAAAGGCTGCGGCGAGGCAGGCGCGATCGCCTCGCCACCCGCCGTCATCAACGCCATCACCGATGCGGTTGGTCACGAAAATGTGGCGATGCCGGCGACGACACAGGTCGTCTGGCGCGCCGCCCAGACGGCGGCGCGCAAGCACGCCGCGGAATGATCGCCGCCGCTCCCGTCCGGTGAGCGGCGCCCCAATTCATAGGAGAATTCCATGTATGCTTTCACCTATCACCAACCCACCAATGTCGCGGCGGCGGTGGCGCTATTGGGCGACGACGCCAAACTGCTGGCCGGCGGACAGACGCTGCTGCCGACCATGAAGCAGAGGCTCGCCGCGCCGGCCTCGCTCGTCGATCTCGGCAAGATCGGTGAGCTGTCGAGCGTCAGCCGGCAGGGGGACGAGATCGTCATCGGCGCGATGACGCCGCACGCCGATGTCGCGGCCAGCGCCGCCGTCCATCAGGCCATTCCGGCGCTTGCCGCGCTCGCCGGGATGATCGGCGATCCGGCGGTGCGCAGCCGCGGCACGATCGGCGGTTCGCTCGCCAACAATGATCCGGCCGCCGATTATCCGGCGGCGGCGCTGGCTTTGGGCGCGACGATCGTCACCAACAAGCGCGAAATCGCCGCCGAGGCTTTCTTCAAGGGCCTGTTCGAGACGGCGCTCGGCGACGGCGAGATTATCGTCAAGGTCCGTTTCCCGATCCCTGAAAAGGCGGCTTACGAGAAGTTCCGCAATCCGGCTTCGCGCTTCGCGCTGGTTGGCGTCTTCGTCGCCAAGACGAAAGGCGGCGTGCGTGTCGCGGTGACGGGCGCGGGTTCGAGCGGCGTGTTCCGCGTCAAGGCTTTGGAGGCGGCGCTCGACGCCAATTTCACCGCCGCCGCGCTGAAGGGCGCGACGGTTCCGGCGACGGGCCTGAATTCGGATCTCCATGCCGACGCCGCCTACCGCGCGCATCTGATCGTCGTTCTCGCCCGGCGGGCGGTCGCGGCGGCAGGGTGACCGAAGTCAAAAGGGGCTGACGAAGGCTTTGCATTCGCCTAGAGAGAGGGGCGCCTCGGCCCCCTTCTTTCGAGCCTCAAGGAACAGCCAACGCATGCCGGATGTCGACCGGGCGGCTAAAGCCGTCCCCAATCCCGCCTCGATCGACGAGACGCTCGCGCTGCTCGGCGGCGCCTCTTATATTGCCGAACGCGCGCTCGCCACCGTTCTCTTTCTCAGCCTGCGCCTCGGCCGACCTTTGTTCCTCGAAGGCGAGGCGGGCGTCGGCAAGACCGAAATCGCCAAAGTTCTCGCCGCCAGCCTTGGGCGCCGGCTGATCCGCTTGCAATGCTATGAAGGGCTCGATGTCGCCGCCGCGGTCTACGAATGGAACTACGCTGCGCAGATGATGGCGATCCGCCTCGCCGAGGCGGCCGGCGAGCATGACAAGGACCGTATCGAACATGACGTGTTCTCGCAGCGCTATCTCATCAAGCGTCCGTTGCTGCAGGCGCTGGAGCCGTCGGCTGGCGGGCCGCCGGTGCTGCTGATCGACGAGATCGATCGCGCCGACGAGGCGTTCGAGGCGTTCCTGCTGGAGATTCTCTCCGACTTCCAGGTGACGATCCCCGAGATCGGCGTCATTGCGGCCGAGCAGCCGCCGATCGTGGTGATCACCTCCAACCGCACCCGCGAAATTCACGACGCGCTGAAGCGCCGCTGCCTCTATCATTGGGTCGGCTATCCCGACGCGGCGCGCGAAATCGCGATCGTGCGCGCCAAGGCGCCGCACGCGCCCGCCCACCTCACCGCCGAACTCGTCGCCTTCGTCCAGGCGATCCGCAAACAGGATCTGTTCAAGGCGCCCGGCGTCGCCGAGACGCTCGACTGGGCGAGCGCGCTCACCGAACTCGACGCTGTCGCGCTCGATCCGGCAATTGTCTCCGACACGCTCGGGGTGCTGTTGAAATACCAGGACGATATAGGCAAGATCCAGGGCGCCAAGGCGGGCGAACTGATCGATCAGGCGCGCAGTGAAATGAAACTGGCGCAGATGAAATAGGCGGCGGCGCGTGCTAAAAAGTTGCAGAATCGGAGATGTAATTAGGTTGTGCACGACCCTTCGACGTCATGGCCGGGCTGTCCCGGCCATCCCAAGGCGAATGCGGAGCATTCGTCCGCACGTGGCGCTGCTGTGAGCAACTTTTGAAGTTGGTGACGGCTTCTGGGCGTGGATGCCCCGCACAAGGCCGGGCATGACGTGCTGGGTTGCAAAAGGCGGAGTGCTGCAGGCAAACCCGGACTACTGGCCTCGCCGTGCGCTGACACGTCGGCGCCGTCGCGATGCAAGGGGAAACATCAAGCCATGAGAACGAAAAGCTTCATCGCCCTGGCGGGCGCGCTTCTGACTTTTTCGAGCGCGGCCCACGCCGATTGCTACGATGTTTTCGGCTGCACCGAGCGGGACCGTTTCCAATTCGAGCCGCTCGCCAACGGCCCGAATTGCGATTTTCTCTATACGATGCGCAACCGCATCTACCAGCAGCACCAATATTGTTTCAAGACTGCGCGCGCGATCGCAACGCTCGGCAATGACAATTGCCGCATCACTGATATGAATCAGGTACCGCTCAGCGCCGTCGAGCGCGCCAATGCGGCGACCATCTTGCAGGTCGAGCACGCCAAGGGCTGCCCGGAATAGAAGCGCGAGAAACATTTGATCGCCAATCCCGCCAGCGAAGACGAACCGATCGCGGCGCCGCCGCGCGGCTCTGGCCGGCTCGCCGAGAACATCCTGTATTTCGCGCGCGCGCTGCGCGAGGCGGGCCTGCCGGTCGGTCCCGGCAGCGTGCTCGACGCGCTCAAAGCGGTCGTGGCGGCGGGGATCGGCGACCGCGCCGATTTCTACGCGACGCTGCACGCGATCTTCGTCAGGAAGCACGAACATACGATCCTGTTCGACCAGGCGTTCCGCATTTTCTGGCGGCGCAAGGGCTTTCTGGAAAAGCTGATCGCGATGATGTCGCCGCAAGCCAATCCGACCAAGCAGAAAGACCAGAAGGCCGAGGCGGGCGCCAATCGCGTCGCCGACGCTTTGTTCAAGAACCCGGCAGACCAACAAAAGGCGGCGCCCTCGCTCGATCTCGATGCGCGCTTCACCATGTCGGCGGCGGAAGTTTTGCAGACGAAGGATTTTGCGCAAATGACCGCCGCGGAAATCGCGCGCGCGAGGGAATTGATCGCGCGCCTCACGCTGCCGCGCGATCTCACGCCGACGCGGCGCCATTTCGCCAGCGCGCATGGACGCAAGGTCGACCCGCGCCGTTCGTTTCGCCGCACGTTGCGCAATGGCGGCGCCATTATCGATCTGGCGTTTCGCGCCCCCGCTTTGCGCCATCCGCCGATCGTCGCGCTTTGCGACATATCAGGATCGATGAGCGATTACACCAGGGTGTTCCTGCACTTCCTGCATGCGCTGGGCGAGCAGCGGCGGGTGACGACTTTCCTGTTCGGCACGCGCCTCACCAATGTCACGCGCGCGCTCAGGGCGCGCGATGTCGATGAAGCGCTGGAGCTCTGCTCCGGCCAGGTGAAGGACTGGGCGGGCGGCACGCGAATCGCCTCCTCGCTGCATCGCTTCAACCGGGAATGGTCGCGCCGCGTGCTGGGGCAGGGCGCCGTCGTCCTCCTGTTCACCGACGGGCTGGAACGCGACGGCGCCGAGAACTTAGCGCGGGAGATGGAGCTTTTGCGCAAATCATGCCGCCGGCTGATCTGGGTCAATCCGCTGCTGCGCTTTGGCGCGTTCCAGGCCAAGGCGCTCGGCATCCGCGCGATGCTTCCCTTCGTCGACGAATTCCGGCCGATCCATAATCTGGCGAGCATGGCGGATCTGTGCAGGGCGCTGGACGGCGCCGGCGGCGCCGAGGCGGATCCCAAGGATTGGCTGCGGCGGTCGGCGTGAGGGGGGAGTGCGGGCGTACTTTCAGCGTCGCGCCGCCCCTCATCCGTCATGCTGCGCATGACACCTTCTCCCCGCTGCGCGGGGCGAAGGGGCGCGCGTTCCCCTCGCCGCGCAGCGGGGAGAAGGTGGCGCGAAGCGCCGGGCTTGCGCGGCGGCGCGAACATCGCCATCTTCAGTTTGAGTTGTCGGAGGAAGGGCCATGAGCGAACATGCGATCGAGCAAGTCGCCGGCAAATGGGCGACGATCAGTTTCGATGGGCAGCGGTGCATCCACGCGCGGCGCTGTGTGATTTCCGAGCCCAAGGTTTTCAAAGCGAATGTCGAGGGGCCGTGGATCGACCCTGACGCCGCCTCGGCGGAGGAGTTGATTTTCGTCGCGCTGAACTGTCCCTCGGGGGCCATCCAGGTGACGCGCCATGACGGCGGCGCGCCGGAGCCGATTCCCGCCGTCAATACCATCGCCGTTCGTGAGAACGGCCCGCTGGCGGTCAGCGCGGAGATCGAAATAGCCGGCAAGGCGATCGGCACGCGCGCCACGCTCTGCCGCTGCGGCGCCTCCGCCAACAAACCTTATTGCGACGGCGCGCATGCCGGCGCCGGCTTTGTCGCGTCCGGCGAGCCGGCGACCAAGCCGAGCGAAATGCTCGCCGAGCGCGGCGGCGTCCTGAAAATCACGCCCTACGCCAATGGCCCGTTGGGGATCAGCGGCAGCGTCGAAATCCTGTCCGGCACCGGCCGTACGATCGACCGGGCGCAGGCGACCGCGCTTTGCCGTTGCGGCGCATCCAAGAACAAGCCTTATTGCGACGGCACGCATAAGGCGATCGGCTTCGTTGCGCCGGCGACGGCGTCGTAATCGAGGGCGGTCAAGAGGACAGAGCGAAAAGATGCTGAGCACCGAAGATGACATTCTGGTCGCCGCGCAGGACTGGCGCGAGGCGGGGCGCGACGTCGCGGTCGCCACCGTCGTCGAGACCTGGGGCTCGGCGCCGCGTCCTGTCGGTTCGCATCTGGTGATCGACGGCGACGGCAATTTCCTGGGCTCGGTCTCGGGCGGCTGCGTCGAAGGCGCGGTCGTGACCGAGGCGCTCGACGTCATCGCCGTGGGCGCGCCCAGAATGCTCGAATTCGGCGTCGCCGACGAGACCGCCTGGCGCGTCGGCCTTTCCTGCGGCGGGCGCATCAAAGTCTATGTCGAGAGACTCGACTGATGCGGCTCGATCTTCTCAAGGGCATGAACGAGGAGCGCCTGAACCGGCGCGCTGTGGTCCTCGTCACCGAGATCGGCGGCGGCGAACAGCGCCTCGTCAAAGCCGACGCAGTCGGCGCCGATCCGCTCGCCGAGGCCCTGGAAGCCGCGCTGCGTTCCGGCAAAAGCGGCCTGATCGAACATGCGGGCTTGCACTATTTTCTGACCGTGCAGGTTCCTTCCGTGCGCCTCGTGATGATCGGCGCGGTGCATATCAGCCAGGCGCTGACGCCGATCGCCAAAATCGCCGGCCTCGATGTCACGATCATCGACCCGCGCACCGCCTTCGCGACGCCGGAGCGGTTTCCCGACACGCCGCTCATCGCCGAATGGCCGGATGCGGCGCTGGATCGCGCGCCGCTCGATCGCTATACGGCGATCGCCTTGCTCACCCACGATCCCAAAATCGACGATCTCGCGCTGGTCCGCGCCTTGAACGCCGAATGTTTCTACATCGGCGCGCTCGGCTCGCGCAAAACCCACGCCAAGCGGCTCGAGCGGATGCGCGCGCAGGGCTTTGGCGAGGCCGCGCTTGCGCGCATACACGCGCCGATCGGCCTCGACATCGGCGCCGTCAGCCCGGCCGAAATCGCCGTCTCGATCATCGGCGAGATCGTCGCCGCCTTGCGCAAGAAGCCTATGCGCGCAGAGGGACAAGCGGCTTGAAATTCGGTCCGGTTCCCGTCGCTGAGGCGCTCGGCGCGATCGTCGCGCATGCGGTTCGCCGCGATGGGCTGGTTTTGAAAAAGGGCCAGCTCGTCACTGCCGAACATCAGGCCGCGCTCAAGGCGGCGGGCGTCGGAAAGATCATTGCGGCGCGCCTCGATCCCGGCGATGTCGGCGAGGATGAAGCGGCGCGGCGCCTCGCCATCGGCCTGGCGGGGCCCAATCTGCGCGCGGAGGGCGCCTTCACCGGCCGCGTCAATCTTTTCGCCGCGAAAGCCGGCCTGGTCATCGTCGACGCTGCGAAAATCGCCGGCGTCAATGGAATCGACGAGGCGATCACCGCCGCCACGCTGGCGCCGTTTCGCGCCGTCGCGCCGGGCGATATGGTGGCGACCGTCAAGATCATCCCCTTCGCCGTGCCGGGCGACGCGCTCGAGGCTGCGCTCGCGGCGGCGGGAAAGGACGCGGTGCGCATCGCCGCCTTTCGTCCTTTGCGCGTCGGCGTCGTCTCGACCCTGCTGCCTGGGCTGAAACCCAGCGTCATCGCCAAGACGTTGCGCATCCTGGAAGACCGTCTGGAGCCTGCCGGCGCGCGCATCGTGCGCGAAGAGCGCGTCGCGCACGAGCCTGACGCCCTGGCCCGCGCGCTGACCGCCATCGCCCCCGATTGTGACGTGCTGCTGGTCTATGGCGCCTCGGCGATCACCGATCGCCGCGATGTGATTCCGGCCGCCGTGGAGGCGATGGGCGGACGGGTCGATCATTTCGGCATGCCGGTCGATCCCGGCAATCTGCTGCTGATCGGCGCGCATGGCCGCGTGCCGATTATCGGGGCGCCAGGCTGCGCGCGTTCGCCCAAGGAAAACGGCTTCGATTGGGTGCTGCGGCGCGTTCTCGCCGATCTTCCAATCAAAGCCGCCGATATCATGGGCATGGGGGTTGGCGGCCTGCTGATGGAAATCGCCTCACGTCCGCAACCGCGCCTCGGCGATGGTTGAGGTCGCCGCCATCCTTCTGGCCGCGGGGACCTCGTCGCGATTCCGCGCGGCGGGCGGGGAACATTCCACCAAACTCGCCGCGCCGCTGGCGGGAAAACCGCTGGTGCGCCACGCCGCCGAGGCCGCGCTCGCCTCTCTGGCGCGTCCGGTCGTCGTCGTCACCGGCCATGACCGGGCGGTCGTCGAGAGGGCGCTTGCCGGACTGGATGTCCGCTTCGTGGATAATCCTGGCTATGAACAGGGACTTTCGTCATCGTTGAAGACGGGAATAGCGGCCCTGCCGGGAAACGTCGCGGGCGCGCTCATCCTGCTCGGCGACATGCCGGCGGTGACGCCGGCGCTGATCGACCGTCTCATCGCCGCGTTCAGCGCGCGGCCCGACGCCCTGGTCGCCGCGCCGTTTGTCGAGGGCCGGCGCGGCAATCCGGCCCTGCTGGCGCGCGCGCTGTTCCCTTCGGTCGCCGCGCTCGCCGGCGATGAAGGCGCCCGCAAGATTCTGGACGGCGCAGCGCCGGATAGGACGATCGAGGTGGACGCGTCCGGATTCGCAGCGGTCCTTGACGTTGACACGCCGCTATCCCTCGCTGAAGCGCGCCGGCTTTTGGAAAAATAGAACGGCGACCTCCCGGCCGGGCGGCGAGATGCCTCGCGGCTGCTCCGGGCGCAGGCCCCGCGCAATATATTCGATGTAACCAGCCGGTGCGTTAACCCGCGATTAGCATCGCACTTATAGCGTCTCCGGTTAATCTACATCGGCGCAATATGCTCCAAATATTAAATTACTTACCGCTCGAACTCGACTGGCCTCTTCTTGGGCTCGCCGGCGTTGTTTTCTGCACGGCTGGCCTGGTCGCGTTTCATCTGTTCCGGCGGGCGCGCTCGGCGAGCCGGATTCAGGTCGCCCGGCTCGACGCCGCGCTCAACAACATGTCGCAAGCCCTGTGCATGTTCGATTCCGAGCGTCGGCTCATTGTCTGCAATGGCAATTACGCCCGTCTCTTCAGTCTGCCCCCCGAACTGACGAGAGCGGGAACGTCCATCGAAGACATTGTCGATCACCGGATCGCGCTCGGCTTGTTCGCCGGCGAGGACGCTGCCGCCTACAAACGCGACCGGCTGACCATCGCCGTCAATAATGTTCCAAGCAAGACCCTGCTTGAATTCAGGGACGGGCGGATTTTCTCCGTCGTTCATCAGCCGATGGCCGAAGGCGGGTGGGTGGCGACACATGAGGACATTACCGAACAGGTCCGTGCGCAGCGCGAGCTGAAGCGCCTGCATGCGACGCTGGAAGAGGCGAAATCGCAGGCCGAGCGGGCGGCGGCGGAGGCCAGAGCGGCGCATCAGCAGCTTGTCGAAGCGTCAAACCTGATGTCGGAAGGCCTGGTGCTGTTCGACGCCGAGGATCGACATGTTCTGTGGAACCATCGCTACGCGGAAATGTATGGGGAGGCGCGCGACGCCATCGTCGTCGGCGCGCGCTTCGAAGACACGCTGCGCGCGGGCATGGCCAAAGGCAATTACGTCAACAAAGGGCGCGAGAAAGAATGGCTCGCCGAGCGGCTGGCCGGTCATCGGCGACCCGAGAACAGCTTCGAGTTGCAACTTCCGGGCGATCGTTGGGTGAGGGTCGACGAGCGCCGCACGGCCGATGGCGGCAGCATCGGCGTGCGCATCGACATTACCGAATCGAAACGGCGCGAAGAATCGCTGCGGCTGTTGTTCGCGGGAAACCCGCTGCCGATGTGGGTCTTCGACAAGCAGACCTTGCGATTTCTCGACGTCAACGACGCCGCAATCGGCCACTACGGCTACAGTCGCGAACAATTCCTCGCGATGACGATCCTTGACATTCGTCCGCTCGAGGACCGGGAGCGCGCGCTCGGGGTGGCGGAGAGATACGACGGCTCCTATCTGAATGGCGTAAGCTGGCGTCATCGGAAGGCCGACGGCGAGTTGATCGATGTGGCGATCTATTCGCGGCTCCTCGATCATGGCGGGCGCCCGGCGGCTCTCGTCGCCGCCGTCGACATCACCCAGAGCAAACGGGCGGAGACGGAAGTTCAGCGCACGCGCGAATTCCTCGACACGATCATCGAGAACGTGCCGGCCCCCATCATCGTCAAGGATGCGCGCGACTTCCGGCATATCCTGATGAACCGCGCCGCGGAGGCCTTCCTTGGCGCGCCGCGCGAGGGCGTCATCGGCAAGACGTCCGGAGAGCTGACCGATGCAGCAACCGCCGCCCTGATCCTGGAGCGCGACCGCTTCGTTCTCCAGAATCGCAAGGAATTGTTTTACGATGAGCATCGCTTCGACACGCCCGGCGGCGGCGTGCGCTATGCGACGTCGAAGCGGATGCCCATTTTCGACGAGAAGGGCGAGCCGCTCTACCTGCTGACCGTCATCAACGACTTTACGGAACGGCACAGCGCCAACGAGCGCATCGCCCATCTGACCAGCCATGACGCATTGACCGGCCTGCCCAATCGGGTCTCCTTCGGCGAGCAGCTCGCCCAAACGCTCGAGCTTACGCACCAGCAGGGCGTGGCGGCGCTCTGCGTCGATCTCGACCGGTTCAAGGAAATCAACGATATGCTCGGCCATGCCGCCGCCGATCGGGTCATCGCGATCGTGGCGCGCCGCCTGCAGGAAGCGGGCGCCGGCGCGTATCTGGCGCGGGTCGGGGGCGACGAATTCAATCTGATCCTGACCGACGCCGATCAGCCCGCCGCGGCCGCCGAGACCGCCAAAGCGCTGTTGCGGGCTTTTGCCGAAGTCGTCGAGATCGATGGGGCAGAAATCAAAGTCGGCGTCAGCATTGGCGTCGCCATCGCTCCGGCCGACGGGACGGATGTGACGACATTGATCGCCAACGCCGAGGCGGCGCTCCATCGGGCCAAGAGCGAGGGACGTGGAATCACCCGCTTCTTCGAGGCGGACACGGAAAAACAATTGCGCGAGCGGCGCGCCATGGAGCAAGAGCTCAAATCCGCCATCGAGCGCGATGAAATGCGCCTCTATTACCAGCCGCAGACGGATGTGGCGGGCAAGCTTCTCGGCTTCGAGGCGCTGGTGCGCTGGCAGCATCCGACGCGCGGCCTGGTGCCGCCGGGCGCTTTCATTCCGATCGCCGAAGAGAGCGGATTGATCGTCGAGATCGGCGCCTGGATCCTTCGCGCGGCGTGTCGTGAGGCGGCGTCCTGGCCCGATGAGCTGAGCGTCGCCGTCAATCTGTCGCCGGTGCAGTTTCGCCAGAGCGATCTCTTCACCCTGATCCACTCTGCTCTTGTCGAGACGGGCCTGTCGGGCAATCGCCTCGAACTCGAAATTACCGAAGGCGTCCTGATCGCCGATTCCGCGGCGGCGCTCAACGTCTTGCGCCACGCCAAGGCGCTCGGCGTGCGCATTGCGATGGACGATTTCGGCACCGGCTATTCGTCGCTCTCGTATTTGCAGTCTTTCCCGTTCGACAAGATCAAGATCGACCGCTCGTTCATCTCCAACGTCGACAGCAATCCCCATTCGGCGGCGATCGTGCGCGGCGTACTCGGCCTCGCGCACGGCCTCCACCTTCCGGTCCTCGCCGAAGGCGTGGAGACTCACCAGCAACTGGCCTTCCTCAAAAAGGAAGGTTGCGAAGAAGTGCAGGGTTATCTGATGGGCCGTCCCCGCCCGATCGAGGAATATGCCGAGTGGATCGGCGGCGGCGCGTTGCCCCGCGTCAGCGAAGCGGTCGCCTGAGGGCGAGTTCCCAGACATCGCAGACCGTAAAAATCGCACGGCGACGTGGTCGCGCCTCGTGGCGCGGACAAAGCGGCCGTCATTGCGAGGGAGCGAAGCGACGAAGCAATCCAGACGAGGCTATTGGGGCTCAGTCTGGATTGCTCACATGGGGATTTTTCGGTCAAGGGGAAATTCAGCTTGTCATTTTGTTTCCTTTGAATGTCGTCGATCTGGTCCGAGCCTGTTTTCG
>Ga0209006_10001655_pt1 | contig 20218 bp, 14 predicted proteins | sample JacPin_JW_Ref_O2_FD_188567 | JGI IMG/M metagenome (GOLD analysis project Ga0209006, IMG submission 188567) | Forest soil microbial communities from Algoma, Ontario, Canada - Jack Pine, Ontario site 1_JW_Ref_O2 (SPAdes) (version 2) | ecosystem: Environmental > Terrestrial > Soil > Boreal...
AGCACGGTGAACTTCCAGTCGAGCACGCCGCAGGGACGAAGACGGCCGACGACCGTGGTCATGCCTCCGCCGATGTCAATGTCGAAACGAGGCTGGGGGCGGTCATTGGCTTCGACGTAAACGACAGGATGTTCGGGCGCGCTGGGAAGCTTCAGTTCCTGGGGTTCGGAGCGATAGCCATTCCAGGCGGCGGTGATCTCTTCGGCCTTGGCCTTTTTCTTGAGACGGATGGAGATGGACTCGGTGTGTCCGTCTTCGACGGCGACCCGGTTGCACTGCGCGCTCATGGCGAAGTCGGCCGAGATCACTTTCGATCCGTTGAGCCGACCGAGGAGCTTGCGCGTTTCCTCCTCCATCTTTTCTTCTTCGTTCTTGATGAAGGGAATGACGTTGCCGAGGATGTCGAGCGAGGCGACACCGGGATATCCCGCGCCGCTCACGGCTTGCATGGTGACGGCCATCACGGTTTCGAGACCGAATTTTTGTTGCAGCGGGGCCAGTGCGAGCACCAGTCCGATGGCGGAGCAGTTGGGATTGGTGACGACGTAGCCGCCCGATTTTTTGCGCCACGCCTGAATGTCGATGAGCTTGATGTGACTGCCGTTGACTTCGGGGATGACGAGCGGAACATCTTCCTGCATGCGCAGGGCGCTGGAGTTGGAGACAACCGCGCAGCCGGCTTCGGCGAATTTGGGTTCGAGTTCGGCGGCGATGGCGGAGTCGAGCGCGGCGAAGATGATTTTGGGCGCGCCTTCGGGCGTGGCCGGCGACACTTTCATTTTCGCGATATTCGCGGGGATCGCTGTCTTCAAGCGCCAGCGCGCGGCTTCAGCGTAAGGCTTGCCTTCGGAGCGGTCCGATGCGGCGAGCCACGCCACTTCGAACCAGGGGTGGTGCTCAAGCATCTGGATAAATCTTTGCCCCACGACGCCGGTGGCGCCGAGAATGCCTATAGGAATTTTGCGGTTCATATTTTGCTATCCAAGAGGTAGTAGGAATTTTATAACAAGCGTGGGACGGCGGTCGGGAACGAAGGTCATCGGTAGTGGGCAGGGCGTGTCTTCTGTGAATGCTGGCCTGTGGATGGGGAGATCCCTCTCTCCGCCTGAACTGCAGCTCCGTTCGGGATGACGCCAGAGCGAAGGATTTCCGACGCAGACTTTTTAATTCATGCGGCGGAGGGCTAGCAGCGTCAGATCATCGTGAGGCGGGAAGTCTTTGGCGAAGCTGCGCAGATCTTCCAGGCACGAAGAAATTAATTCAGCAGGGGGGCGCGTGGCCTGCTGGCGCACAAGACGGGTGACGCGGTCGACGCCGTATTCGTCGTCATTTTCATGGGAACAACGAGCTTCCGAAAGGCCGTCGGTGTAGAGGAACAACGTGTCCCCGACTTCGGTTTGCAGGCGGGTGGCGGAAAATTCGCCTTCGGAAAACATTCCGAGCGGCAGGCCCGTGGACTCCACGCGGAGGACGCCGCCACGTCCGACAAGAATTGCAGGCAAGTGGCCGGCATTGTGAATTTCAACTTCGCCGGTGGACTTCGCCTGTCCGCAGACCAGCGTCGCGTACTGCCCAGCCAGCGAACTCTCGCAGAAGACGCGGTTGATGCGGGTCACGATCTGGCCCAGCGGAAGAGACATGCTGGTCAGGCTGCGGAAGAGAGCGTGGAGTTGCGTCATCAGCATGCTTGCGGCGACGCCCTTGCCGGAGACGTCTCCGAGGACGAAGAAAAGGTTTCCGTCGCAGCAGATGAGATCGCAGTAGTCGCCGCTCACCGGCCCGGCCGGAGCGTAGTGGTAGCAGGTTTCCCAGCCCCCGGCTTGCATGCCGACTTGCGGAAGAAGCTTGCGTTGAATTTCCGAGGCCAGATCGAGGTCGCGCTGCAGAGCGTCGCGTTGCGGCCCGGTCAGATGATCGAGGCAGTAGCGGACCAGCGGATCGGAGAGCAGGCGATCTTTTTCGATCGTGTCATGGCATTCGTCGCACAGGCCGTAGGTGCCCTTGGCCATGCGATCGAGGGCGGAGTCGACTTCACGCAGCAGTCCGGCCAGGCCGGAGTTGCGGGGCGCGATCGCAATCGCGTCCGCCAGGCGGCGTTTCCGCGCTTCCAGTTCATCGTGCAGGAAAGTGATTTCCAGGGTGGCCATGATAAGGACCTCGTCTGTCAGTTCAATAAGGAAGCGAGCCAAACGCGCGAATATTCCATCGCAAACAGCCGAGATGCTTCGCGCAGCTCGCCCAGATCCCTCTCTCGCGCAAAAGCGGCGCTCGCTCGGGATGACAAATCTGCTCTACGCCAGTGCCAACTTGCCGTTATTGGATTCCAGCGAGGACGGTTTCGATGCGGCGAAAGGCGCCGTTATTTTCGGTGCGTTGGCGGGGCGAAGGAGTAGTCGGTGGTGAGCGGGCCGAATTTCTTTTTCTCGGCGTAGAGGCGCCAGCGGCGGAAGACGATGCGCAGGCTGGCCATAACAGGGATCGACAGGTAGATGCCGAGGATGCCCGCAACTTCGCCTCCGGCCATGACGCCGAAGATCGCGGCCAGCGGGTGAAGTTCCATGCTCTCGCCCATGATGCGCGGGGAAGAGACGTAGTCCTGAACCAGGCGCCAGCAGACGAGGAAAATCACCAGGATCAGCCAGTGCGGATAGCCCAGGAGCAAGGCCACGCTAACGATGACCAAGGCGGCGGCGAGGGGTCCGACGACGGGAATGAATTCAAGCACTCCGCCCAGCATGCCCAGAGCCAGCGCGTTGGGAACGCGCATGATGCCGAGGACCGAGGAGTACATGATCAGAGTAAGAGCAGCGAGGGTGAGCTGGGCGCGGATGAAGTGTGCCAGCATCTGGTTGAGATCGTTGAGAACGTTCTCAAGAAATTCGCGCTGCGGGCGGGACTGGACGGTCGAAAGCAGAAAATCGCTGAAGGCACGGCCATCTTTCAGAAAGAAAATGGAGAGCAGCGGCACGACGAAGAGCAGCCATGCTTGCTTGGCCACGTCGGCGGTGCGCAGTCCGATGTGCTGGGCGAGTTGGGCGATCTCGTCGCTGTGACTGGCGAGAAATGAATCCAGAAGTTCGGTGGTCTTCTGGTTCCAGCCATGTTGTTGGGCGAGTTGCGTGGCAAACTGACCCGAGCTGATCTGGGTCATCAAGTCCGGCAGGGTTTTGCCGATCCGCGTGCCTTCATGCGTGACCTTGGGGCCGACGATTACGAAGAAGACCACGACGAGGGCGATCAGCAGGGCGTAGATAACGGCGATGGCGCGGACACGGCCTTTTAGAAGATGCTCCAGACGGTTCACCATCGGACTCATCAGATAGGCGAAGAAGATGGCGAACAGAAACGCGATGAGCGTGGCTCGGGCGACGTAGAGAAAACCGAGGCCGAGCGCAAACAGGAGCACTGTGACGATCACCCGCGCCGTGCGTGCGTCAGTAAGGAGCAATAGATTTTCCACAGGTGGTCCCGATTCCTACGCCGGGCGAAAAGCTAGTCCCGGACAACTTCCGTGCTATCTGCAGGAATCGCCACCTTCAACAGCTTAAACTGATCCTGATCGTCGACCCATAGGGCCCACTCGAAATCGTCGCTGGTCAGATTCAGACGCAGCAAATCGCGCTCGGCGCCGCGAATCGTGGTTTTTTCCCTGCCTACGACTTCGATCTTGACGCGCATGGAAGTGCGGTCCTGGGGCACGAGCGCGCCGAACTCTCCGCCGCCCTGCTGGCACTTCCAGCTACCGCTTTCGGATTTGCAATAGGCCGCGAGATAGCGCCAGATCAGCACTTCGCGCTGGATGAAGAAATTATTGTCGAGAATGACTGATGTATTCGGCATGAGAAACGGCCGCTCGGCAGCCTTCCCGTTGGGCGACGTGGAGATCTTCTCGATCAGAAATTCGTTGTTGGGCAGCACCGTGAGCGAGCCGCCGGCTTGCTGGCTCCATTCGTAGTGCAGCAGTTCGCCGCTGGATGTGATCGCGAGATCGGATTTCTGGCTGGTGGGATTATCGCCGCTTGTTTCCTTGAGTTGCGACTTGATGATGCTTTCGCCGTTGATCTGCTCGATTTTAAAGGTTTCGGTGACGACGCGCTGGCCTTTGATGAATATGCCAAAGGAACCGGAATCGACGGCCTGGTTGGCGGCAGGCTTGGGCTTGTCTTTTTTGTCAGAACCAAAAGCGTGTGGCGCCGCGACGTTGGGCGCGGCGAGAGATGAGGCCAGCAGGAGCGTTGTTGCCCAGCGAGTTACGGCTTCCGACTTCACTCAACGTCTCCTTCTTCTACGCGGACGGCGATTTTCTTCAGTTTCAGCGCAGCTACGATTTCGTTAGCGATGGCGTCGATGGTCCGGCCGCCAGTTTCGATTTTCAACGACGCCCGCAAATAATGTTTCCGCCGCGCCTGGTGCAGATCGCGAAATTGTTTTTCGCTTTGCAGCAAGGGACGGCTGGCGCCTTTCTCGCGCTTCTGTTCTGAACAGCGTTGCCACAACTCGTCGACCGGGGCGTCCAGGAAGACGGTTGCGACGTTCGCGTCTTTCAGCAGAGCAGCATTCTCCGGTTGCACGAAAGCCCCTCCGCCGAGAGCGACAATGCGAACCGATCCGGCTTGCAGGTCTTTCAATATCTCCAGCAGAGACGCGCGCTCGGCGAGACGAAAAGCTTTTTCTCCCGACTCACGAAAAATTTCCGTGACCGTGCGCCCTGCGGCGCGTTCGATGCGATCGTCGAGATCTTCAAAGAGCCAATTCAGCCGTTGCCCAAGGGCGCGGCCCACGCTGGTTTTTCCGGCGCCCATGAAACCGACGAGAAAAAGGGCATTCGGCAGCGACTTTGTCTCCAGTGCAGGCGGACGTTTTCGCCGTATGCCAGAATGCTCTCGAGCATCAGCCGTTTTGCCGGTTTTCTTTTTCGTGACTATTTCGCGGAGCGTTTTCTGAGGTGGATTTTACCACTGAAGCTGCGCAGAACTACGGTAGAAGAGGCCGCGGCCCGACCCATGGTACCCATGAAGGCACGGCCTGCCTGAACGTCGAACCAGGAGTGAGTTTTGGGTTGAAGAGGAATGTCGTCGCGAACTTCACCGTTGACGGAGCGAGCGCTGACTTCAGCAGAGGTAGTGTCGACCACAACGGCCTCGATGTCGCCACTGTGGCTGGTCAGGCGATATTCGCCGCCGTCGCCAAAGTCTCCGGCGTAGTTGATACCGCCGCTGGTCGAGATGACTTGCACCAGCGGCCCGGTGACGTGATCGAGGGTAACGAGGCCGCTCAGAGAGTCGACTTCGACGTGGCCCTCCTGCACGTTGGTGAGGGTGACCGCGCCGTTCAAAGTTTTTACGTGGACGTGGGCGTTGGAGATGTCGCGAACGTCGACGGTTGCGCCGGCGCCTTCGAGAGTGACATCGCCATGAAGTTTCTCGGCGTGGAGCGTTCCGGTGCTCGAGTGCAGCGTAACGCTGGCGTCGGAGGGAACGAGGATTTCGTAGTCGACGCGTCCGGATTCGGAGTCGGCACCGGAGAGCAGATGCGATTGCACGTCGACGCGATTTCCGTTTTGGTTATTATCGACCTCTACTTTGTCGGAGTGGAGCAGGGCGCTGATCACCACCGTGCTGCCGGTGGAGGGCTTTACGGAAATCGATCCGTAGGGATTGTTGACCGAGAGTCCGGCCTTGGGGCCGACGTTGAAGCGGTACTCTTTGTGGCTCTCGGCGACGAGGGTTCCGACGGCAACGATGACGACCACCGCGCCGAGTCCGACCTGTCTGATTGTGCGCCCACTCATAAGATTCCCCAAGTCCTGTCCCACGCCGCCCTACATTATGGCAGAGAACGGTCCATGGCCAGCTCAAAAAGCATAGCCTTTTGCTGATAAGCCTCAAGCAGGGAACGCCGGGCTTCTGCATCGTTCGGATATTGATCGACTACGCTCTTCGCATCACGAATGTATTCATTCGCCCGGTGCAGATTATCGGTGTATTGCAGCTGCATGGCGGGAGATAAAGTCGCGACCTCTTTGAGCAGGTCGTCGTCTTTCAATCCATCGTTGCCATCGTTCATAGCCGCGACTTCTGGATCTGAAGTTCTGGTTTGAGGTGCAGGTACGGTTTTCGCAAGGTCGGTGGTGTGGGAAGTCTCGCGCATCCAAATGCCCACGGTGATCAGAAGCAAAGCCGCGACCGGCGCTGCCCATCGCGTCCAGGCCCAACGGCTGCCAGACGAAGGAATAAGGGAACGGTTGGGACGGGGCGGATGAATCAGCCCTTCTTGCCGGAGTGCGATTTCGATGGAGTTCCAGACGCGGGGGCTGGGGTCGTTGGCCTCGCGCAACTCTGCCGCCGAAGACGCGATTACGAGCAGCTCGTTTACTAAGGTCGAGCACTCGCGACACGTTTTCAGATGAGCCAGTTGCGCGGTGTTAGTGCCATCTTCAATTTCCGCCAGGCTCTCTTGCAACTCAACGCACGTCATACATTCACCCAAGCTCCCCAAGCGTTGCCGGATCAGTCTACTGCTGTTTCCGGTTCGCTTGCTGCGTTAAGCCTCTGTCCAGGTTACCGATGGGGCCCAGTCTGCGCTGGCTTTTTCCCATTCCCGCACTCAAGATTTTTCTGGCTCGCCTTCCGCCACTTTTTTCTTCTTGAGCATGTCGCGCAATTTCATGCGCGCTTTGTGCAACTGCGACTTGCTGTTGCCAATGGAACATCCAACAAGGGCTGCAATTTCGTTATGTTCGTAACCCTGCACATCGTGCAACACAAAAATCGTGCGGTAGCCAGGGGGTAGATCGTCCACTGCCTTCTGCAACTGCAGCCGGTCGATGGACCCAGCCAGCGCCAAATCTTCTGCCCCAAAATCTTTGGGCGGGGCATCATCCTCGCCGCCCTGCGTGGTTTCCTCCAGGGAAACCAGCGGCAGGCTTTTTTTCCGCAGATGCATCAGCACGACGTTGACCGAAAGCCGATGCAGCCACGTGGAAAACGCCGACTCGCCGCGGAAGGTGGCAATCTTACGATAGAGCTGCAGGAAAGCTTCCTGAGCCAGGTCTTCCGCTTCGGCCGTGTTCGCCGTCATTCGCAGACACAAGGAGTAAACGCGCCGCTTGTGCCGGTCATAAAGAGCCTGGAATGCATCCGCATCCCCCTGCTTGGCTCGTTCGATGGCCTGCGCTTCGTCGAACTCGTTGGTCTGTTTTGTTACCCGGTCGGTCAAGTTGCCTTTTCCGGCCGCAATCCGTCAGATGCGGCTAACTATCTTTACGTTGTATGGCTTGCGGACAATCGCAGCGGCACTAAGGTAACGCCTGTATTCAAAATTCAGGAGCCATTCTACCGTTCTTTGGATACTGCATCCCGCGCTGGGCAAGGGTGAAATTCGTTGCCTGATAAAGGGTTGAGCACGCCAACGCCTCTGGATTTTAACCCGGTTCCGAATTTAGAGTCGCAATCTTCGTAATTTGGTAGCCTCGGACAATTTCATGCCGCGCTTTTTTTCATGGTGATCGATTCGAGCCCGTGGCCGTGGGGGCCGGTCTCGCGCTGGCGAAGCAGGAAGGCGAAGAGCACGCCAAGGAAGCCCAGCGACGAGAAAATCCACATACCCAGGTTGTATCCGGAGGGATTGTCCGGGCCGGCGTGGCTGTAGTCGTTGGCCCAGCCGATCAGCAGGTTCAGTCCGAAGAGGCCGATGTTCTGAATCATGGTCATCAGGCCGTAGGCCGTGCCCATCTTGCCCGGATCGACGATATAGGCGACCGAGGCCCACATGACCGAAGGAATCAGGGAAAAGGCGATGCCCATCATCGCCATGGGGACGTAGAGGCTGATTTTCGTGTAGGCCATGATCAGGTACACGGGAATCAGCAGCAGGGAGCCGAGCATCATGAGCAGCGACCGTTTGCCGACGCGGTCGACGAAGAGTCCGAACAGGGGTGTGAAGACCATGGCGAACACCGTCAACATGCTGGAGAGGAATCCACCAAATTCGCGGGAGGTGCCGTGCGCCTCGATGAAAAATTTCACAGCGAAGGTCTGGAAAGGGAAAATGGCGGAGTAGAACACGATGCAGAGGGCGACAATCAACCAGTAGCTGGTGCCAAATTTCCAGATGTCGGAGAGCACAACTTTGTCGGTAGAAACTCCGCCCAGATCATATTTTTCTTCGGCGCGAACTTCCATGAGCCAGTAGAGGGCGGCGCCGATCACGCAGAGGACGGAGAAACCTACAGAGATTTCGAACGGAGTTCTCCAGTTCTCGAAGGCGGATTTGGCCCAGGTGGGTGAATTCAGCGCGGCGAAGGTCCCGAGGCGCGAAGCGGTGAGGTTCAGTCCCAGGGCAAAACTCAATTGCTTGCCTTTAAACCAGCGCGCGATGGCCGCGATGACCGCGACATTTAATGTCTCGGCACCGGCGCCGAAGATGAAACGGCCAAGGGCCATGACCGAGAGCTTTCCCGCTGCAACGGTGATGGCCGGGCCGATGAAGCAGAGCACGCCGAAGATCATCAGCGACTTGCGCAGGCCGATGCGGTCGATCAGGATGCCGCCCAGCAGCGTGGTGAAAATCGGCGGGATGCTATAGACGGCTTGCAGAAAGCCGAGATTGGTGTCGGTGAATCCCAGTTGCTGTTTGAGCACGTCAGCCATGGGGCTGACCGCGTCGTAGACGTAGTAGCTGCCAAACATGGCCAGGCTGACCACGATGAGCACCAGCCAGCGATAGAGCCGGCTGGGCTCGGGGCGGATGGATTCAGGCATGAGACCTTTTTTAGGCAGACTGCACTTGAATTCGGACGGAGAAGATTAGCAGAACTAAGTAGCTAGCTCCTAGCTGCTGGATGCTATTCAGATGCTGTCATGCCGCGCGCGGAGGGGTATTCGTGGATGAAGTCGGAACAAAGTATGGATGCTTCGACTGCGCATTGGTTGACCGAACAGAATCTTTAACTTCCTACGTATCGCGCATAGAGGCTGCGCGCGACGGCTGTGTCGGTGGTGCCTTTGATGATGGCGCGGCCGTCAGGGAAAAGCGTCATCTCGTAGGGATCGTGCCAGAACTTCAAAACGAAGTCATTGTGGCGTACGGTGCCGTGCGGTTGGAGGCGGCGGTCCATTTCGGTGAAGTCGATGGGACGTTGGCGCTCATGGATTTGCACGGAATTTCTGCCGCAGAGGGTGATGTGCGGGCGGCCTTCTCCGGCAAGATGGATGAAGTTATGTTCGGCGCAGGCGCGGCATCCGGGGCGGGGTTTGGCGGAGGAGATTTCGGCGCGCTCGTTGGTCCAGACGTCGAAAGAGAATAAAGTCGTGCGGACTTGAGGATTGTTTGCGCCGCCGACAATCAATTTCAGAGCTTCGGTGGCGGCGATTGACGCCACCAGATTTACTGCCGAGTTGAGAATGCCCGAAGTCTCGCAGGTTTCTACAATGCCGCGCGGAGAGTCGGGAAAGATGCAGGCGAGGCAGGCGGTTTTTCCCGGCAACACATTCAGAGTGACGGCGTAGCTGCCAACGGCGGCGGAGTAGATCCAAGGAAGGGATTGATTTAATGCGTAATCGTTAATGAGATAGCGGGTTTCGAAGTTGTCGGTGCCATCGAGGATTAAATGCATTCCCTCGAGTAGCGCTTCAATATTTCGCGGGACCAGATCATCGACTTTCGATTCAACGACGATCTGTGAATTGAAGGCAGCAATTCTGCGGGCAGCGGCGATTGCTTTGGGCAGGGATTCGGCGGCGTCTCTTTCATCGAATAACGATTGCCGCTGCAGGTTGCTGGGCTCGACGTAGTCGCGATCGATAATGCGCAGGGTTCCGACCCCGGCGCGAGCCAGAAGTTGGGCCAGCGCGGAGCCGGTTGCGCCGCAGCCCACGATGGCGACCCGCGCCGCGGCGAGCTTGCGCTGACCTTCGGGGCCGATGCCGCGGAAAAGGGTCTGGCGCGAATACCGGGAGTCGTCTTGAGAACCGTTTTGCGGCATATCTGTTTGCACAGCTGGCGGAACTATTTGCTCTTCAAAATCTCTTCGCAGGGATGCAGCGCAGGCATTTGCCGGCTGCCGTGCCCAACAGGTCATCAGTCTTACCCTGCAAAACCTTTATTATAGGGCTGGCGGTGATTGGCTTGCGGTGATCCAGGAATCTCGGCGCGGCATTGGCGGCGTGCCAGTAAAGCAACGGTACCTTTCATACAACAGCATCGGGGCGCATTCCATCGAAGTATGGACGAAGTCAACTGCGGCTCCAACTCAAGGACACAGGTTTGCCTAGACAGTTCGCGACATGGCTGACGGCGAGGATCGTTTCGACGACGGCAGTTTCTGCGCTGATCGCACTTTGGGCCGCCGTGGTCTGGTTTGGAGGGTTGTCGTCGATGGCGTGGGCGCAGCAAGCGCCGCCTGCGGTCCATGCGTCTTCCAGTTCTGCGCAGAGTTCGTCTCAGTATGAAGGAAAAACTGTTCTAACCCTCAATCTGCCCGGAGTTGCCGATCGCGACCGGGCGCACTTCCTGCAATTGCTGCCGCAGAAAGAAGGCGAGCCTCTCGATCACGTGCGCGTCGGGGATAGCATTCGGGCGCTGTATGCGACCGGGCGCTTCGCCGATATTCAGGCCGAGGTAACGCCTTCGGGCGAGGGCATTGTGCTCACGTTTACGACCTCGCCCAATTTTTTTGTAGGCGCGGTGACGGTGGAGGGCGCGCTGGCGCGTCCCAATGCCAACCAGATTGATAACGCTTCGAAGCTGCAGCTTGGTGAACTCTACACCCAGGAAAAGCGCGACCGGGCGCTCAAGAACATCGGGCAGTCGATGCAGGAAAACGGCTACTACCGGGCGCGAGTCACGGTGGAGAGCACGTCGAACGCGGACACCCAGCAGGTGGATATTTTGTTTCATGTGACGCCGGGAGCCCCGGCGCACGTTGGGGAAATCAAAGTAACGGGCAGCTCAGCACTCTCGCACTATGAAGTTCAGAACATTTCCCATCTGAAGGGCGGCGACCGGGTGACCTCGACCCGGGTAAGCGACGCGCTGCGGCGGCTCCGTAAACATTTTCAGAAGCAGGCGCGGCAACTGGCGCAAGTCACGATTTCGGAGCAGAACTATCACGAGGGCTCGAACTCGGTGGATTTTACCTTTCAGATCGATCCCGGTCCGGTGGTGGTGGTTTACGCGACCGGATACCGCATCAGCCGCGGGGTCATGAAGAAGCAGGTTCCGGTTTACGAAGAAAATGCGGTCGATGACGACCTGCTGAATGAAGGCATGCGGAACCTGCTTGATTACATGCAGACGCGTGGCCACTTTGACGCGACAGTCAGCATCCAAAAGCAAACCGACGAGAAAACCTTCCGCGTGATTTATCAGATCGATCCCGGGCCGATCCACAAGCTCGAACTGGTAGAGATCAGTGGAAACAAGCAATTCCTGGATACGGGTAAGCTGCGCTCTTATCTGGAGATTCAACCGGCGACGCGGTTTTCGCCGCATGGACGCTTTAGCGCGGGCTTGTTGAAGGCGGATGCCTCGACGCTGGAGGGTTTGTACCGATCGAACGGCTTCCGGCAGGTGAAGGTAGAAACCAAGGTCGACGATAACTATCGAAGCAAGGACAACAATCTGGCGGTCCACATTCACATCGACGAAGGGCCGCGAACCGAAGTGGCTGCCGTGCATCTGGTGGGTGCGGAGAAAATTCCGGCCAATCAACTGCCAGAGATGAGCACGCAGGCCGGGCAGCCGTATTCCGAGCTGGATTTGACGAATGATCGCGAGAGAATCCTGAACTATTACTTCAATCACGGATTTCCCAATGCTTCGCTGGAGATCGCGACCAAGGCCGCGGCTGAGCCGAATCGCGAAGATGTGACCTTCACGATTCAGGAAGGCGAGCTGTTCACGGTCAACCAGGTCATGCTGGGCGGAATGGAAAACACACACCCATACGTGGTGCAACGCGAAGTGCAGGTGAAGAAGGGTGAGGCATTGAGCCAGCAGGGTCTGCTGGATACGCAAACGCGCTTATATGATCTGGGAATTTTCGGCGAGGTCGATACGGCGGTTCAAAATCCGGAGGGAACCGATCCGCAGAAAAACGTGCTGGTGCAGGTGCAAGAGGCGAAGCGCTATACGTTCACCTATGGCGGTGGGCTCGAATTTGAAACCGGGCAGCCGGCGGGATCGACGGCCCCGACCGGCTCCACGGGAGTCAGCCCGCGGGTGGAGTTCGATGTAACCCGGCTGAACATGTTTGGCAAGAATCAGACGGTGGCGTTTCAGTCGCATGTAGGCCGTCTGCAGCAGCGCGGGCTGATCAGCTATACGGTTCCGAAACTTTTCGACGACGATCGGTTCAAGCTGATTTACACGATCTTCTATGACAACAGTCTGGACGTGGCGACGTTTACCTCGCAGCGGCTGGAAGGGAAGATCGATCTGCGGCAGCAGTTGGGCAGTCCGGGAACGGAGCCCGGGACGCGAATCGGGCCGAATTCGATTACCTACCGGCTCGAATTTCGCAGGGTGAAAGCGACGGACTTTGCCCAGGGATTCTCGGCCGGGGAAATCGCGTTGTTATCACTTCCGGCCAGAGTCGGTGGCCCCGGCTTCACCTTTATTCACGATAAGCGGGACAATCCGTTGGAGAGCACCAGAGGCGACTACTTCACGCTCGACGGCTTTGTCGCGACCCACTACTTCAGTTCACAAGCGGATTTCGGCCGCGCGCTGGCGCAATATTCCACATATTACGCGCTGGGCAAGGGCAAGCCGGGACATCAGTTTGTGCTGGCGCGCTCGACCAGCATCGGCGTGCAACAGCCGTTTCAGGGGACGAGGGTTGTGCCTCCGGGCGCTTGCCCGGTGAATCCGCAGACGCTGGTGACTTCGTGTCAGGGATTTAATCTGATCCCGTTGCCTGAACAATTTTTTGCCGGCGGCGGCAACTCGCATCGCGGCTTTGGGTTAAATCAGGCAGGCCCTCGCGATCCAACTTCAGGGTTTCCGCTGGGCGGCGCCGCGCAATTCATCAATAACATTGAACTGCGCCTTCCTCCTGTGAATTTGCCCATGTTAGGGGATGGGTTCAGTTTTGCCGTTTTTCACGATATGGGGAACGTATTCACCGCTCCGCACGACATGCTGAAGGGGTTACTTCGGTGGCACCAGCCAAATCCCCAAGAGTGCTTGTCCGGAGGTACAACGAACCAGCAGTGCTTTAACCAGTTCAACGAGTCCGGCTATGATTACACGTCGCATGCCGTGGGCGTCGGAGTGCGGTACAAAACCCCGATTGGTCCCCTTCGTTTTGACTTCGGGTACAATTTAAATCCGACCAGCTACTTCCAGGGTGTGTTCAATCCGGTAACCGGGTTGCTGAAGTCCTATGAGGCTCAGCGCCTGCGTCCGTTCAACATATTTTTCAGTATCGGTCAGCCATTCTAAGATTTTGGGAAGAGATGTTTTGAAAAACGGAATTCTTACGCAGAAAACGGCCATCACTACAGTGCTTGCTCTGGTTTTGAGCATGGTTCTACTCCCCGTGGCGCGGGGCGCGCAGGTGATCGACCGCATTGTGGCGACGGTCAACGGGCACATCATTCTGCAGAGCGATCTGGATGAATCGCTGCGCTATGAGGCGGTGCTGAGTGGCCGCTCGCAAAGTGATTTTACCGAGGACGAACGCAGGGCCGTGCTCGACCGGCTGGTGGATCAGGAGCTGCTTGGCGAGCAGATGAAATCGGCGTTCTTCCAGCATGCGTCGGAGTCCGAAGCGGCGGAGCGCGTAGCCGACGCGAAAAAGCAATATCCCGAAGCGACAACGAATGACGGTTGGCACGACGTTCTGGCCCGTTTTCAGTTGACGGAAAAAGATGTGCTGGCGCATGTGCAGCAGCAGATCGATCTAATGCGGCTGGTGGATGCGCACCTTCGCCCCGCGGTGCAGATCGATTCGAAAACGATTGAAGCCTACTACCGCGACAAGTTTGTCCCGCAGTTGAAGCAGACGGGCTCGGGACAGGTTCCGCTGGAAGCGGTGACCGGCAAGATTCGCGAACTGCTCACGGAAGAGAAGGTCAACGAGCTGCTGGTTTCATGGCTGCAGTCGCTGCGCTCAGAGAGCAAGCTCAGCTTCGCCCGTGGTTCGTCGAATGATGGAGTGCAGTCGCGGTGACTGAGCCCGCCGCCGAGCCTCGTTTCCCACTGAAGAAACGAAGGTGGTGGAAATATCTGCTGATTGTGGGCGGGACCGGAATTCTCCTCATCGGCATCGCCCTGTGGTACGTCACCACCGATTCCTTTCAAAACTACGTGCGCGGCAAGATGGTCGCGGAGGTGGAACGCATCACGGGCGGCCATGCCGAAATCGGCAGCTTCCACGTCATCCCTTTCCGAGCGCAGATCGAAATCCGTGACATCACAATTCATGGGACGGAGGCGCGGACCGATGTTCCGCTGTTTCACGCCGACCATCTTTTTGCCCACATGAAGGTGTCATCGTTTCTGCGGGCGCAATTTGGCTTTCATTCCTTATCCCTGGAACATCCCGTGGTGCATGTTGCCGTGGCAGCCGACGGCATGACGAACATTCCCGCCCGCCCGACGCCTGCGCACCCGACCGTGGATTCAATTGAGCAGCTATTCGAGTTATCGATCACGCACTTAATCGTGAAAGACGGCGAACTGCTCTGGGCGGATAAGAAGATTCCGTTGGATTTCGATGTCCACGAAACCGGGTTGCAGATGGATTACTCGTTCCTGCGCGGACACTACGTGAGCCGGCTGTCATTCGGCAAAGTCGATACCGTTTTCGACGGCTACCGGCCTTTTGCCTGGGCAGCTTCGGTTGAGTTCAGCCTGGGGACGACTTTCATCGACGTTCATAAACTCGATTGGAGTTCGGGCAAGTCGCATTTGGAGGCGAAGGGGCAGATCGACGATTTTCGCAATCCGAATCTGAGCGGAAGCTATAACGCGCACGTCGATCTTGACGAAGTCGCGGCGATCGCACGGCGCCACGATCTGCGCGGCGGAGTCGCGGACCTCAAGGGAAACGGCCGCTGGGCGCTGGATCGTGACAATTTCGCTTCGGCGGGATCGCTGACCGTGCGAGACCTGGGATGGGAAGACAAGCAGTTTGCCCTCGCCAAGGCCAGCGCGAGCACGGATTATTCCATCAGCGATGAGCAGGTGAAGATCACGAAGCTGCAAGGCAAGTTGTTTGGGGGAAGCTTCACCGGGGACGCGCAGGTCGATAACTGGCTGCACAGTGTTCCCGTGAAGCTGGCCACGAAAAAGAACAGGGAAGATATGGCCGTGATTGGCGCGGCTCACCCTCCGCTGAAGAAGGGCGAGAAGCCGAAATCGCTGGGAGTGCAAGCCGGCGTCGTTCATCTCCGCATGCATGATGTGTCGGCTGGGGAAATCGCAGCCGCCTTGAGTGTGCCCGCGCACCGGCTGGGAAAGTTTCATCCCGCTGGAGTTGCCAGCGGCAGCGTGGATGCGACGTGGAAGGGAACTCCGAACGATGCGGATGTAGCTTTTGCCTTCGATCTGAACCCGCCCGCGCATCCGGCTCCGAACGAATTGCCGCTGACCGCGCAGATGCAGGGAAAATATGGCGCGACCAGCGACACTCTCGAGCTTTCGCGCTTCAACCTGTCTACTCCAGCCACTCGAGTGCAGGCGCAGGGCGTACTTTCAACTTCGTCTGCCGTGCGATTGACCGTTTCGACCTCGGACGTGGACGAATGGCAGCCGCTGATTACCGCTCTGGGCGGACCGGAGAGCCTGCCGTTTCGCGTGGATGGGAATGCGACGTTCAACGGGGTCGCCGGAGGCGCGTCTTCGTCGCCGACGCTGGCCGGAACTCTCGTCGCGGACAACTTTGTTTTCAATGTGCCTCCGACAGAACATACTCCCGAGCAGCAAGTTCACTGGGATACGCTTTCCGCGAGCGTGCAACTGTCTTCGCACGAACTAACGATACGCAGCGGTTCCTTGCACCGCGGAGACACCACCGCCGATTTCGACGCGATGGCGAATCTTCATAACTACCAACTGGCGGAATCGAGCGCCTTTAACGCGCATGTGAACCTGCATAACGTGGATATTGGAGCGACGACGGCGCTGGCGGGGCTTGACTATCCAGTGTCGGGAACGGCCGACGTAACCCTGCAGCTGGCGGGAACGCGCGCGAATCCGAATGTGCAGGGGCACATTCATGCGACGAATGCGTCGGTGTATGGCGAGGCGATCGAAAAGTTCGACGCCAACCTGCAGGTGGCGAATGGCGAAGCCGCGCTCAACGACATTCAACTCGCGCATCAGGATTCGACGCTTGCGGGAAGCGCCGCCTACACCGCTGCGGCAAAGAGTTTTCGATTCGATTTGACGGGGAAGAATCTCGATTTGTCGCGAGTCCGGCAGTTGAGCGTGGAGAATCTGCCGATCGAAGGCCGCGCCGACTTCAGTTTGCAGGGCAAGGGAACGGTCGACAATCCCGCGATTACGGGCACGGTGCATGTGCATGATCTCACGCTCGATGCGGAGAGCTCCGGCGGCATGGACTTGGAACTCGCGACAAAGAATGGCGAATTGCAGGTGACAGGAAATTCAGATTTCGTTCGCGGAAAGCTGACCTTCGCAGGCATCGTTGGCATGAAGGGAGATTTCCCGGCGAAGGTTACGGTTCAGCTGAATCAAGTGGATCTCGACGCGCTCTGGGTTACCTATCTCGGGCGGCAGCTTACGGGGCACTCCGCGGTGAGTGGGACGGTGGTTATCGATGTGCCGCTGCGCCATCCGGAAAAGTTTATGCTCAACGGCGATTTGAGCGATCTGGCCCTCGAAGTCGAAACTGCCAAGTTGCACAATGTCGGTCCGGTCCACGCCACGATCACGACGAAGAGTCTGCAATTCGACGCGACTCACATGGTTGGCGATGGCACCGATCTGGTGGCGCATGGCTCTGTCGGCCTTGCCGGCGAGGCTCCGCCGATGAATCTTACCGCGGACGGCCAGGTTGATCTGAGACTGTTGAGCACCATCAATTCCAGTCTTACCGGCTCGGGCGCGGTAGGGATTCACATGGAAGTAACCGGCACATGGACGAAGCCGCAGCCGGTCGGAAATATTCAAATCAAGAATGCAGCGGTCACCTACGCCGGCTTGCCGAGCGGGCTCAGCGAGATGAATGGCTCGCTCACATTTACGCACGATGCGATTCACATTGAGCAACTCACCGCTAAAACGGGCGGTGGATCGCTTGTATTCAAGGGCGATGCGACGAATTACAACCAGCAGCTCAATTTCAATTTGACGGCGATCGGAAAAGAGGTGCGCCTGCGCTATCCGCCGGGAGTCAGTTCCACGGCCAACGCGGAGCTGCACTGGGTGGGAAGCCGCGCGGCATCGACGATTACCGGCGATGTTCTGGTCACGAAGCTGGCGGTGACGCCGGGATTCGACTTCGGATCGTATCTGGCGCGCAGCCAGCAGACGGCGGGTTTTACTCCAGCGAATTCTCCACTGTACGGAGTGAAGCTCGACGTAGCCGTGCGTACTTCTCCCGAGCTGCAGATGAAAACGACGGTGGCACGGCTCTCCGGAGATGCGGACCTGCGCTTGCGTGGATCGATTGCGCGCCCGAGCGTGCTGGGACGCGCCGACATTCTTGAAGGAGATGCGACCTTCAACGGCATCAAGTTCAGGCTGGAGCGCGGCGACATCACGTTTGCCAATCCGGTGGCGATTGAACCGCAGGTCAACCTGCAGGCCACGACGCACGTCCGCAACTACGATCTGGATGTGACTGTGACCGGGACACCGGAGCGCCTGGCGGTGAATTATCGCTCGGAGCCGCCGCTGCCGAAGTCCGACATCATTGCGCTCCTGGCTTTGGGGCGCACGAGCGAAGAGTCGGAGCAGTTGCAGCAACAATCGGGGCAGGTTCCGTTTACCGACGAAGCGACCAATCTGATCATCAATCAGGCGATCAACGATACGGTAAGCAGCCGCATGCAAAAGCTGTTTGGCGTGGCGCGAATCAAGATCGACCCCCAGGGCCTGACCACCGAAACCAACCCCACGGCGCGCGGACCGCAGATTACGATTGAGCAGCAGTTCGCCAATAATCTTTCACTCACTTACAGCACCAACGTTTCGCAAAGCGCGCAGCAGATCATCCAGGGCGAGTATTTCTTTAACCGCAATGTTTCTGCCGTGGGCACGCGCGACCAGAACGGCGTAGTCAGCTTTGACGTGCGCGTGCGTCGACGCAAGAAATAAGCGCTGATTGCTGATCCGGTTCGCCATGAATACATTCTCTGAAATTCCCGCTTCGGTGTATGAGCCATTGCGGCGGGGCATGGTGGAGTCGCAGATTCGCGGGCGGGGAGTTTCTGATCCGCGGGTGCTCGACGCCATGATGCGTGTGCCGCGGCATTTGTTTGCCCCCGATCGTTATCGTGAGCAGGCGTATGAGGATCATCCTTTGCCGATCGGCCAAGGGCAGACGATTTCGCAGCCGTATATTGTCGCTCTCATGCTGGAGGCGCTGGCGCTTCAGCCCGGAGACCGCGTGCTGGAAGTTGGCACGGGTTCGGGATATGTGACCGCACTGCTGGCCGAGCTCGTCACTCAGATTGTCTCAATCGAGCGGCATGGCAGGCTGGCCGATGGAGCTCGAGAACTTCTCGCGCGGCTTGGATATAGCAACGTGCAAGTTGTTGTCGGTGACGGCAGCGAGGGCTTTGCGGAGGTCGCTCCGTATAACGCCATTCTCGTTTCGGCGGCGGCTCGCGAAATACCGGAAGCGTTGATTGCACAGCTTGCCGAGGGTGGGCGCATGATCGTTCCGATCGGCGGGGAAGATTCGCAGCAGTTGCAATTTGTCCGCATGGAAGGCGGACAGCCGAGAATTGCGTTGCGCGAACTTTGCCGCTTTGTGCCGCTGGTTGCCGGAGAAATTTCTCAGATCTAGCCTCGTCGTATACTGCCGCCTATGGGTTTCCGGCTCTTTAAGAAAAAAGAAAAGCAGGAACGAAAAATCCTCCGCCTGATTGAGCGGACGGGCGATTTGCTGCAGCCTGAATATCATCGCGCCACGCCGGAGTGTCCGCATCCGGAGCGTTGGAGCATGTACGACTCGATGACGGCGGAGATCGAGGTGCTGGAATTTCTGCGCACGCTGGTCACGACCATCAAGCCGGAGCTGGTGGTGGAAACGGGCACATTCAGCGGCATCAGCACGTTATGGATGGCGGAAGGCCTGAAGCAGAACGGCCGCGGAAAGATCATCACGTGCGAGTTCGATCCGCTGGTTTATGCAAACGCGAAGGATCGGATCGCGAAGTCGGGGCTGGCGGAGTGGATCGAGTGCCGCAACGAGTCGAGTCTGGAGATGAAAATCTCCGGGCGTATCGATCTTCTGTTCAGCGACAGTGACCAGGCGATTCGCGAGCAGGAGGTCCGGCGCTTTCTGCCGCAGGTCAGTCCGAATGGGCTGATCCTGATTCACGACGCGAGTTCGCATCAGAAAACTGTGCGCGAGGCCGCGCTTCGGCTGGAGGCGGAGGGATTGATTTCCGCGCTGTTGTTTCCCACGCCGCGCGGGCTGGTGGTGGCGCAGAAGCGCGAAGGGCGGAAGTAGCGGGTCCCCTCTTCACTCGATCACGCTGCTAAAATCTTTTCGTGGCGGTTTTTCACAATCTTCGTGTCACGCTCGAGATGATCAAGTGGGAGCACTCGGTCTTTGCGCTCCCGTTTGCGCTTTGTGGGGCCATGCTGGCTGCGGGCGGAATTCCTACAGTTCATCAACTGGTGTGGATTATCGTGGCGATGGTGGCCGCGCGATCGGCGGCGATGGCATTTAACCGGCTGGCCGATGCTTCGATCGACGGGGCGAATCCACGCACTCGCACGCGCGCTTTGCCGGCCGGGCAACTTACGCCCATGTTCGTGGCGACATTTGTTGTAGTCACGAGCGCGATTTTTATTTTTGCCGCAGCGCAGCTCAATCGTTTGTCGTTGTTGCTATCGCCTGTCGCGCTGGCCGTCCTTCTGCTCTATTCCTATACCAAGCGGGTGACGCGGTGGTCGCATCTGGTGCTGGGCTTCGCGCTGGGCATCGCTCCGGCGGCGGCGTGGATCGCGATCCGCGGCTCGCTCGATCCGCGCGTGTTGCTGCTCACGGCGGCAGTTGCGTTCTGGGTCG
>Ga0209006_10001656_pt1 | contig 20217 bp, 18 predicted proteins | sample JacPin_JW_Ref_O2_FD_188567 | JGI IMG/M metagenome (GOLD analysis project Ga0209006, IMG submission 188567) | Forest soil microbial communities from Algoma, Ontario, Canada - Jack Pine, Ontario site 1_JW_Ref_O2 (SPAdes) (version 2) | ecosystem: Environmental > Terrestrial > Soil > Boreal...
ATTTCAAACTAAGCCACTACCGACTCTCTTGTTTGAAGGTGTCATCTCGAAGAGCCGCGTTTTTACCGCGGGGCGAGGGATCTTGCGTGCGGCGAAGTGCGGATTTGGCGCACGCGAGATCCCCTTCGGCTCCGCTCAGGGCAGGCTCTCCCTCCGCCTGAAGAACGGCTCCGCTCGGGATGACGCCCGGCTGGGCCTTCACACAGATTTCAAACTAAGCCACTACCGACTCACTCGCCGCCGGGACGGCGGCGCTACTTTCTGCTACTCTTCTTTGCTTATTGCCTATTCATCTCGCTCGCAAATCTTAGTCGATTCCGAAAGAAAACTGATGGCGGAAAATACGCTTCCTCAACCCAGCCCGCTGTACCGATGGCTGGTGCTGGTGTTTGTCAGCCTGGCGATGTTTGGCAGCTACTATGCCTATGACGCGCTTAGCCCGCTGGCCGATGTGCTCAAGCAGCAACTGGGCTTTTCGGATTTGAATATTGGATTTCTCCAGGCCATTTACAGCTTCCCTAACATTTTTACGGTGGTCATTGGCGGGTTCATTATTGACCGCATTGGGCTGCGCAAGTCGCTGATGATTTTTGGCGTGCTGTGTTTTATTGGGCCGGCGATTACGGCGGCGTCGGGGCATCTCTCGATCATGGCGACGGGGCGGCTTATTTTTGGCATGGGCGCGGAGTCGCTGAATGTGGCGGTGATTGCGGCGTTGGCGCGATGGTTTAAGGGCAAAGAGTTGAGCTTTGCATTTGGCTTGAATCTGACCGCGTCGCGGCTGGGGACGTTTGCCGCGTTAAACTCTCCCACCTGGGCGCGCTGGGCTTATGCCAACTGGAGAGATCCTTTTCTCATCTCACTGGCGTTCTCGGCTTTGTGCGTGGTGGGCGCGGCGATCTATTGGGGGATGGAGGTTTGGGCGGAGAAAAATTACAGCCTGGGTGCGGTTTCGACGGACAAAGTGGTGTTCGCCGACTTGTGGAAGTTTGGCGTGAGTTACTGGCTGATTGTGGCGCTGTGCATCGTTTTTTATTCGGCGATCTTCCCTTTCCAGACGTTTGCGGTGAAGTTTTTTATGGAAGCGCACGGAACTTCGCGGGAGTTTGGCGGGTTCCTGTCGAGCATGCTGACGCTGTTTGCCATGATCGCGACGCCGCTGTTTGGGCTGTGGGTGGATCGCGTGGGCAAGCGGGCGCTGTTGATGATGCTGGGATCGCTGCTGCTGATTCCCGTGTACTTGATGATGGCTTACACGCACGTGAGCTTGTATGTGCCGATGGCGATGATGGGGGTGGCGTTTTCGTTGATTCCGGCGGTGATGTGGCCGTCGGTGGCCTACATTGTGGATCAGTCGAAGCTGGGCACGGCGTATGGGTTGATGACCATGATCCAGAATATTGGGTTGTTTGGACTGAATCTGTTGGTGGGATGGGCGAATAATTACGGGCATGCGGACGCATCCAATCCGGCTGGATACGACCTGGGTATGTGGATTTTTTCGGCGCTGGGGTTTCTGGGAGTGCTGTTCGCGTTTCTGCTGCGGCAGCGGGAGATTGGGCCGCATGGGCATGGGCTGGAGACGATCACCGTGAAGGCAACTTCTAGCTCCCTAGCTTCTAGCTCTTAGCTACCCCAAGTCAAAATCTTCAACACAGAGGACACTGAGGAACACAGGGTAGATCGGTGAATCCTATGGGTTTAGGAAGATTGCTACTCTGGATTTGGAAGCGGGCTAGAGTTTAGTGGGGGTTGGGTCCGTGCAAGCATCCGAAGGCAAAGGAGTTTTGCGGCCAACCGAGACGCGCAGGTGAATCCTAAGATCGGTAGAACGGCTCTGATATTCTGAAGGCGAAGATTACTTAGGGGCAACGACGAATGCCCGCAAGCCATACAACAGAAAGCTAGTTATGCCGCATCTCATCAGGTGCGGCCGGAAAAAGGTTACTTGACCGACCTGAGACAGCGACAGAGCGCAGAGTTTAACGAAGCGGCAGCGATCGAAAGAGCCAAGCAGGGGGATGCGGAAGCGTTCCAGGCTCTTTATGATCGGCATAAACGGCGCGTGTATTCTCTGTGCCTGCGGATGACGGCGAATACGGCGGAGGCGGAAGACCTCACGCAGGAAGCGTTTTTGCAGCTGTATCGCAAGATTGCGACGTTTCGGGGCGAGTCGGCGTTTTCTACCTGGCTGCACCGGCTGTCGGTGAACGTGGTGCTGATGCACCTGCGGAAGAAAGCGCTTCCGGTGATTTCGCTGGAAGAGAGCACGCAGCCGGGTGAAGAAGATACTCCGAAGAAGGATTTCGGAGCGGAAGATGTGGCATTAGCCGGATCGATTGACCGGTTGCAGTTGCAACGGGCGGTGGAAAGTCTGCCTCCTGGATATCGTATGATCTTTCTGCTTCACGACGTGCAAGGTTACGAGCATAATGAAATCGCCACGATCGTGGGATGTTCGATCGGAAACAGCAAGTCCCAGTTGCACAAGGCAAGAATGAAGTTGCGTGACCTGCTCAAGATGAATAGAGCCGAAAAGGCCGGGAAGTCTTGAGCGGGAAAGTTAGACCACCTGGGACTCGGACCAGGACTGCCGTACACGACTTGATATAGCGTGGCAGAGGCGCAAGAACTGAGGCCACACCTGAAACTTGCGTTGCTATGGGAAGTGGCTTGGGGAGAGCAGTATGACGTGTGTTGAGTTGCAGGATAGCTTGTCGGAAATCGACAACCTCAGCAGCGCGGAACAGCAGGCACATTTGCGAAGCTGTTCCGCATGCTCGTCTTTGGTGAAAGAACTGGACCTCATCATTTCCTCGGCGTCCTCTTTGATCGAAGTTGACGAACCCAGTCCCAGAGTGTGGAATTCTATTGAAGCCGCGCTGCGGAGCGAGGGATTGATCCGGCCGCAGCGTCCGGCGCGCAGCCTGATCCCTGCCTTTGGCACGCGCTGGGCATGGGCACGGTGGGCGGCTCCGGCAGCTGCGGCATTGCTGATTGCGGTGGGAGTCTACGTGAATCAGCATTCCCTGGTGCGCCAGTTGGCGAAGGATACGGCCGCGGTGACCACCGCCCCGGTGTCGGAACCATCGGTTGCCGGGCTCAATGACGATGAACTGTTGCAGGAAATTTCAGGCACTACTCCGGCGATGCAGCAAGAGTACCGCGACAGTTTGCGGCGAGCCAACGATTACATCCGGGACGCGCAAGCGGTGGTCGATGCGAACCCCAATGACGAAGACGCGCGGCGCTCGCTGATGGAAGCGTATCAGCAAAAATCCATGCTGTTCGAAATGGCCATGGACCGGTCTTTACCATAACGTTCTTTGCTCTGACGGCTTTGCTGTGGCGTCTTTGACATTCCGTTTCCTTGAGAAGTATTGAGCAGTTGCTTTATCAGAGTGGAGTCGAGGTGGGACTGCTGGGGAGAATTCCATGAACAGGCGTACGGTCAAGTTGGCAGCAATCGGTGTGCTCGTGGCGGGAACCCTGGTGGCCGAAAGCCGCAGAGAGTTTCACTACACGGTCGGTTCCAAAGCCGGGGTTTCGGTAAACAACCCTTATGGATCGATCTCGGTTGGACCGTCCGGTAATAACACCGTGGTAGTGAATGCGGTGCTGCACTCCGACAAAGTGGAAGTGGACAACAACCAAACCGGAAACCGGGTGGATATTCAATCTCATTTGCTGCCCGGCGCAGATGCGGAATCGGGCCGCGTGGACTATGAAGTTCTGGTACCAGCGGATGCCAGTGTTACCTTGCATTCCAGCACCGGGCCGCTGCGCGCGCAAAAGCTGCACGGTGATATTTCTTTGGAAGGCGCGGGCGCAAGTGTGGATGTCCGCGATTTTTCTGACGCTCATGTACACGTGAAAACTCTGAACGGCCCTGTAACCCTCAGCAACGTTCAGGACGGACATGTGGAAGTGGATTCGCTGAGCGGAGAAGTGATTTTGAGATCGGTGAATGGCCCGCTGGTGCAGGTGATTTCGACCAGCGGAAATATCAGTTATATCGGCGATTTCGGCAACAGCGGCGAATACCGGCTCACCAGCCACTCTGGCGACATTGAAGCGACGATCCCGCAGTGGACTTCGGCGGACGTGAGCGCCCGCTCGGTGCGGGGCGAGGTTCACGACGACATTCCGCTTCAGCCGAAGACTCATACCTGGTTCCCCATCACAGAAGGACGTGCCTTTGCGGGTACTGTGGGACGAGCGGCAGTTTCGTCTACCGTAGTACTGCGTACCTTCAGTGGTAAAATCCACCTCAAGAAACGCACAGAAAAATAGCTACGAAAAGAAAAGCGGAGCGAACCGGGAAGAAGCAGGCCGGGAAGGCTGCGTCTTCGTCGGCGCGTTCGGCAAGCAAACGGCACGACTTGCCCGTCCGAGCTGTTTTTCTGGTGGGATTCATGGGCGCGGGCAAGAGCAGCGTAGGCCGGGCTCTGGGCGCGAGGCTGAATTGCGCGTTCGAAGATTTGGATGATCGCATCGAGCGCAGCGAAGGCCGGGCTATTGCCGAGATCTTCAGCGCGTCGGGCGAAGCCGAGTTTCGTCGGGTGGAACGAGAGGCGCTGCGGAAGGTTCTGGACGAACTTGCCGAGGATGAGACTCGGGTTGTTGGATTGGGAGGCGGAGCGTTTGCACAGAAGGAAAACGCGGAACTGCTGGGAGCCAGCGGAGTTCTGACGATCTTTCTGGATGCGCCGGTGGAAGAACTTTGGCGGCGGTGCGTGAAACAAGCGAGTGAACAGGGATTGAAGCGGCCCTTGCTACAGTCTCTGGAGCAGTTCCAAAAGTTGTTCGATGGCCGGCGCGCCAGTTATCTGAAAGCTTCGCTGCGGATTGAAACTAGCGGGCGAACGGTGGCCGCGATTGCGCGAGAAATTGCCGACGCGATAAGGCTTAAGAACCTGCGACCGAAGAAAGAAGGTTTGACTCAGTGAATCTCAGCTTCCGGAACCGAGCAAGCAAAATCCTGGGATCGGGAATCGTCCTTTCTATTGTGGCTGTTGCGGCCCTTGCAGCATCCGGCGGGACTCGCGCTTCCGGCGACAAGAAAGACAAGCCGCGGGCCTCGGATAGAGCTGTGGACTCGGGGACTTTCGGCGTCTTCATCAAAGGTCAGCGAGTGGTATCGGAAGATTTCAGCGTCCGGCAGGAGAATGGCAACAGCGTCATCAAGGCACAGCTTAAACAAACAGCATCGCCGACGCAGACTGAGCAGAAATCGGATCTCGAAATCACCCCTGGTGGAGAACTGCTGCGCTATGAGTGGTCAAATGCGGCGGGCGGTTCGCTGCTGGTGCTGCCGAAGGATGAATTCCTGGTAGAAAGAATTACGCCATCGGTGGGCGCCAAAGCCGCGGAGCAGCCGTTTCTGATGCCCAACACTTCGCTAATCCTGGACAACAATTTTTTTGTGCAGCGCGAGGTTTTGGCCTGGCGCTACCTGGCCGCCAACTGCCGCCCCGAGGGCGGCAACTTACAATGCCAGAAGGGCGCGGTGGAATTTGGAGCGCTGGTGCCGCAGGACCGCACTTCAATTCGCGTGCATGTGGAATTGGTGGGCAAAGAGAAGATTACGATTCGCGGAGTAGAGCGTGAGTTGATGCGGCTGAAACTGGTGAGCGAAGACTTTGAATGGGCGTTGTGGGTGGACGGGAACGATCAGTTCAAACTGATGCGCGTATCGATTCCCGCCGATGATACGGAAGTCTTCCGCGATTGATCTGAAATTTGTTCGGGCCCTCTGAAGAGGTCACGCTGAAGTTGGCTTGGAGAACCGATGCTGCTCATCGACTCACGGACGGCGCGGGTGCTGGTTACGACGCTGTTATTTGCCCTGGGTCTCAGTTTTCTTTACGTGACGCGGCAGACGCTGATCGCCTTCCTGTTTGCCATCTTCTTCGCCTATCTGGTAAGTCCGCTGGTCAATACTCTGGAACGAGTGCTGAAGGGCCGCGGGCGCGCGATTGCGGTGATTTACGCGCTGCTGCTGGGACTGCTGATTTTGTTCTTTGTTTTGGTTGGGCCCAAAGTGACGCGAGAAGGTGCGCGCCTGGGACAGTCGCTTCCCAGTCTTCTAACCCAGTTGAGTTCCGGCGACATTGCCGAAAAACTGGGACAGGAGCACGAATGGAACTATCCCAGCGTGGAATTCGTGCGTTCGTTTCTAGCCAAACACAGCGACGAGATTACGCAAATGGCGCAGCGGGTCGGATTGCGCGTAGCGGATGTGGCAAAGCAAGCGTGGCTGTTTCTGGTGGTGCCGGTGCTCGCTATATTTTTTCTTAAGGATGGCGAGTCGTTCAGCGAAGTTGTGCTGGCACTGGTGCAGTCGCGGCCGCAGCGTGAACTGCTGCAAGGCGTGATCCACGATTTGAATCAAATGCTCGCCCATTTTATCCGAGCGCAGCTCACCCTTGCCGCGCTGACTTTCCTGGCTTATTCCATATTCCTGGGAGCGATGGGAGTGCCTTACGCCCTGGTGCTGGGAACCATTGGCGGGTTGATGGAATTCGTGCCGCTGGTGGGACCGCTGACCGCCGCCGTAACTATCGTGGGCGTCGCCTTGCTCCTGAGTTATCCGCATTGGATGGTGCTGGTAATTTTTCTGGGCGCGTGGCGCTTGATTCAGGACTATGTTTCTTCGCCGCGAATTATGGGCAGAAGCATGGAACTGCATCCGCTGGCGGCGATCTTCGGCGTCATGGCGGGAGGAGAAGTCGCCGGCATTCTCGGCATCTATCTGTCGATTCCAGTGATGGCAAGCCTGCGCATTGTCTTCCGGCGTTTGCGCCTGTTTGCGGAGAAGAGAAAGTTTGGACCGCTTAACGAGTATGTTCTGGGAAGTGAGATTGTGCCGCGGAAGTGATCCTGCTCGGTTGCGTTTTTAGATCACCAATTTTTTTAGCGCGTCTACGTTCCTGCGATCGTCTCCCGGTCGATCGATCGGCGTTTCCGCGATGAAGGCGGCGTGAGCCAACCGGAGATCGTTGAGCAGGATGCGGAACGGCTCTTTCCCGATAGTTCCCTTCCCGATTTGTTGATGGCGATCGAGCTTCGAACCGCGTGGAGCTTTCGCATCGTTGCAGTGGACTACGCGAACGTTGTTCAATCCGATGCTCGCGTCGAGTTGCCGTAGCGTTTGATAGATGCCGTCTTTGCTGACGATGTCGTATCCGGCGACGTGAGTGTGACAGGTATCGATGCAGGCGCCGACCGGCACGATGCCACGCAAGCGGTCGAGGATTTCGGCGACTTGCTCGAAGCTGCCGCCGAGGGAGAACTCTGAGCCGGCGGTGTTTTCGATCAGAATGGTGAGGCCGCCTTTGGCCAAATCCAATCCCTGGGTCGCGGCAGCGATGGCTGCGGCGGTTCGCAGCAGGCCTTGCTCACGATCCGCGCCACGAAACGAGCCGGGATGGAGAACGAGATACTCCGCGCACAAGGATAATGCGCGTTGCGCCTCGCCACGAAAGGCTTCCATCGATTTCTTCAGGAAGAACTCGTTCGAGCTGGCCAGATTCACCAGGTAGTTGGTGTGGATGACCAGCGGGCGCAGATCGTATTTGGCGCGCAGCCGAGTCATTTCCGCGCATGCCAGTTCGCCCAATTCATACGGAGCCCACTGACGAGGGCTGGAGGAAAAAATCTGAAATGTGTTGCAGCCCAGGCGATAGGCGCGCTCGGCGGCGTTATGCGAGCCTCCGGCAGAGGAGGTGTGGATTCCGATGCGGCGGGAAGTGAGGCGCAGCGGGCGTTTGGGCTGGCGGCCAAGAATGTTTTGTTCGCGGGCGATGGAGGGCACGAAAACAAGTATAGAAAAATTGCGAAGACGGTGTGGGATTGCGGCGGATTATTTGGGGTTTGCGCCTTGGCCTGATGTGGACGGCTGGATTGAGGGCGAAACCGCATCGATCAGATAAGCCGCAAGAATCTTGGCCGTCTGCGGGTCGAGGTGAGGCGACTCCTGCCGCGGCCAGCGGCCGGCGGAGAGCCCACCCTTCACCGCAATGTAGACCCCGCTGTAGGTCGTATCGCCGAGATTTTCCACAGTGTGGCGGAACGGTGGAAACCATCTCGCCTCCCCAGGCTTGGAGTACACCTCCTGAAGTTTTCCATCGTCACCGGTGAAAAGAAGATGGGCGGCGGTGATGTTTACGACCACGCCCTGGGGATGGGAGTGCATTTTGGATTTCTCGTGGGGGCCGTATTGGATATAAACCACTTGCACCTTGTCGTTTTCAAAGGCCAATTTGTAATGCTTTGGTTCAACTTTCGTGGCATCCTGGGCCAGCGCGAGATTGAAAGCCAACAGAGCAAAGACCGGGGCCCAGAAAAGCCTGTGCAAGACACACCTCCACTCCTTCCGTTATCAAATCAGCAGAAGGAGAGAAATGCTATTGCGTGCGGCCCAAAAGTGCAGCGACTTAGCGCCAGAGCTTCCCGAATTGGTCGTCGAGGATTCTAAACCTTCCCTCGCACTAACGACATTTTCCCATTATCGTAATGCGACTTGCGCAGGCTGTTCGGCTGGAGGCCAAATCTCAAAATGGGTCCGCCTATTCTGACTCCAGCAACTTTCGTCGGACTGGGAGCAGACAGGATACAACTTGCCCCAGCCAGTGGCGAAAACGATGCGGTCGGCCGGAACGCCTAGCTCGACTAAAGCATCCTTGGTCGCCGAGGCGCGCTCGCCCGACAATACGACGTTATAAACAATGTCACCGCGTTCGTCGGCATCGCCTTCCAGTGTGACCAACAGGTTGGGATGCGCCTTGAGCCAATCGGCATCGCTGGCCAGGATGGTCCGATCCTCGGCAGTCAGCACGGCCTGATCGAAATCGAAGTGAACATCCTTTATGTCCTGCTGGAACTGCTGCTCCTCGCTGGAGGAGACCGGAGGCGCTGTGATGAGTTGCTTCGATGTGTCGGTCTGCGCAAGACCTATTCCAATCGTTGAAAGAAACAAAGTAGCGAAAATCGATAGTTTTCCCCGCATTTCTAGAACCCCTCGTCTCCTCCTTTATGGACTGGACGCAGGCTCCGCGAAATCGGGTAATCGTTGTATGTCGATAGCTAAGTAAGAGTAGGGCTGCTAACCCAGGGCATTTGCCGCAACCTACTGGGAACGATACACTTGGAAGCCTGAGGTCGAACTTATGTTAGTCGTCATGAAGGCACTGGCCACGGAACAGCAGGTGCGCGCCGTTTGCGAAAAAATCGAGAAACTAGGGTATCGAGCCCATTCCATGCCAGGGGCGCAACGCACCGCCATTGGCATCACCGGAAATAAGGGCGAAGTGGAACAGGGCACGCTGGAAGAGATGCCGGGGGTGCAGGAAGTCATCAGGGTTTCCAAGCCTTATAAGCTAGTCAGCCGCGATATTAAGGAAGACAACACTGTGATCCGCTTTGCCGGCACGGATGCCACGATCGGAGGCCCCGGGCTGGCGATTGTGGCTGGCCCCTGCGCCATCGAGAACCGCGAACAGGCGTTTGCCGTGGCGGAGCGGGTGCATCGCGCGGGAGCGCAGTTTTTCCGCGGCGGGGCTTACAAGCCGCGCACGTCCCCTTATTCATTTCAGGGATTGGGCGAGGAAGGCCTGCGGATCATGGCCGAGATCCGGCAGCAATTTGGGATGAAGATTATCACCGAAGCCATCGACCACGAGTCACTCGAACTGGTGGATGAGTACGCCGACATGATCCAGATCGGGGCGCGCAACATGCAGAATTTTTCTTTGCTAAAAAAGGCTGGGCGCGCAAAGAAGCCGGTGCTGCTGAAGCGCGGGATGTCGGCGACGCTGGAAGAACTGTTTATGGCGGCCGAATACATTATGAGCGAGGGCAATTACAACGTCGCGCTCTGCGAACGCGGCGTGCGCACCTTTGCCGACCACACCCGCAATACATTAGACCTGAGCCTGATTCCGGCGGTGCAGCGTTTGAGCCATCTGCCGATTTTTGTCGATCCCAGCCATGGCACGGGCAAGCGCAACAAAGTCACGCCGCTGTCGCGCGCAGCCGTGGCCGTGGGCGCCGATGGACTAATGGTGGAAGTACACAACAAGCCTGACGAGGCGCTTTCGGATGGGCCGCAGTCGCTGTTCCCCGATCAGTTCGACGAATTGATGGCGCAGGTGCGGCAGATCGCGGCGGTGGTGGGAAGGACTGTACCGGGGATTGGGGTGAGGGAGGTTGTTGGAGTGAAGTGAGCGCGGTAAGGGTCTTACCGATGGTCATCCGACCTCGATTTGTAGCTGCGGTAAGGCATTTTGCGTGCGGTGTTTGAAGAAGCACCTACTCGAAGATCACAAATAGAGAAGCCCGGATGCCGGTCCGCCGATTCTGGCGCGTTTCCGTAAAATCTGATAATCTGATTTTATGAAAATAACGCCTATTTCAGTGACCGAGGCGGCGCGCAATTTCGCCGATTGCGTGAACCGGGTGCGTTATCAGAACATGACCTTCGTGCTGCTCAAGAATGGCAGTCCAGTTGCCCGTCTGGTTCCAGACGGCAAGAAGCACTGCACTGGGCCGGAACTCGCGGCGGCGCTGCGGAAGGTGGACATTTCTGAAGCTGAGGCCAGAGCCTGGCATCGCGACTTGAAGGCGGCGCGCAAAATCCTGAAACCTCCCAAAGATCGATGGCGATAATCCTCGATACTGATGTAATCATCAAGGGTGAAAAGGGCCGCTTTGACCTTATCCGGTGGCTGGACGCTCAGATCGGACAGGAACTGGAAATCGCCGCCATCACCGTGGCCGAATTGTGGCACGGAATAGAGAGAGCCACCGCCCAGCATCGGGCTGAGCGCGAACGTTACGTGCGGGCTATCGTCGAAAGACTTGATGTGGTTCCCTACACCGAAGCGACGGCTTTAGTGCATGCCCAAATTTGGGCTGCCCTAAAATCCTCCGGCAAAATGATCGGCGCTTACGATCTGATCGTCGCGGCTACGGCCTTAGAACGGAAGAGTGCGGTAGCGACTTTCAACCTGCGGCATTTCGCGCAAGTGCCGGGGTTGAAAGTGGTAAGTCCATCCTAGGGCCTTCCTGGAGTCCCTTCGCTCTGCAAAGAACTGTAAATTTGATGGTGTTTTCCGGGAAACTGAGTCAAGCTACTGAACAACGGGATTGCCAGGATTCCGTCCAACCGCTCACTGCCTTGGAGATCTGGCCCATGTTTCGCAGGTTCATGCGTCGCGACAGTTTTTGCCTGATGACCGTTCGCCTGCTAGCCACACTGGCTGGAGCAGCCGTGCTCGTTCACCCTTGTGCCTTGCAGGCGCAGCGTCACGGCGGAGGCGGCGCACCGGCCGGAGGAGGCGGTATGAACTCCATCGGCAGGCCGACTGGAGTCGATCAGAAGGACGACTTGAAGGACTTTCACGCTGCGCTGGCGGTGCAAGCAACCAGCCAACAGATCGTGGATTACAACGCGATGGTGAAGACTACGGCTACTGCCGGCGCGGAATTGCAGAGTCTCCTCGATCAACTGAATAAGAAGGACAACGCCTCAACGTTGGCCAGCCGCGGTGCGACGTTGGAGCAGGCACTGGAGAAGGCTCGAACGGAGAGCAAGAATTTTCTGGCGGGGTTTTCTGGCCCACAGAAGTCGGGGTTAAAGGAAGTCACCAAGAAGCTTGCGAGAGCCGATTCGGAACTGGCGCAGCGTTCAGCGGAATTCAGTCAAAGGATCGCCGAAGCAAGGCCGACAAGCGAGACCGTTGATAGTTCGGTGCAGAATTTGGACCATGCCCTAACTAATTTCCAAAACGAACAAGCAAACTTGGGGCAGGAGATGGGCATTGTAAATTCCGGTGGCGAGGATGTCGCCTTCGAGATTGCCCCGGTAAGGACCTCAATCAACTTTAAGAACCAGCCGGTCGCCATTGTCACTTCGGGAGCGATTTCGAGGATGGCGGCCCAAGCTGGTCAGAACTCATACGCGGTCAAGCTGACTGAAGATATCTCGGACCTGCAGCAGAATATTACCGAAGTGTTGCGCGCCCAACTCGACAAGGCAGAGCGCTGCGGGGAGCGAGTTGCGATTCAGAATGCCACGCTCAACCCGATGCCGCCGGCAAGCCTGGTTTCCGTTCAGTTGCACTTCGAGCGCTGGTCGTGCTTTGGCGGACAGAATAATGAAATGGCGGAGAGCGACGGATCGCTGGAAGTGAAGCTGACGCCGGAGGTCGCGGCTGATGGGACCTTGCGACTAGCACCAGCGGTAGGGCGGATCGATGCGCAGGGATTGCTGGGCGAGTCGTTGCGATCGGGATCTTTAGGCGATGAGCTCCGCGACAAGATCGCAGAATCGATTCTCTCCACGGTACGCCAGGGTGGAAATTTCAAAGTAATTCTCCCTCCGGCGGCGCGGAATTCCGCAACGCTACGCCATACACAATTTCAGAGCACGGGAGCGGGAGCATTGACGGTTGTGTTGGAGGGAGAGATCAAGGTTTCCGACGACCAGGCAACCGCTTTGGCGAGCGAGTTGAAGGAACGACCGGCCTCGCTTCCGACCGTCCCACGGTAGAAAAGCAGAGGCTTTCTATCCCGTCCTCCGCAAGGTCGAGTCCGAAAAAGTCTTGCCGGCAGTTCCCTGTACGAGAGGCCAATAGCGCGAATGCACTATGGGCATCTTTTCCGTGCCGGGGGTGGTCGTCAAAATTGAGGCATGCGACTCCCCCGGCAGAACCCTCAACGCCCTTTCTTTCCCGTCCAGTCTTTTCTTGCGGCAACGTTGTTTTTGATCGCTCTGTTGCCGGCCAGCGCGGTTCCGAGTGCGGCGCAGATCACGGCTAATCCGGCGCAACTGCATTTTGGCAGCATCACGATCGGTCAGAGCGCAACCTTGCCGATAACCCTGACGAACGGCGGATCGAGCAGCGTCACGATTTCCGCGCTTAGTTCGACGTCTGGGGAATTCTCGGTGCCGAACCTGAAGCTGCCGCTGGTTCTCGGCGCGGGGCAAAGCGCCGCGCTCAACGTGACATTTACGCCCACGGTGGGAGGCTGGGAAGGTGGAAACTTCGCGTTCACCAGCAACGCTTCCAATAAAAAGCTCCTCGTGCTCATCGGGGGCGTGGGTGCGGCCGGGGTACTGCTGAAATCCAGCACTTCTTCGCTGGGATTCGGTTCGGTTGCTCTGGGAGCGACTTCGACGTTGCCGGTCGTGCTGATCAATGCGGGGACTACGGGAGTCGTCGTCTCACAAGCGCAGGTCAGCGGAACAAGCTTTACGATGAACGGACCAGCGCTGCCGGTTACGCTCCTGCCCAACCAGACGCTTACGTTTAATGTGATCTTTTCCCCGCTGACGGCTACCTCCTTTACCGGGAGCCTGGTCGTGCCGAATGGTTCGCTGACGATTCCTTTGAGTGGAACGGGAACCAATAACAGCCAGTTGCTCCTGAATCCGACGGCGGTGAACTTCGGCAGCGTGGATGTGGGAACCAGTTCGACCCAGCCGATGACTTTGACCGCCAGCGGCGGCGCGGTCACGATTTCCTCTTCCTCCAGCAGCAGTTCACAATTCGCCCTTCAGGGCGTTACTTTTCCCTTCACCATTGCCTCTGGAACAAGCGTAGCTCTTAACGTCGCCTTCACGCCGAGCAGCAACGGAAGCACATCCGGAATTCTGTCGTTGGCCAGCAACGCTTCCAACTCGAACGCTCAGGAAGCGCTCAGCGGAACGGGGATGACTCAGACATACACCGTGACCGTTTCCTGGAATCCGAGTAATTCTCAGGTGACCGGCTATAACGTCTATCGCGGCGTCACACAGGGTTCGTATGCGAAAGTGAACTCCGCGTTAAACTCAGGGACCACGTATACCGATAGCGGCGTCACTGCCGGGCAAACGTACTATTACGTAGCGACTTCGGTGAACTCGGCTGGAGAAGAGAGCGGCTATTCGGCGCCTGTACAAGCGGTCGTTCCGTAGGTCAGGCGGGACGAACGGACCTTCGTAGCGCCGCCGTCCCGGCGGTTCGGCGGGCTTACCGCTGCGATTGCGAAACGCCGGCAGGATGCCGGCGCTACTAAGTCGATTACGGGAGGGGCACGAAGGCTTTTACTTCGTGCGAGAACACGCTTTGTGCTCCGCCCTGGGAGAGAGCTCGCACCGAGTAGAAGTAGGTAGTGTGAGGTTTGACCGCCCGATCCACGCAGCCTGTTTCCGCAATCGGTTGAGCGTTCATCCGGTCGCCGAGAGTGTGCTTGTGCGAGGTCCGGCTGCGGTAAACGTAATAGCCTTTCACCGCGTCTTGCGGCGACTTTGATACTGGAACGCTGGCCTTCCACGAAAGCGTGACCGAGTGATGGGACGGGCGATGCTGTTCGCCTTTGCCTGAGGACGGCGGCATCGGATCCCAGCAAGACGGAAGTGATTCTTGAGCGGTTTTCTTATCGCTGCGGCTCTCATTCTCAACTGCGGCGTCTAACTTCCCGGCCTGGCCGATGGCACCCGAGCCCGCAAGACTCATCAGTAAGACTAATCCTGCGATCTGAATCCGCCAGCTCCGCAGCCTCATATGGCTACTTTATCCGATTCGCAGGGAGCCAAGCGCAACAGGGTCGTTGGGTTTGCTGCATGACGAACTGGACAGCGACTCCCTCTACCTATCAACGATTCGACGGAAGTGTCGCCTCTGAGTGAAACAGCGGAGAAATCTGTGCCGCGTGGGCCATTCCTTTCGGGTCAATGCTGGCGGTGATGTGAACCATGCGTCCGGGAACCAGAGTTGCCCGGCGCATTTCAATGGCGGCATGAGTGATATCGACGTCGATACTGTGGCCCTCACTCAGCGAAACTTGCACGTCAGTCTGCCCCACGCGGCACACTTTTCCATAAAAGGCATGGGTCGCAGGCTGAGTTGCCGATAACGTTGTGCCCAGCGCCGCGGCGGGAGATTCGGCCGGAGCGCAAGCAATCACATCCGGAGCCGAGGGCTTCACCGGTTGAGGCAAGGCCGCGCGGGCTGCAGTTCCTTTTGCCGGCAGCAAACCGAAGATATTCAGCTGCAGGTTGCTGGCGACGTAGACCCTGCCGTTCGCCACTGTGGGAACAACATTGGCGGTGCTGTTGACGGCATGCGTCCAGGTTCCCGCTTGAATCGAGACCAGTTGATCTTGCAAGTTGGCGGCGCTAAAGGCCAGCAGCGTGAGCGGAGTGCCGGGATTGCTGTCGGACGATGTTTGCGGCTTCTGCACCACCCAGACGATGGCGCTGCCCGCCAAGGTTTGGTTGGAAGATACGACCGGGATCGAACCGCCGTACCAGGGCAAGCCATTCGCCACTCCGTAGGACGTGGCCGTCTTCTGCACCAGTTGCGGAGCCGGGGTTAGTTGCAATTGCCAGCTCACGATGCCGTTGGATCCGCCGGTGAGGACGTAAGGGTTGCCGTCCGATCCCGTGAAGTATCCGGGGCCGCACCAGCAGCTTCCCGACTGAATCGTCTGCAAAACGTTGTCCGAACCATTCTGCGTGTAGCCGCCGAGGTTATCGCGATTGAGCAGGAAGGACCGGCCGTCCTTGCCTCCGGCGAAGGCAAAGTGAGGAATGGAACCGGGCTGATCGGGCAGCAGGATTGTGGCGCCGGCTCCGAGATCGAGATCCTGCTGATCGAGAGCAAAATAATTACTGGGCGTGAAGCTGTCGAGCAGGGTGCTCAGATCGCCGGAGAGATGCACGACACTGTTGGGATGGTTGAAGTTGGCGGAGTAGCTGGGCGTGACCGGGTTGCTGTTGCCGGTGGAAAAATAAACGTCGCCATTGGAATCGGCCGCGGGGGCGTAACCGGATTGCCAGATGGAAGACAGATAGAAGGGAGCGTTGGTATCGCGCAGCGTGTTGGTCACATTGCTGCTCAGTTGTGTGAGCATAGCTGCGTTGTAGCTCACGATCACGCCGCGCGATTGCGCAGGTTCCTCGTCGCCTGTGCTGCCAAACGAAACGTAAATGGCTCCGTTGGCCTCGAGCAGGCCGGGGCGCTGAATATGATGCTTGGGGTTGAGCTTCCACTCCGAGCCATCGGAAAGCGTGGCTGAGACCTGGATGGTGACCGCCTTCATAGTGGCGGTGCCGCTGGCCAGCGAGATGGCGTGCAGGGTGAAGATGTCGGTCTTACCGTTGTAAGTGTCGGTGACGAAATAGAGGTTGCCCAGGGTAAGGTCGATGACCGGCGTGGAAAGAATCCCCATCACCGGATAAACGTTGTCGTCATTGTCTTTGTAGGTGTAAGGCACGGGAGTTCCAAAGGTCCTGTGCCACAGAATTGTGCCCTTGGCGGCGTCAATGGCGTAAACGCTGTTATTTTCGGTGGCGACGTAAACCACATTGTGAACGCCTCTACCCGTAATTGTCTGCTGAGCGACGTAGAGAGGCTCGGCATCGACGCGGCCATCGAGAGCGACACTGGCCAACAATCCAAAGGATGTTGCATTCACTTTGGCGACGGTTAATTGCGTCTCGGAGGAAAACCAGCCGCTGCGCAGAGTATCGGCGCGATAAGTGAGAACGTTGGCGGCAGTAGCGGACGTCTGTTTTTGGCCGGAGGCGACAGCAGCGCTTAGCAGTACGACCAGTAAATAAGCAGAGATTCGGCCCGGGCGGAGATTGGAGTTCATGGCGATACCTTTCGGGTTTTGAGCTGCGAGTCTTAAGCGATGAGCTGTCAGACTTCAGATTTGCTTTTTATCTTGGATCAAGAATCCGAGGAAAACCCGACGGGAAGGATAGCTTATTTTGTTTCGCCGTCGAAGGGGGAAATTTCCTCACGGAAAAGCACCAGGCAACGGAAGGCATGGCCAGCTTTTAGGAGATCCCCTCAGAACGCGCCGGGGGCTCGCCTGCTTTCGCAGACGAACCCCGTGGAATACGGCGCGCGATGGTTTGCGGTTACTGCGCCAAGCCTACTTCTTGCCGACGCAGGAGATGATTTCGCCAACGCCAGACACGGCGTAGGTGTATTCGATCTCCGTGTAGAAACTATCGATGACGCCGGTGATGGAAACGGTCGGAGCCGTCACCGCCGAGAACGTGCCGTCGGAGTGGACAGTATAAGTTCCCGAGAACGGATTGACGCCTTCGATGTTGTTGTCGTCATAAGGATCGATGCCCTGGAGGTTGCCCTTGCCATCGAACGTTACATAATTCATCTGCGCGTAGTTTCCAGGGTTGCCGGTGCAGACCGACGCGAAGGTTCCCGAGAGCGCCGAATTGTTGAACGAATTGCTGAAGAACACGATCTGCGATTGCAGGTCGATCGTCGCGATCGCGGAGCCGTCGGTTTCAATGCCCACCGCTTCGAACGTCGTCTGGCGAACGGAAACGACGTAGGTTTGCGGAGTGGTCGAATTGGCGAGCTTCAGCGTGATGGTGAGCGTGCCCGCGGTCGAACCGCTGGTGTTCGCAACATAAGTACCCGAGACGCTGGTGTTGCCAACCGCTCCGTTGATGCCGCCGTTTACGTTGTAGCCGCTGATGTTGCCTTTGCCATCGAAATAGAGCGCGCCGGTAAGATATTTTCCGCCCTGTCCGGAAACGGCGGAAGGTCCGGAAATCAGAAGCCCGTACCAACCATACAAGCTGGCCGTGCTTACGCTGTTTGACCCAAAGCCGGAGCACTGGGTTGCGGGCTTATTCGTGGAATGCTGTTGGGCTACCGCCGAATTCACAGAAAACATCGACCCCAGTACCAGCATGGCCGCAAGACTTGCGAGCTTAATCCTGTTCATGACTCTCTCCTCAGATAAGTTTTTTCTAATTGGTCGAGCTAGGGGAGAGCCGGGACCGCACTTTCTGGTACTGACACTACGAAGCAAGCGGCGGGCCGCTCGACCTGGCGAAGCCTCAGTGTTTGCAATGGTTTGGACCCGGCTTCGGTTTGGTTTTTTGGAGAGAAACGCAATGTGTTGCACATAAGTCTAACTAAGTTCTGTCGCGCAGCGAACAGGCAGGATTTTGCATGCGGGTCGCGGGGTTCGACTACAGCGATTGCAGAACGTCGGCGATGCGCTGGCCTGCGTTTCCGTCCCACAATGGGGGGACAGTTCCCTGCTTGATTTTGCCATCCAGAATGTTGTCGAGTTCGGCGGCGATGTGGCTTGGATCTTCGCCAATCAGAATGTTAGTTCCCATGGATACGGTGATAGGACGCTCGGTATTTTTGCGGAGCGTAAGGCAGGGCACGCCGAGGTAGGTCGTCTCTTCCTGGATGCCGCCGGAATCGGTGATGACCACGGCGGCACGGGTTTGAAGAGAGAGAAACTCGATGTACGGCATGGGATCGCGGAAATGCAGTTTCGGCGTCGCGATGCCTAGGTCTGCGATACGCTGCCGCGTGCGCGGATGCACCGGGAAAACAATGTCGATGCGTTCGCTGGCCTGCCGCAGTGACTCTAAAATCCGGCGCAGGCCCTCGCTGTTGTCCACATTGGAGGGACGATGCAGAGTAACCAGCGCGATGCGATCCGGGAATCCATTCCGAGGGCAATTCCTGGCAGCGGGCAGAAGGCGGACGAGAGAATCGATCATCAAGTTGCCGACGCGATGAATTTTTTCCGCAGCGGTACCCTCGTGCAGAAGATTGAGATCGCCATCTTCGGAAGGAGTAAAGAGCAAATCGGAAAGGCGATCGGTGACCATGCGGTTGATTTCTTCCGGCATGGTGCGATCGAAGGAACGCAGTCCCGCCTCAACGTGAGCGACGGGTATGGGAATCTTGGCGCAAACCAGCGCTGCGGCGACCGTGGAATTTACATCGCCGTAAACGAGAACGATATCCGGCTTGTACGTCAGAAGAGCCGGCTCGAAGCGCTGCATGATCTCGGCGGTTTGCGCGGCATGGCTGCCGGAGCCTACTCCGAGATTCACATCGGCTTCGGGGATTTCCAGTTGCGAGAAGAATACGTCGGACATGTTGCGGTCATAGTGCTGGCCGGTATGAACGAGCGTCTGACGTGTGCCTCGCTGAGCTAACGCGCGCAGCACGGGAGCAGCTTTGACGAAGTTGGGACGCGCTCCGACGACGTGCAGAATATGCCGCAAATATCGAACTCCCACAACTGGCGTTCGGGCGGCCGTTGGCACAAGAGTCGCCCGGACCAGCGCCAACTACAATATATATTTTTTTGTGACCAGATATGGGAGCATCAAGATCTCCGCGATCGAAGGCAGGGGATCGTCGGTAGAGAATACCGACTCGATGCGCGTATTGCGCAGAGTTTTGAGGTAGGAACTCGCCGTCAGGTGCCCGTGCCAAAGGTCGGAAGCGGCGGTGGGAAGGTCGGTGATGAGCCGCAACCAGCCGACTCCGGAGCGGCCTTTGCTTCGGGGGACAGTCTCGCCCATTTGATCGGCAAATAAGACATAGGGAAAGTCCACCCCGGCGGGTGCTCCGAGGCTGTGGAATCCCCAGGTGCGCGCGTTCACATCCAGCAGCTTGAACTGGCCGTCGCGCGGATCCTGTTTGAATTCGACTTCCACCAGGCCGTAGAAATCGATGGCCCGCAGAAATTTCAGAGAAAGTTCTTCCACTTCCGGCACGTCGATAGTTTCCACATAGGTGGCGGCGCGGCCGAACTCGCGCGGGTGCTGGCGAATCCGGCGGGCCATCAGGCTGCTGTGGGCGCAGCCATTGCGAAAAAACGCGCAGTAAGAATACTGGCGGCTGCCGTCGCCGGGAATGATTTCCTGGACGAGAATTTCTTCGGGCCTGATCTGTTCTGAAGCTTTTTGAAATAGATGGTCCAACTCCGCGGGAGTGTCGGCGCGCCAAGCTTTCGATCCCGTCGCATAAAAGAAATTTTCTTTTACCGCGGGCTTCAGGGCCAGCGGCAGGCGAGGATAAAGCTCAGCCAGATCCGCGTGGCTGCGTGGATTCCACGTGCGCGGACACGGCACGCCAATTTCTTCCGCCAGTTCGTAGGTGTTTTTCTTGTCCCAGGCCCACTTCACCGTTTCCCATGCTGGAGTGGAAACGCGAAACACCTCGGCCAGTCTGTCGCGATGGCGGGAGAATGCGGCTACGGTTTCGTCGCGCGTGGGAAAAAGCACCCAGCCTTGAAGGCCGTATCGCTCGCCGATCTCGAGCACGCTGGCAATTGTTTTTTCTTCGTCTCGCAGGTCCGGTACCCGGACGGTGCGGGTGGCATAGCGCGAGAATTGCGAGACCGAGTATTGATCGTCGATGATGC